>ENA-OUOG01003236-OUOG01003236.1-marine-metagenome-genome-assembly--contig:-NODE-3236-length-15567-cov-5.879987_pt1 | contig 15567 bp, 6 predicted proteins | sample MGYA00248635_ERZ508505 | MGnify/ENA primary metagenome ERZ508505 (study PRJEB26176, sample SAMN06267871) | marine metagenome | isolation source: Saanich Inlet, British Columbia, Canada | place: Pacific...
GAGCGTTTGAGCGATGACTTGGCGGATATAACGCGTCGGCTCGAGACGAGCGCCGGCCGCGTGGCAGAGCTGGAGGCGAGCGTCGGGGCGAATCTGGCGGACGCCGCCGTCGCGGCGCGCGAAAAAGACGCGTCGAGCGACACGATCGCCACGCTCGAAGCTTTGAACGAAAAACTGCGTTTGGAACTGACCGAGCTCCAGTCGGAGTACGATCTCGCCGGCGCGCCGGACACGAAGAAGGGTAAGAAGTCGAACCCGGCGAAGGAGCTGGCGCAGGCGCGCAAGCAATTGAAAAAGGCTTCGGAGGCGTCGGCGGAACACGCGCGTCGCGAGGCGAGGCTCGAGGAGGAGAAGCGCGAGCTCGAGTCGGCCGCGTCTCTCGCGAAGCAGCAGACCGAGCTCATCCGCGAGGCGGAGGAGAAGGCTGCCGCGGAGGCGGCGGCGCTCAAGGCGCGCGTCCAGAAGCTCGAGAACGACCTGCGCGAGGCGGCGGAGGCGGCTGCGGCGGCGGCGGCGAAGGCGGCGGAGGCGAGGCCGCGGCGCGGGAAGAACTACGCCGCCGAGGCGGAGGAGAGTGAGAAAGCGATTGACGACGAGACAGACGAGACACGAACATCGATCGCGTTTGTCGAGCTGGAGGGTCTGCGCGAGCGCGCGCGCGCGGCGGAGTCGGAGGCGGCGTCCGCCGCCGAGCGGCTCGCCGCGGAGAACGAGCGGGCCTCGGCGGCGCTCGCCGAGCTCGCGAGCGCCAAGAACTACGTCAAGCACCTGGAGTCGGAGAAGAGCGATTACGTGTCGGCGCTTGATGCATCGCGCGCTGAGGCGCGACGCGCCGAGACGCGCGTCGCGGAAGTCGCCGCCGAGCTCGAGCGCGCGCGCGTCGACCACGCGCGCGACGTCGAGGAGGCGGTCGCGGCGGCGGCGGCGGCTTCTGAATCCGAGCGCGAGCTCGAGAGCCAGCGAGCCGAGCACGTCGGGTCCGCCGCGCTTCAGTCCGCGCTGGACCGCGCGCACGAGGCTGAGCGCGCCGCGGAGGCGTCCTCGAGGCGCGCGGCCGCGCTGCAGCAGGCGCTGGACGAGGCGAACGCGGCGGCGGCGGCGGCGGCGGAGGCGGCGGAGGCGGCGGAGGCGGCGGCGGCGGCGTCCGTCGCCAAGGCGCGCGAGGCGCAGACAGCCGCCGAGGCGGAGGCGGAGGCCGCTCGCGCCTCCGAAGAGCGCGCGCGCGCGCTGTCCCTCCGCAGCGCGGAGGAAGAGGACACGCGCGACGCGCGACACGCGGATCTCGAGGCGAGGCTGGCGGAGGCTGTGGCGCAGGCGGCGGCGGCGCGCGGCGACGCGGCGGCGTCGCGCGAAGGCGAGGCGGAGGCGCTTCGGTCTTTGGCGGCGGCTGAGCTTGACGCCGAGCGCGCCGGCGAGGAGGCTCGCGCGTCCTCCGCGTCCGCGACGTCGGCCGCCGCGCGCGCGGAGGCGGCGGAGGAGGCGCGAAGACGCATGTCTATGCGCGTGGAGGAGGCGGAGACGCGCGCGGCGGCGGCGACGGCGGCGGCGGCGGCGGCGACGGAGACGGCGGCGATGACGCGCGTCGAGCTCGAAGCTGCGCTGGAGGCTGCCGAGTCGCGCGCCGCCGAGGCGGAGGCGGCGCAGGCGGCGGCGCTCGCGGCGGCGGCGGCCTCGGCGGCGGCAGCGGCGGTCGTCGCGGAGACGAATGAATCCTCCCCGCGAGGAGAAGGCGGCAGAGAAGAGATTCCGGCGGTATATTCTGACGAAGCGACCCCGGCGCGTTCTCCGGGCGCGACAAAAACGCATCAAGGTGGTTCGAACCCTTCGACGCCTTTGTCGAACAAAGCGGCAAAGCTTGTTTTCGAGCGCGACGGTACGTCCGCGGCGGACCTCGCCGCGACGGCGGCCGCGGCGTTGGCTTCGCGCGACGCCGAGCGCGTCAACTTCGAGAAGCGTCTCGAGGCGTCGCATGCGGCGACCCGTCGCGCCGAGTCGGCTGCGTCCGCCGCGACGCAGCGCGCCGCCAGGCTGGAGGCGCGACTGGACGCCGCCGAGCGCGACGCGGCGGCGGCTTCATCGGCGGCGGAGCGCGCCGCGCACGACGCCGAGGAGGCTCGCGCTCGCGCCGCCTCCTCCGCCGCCGCGCTGGATGCGGCTCGCGCGGAGACGGCCCGTTTCGATTCAAAGCTGGAAAAAGCCGAGAAGGGCTTGAGAGACGCGCGCGCCGCCGCCGCCAACGCGGAGGACGCGCTCGCGTCTTCGCAGGCGGAGTGCGCGCGCGCGAACGCGTCTAAGAGAGCGGCGGAGACGCGCAGGGAAAAAGAGCACGCGACGTTTGCGAAGTCGGTGGCTGATTTGGAAAGTAGACTGGAGATGCAGAGCCTCGCCAGCGAGCGTCGCGTCGAGACTTTAGGGGAGGCGTCCGCGAAGGTCGCGGCGGTGCTCGCGGAGCGAAGAGAGGAGCTCGCGAACGTCGAGCAGACGCTCAAGCGCGAACGTTCTATGCGCGAGGAGGAGATCGCAGAGCACCGCGCCGAGCTGGAAACCGTCTCGGCGCGTTTAGAGGCGTCGGAGCGTTTAGTGGCGCGTCTGGAGGAATCCGTGGTGGAGTCTAAGGCGGAGACCGCGGCGGCGCGGCGCGCCGTCGACCGAGCCTCGGACGCGGCGTCCGAAGCCGCCGCCGAGGCTTCCAGGTTGACGGGGACGCTCAGAGCCGAGCTCGCGAGCGCCAAATCTGAGCTCGAGGCGTTTACGACTGAGCGCCGCGCGTTTGAGGAACGCGCTCGCGCCGCCGACGCGGAAGCCGCCGCCGCGGCGGCTCGCGCGTCTTCCGCGGAGTCCAGCGCCGCCGAGGCTCGGCGCGCGCGCGACGCCGCCGTGCAGGACGCCTCCGACGCGCGCGCAGACGCGAAAAAGGCTCGCGAACGCGCGGAGACGCTCGCGAACGACCTGGCGGCGTCGGCGCGCGCCGCGGCGGCGGCGAGCGCGGCGGAGGCGGCTTCGAAAGACGCGCTTCGCCGCGCCGAGAGCGGCTCGGAAGCGGCGGAGCGCGTCAAAGAGACCGCCGAGCATTCCGCGGCGGCGTACGTGGGCACAGAGATCGAAGCGTTGCGACGTCGGCTCGCCGAGGCGCACGCTTCCGTGGCGCGCGCCGTGGAAGATGCCAAAGACTCCGCCGCCGCGACGGCGGAGGCGGAGTCGCGAAGGCACAAAGCGCAGGCGGAGACGGCTCGGCTCGCCGGCGAGCGTCGCGCGGCGACGGCGCGTTTGTCTTCTTTGGAGCACGAGCTGTTGGAAAAAGTTGGACAAGTGTCGACGCTCGAGCGCGCGCTCGCGTCGGCTCACACTCAAAACGCCGATTTACAAGGTAAGCTCACAGACGCCGTCGAGCGAAGAAAAGACCTCGAGCGTCGGCTGGAGGAGACGCGCGACGGTATGCGCGCGGCGCGCGGAGACGCCGCGTCGGCGACGGCGGCGTCGGCGGAGATGGAGCGGCGCATGGCCGCCGCGCAGAGGGCCGCGGCGGAGGCGTCCATGCGCCTCAAGGTGGGAACCGCCTCACGGGAGCTGGTGGCGACGCGCCTGCGCGACGCCGAGGCGGAGGCGGCGGCGCGAGCCGCAGAGCAACGCTCGGCGGCGGAGCGGACAAGAGACGAGCTCGCCGCGAGCGAAAAAAAATTCGCCGACGCGGAGGAGAAACGCGCGAGCGCCGAGGCGTCACTCGCGCGCGCGAGAGAGGACGCGTCGTGTTTGCGTGCCGAGCTCGCGCGCGCGGTGGACGAGAGGGCGACCGCGCTCGGTCGCGCCGAGGACGCCGAGACAAAAGCGGCGCGGCTCGCCGGGCGGTGCGCGCGGCTCACGAGGCGTCTGTACCCGGACAAGGACGGCTTTCCGGAAGACCCGGAGATGGCGTCCGACTCGGACTCGGAATCGGACGCCTCCTTGTCGGAAAAACCGCGGCAAAACGCCTCCTCGGATGAGCTTCTGGTGCTCCGCGCTACTTTGCAGGGCCACCCGGTGGGGCACGACCTGGACGTCACCGCCTCGCTCCGCGCGCGCCTGCGGACGAGGGACAACAAACGATTGGTCATCGCCGTCTCCGAGAATCTCCGAACCGAGCTCTTCGGCGACGCGTTCCCGAGGGTCGACGAAGCGTCGAACGCGACCGCGGTCAAGTCTGAAGAATCTGAAGAATCTGCGCGCTCGCCCGAGGGCCGGCTGATCGTGGAGTACGCGCACGCGGGGGCGTACTACGGCGTCGAGAAGGAGGCGTCGAAGGACGCCTCGGAGGACGCCTCGACGATTGACCCGGGTAAAAACAAAAAGCCAAAGACGCGGGGCTCTCTGTGCGTCGCCACCGTCGCGATCGGCGGCGTGGACACGAACGCGCCCTTCGCGGTTTCGTCGCTGTGGCTAGACGCGTCCCCCGCCGCCGCGGACGCCGCGGCGCGGCACGCCGAGACGCGCGTGCGTGACGCCGAGCGCGCCTTGGCGAATACCAAGGCGAAGCTGATCCGGACCGAAACCTTTGTCGCGGAACTCGAACACGAGTTGGTTCCTTTGCGCGCGCGGTGCGAAGCCGCCGAGCGGCGCGAGAAGACGCTTGCGGAGTCGGCGAGGGCGAGTTTGGCCGAGTCAAAGACGCGCGCGCGCGAGGCTGAGCGTTTCGAGTCGGAGGCTCGCAGAGCCGTGGACGTCGCCGACGCGGCGCGCGCGCGCGCGCGCCGGGCTGTGGACGCCGCGCGCGACGAGGCGGAGCGCCGGGTCGCCGAGGCTGTGCGCGACGAGCGCATGCGCCTGGAGCAAAAAGCGCGGGAGGTGCGTCTGGCGAGCGCCGCCGAGCGACGAAAACGAGCCTCTCCGGTGGAAACTCCTCTCCGCCCGGCCCCCCCCGGTTTCGCCTCCCAAGGCTCCGAACCGAAAGGAGCGTCTCCCAAGGTAGGGAGCACGTGGGGCGTTCCGAGAACGACGCCCTCTGCCGTCGCCGCGCGCTCGACAAAAGACTTTGTCGCCGAGAACAAAAAAGTCGCGCTCGACGCGCCGCGCCGCGCGAATACGAATACAAACGCACCCTTCGACGTCTCCGGGTTTCTGGACGCGGGCGAGGCGGCTTTCTCGGCTTCGGCGGCTTCCCCCCTGGACGCGGGGTACAAGACGCGCAAGAAGGCCTCGGCGGCTGCTGCCGCGGAGGCGGAGGCCTGGGCGGCGGCGCGCGCGGCGGCGGCGGCGGAGGTGGCCGCGGAGGTGACCAGGGCGAGACGCGCGATGCGCGTTTCGCCGGCGAAACCATCTTCGGCTTCGGAGGGCGTCGCCGTCTTCGGCGCGGAGGAGGAGGCGGAAAACACGAAAACCGTCGTTTCCCGCGCCGAAAAAAAATCGCCCGAACCCGAACCCGAACCCGCGCCCGTCCCGCCCTCCCCCGCGGACGAAGGCCGCCGCCGCGCGGAGGCGCGCGTGCGTGAGTTTCAGCGGCGCGAGACGGAGCGTTTAGAGCGGAGCCGGCGCGACGCGGGAGTAGAGCCCCGTTTCGATCGTCCGCCGCCACTCTTCACCTCCTCTGAGCGCCGCGCGGCGGCGGTGGAGGCGTCGACCGCGGAGAAGCTGCGCGAGGCGAGGGCGGCGCTCGCGGACGCCGAGGTGGACGGCGTGCGCCTGGAGGAGGCGCTGCGCAGAGCAGCGGACGCGGACAGGTTCGACGAGGAGCTGGCGAGCGCGAGGCGGAGAGCAGCCAAGGCGCTGCTCTCCGAAAAGTGAAAAGACTTTGTGTTGTTAGAAGCGGACCCTAACAGCCTAAACGCCCTAAACGAACGCGCACGTGCTGCTCAGCTTCTATGAGACCGATCGGGCCCGTGCTACGTTTGACGTCTATCTCGTCTATGTCGCGGAGGACGCGCGTCTACACTCGGCGCACCTCCATCTCAGCTTCCCGTGCGGGCAGCCGTTGCAATCCGTGCAGTGGTGTTTCCGCTTGCCATGCGGGCAGGGGTTGCAGTCCACGCAGTTGTGTTTCCGCTTGCCATGCGGGCAGGGGTTGCAGTCCTGGCAGGCGTCTTTCCGCCTGCCATGCGAACACCGTTTAGATCCCCCCATCGCGCACCGAAAACCCCTTCTTCGCTGCGACCCCGGCACGCACCCCTCACCCCATGCCAACCGGCGCCACGCGTTATGACCGCGACGCGATTGAGACGCGCTGATTTCTCGGATTCGGGAAAACGCTCGACGTCGATGATCACTCCGCTTCCCGTCGATAAACCGGCGGCGTGACGTCACTCGCGCTCGCGCGTCGGGTCCCGCGGTTGAGGGCGGTCACGGCGACGCCCGGCGCTCGGCTCGCGTCGGAACCGAGCCGAGCGCCCGGACCATGGAGCGTTCCCGACCCCCCCGGACCCCGCGTCTCCCCCCCCTCGAGGCGAAGGGCGAGAAGCCCTTGTTCTTCTTCTTCGTCGTCGCGCTCCTGAACGTCGTGGATTCCTTCAACCTGAACATCGTGTGGCCGCTCCTGCCGTTCATGGTGGACTCGTACGGCGTCGCGCGGACCGAGGAGGACCTCGGCGCGTGGGTCGGCGCCGCGGGCGCGGCGGTCTCCGTCGGCCAGCTCCTGTCGTCCTACGCCTGGGGCGCGCTGTCGGACCGGATAGGCCGGCGGCCGGTGATGCTCATCGGCATGTGCAACAGCACCTTCTCGGTGCTCGTCTTCGGCACGGCGCGCACCTACGCGCAGTGCCTGGCGGGTCGGTTCCTGAGCGGGCTCCTGAACGGCAACGCTGGGGTGGTCAAGACGTACGTCGGCGAAACCACGGAGAAGAGCCAGCAGACCGTGGCGTTTTCAATCTTCGCGATGGCGTTCGGGTTCGCGTCGTGCGTCGCGCCAGCCATCGGCGGATTCCTGCAGCGACCCGCCGAACGCTGGCCGAGCGTTTTCGGGGACACGCTCTTCGAGACGTTCCCGTTCCTGCTGCCGATGCTGTGCGCGGCGGCGCTCACCTCGGTCGGGGGCGTGCTGGGCTTCCTGTACGCGCCGGAGACCGCGAGCCAGTGGCGCCGCATGCAGAAGCGGAGCGCGGAGCGCGAACGGAGGATTCAGAAGAAAAAGCATCAAACGCGTCGTCAAAAGGACGTCGACGCCGCCGCGGACGGCGACTTCGACGGCGAGGCTTTGCTTCGCGCGGCGGCGGAACCCGAAAGCTTTGGGAAAAAAGAACCCGTCGGTCCGGAGGTGGAGCTCGTGCGGCTCGACGAGAGCGGCGTCTCGCAGGCGGTCGTGGCGGAAGCGCCGGCGGGGCGAGGAGCCGCCGCGAAGGCGACAGAGACGGCGGCGCGTCGCGCCGCCGCCGACGCCGACGACGACGACGCCGACGCCGACGCCGACGACGAGACGCGTCTCCTTCGCGGACCCGTGACCACCGACGCGGTCGTGGTCCGAATCGCTCGCGATCGCGATTCGGAATCGGGCGACGAGAACGCGCACGCGCTCGCTGGTTTGCGCGAAAAAGGGTGGGACGCGCACACCGTCGCCGCCGCTTCTTCGTACGCGGTTTTGGCGTTCATCGCCATCGGGTACGATGAGATTTTGCCCGTGTTCGCTAAGACCCGCGAAGACCTGGGCGGGTTAAAACTGAGCGCGTCGCAAATAGGCATCGTGCTCATCGTCGGCGGGGTCGCGCTGATCACGTTCCAGCTCTTCGTGTTTCCGCTGGTGTTGAAAACCTTTGGTGTCACGAAGGCGCTGAGACGAGCGTCGTTGGCGTTTGCGGTCGTCGCGTTCGTCGCGCCAATCGCGAGCGTAAGGGGCGTGGTCGAAAATCCCGCGCGCAAGTGGTTCGTCGTTCTTTTCTCGCAGATTTTGAAGATCGTGACGCTCGCGGTTTTATTCACGACGGTGATCATGGCGGTGAACAACTCGTGCATGAACAGGGTCAAGGCGCGAGTCAACGGTTTTGCGACGTCGTGCGCCGCGGCGGGGCGTATCGTGTCGCCCATCGCGCACGGCGTCGTGTTTTCTTTCTCGTTGCGTTTACACGAAAACTTTCAGCAGTTTCTCGTCTTCGCGTTCGTCTCGGCGTCCGCGCTCGCGCTCTTCGCGCTCACGTCCAGGCTGCCGAGCCGACTGGACCAGCCGCCTATTGAGGCGGAGGACGAGCGCGCGGTGGGCGCGGAGGGGTAGAGGGTGCCGCGGGGTAGAGGGGTATCGAATGGGATAGGGTCGTTGGAGTATTACTAGCGGTAGAGGTTGTTTGGTTTCGCGACGTCGCGAATCGGCGCGAGCGGTTCTTCATCTTCACTGGTGGTCCGACTGGCCTTTCAATCGCTGAAAAGGTTCGCGTTCTCGTCCACTTTTTGTTTCCGTTTCGGGTGTCGCGAGAAGACGCGTTCGACCCCACGAGAACCGCGCACGCGCGACCACACGCGCGCGCACCTCTCGCGCGTCCGCTAGCGTCCGCCGCGCGTCCACCAACGCCCGTCGTCGCGACCCCGCGAGACGCGAACCCGACGGTGAACCCAGGGTGAGGGACCGCGCCCCTGAGGCATTTTCAGAAGAACAGACCACGAAGAGGGGACCATGGTGCGTCCCGACGCGAACGTGCAGAAGTTCGTTCGCGAGAACGACGCCGCGGCTCGCAACGAGGCGATGCTGAGCACGATGAAAGCGACGCAGCAGGTGAGCGCGTGGCACGAGAAGCAGTACCAGAGGACGGGCGGCGCGACGGTGGGCGGCAGGGAGATGGACGAGCAACTCGCCGAGCTCGCCGCGGCGAGAAGCGAGGTGCACGCGGTGCGACGGGAGAAGATGCGCGCGCTCGTGGCGGCGGATAACCTGAAGTACGAGGCGGAGCTCAACGCCATGGGCCTGACCGTCGCGAAGGAGCGGTACTGATGCGGAGGAGCGACAGAGAGGGGATTCGGGAGGGCCGCCTAGCGTCACCTAGCCCGACGGGGATCGTCCCTCATCGTCAACAAAGTTTCGAGTCCCTTCGTCCAGACTCCAGAGGCCGCGCCGAAACGGCGCGGAATTTCGGTCAACGCTCAACGCTCTCATCAACGGTCCGTTGAGTTCTCTCGTCATCAGTACGCCCCGCGCGACCGGCGAGACGCGCGCCGCCTCCCGGCACCATGGCGCCGCCCGTGCAGCTCCGATGCTTGGTCACGGGCGTACGCGTGAACCAGGCGCTGCCCTATTTCCTGACGCTGCAGGTGCGCGCGCGACCGCCCGCGGTCCCGACGCGATGACCGCGTCCCGAGGCTTCCGAGAAAACGCCGTTTCTCGTTCGCGACGCGAACGACCGGGGGCGAGCCGGGACGCGACGAGCGCGCGGGCACGGGACGAGCGAAGCTCGTCGTCATCGTCTGAGTGGTCTTTCACCGCGCGCGTCCCTCGGGACGCGCGCGAACGCCCCGACGCCGCTGACCTTCCCCTTCTGTCCCGCCTGTCGCCCTTCCTTCGTGCGTGTCGTCCCGAATCGATGCGAATCTCATCATCATCGATCGATCGCGTTTCCGAACGTCATCCGTCGCGTCCGCGTGAACGTCGAAACAGACGCTCAAGTCCCGCGACTCGAAGCCCCGGGACGTGACGTACGGCGATGACCTCGCCGTGCGCCGCGAGGACAAAGGGACGTACGCCCGCACGGAGACCACCGACGTGACCTCCGCGCCTGAGTTTCAGAATAAAGCGTTCATCATGTCCGTCCCGCGCGCGAACAACGCGCGCTCTTTACACCCGACCGCCGTCGAGGATTTGTTGGACGGCAAGGATTGGCCCGGGTTCGGGGTCACGGAAGGCCCCAACGCCGAGGGCGTCGCGCTCGGGGACGGCCCGCCCGCGCTGGTGTGCCAGCTGTACGCCGCGCGCTCCGCGGGGCACAGCGTGATGGGCCAGGATGTGCTCATCGGACAGGGCTACGTGGAGTTTTTCGGAGCCACCGTGCAGCGCCTGGCGCGCGGCGAGGCGGTGAGCATGACGGTATCGCTCGAGCACCCCGAGGGTAGGGCGCCCTCGCAGCTCTCGCTGCAGATCACCATGCTGGACACGGACGGCGGCGCGGGCGGGCAGGTGGCCACCAGGGACGGGCCCGGCGCGGGACGAACGCTGCGCGTTTCCGTCTTGGTGCACGGCGCGACCAACTTGGACTCCACAGACGGCGCGCCGCCGGCGGCCTTCGTCGCCGCGAAGACCATGCGCGAGGCGGCGGCGCGCCTGCCTTCGCGCGCGGCGACGCGTGCGGTGCCGAAGACGCGCGACCCGATCTGGGACGAGGTGGTCTCCGTGGAGGTGGCCGAGCACGAGCTCGACCGCGAGAAGGTTCTGCTGGCGGTGGTGAACCACGACACGAACAAGCTCATGGCGAAAGCCGCCGTTCCCCTGAAGGCGCTGGAGGTTGGGCGGCACTACGGCCTCGCGCTGGACCTCGGCGGCGGCGCGATCCTGAACGTCACCGTGGTGATCCCGCAGGCGCCCGCGCGCGAGCTCGAGTTCCTCAAGCAGCATAACGACTACGTCCGCGTGGAGGGATCCATCACCGGCATCTCGGGCGAAGCCGGCTCGGGCTTCGTCGGACCGGTGGCGGCGGTGTGGTCGGTGTCGAAGGATAGCCAAGCCGCGCGCGCGGCGCCGTCGTCCAAGAAGATCGAGCTCTACGCCAAGGCCAACGCGGGATCGGAGAGCGACGTCGTGAACACGTTAGTGCGCACAGCGTCGGACTTCAAATCACGGGACGTCGTGCCGGTGCTTCAGGGCTCGAGCCTGTCGGGTCCCCCGCTGTGGCCCACGGGGCACAGAGCGGCGTTGTTCGTCTCGCAGTCGGCGATCCAGATGGGCGCCGCGATCGTTCTCGAGCTCGTGAACTCGGCGGGCATGATCTGCCGCGCGGTCGTGCCCGTCGCGGACCTCGGCGCGGGCGGGCGGCCCACGGAGCTGAACCACGTGCCTCTGATTTGCGGGGGGGGGACCGCCGCCGGCGGCGCCGATCGCGGCGAGGAGGTTGGCAAGATTTCGCTCACCGCGCGCGCGTGGCCCCGGGACGCGCTTCTCCGCGCGCGCGAGAAGGAGGTGGCGGCTGGTTTCGACGGCGGCGGCGGGCTTGGTGTGGGCGGTGAGGGCGCTTGGATGCTCTCCGCGATGGCCACGGACATGATCGACAAGCAGCAGGCGCTGGACGAGGCTATCGTGTTGTTGGACCGCGAACGCAAACGCACGCAGAGTTTACAGTACCGTTTCGACGAAGCGGCGGCGGCGCGGCAGAGGCTGGAGAGCGATAACCAGGAGTTACGGCGTCTTTTACACGAGGAGCGCAACGCGGACCCCGCGTCGGGGTTAGAGCAGCTCGGTTTGAACGGCGTGACGGACGTGATGGAGGCTAAAGAACGACTCGGGCAGCTCGCGGCGCGGTACGCGCAGGAGAAGCGCAGAAACGCCGAGCTCATCCATCGTCTCAAGTCTCTTCACGAAGCGCAAGCAGGCGCGGAACAACTCAAAGGACGTCACTTGGAGTTACAGGAAGCGCACGCGGAGATGTCCCGTTATTTGCAGAAGTGCGAAAAAGAAGCTGCGCGCGTGGGGAAGTGCCGAGCCACCATCGAGATGCAGGAGGGTGTCATTTCCAGACTGGAAAGTCTGTTGGAGCAAGCCGCGGTGGACCAGCGGCGGCTGGCGGAGGCGGAGGCGCTGGCGTCGCGCGTGCAGGACGCAAACTCGGTTCTGCAGAGCGGGCCGGACTGGGAGGAGCTCAGCATGCTGCGCGACGAGGTGAAGGACTTGCGAGCGGCGTACCAGGAACGCGAGCAGGACCACCGGGACCTGACCAACGAGCGCATAGCGCTCACGCTGCGCGTGGAGAAGTCAGAGGCCAACGCCATCGCGAGCAACAACGAGATGCTCGAGGTTTCGAGGCGGTGCGCGCGGGAAATCGCGGGACTACGCGCGAAACTCGCCGAAAAAGACGCGCAGCTCATGGGGGGGTTCGGGTCCGTCGCCAACATGATCCTCGCCGAGATGCCCGCGCCGCCCAGGCTGAGCACCATGGAGCCCATGCCGTCGCAGTACCAGCCGGCGTCCAGGCCCGCGAGCGGCGCGCGCGATTCGGGCCTCTTCGGGAAACGCGCTGAGGCGAATCTTCGGGACGAACCGTTTGAATCGCCCGCCGGCGCCGGCGCCGACGAGAACGACCGCAACGACGCGAACGTCGCGTCCGGCGTCTCCGCCGGGAGCTCAGACGCGAAGAGCCTCGGCGAAGCGCGGAGCCGCCCCGCGAGCCGACGGGAGGGAGACGCCGACGAAGCGAAGGCGGGAAGCCGCCCATCGTCGACGCAATCGCGCCGTCCCTCGACAGGCGCCCGCGACGCTTCGGCGGCGGCGGGCTCGGTCTCGTCGCGCTCGGGTTCCGTCGCGGGCTCGAGGCCGACCACGGGGGGGACGAGGTCTTTGAGTCGACCGGCGACGGGCGAGCGACCCAAGTAGTATTAATAGTAGCGCGCGATGAAGTGACATTCTTTTCACCGGCTGCGCTTTTCACGCGGAGAGATGAGAGATGAGACCTACCAATTACATTTCCCCGCATTCCGCGATCAGGCAGCTGAGCCTGGGCTTGTTGTTGGGCCCGCACGCCACGTTTTCGATTTTCCTGAGCACGAGCAGTCCGTCGCCCAGCACCCTGCCGAACACCACGTGCTTGTCGTCCAGCCACTCCGTGGCGGCGCAGGTGAGGAAGAACTGGCACCCGTTCGAGTCCGGGCCGGAGTTGGCCATGGACAGCAAACCCGGACCGGTGTGCTTCGCCGTGAAATTCTCATCCGCGAACTTAGTGCCGTACGTCGAGATGCACCCCGTGCCGTCGCCCTTGAGGAAATCCCCACCCTGGATCATGAAGTCCTTGATCACGCGGTGGAACTCCACGTTCTTGTACCCCATGGGCTGCATGTCCCGCGGGTTCTTGTGCTCGCCCGTGCAGAACTTCCGAAAGTTCTCCGCCGTCTTGGGACACACGTCCTTCCACAGCTCCATCTTCACGCGGCCCACCGCGGCGCCGCCGATCGTGACGTCGAAGAACACCACGGGGTTGGCGGGGTTGGGGGGACGCAAATGCCACTGCTCCGTCGCCATCGTGGACGCCGAGTCGGTCGGGCGCCCGCGCGCGTCGATCTGATCGAGGGGCACCTCGATTTTTCTTTTCGACGGCGTCACGCTCATCAGGAAGCCCAAAACATCGAATCTGAGAACCAGCGCGTCGTCACTCCCTCCGGCGACCGCCACCCGCTCGAGCCGAGATGGCGCGCGACGCCCGCGATGGCGCCCCGCCCCGAACGCGCCGCTCGACCCGCGTCGCGCTCGAAGACACCCGCCGCGCGCGCTCGCCTCGCGCCGCGCGCGCCGCGGTGCCTCTGGTCGTCTTGGTCCTGGTCTCGCGCGTCGCCATCGCGGACGCGTGCAGCACGTTCCTGGTCGGCAAGCGCGCCTCGTTCGACGGCTCCGTGCTGGTGACGCACAGCGACGACGGCGAGGGCAACCCGGACGCGCGTCTGTCGTACGTCCCCGGCGCGACGCACGCGCCGGGCGCGAGACGGCCGGTGTGGCCCGACCTCGAGGACAACCCGAGGTTCGTCGGGTCCGGTCGGGGTGCGACGTACGCGCCCGGCGCGTCCGTCCCGCCGGACGCGCCGCGAACAAAACCGATCGGCTTCATCGACCAGGTCTCTACAACGTTCGGGTACCACGAGGGCAACTACGGGATCATCAACTCGAAGCAGCTCGCGATCGGCGAGAGCACGTGCAGCGGTCGTTTCGTGGCGAACTCTATCGGGAACGGCGGTTCCGCGTTGTTTTGCGTCAACGAGCTGTCAAGAGTCGCCATGGAGCGATGCGAAACGGCGCGGTGCGCGGTTGTCTTAATGGGCGCCTTAGCGTACGAGCACGGCTTTTACGGCGCCGCGGGTTCGTTCGAGGGGGGCTCGGAGACACTTTTAATCGGGGACACGCAAGAGGGGTGGGTCATGCACTTCGTGCCGTACCCTTTGAACAACTCGGCGGTGTGGGTCGCGAAGCGCGTGCCCGACGACGAGGTCACCGTGGTGATGAACATGTTCACGATTCGCGGAGTCGACCTTAAAGACGACGCCAACTACCTCGCCTCGCCGAACATGCTGGACGTCGCGAGGAAGCACGGGCTGTGGGACCCCAAAAGGGACGGCGCGTTCGACTTCACCAGGGCGTTCAGCGCGGGCGAGTACGCGCACAAGTACTACAGCGGCCGGCGGGTCTGGGGCGGGTTCAGACTCATCAACCCGGACCAAACGGCGAAGACGCTCTCGCCGGAGTACGGCGATCTGCGACTGGACGCGCCGTACCCGTTCTCCATGCGCCCGGCACAGCCCGTGCGTGTCGAGCACCTGTTCAATTGGCACAGGGACTGGTACCAGGGAACGCCCTACGACATGTCCAAGGGAATCGCCGCGGGGCCGTTCGGGTCGCCGGACAGATTCACCGCCGCCGCCGCCGGCGCCGACGCCTCTCGAGCGAATCGAGAGACCCTCTCGAGCGCCTTTCGGGGACGAGCCTGGGGCGCCTGGGAGCGTTCGATCGCGCTGCACCGCACGACGTACACGCACGTCACGCAGTCGCGCTCGTGGCTCCCGGACGCGATCGGGGGCGTCATGTGGATCGGCATGCACGCCGCGCACGGCACGTGCTTCGTGCCGACGCCTTGCGGCGTCACCGCTTTGGCGGAGGGTCTGACCTTGGGTAACGCCTCGCTGGTCGACCGCCGCTCGAGCTGGTGGGCGCACAGGTACGTCCTGAACGTCGCGCGCGGGCTGAGGTTCGACCAGGCGGTCGAGGACATCAGAAACGAGCAGCTCGAGTGGGAGAGGCGAGGCGCGGGCGTGCTGAAGGAGATGGAACGCCTGTTCGCCGAACAGTCGGAACAGTCGGAAACCGACGCGGCGCCGGGCGCGTCTGACGAAGCGAACATCGCGCGCATCACGGGCGCGGCGGCGCGCCACGCGGATGCCGCGCGCGACGCGTGGTGGCGCCTCGCGGACGCGCTCATGGCCAAGTTCGCGGACGGGTTCGTGTCCAGAACACAAAACGATGGCTCGACTACACCGGGTGTAGCCGAGGGGTACCCGGACTGGTGGCTCGACGCCGCGGGCTTCGCCGACGGTCCGCCGCCGCCGCCGGAGCCGCCGCGCAACGGGCGGGGACCCGGGATCGTCGGGGGCGAGGAGACGCGCGCGGCCGCGGCGGCGAGTGCGCTCGGACGCAGGGGGATCGCGGACGCGTGAGGGGTCTCGATTCTTCTTTTCGCTTGTGAACAGAACGTACCGATGGTAGTCTACGTAGTACGCTGTTCGTTTAAGAGCTCTACTTCGTCTACGAGTCGAAGCCGAAGTAGCCGCGGATGGTGAACGGCTCGGGCTCTTGCTTGATCTCGGGCTCTTGCTTGATCTCGGGCTCGGGCTTGATCTCGGGCTCGGGCTTGATCTCGGGGTCGGGCTTGATCTCGGGGTCGGGCTTGATCTCGGGCGCAGCCGGGTCATCCGCGCGAGCCGCTTTGCACGCCGCGCACTTGCGTTTCA
>ENA-OUOG01003237-OUOG01003237.1-marine-metagenome-genome-assembly--contig:-NODE-3237-length-15567-cov-3.274371_pt1 | contig 15567 bp, 9 predicted proteins | sample MGYA00248635_ERZ508505 | MGnify/ENA primary metagenome ERZ508505 (study PRJEB26176, sample SAMN06267871) | marine metagenome | isolation source: Saanich Inlet, British Columbia, Canada | place: Pacific...
GTCGTTCAATTCAAACCCCAATATGAGAATTACATTGGCGGCCAATGGGTTGCCCCCGTCGACGGCAGCTATTTTGACAATGTCTCTCCCGTCAATGGTGAACCGTTCTGTAAAATCCCCCGGTCGAGCGAAGCCGATATCAACCTAGCTCTTGATGCAGCCCACAGCGCAAAAGATGCTTGGGGCGCCACCCCGGCGACCGAGCGATCAAACCTACTGCTAAAAATAGCCGATCGTATTGAAGCCAACCTTGAGATGCTTGCGGTTGCCGAGACCTGGGACAACGGCAAGGCCGTGCGCGAAACTCTGGCTGCAGATCTGCCCTTGTGTGTAGACCATTTCCGTTATTTTGCAGGCTGCATTCGCGCCCAGGAAGGCTCGATGGCAGAGATAGACCCCACAACAGTGTCCTACCACGTTTATGAACCTCTGGGTGTCGTGGGGCAAATCATTCCCTGGAACTTCCCTTTGCTAATGGCGTGCTGGAAGCTTGCACCAGCCCTGGCTGCGGGCAACTGCACGGTGATGAAACCAGCAGAACAAACCCCCGCCTCTATCTGCGTTCTGATGGAGCTCATCGGTGACCTGTTACCCCCGGGTGTGGTGAATATCGTTAATGGGTACGGCACCGAGGCTGGGCAAGCCTTGGCGACCAGCACCCGTATTGCAAAGATTGCCTTTACGGGGTCCACCGCCATCGGGCATCACATTTTGCGCTGCGCCGCTGAAACAATGATTCCCTCTACCGTGGAGCTTGGCGGTAAGTCACCGAATATCTTTTTCGCCGATGTTATGGATCAGGGCGAGGACTTCATTAGCAAAGCTGTAGAGGGCTTGGTACTGGGCTTTCTAAATCAGGGAGAAGTTTGCACCTGTCCCTCACGAGCGCTCATCCATGAAGATATGTATGAGCCCTTCATGGAGATGGTGATCGAGCGCGCCAAAAAGATCACGCGAGGCAACCCTCTTGATGTCAACACAATGGTCGGCGCTCAGGCCTCTCGAGAACAGTTCGATAAAATCATGAGCTACTTACAAATAGGTCGTGAAGAAGGCGCTGAAATTCTCATTGGTGGCGATATTGAGCAGGTAGAAGGCCTGGGCGGCGGGTTTTACATTCAGCCTACGTTCTTCAAGGGCGATAACAAGATGCGTGTGTTCCAAGAGGAAATTTTTGGTCCCGTTATTGGCATCACCACCTTCAAAACCGAGGAAGAAGCGTTGGCTATTGCCAATGACACCGAATACGGCCTAGGCGCCGGCGTTTGGACCCGTGATACCAACAAGGCCTATCGCATGGCTAGGGGCATTCAAGCGGGGCGAATATGGATGAACTGTTACCACGCGTATCCATCCCACGCCGCCTTTGGAGGTTACAAAAAGTCGGGTATTGGCCGGGAGGGCCACAAGGTGACCCTTGACCACTACCAGCAAAAGAAAAATTTGCTCGTCAGCTATGGCGATAGCCCCCTAGGCTTCTTCTAAACCGGGTGGAAAGGTGATCACTGAACAGCGATAACCGGCAACACAGCAACCCCCTGAGGCGCTAGGGCGGGATGTCGCCTAGATGGCCTTGGGGTCGTTGTAAATCACGGGGCTACTGTTAGATCGCGGTAATGTTAGATCGCGGTAACTTACAGACCGCAAAACCCTAACGTCGCCTTAAAAACTGTATCGGCGTTTTCTACCGCGCTATCTATGGGGCTGCTATCAGCGCTTTGCCGATTCTATTCATTTAGCGCCGCAACCATCTGATCACGCATCACGAACTTTTGGATTTTCCCCGTGACCGTCATGGGGTATTCGGTGACAAACCGCACGTGACGCGGAATTTTGAAGTGTGTGATTTGATCGTTACAAAAGGCCTTGAGCTCATCTTCGGTCATTGACTGTCCCTCGTTGAGCTGCACCCAGGCACAAACCTCTTCACCCATTTTCTCGTGAGGGATGCCAAAAACCTGAACCTCTGAAATCGCAGGATGCTGATACAAAAACTCTTCTACCTCCCGGGGGTAAATATTTTCACCACCACGAATAATCATGTCTTTGATGCGACCTACAATTCGGACGTAACCCTCTTCATCCATCGTGGCCAAGTCACCGGAGTGTAACCACCCCGCTTCATCAATCGTCTCCGCCGTGCGCTCGGGATCGTTCCAATATTCACGCATTACCGAATACCCCCGGGTGCAAATTTCCCCTTTCTCACCAATGGCTACAACACGATTTGATTGATCGATAACCTTGATCTCTACCCAAGGCACGGCCCGGCCTACGGTTTCAGTGCGACGCTCCAAAGAATCGTTGGGGAGTGTCATATGGTTGAGGGGACTGACTTCCGTCTGACCATAGCCAATCAAAATATCCTCCATGTGCATTTCGGAAATAACACGTTTCATGATTTCGACCGGGCACGGTGCGCCCGCCATAATGCCTGTTCGCAACGATGACAGGTCAAACTCGCCGAAGCGGGGGTGGTCGAGCTCGGTGATAAACATGGTGGGAACGCCGTGTAATGCCGTGCAACCCTCGGCCTCCACTGTTTGTAATGTTTCAAGCGGGTCAAAAGCTTCGCCAGGGAACACCATGGCCGAGCCATGAGAGACACAAGCCAGCACCGCCAAAACCATACCAAAGCAGTGATACAACGGTACCGGAATGCACAATCGATCCGTCTCGGTGAGCTGCATAGCCTCCCCCGCAAGGTAACCATTGTTGAGGATATTGCAGTGGGTGAGCGTGGCCCCTTTGGGGTTACCGGTGGTGCCGCTGGTGAACTGGATGTTGATGGCATCGTCAGGCTTCAACTGGCTTCGCAATGCTAGCAACTGGTCGCCGTTCTTTTCCCCGCCCAGCCCACAGACAGTCTCAAAATTTAGCATGCCGGCGGTCTCGGCGGTTCCCATCCGAATGACGGTTCTAAGGTTTGGTAACTTCTGAGCTTGGAGTGCTCCGGGTTTTGAATCTGCGAGCTCGGGGGCAAGGGTGTTGAGCATGCCCAGATAGTCACTGGTTTTAAATTTTTCTGCGGTGATGACCACCTTGCACTCGACTTTGTTCAGGGCAAATTCAAGTTCGTAAAGTCGATAGGCCGGATTAAGACAAACCATAATGGCGCCAATCTTCGCCGTCGCCAGCTGAACCATGACCCACTCATAGCTGTTAGGGCCCCAGATACCCACGCGATCGCCGGGTGCCACCCCCAGCGCCAACAAACCACCCGCTAATTGATCAACCTGTTTCTGAAGCTGGCGGTAAGTCCACCGCACGCCCTGATGGCGCACGATAAGCGCGTCCTTATTGGGGTGCTGATCGCAAATACGATCGAAGTACACCCCAATCGTTTCATAAATGATTTGAGTCGTGGAGGCACCGCAGTAATAGCTTTGGTCGAGTGTTTTCATAACGGATATCTTTTTATTTTCATTCGTTTTACATCAGGGGATGGTGCGGAGCAAACATCACCGACCACCATCTGGCGCAACGAGCGCATACCCAGCCAAACCTTCAGCCAGCATTCCCCGACTGGCACATTATGCATGGCGAATTAAAAGGCTGTCCCTGTCTAAACAGGCAGGAATTCGGTAACCGAGAACGCACCTCAGCTACCGTACAGGACATCAACCTTGGCTTTTTCCCATAAAAACCCAAGGATTTGCAGCGCAACGGGGCTTAGGCGCAGTTTATGAAAGTACGTCCAAAAACGTTTTTGAAGCCTCTACAGATTTTGGATTTGTACCGAATGGTCCAAAGATACTAGCTGTGGAACTGCCTACAGAGTGTGTACGTCGTGCAGCGATAACTCTGAGCCTTACAGGGTGAGTTTAAGTAGATAAACGCGCAATTTACGGGCGACGCCCGTGCCTGTAAGTGCATCTGTCAGGAATAGAGGCCGTTGCTGATCGGCACTCAAGCTGCCCAGACCCACAAGCGGCTTGCGCGCCCGTAAACAACGCCCATTACTTGCCCTCTACCTTGGTAATTTCAAACTCAGAAGACGTGCCACTAAAGGCTGAAGCCGCGGCATCAAAGCCAAAGTGTGACAAGCGGTACTCGCCGAGTGGCGTTTGCTGCGGCACCTCCCAGCTCAAATCTGCGACATAAGCATTTGCTTTAAGCTGCCAGCGCACCCGGGTATTCCAGTCGCCATCATCTGCGACCCGCTGCCAACCCGCCGCAGTTTTACGCTCCACGAGCAGGTAATTTTTCCCCTTGGGGAAATTTACCGTGGGGTTGGCCGACCAAAATCGCGCGACAATCGTCTCTCCTGGACGAAAACTCGCGGCAAGCGGCGCCTCTGCATCGCCAAGTTGCGCACCATTGGGGAGCGAATTTTCGGACCCCACCGGCAAAGGCAGACCGAGAGATTTGCCCCGCCAATCGTCGTAGGACACGCCACTTGCCAACGGCGCAGCCAACTCCAAAGCCGCCGCCAACTGACTCGCGATCTGCTGGTAGGCGGGCAAGCTCCAGCGCCCATGTAAAGTATGACCGCCCTCATACTGCTGAAGCCCATATTCCTCGGGGGTCGTTATGTACCCGGCATAGCCATTGGAATAACCCGCCAACACAATGTGCCTTGCCCAGTCGCCCAGTTCAGCCATAACGCTATCTCGCAGACGTCTGCCCGCCATGGTCGTTACTTCTGCGGGTAAGGCGAGAATCACAAGCTGGCCAACGCGTGCCACGGTGATTGAGCGTATTTGAGATTGCAGCGGCGGTGTGCCGGTACCCGTCTCCAGCAAAATAGCTTTGGGCCTTTGGCAGGCTCTCACGGGTTCGGTCCACTCGGGGGCGCCGATGATGAGTTGAATCAGCCAGTCCCGCCACACACTCTGCTCGGTCATCCCCTCTTTAAACAGGAAGTGCCCGCCGCCGTCTTCCGTGGAGCCCCCGGCAAAGGAGTAGCCGTAGGCCGAGGGGCAGGTATGCTGTGTCCCTACCCCGGTAAATTTGCCATCGACGGCATAATCACTTAAATCAACATACAGTCGACGCGAATCGATCGGTCCTGCTAGCGTCTCGTCTGCCTCATCGAATAGTGTCTGTGCTACTGCCAGTTGGCGCTGGCCCATAATTTGCGTGGTCGCTACGTCGGTTGCCCCGGGGCCGGTATTATCGAGATTGGTATTGGGGGTGACATCTCCCGGGTCAGACTGCGCAAAAGCGGCCACAAAATCGTCGGCCGATGCGTAGCCCACGCCCTCGCGCTTTTCCATTTGCAACGAGGCATATCCTTTATGATCGCCGGAAATAAGGCGGTTGTAATAGTTCATTGCCGTGGGGTGAAGTGCGTACCAATTGATCATGCCCAGGGGCCCATCACTGCCTACAAACTTGAGCAAGGTCATAGCCGTGTTGGTCTTTTCGCTGTAACGGTCACGCTCATCCTGGGGGTTTTCCCGATAAGCAATCTCCGACCGGTTGACTCCGGCGTCTGCCACACGGCCCGTATTGATAAAAATATGGCCAGGCTGGAGATCGTCGTGGGCTTTTACGATGGAGGCGGTAATGCCAGTAACAATCGCCTCAAAGTGCGCGGGGTAGTGGCCCCCATCGAGACCGGTCTCCGTCCGAGACTGCCAATAGCCACTGGGCCCAGCATGGGTATGGGTGGCGCTGATAATCACGTTTTCCAAGGTATAGGTAGGGCCATAGCGCAGCTGCAAGCGCTCAACGACTTCTAATGTCATATGGTGGTCAATACTCCCCAAGTCGGCGCTGACAAACACGAGGCGCTGCTTGGGGTTGCTAGCCTGGGCCGTTATGAAGGCCCGTGATCGCAGACGAATATGAACGCCCTCAGAAATCTGGTCGGGCCGACCAAAGCCCCATAGCGGCATGCCTACCTCTGGCCCGGTAATATCCACCATGACACGGCCGATCAAATAAGGCATTTGGGTCTCATCGTCTTTCTGTCCAAACGCCGGGCCCGATACAACGAGCAGACAAAGGAGCCAAGCCCTAGCCATGCTGCGTTGATAAACGCCACCCGAACTGCCTTTGGAACCTCGAATTGACCTCATAAAATAATGCGGTCTCTGAGCGTGATGATATTTCGCCCGGCGACGCCCCCTATTAGACCATCGGATAAAGCCAACAACGTGTCAGGCAGGTCAGGTGTCATCAATGAATTAAAGTTCATGGAGAACCTCGCCACCAATCACCGTCATAGTGACCTCTGTATCAAGCAGAACGCTTTCATCGACGGTCATAATGTCTTGGGAAAGCACCGTCATATCGGCGGCCTTGCCGACGCTAATAGACCCCAGAGTCTCTTCCATAAATACGGCATAGGCATTCCACTGCGTTAGGCTAAGCAGCGCTTCTGACCGCGTCATACGTTGATCAGCCTCGAAACCTTCCGAGGGCAGGCCTGCCAGAGTTTTGCGGGTCACTGCCGCATAAAAATTGGCAATGGGGTTGATTGGCTCAACCGGCACATCGGTACCATTGGCAACATGCACCCCGGAATCAATCAATGACCGCCAAAGATAAGCGCCTTCGTCAATACGCTCAGGGCCCAATCGATCTATCGCCCAAGGTCGATCAGAACTTAGATGAATGGTTTGAATAGACGCAATCACCCCAAGCCGCTCAAAGCGCTCAATGTCATCAGGGCGCAAATGTTGTGAGTGCTCAATGCGAAACCGGTGATCACCCCCCTCTGGCATGACCTGCTCAATAGTATCGAGCACAACGCTGTTCGCTCTGTCACCAATGGCGTGGGTATTAATTTGCCAGCCATTCACCCGGGAGCGCTCCATGAGCGTGGCTAAGCGGTCAGCATCTGCTGTTTGCAAACCCACTGTGGTCGGGTCGTCAGAATAAGGTTCGTGTAGCCAGGCCGTTCTAGATCCCAAGGCGCCATCCATAACCACCTTGAAGGCATTGAGAGTTAAGCGGCTATTTTCTGAAGCTACAACAGGGGCTGTATTGAGCCAGTATTCGGTTAATTCTGGATCGCTGGCGCTGATCATAGAGAACAGACGAATTTTTAAACGCTGGTCTCCATCGACGATCTGCTGAGCTTCAACCTCGACAGCATCAATGCCGGCATCATGGAAGCTGGTGATTCCCTGCTTAATAGCATGATCCTGAGCGGCTAGCAGCGCCCGGGTCGCAGACTCCGCAGTAAAAACCGTCAGAGGTGCTGCAAGGGCCATTGCAGTTTCATGCAAAATACCCGTTGGCATTCCCCGGGTGTCTTTAACCACTACTCCGCCTTCGGGGGCAGTCGTGAGCTTGTTGATTCCCAAAACCGACATGGCCTTAGCGTTGAGCATTAAAGTGTGGCCGTTTGCATGCTCAAGCACCACAGGGTGATTGGGACTGACTTCCGATAATCCACGATGGGTTGGAAAGCCATCGACGGTCAGTGACGGGGCCTTAGACCATTTACTTTGGTGCCACCCCCGGCCCAGGATGACTTCATTCTCTGGCGTCGTCGCTGTCGCTTGTGCCACCTGATCAACCATACCGATGAAAGTTTTTGGCGTAGATAAATCAAGACTTATCAATGCTCGACCGAGTGAGGCAAAGTGACCATGGCCCTCGACAAAGCCGGGGTAGGCAATGTCTGTCCCCAAGTCTCTAAGGCTACTAGCGTTGGGGGCATGAGCTAGGGCGTCTTCCTTACTGCCAACAAAACTGAATTTCCCTGCTTCTACGACTACCGCTTCAACCACCGGGTTGGCGTCCTCTGCGGTGTAAATTTTCCCCGTAATAATAATCGGGCCGGTTGATGCCAACGTGGTCCAGGGCAACATCGCCAGTATTACGGCGACACCGGCCATCAGACTTAATAATTTTGGCCGAATTGTTAGCGTCGACATAAAAATGCACTCACCAGTAAGATTTAAATTTAAGCTCGCCTGTTGATTAGCTGCTATGTGGCTGATTAATACGATAGTACAGCAGCTTACCCGGGTTCGGCGTGGCCCTTACACACCATTCAAGCTTCACGCTCCCTCCACATGCCGCACTTTACATGTCACGTGACATGCGGCGCCATGCAGATATACTAGAACCTGCGCAGTGTGCCCGTGCACCTGTACAAACCAGACACCTTTGTGAGAGACGAGACCACTATGCTGAAGTCGCACTTTTCCGCTATTTGGGAGTCAGTCGCTGATGCTGTGCCCGAGCACATTGCACTGATTCAGGGTGAGCGCCGCATCACTTGGCGCGACTATGAAAGTCGTTCTGCACGGCTCGCCCAAGGACTGATGGAAGCGGGACTAGGAAAACATGCCAAGGTGGGTATGTACCTATACAACTCGCCAGAGTATGCGGAAACCAATTTTGCCGCCTTGAAAATTGGTGGCGTACCGATCAATGTCAACTATCGGTATCTCGATGAGGAGCTGTTCTACCTCCTTGAGAATGCCGATGTTGAAGCCCTAGTCTTTCATCGTTCGTTGGGAAATCGGGTCGCTCGAATATGCCATCGGTTGCCCCAACTAAAAATAATGATCTCTGTTGACGATGGCGTCCCAGAAGATGACTCAGAGGAACCATCAGCGGCGATACCTTACGAATCCCTCATCGCCAAAAACTCCGGTGCAGCGCGCATAACCCCTGAAGGGGATGAGATCTATATGTTCTACACCGGCGGCACCACGGGTATGCCTAAGGGCGTCATGTATCCCGTAAAGGATTTCACCGAGTTTTTCATGCACGGGTTCCCATCCATGATCGGACTTAGCCCCTTTGAGACTGCGGATCAAATGGCGGTGACGGCGAAACAACTGTTCGATTCAAACGCTACGGTTGTCTCAATGTCGGGGCCACCACTGATGCACGGTACCGGCTCATGGCTGGGGTTGATGTTTCCCCATATGTTAGGCGGCACATCCGTCATGCTCGAAAGTCGTGGGTTAAAACCGGAGGAGGTTTGGGACGCAGTAGACCAGCATAAAATCGCTCAACTGGTCATCGTCGGCGACGCCTTTGCTAAACCCCTGCTGCGAGCTTTGGAAGCAGAGCCTGATCGCTGGAACACTTCCAGCTTACGAATGATGATTTCATCCGGCGCCATGTTCACCACTCAGGTAAAACGGGATCTGATCGAGCACATTCCCGAACTCGCTATTGCGGATGTATTGGGTTCGACTGAAGGCGGTATGGGCCAATCGATCATGACCAAAGACACTCCCGCCAGTGAGACTGCAAAATTCATGCTGCTACCCACTTCAAAGGTGCTTTTACCCGATGGCAGCCGTGAAGTGACACCAGGGTCTGGTGAAGTGGGGATGGTTGCCCAAAGTGGCATGGTGCCCCTGGGCTATTACAAAGATCCAAAAAAATCTGCGGGCACCTTCAAGGAAATCGATGGCAAGCGCTATGCCTTCCCCGGTGACATGGCCACGGTTGCGGCCGACGGCAGCATAAACTTGTTGGGCCGAGGGTCGAACTGTATCAATACAGGGGGTGAGAAAGTCTTCCCCGAAGAGGTGGAGGAAGCCTTGAAGCTCCATGATGCGGTCGAGGATGCACTGGTCTTTGGTCTGGACGATGAGCGGTTTGGAAGCCGTGTGGCCGGTGTTGTTTCGCTGGAAAAAGCGAAGAGCGCAGCCGCTGAGGACATTGTCTCCGCAACCCGGGCTCTGCTGGCCAGTTACAAGTTGCCCAAAGAACTGATCGTGGTGCCCAAAGTGCCTAGAGCACCTAATGGCAAGGCCGATTACAAAGCGGCGAAGCAGCTACTTATGGACAGCAGAGGTGCCGAGTAGCGAACTCCACTGCAAGGCCCCGCCTTCGCAACAGCAAGCAGCTGAGGCACTCTCTCAAAGGTACCGGCACACGTACCGACGCCCCTCTTTTTTTGCGCCGCAATTTCGCGGGCAAGTTCAGCGAGAAATTTTGACGTGAGAATGTTGGAGCACATCACTGCTTCGCAAAGTAAGGCAGGGCGACTCTCTCGGGAACCGACGCAGAAGCGGCAGAAACACACAAGCACAGGGTATGGTTTACAACTAAAACACACCGTTTTCCCTGCACATAAACATGGGCATGGACACTATCCTTCAAACAGTCGACGGGCAGAGGAATCCCTCAATACAACGTCAAGGCGCACCGATAAAAGGGGCACAGCGATTGACCTCAAGGTCATGTAGCACTTTGGACACGTAGCACTTTGGTAACGTGACTTTCTAGGGCATGCTGTAAGCCCTCTGCTAAACATCAAGTGCCCAAAATTATGACGCGAACGACCTACTTGCTGCTGCTATTCACAACCCTGTTCACACCCGCTGTTTTCGCTGAAGTCTTTGACGTAGATACCTACTTACGCATGCGCGACGCCTCGGAAATTAGCGTGAGTCCCGATGGGCAGTTTGTTGCTTATACGCTTTACGAGAGAGACTTAGAGCAGGATCTTGTCACCACTTCAGTCTGGATGATTCCAACCGCTGGAGGCCCAGCCATTCCCATGACTGCGGGTAATGGCAACTCGTACACACCAAAGTGGAGCCCTGATAACCGTTTTTTATCGATACTCTCTGATCGAGGAGATCAACCGAGCCAGGTTTGGCTGTTGGACCGTCGCGGTGGCGATGCGCAACCTCTAACCGATCTCAAACAAGGGGTGAGCAACTACGAGTGGTCTCCAACAGGAAGTCAGCTATTACTTGAGGTGAAGGACCCGACTCCCGCCGACTTAGACGAGGAACCCCGACCCAACCCTCGCCCCTACGTTATCGATAGACTTCAATTTAAAGAAGATTATGTCGGTTACCTCGACCGTTACCGATATCACTTATACGTCATTGACGTTGCCACCCAGAAAACTCGGCAACTCACGTTTGGTGACTTTGACGACAGCCAGCCTAGCTGGTCTCCCGATGGCAAACACATCGCGTTTGTCAGCAATCGCACCGAGCATCCCGACCGTAACCGCAATACCGAGCTCTGGCTTTTAGACACGAGTGCTGGCCCGTCAGAGCCTCGGCAACTGACCTTTAACTCCTTTCAGGACGCTAGCCCCACTTGGAGCCCCGATGGTAAACACCTCGCATATACCACCGCCGCCTCAGAGGACCTGCCCATTTACGCAATTCCGCAACTTGCGATTCTGAACATTGAATCCGGCGAGTCGCAGTTGGTGGCGTCACTATCTGAAGTACAAGTCTTTAACCCTGTGTTTTCGGCGAATGGCAACGACCTTCTCACAATCACGGAGTTTCAAGGTCAACAACAGCTCGTGCGCGTCGATCTAGATACCCATGAAATTGAAGTCGTGCTGGGCCAACAAGATGTTGTGAGCGATTTTGACGAGGCACCCAATGGCCAACTTTATGCGCTTATCAACCGACCCCAGTACCCCGGGGAGATTTTTACGGTAAACAAGGAGAGCTCTTGGGTTCAGCTCAGTGCGGTGCACCAAGCGTTACTCGCTGACATTGAATTTGGCGCCGTCGAGAAGCATGCGTTTGAGAGCGAGCCGGGGGTAGGCATTGACGCGTTCTATTTATTTCCACCTGGTTATCAAAAAGAACATAGCTACCCTGCAGTGCTGCACATTCATGGCGGCCCACAGGCCCAGTGGGACTTTGGGTTCAATTACGAAGCGCAATTATTAGCCGCGCAAGGTTATGTCGTGGTGATGCCTAATCCACGCGGATCGTTTGGCTATGGTCAGAAGTTTGCGAGCGCCATCAACAAAGACTGGGGTGGTCCCGACTTTATCGACGTCATGGCGGCAATGGACTTTGGCATCGACAAGGGCTGGATTGATTCAGAGCGCATGGCGGTTTATGGCTGGTCCTATGGCGGCATGCTGACGAATCATGTGATCACAAAAACAAATCGCTTTGCGGCGGCCATTACCGGTGCAAGCGCAACCCTATACGTTTCAAATTATGGGCATGATCAGTACCAGCGTTGGTGGGAGGAAGAACTGGGCTTTCCCTGGCTTGCCGAAAACAAAGAAGCCTGGGATAACATCTCCCCGTTCTATGCCCTCGAACAGGTGACCACTCCCACACTTGTCGTAGGAGGCGAAGACGATTGGAACGTGCCCATCATAAATAGCGAGCAGCTATACATCGTTCTTAAACGCAGGGGCATTCCCGCGCGATTGGTGGTCTACCCCAATGAGTATCACAGCCTGTCGGTGCCCTCTTATGAAAAACACCTGTACCAACAATATTTTGAGTGGCTAGACACTTACGTTACCGAACGCTCTAACGAGCACTAAGACACGAAGCTACTCAAATGAGATTGCGGCACAAGTACTTCACAACTCATGGTGTTCCAAGAGCAAAGGTAGCCGGATTGACCTTATCAAAGTAGCGCATCGCGTTTGAATGCAGAATTTCTAGCCCCACGTTATCAACCGACTTCATTAAATAAGAAGAGCCGCCACAATAAACAAAGCAGACGCGCACACCGCACCTATCAGTGCGTAAGGCAATTGCGATATAGCGTGATCGTAAGTTTTACAGCCTGCACCCTGTGCACTCAAAATCGTGGAGTCTGAATAAAAACATGCATGGCTGCCAAAACAACTCGCTGACAACAGTGCGCCAACCATGAGCGGTGTATTGACATCAAAGGCCTCTGCCAGAGGGAAAACCACCGGCATAGCAATTGCGATCACACCCCAATTTGATCCCGTAGTGTAGGCCACAGCTGATATCGCAATGAAAATCAGTACCGGTAGCAGCGTGGCTGTCATGTAGGGCTCAATGCCGGCAATCACATAATCTGTCAGGCCAATAGCATTGTTAGCCTCCACAAATACAAACAGCGCCAATAGCATAGCCAACACCGGAACCATCGATTTAAGCCCTTCAATGCAGGTATCAAAAAGCTCAGTTAAGGGCATAATTCTAAGTACGCTGTACTGCACAAGCGTGACAACGATGCCAAGAATGACCCCCCTCAGCAGGTCTACCGAAGGAACCACCGTAAAAAATAGTAAGGCTGCTATTGGAAAGAAAAACACACTCTTAGTCGCGTTTTCTGAAGCTTCAACAGCCAAAGTCGTGTCTTCAACCACGCCAAGGTCGCCGGTTTCTTCGGCGCGCATTTCAGCGGCACGCATTGAACCTACCAGGGGTATGACGCCAAATATCACCAGCGGCACCACGACAATCGCCAGTAATGGGTAAAACATATAGGGGATGGATTCGACAAACAGCGCAATACCCTGCCCTGAATCGGCCACCCCATTTTTTTCCAATAGTGTCGCAAAGTAGACGCCCCAACTCGAGATGGGAATCAGTAAACACATGGGTGCCGCAGTAGAATCCACCACATAGGCCAGCATTTCACGCGAAGTCTTATATCGATCCGTAACCGACTTCATGGTGGCGCCCACTGTGAGGGAGTTCAGATAATCGTCGAGAAAAATAACCAGACCCAACATCCACGTAGCCAACAGGCTGCTCCGCTTACCTTTCAGTTTGGGCGCTAACCATTCGCCAAAAGCATAGGCACCACCGCCCTTAACCAGTAAAGCGATGAAACTGCCGTAAAGACCACAAACCAACAGCACCCAGGCCGTCGACTCATCGGCGAGAACCTCGGTAGTGACAGTCGCCAGACGATCGGCAAACTGCCAGCCGTCCATAATCAGGAACGCGACGATAGCACCACATATCACCGACTCGAGTGTTCGGCGGCTCCAAATTGCCAACGCCAAAACGAGGGCCGTGGGTATTAAACTGACTGCTCCGTAATCCACCAATGCTCCTTAGTACTAGCGCCCGCGACTTCGGTGGGGCATTACCACTATAACAGGGGCAGTCGCGCTTCTTTTGACCCAGCTCTTACCGTAGCGCGGTTTTGTATTTCGAGGGGACACCCCCGCCTGAAACGCCAGACCACAGCCTACGCTGTACCGGCACTCACACTTCAGGAGATTTATTCATCGTCATAGTTTGCCAGTTGGTGTATTCCATCAAACCGTGTAGTGAATTTTCACAGCCTAATCCGGATTGTTTGTGACCGCCAAAAGCCTGAAAGGGTGAATACTGGTGGACTTCATTGAGCCAAACCGTGCCCGCTTCAAGCTGTCGGCCAATACGCTCAACGGCCACTTGGTCATTACCCCAAACCGACGCTCCCAGGCCGTAAATCGTGTCATTTGCCCTAGCGATGACATCCGACTCATCAGACCACTTCAGCAACGGTAATATTGGGCCGAAGGGCTCCTCACAGACGATGCGCGAATCATCAGGAGGGTTATCAACCAGAGATACGGGCACGAACCACCCCGCTGCAGATTCGTCAATGTGGCCCCCAACCGCAAATTGATAACCCTGCGTATGACAATCGGCAAAGTAGTCCTGAACCTTCCCATATTGCATAGAGTTTTGAATAGGGCCCAAGTCAGTATCGGCTTCCGCACCATCACCCACCTTAATCTGCTGCGTTATGAAATCGACGAGTGCCTCTTTGACGTCGTCGTAAACATCTTCGTGGATGTAGAGACGCTTAGTGGAGTTGCAAAACTGTGCGTTGTTTTGGAAAGCTGCCCAGAAGAGTTGGGGGGCTAGGGTCTTGGCATCGACATCAGGCAAGACAATAGCAGGGTCATTGCCCCCCAACTCAAGCGTGACACGCTTGATAGTTTCTGACGCCGACTTCATTACGTGTCGCCCCGTCTCAGTGGAACCGGTAAAAGCAATTTTGTTGATGTCCGGGTGAGTTGTCATCCAAATACCCAGATCATCGCCCCCACTTACGGCGTTGATAACACCCGGTGGAAAAGCCTCCTGAGCAAGCTCAACGAGCTTCAGATCACACAGGGGCGTGTAGGGCGAAGGCTTGAGGATCATCGTGCATCCTGCCATCAGCGCCGGTGCAATTTTCCAAATCGCCAGCAATATAGGGAAGTTCCACGGCACAATCGCCCCGACAACACCCACTGGGGTAAAGCGCGTTACCACACGGCGGTCATCACCATCTTCAACGACCTCATCGGGAAGCCGCTGGGACGCCACTGCCCGCAGCCAATCAACTGAACCAAACACTTCCCATTCTGCTCCTGCTTTAGGCTTGCCCTGCTCCCGTGTAAGCAGTGATACAAATTCCTCAGCATGGGCCTCAATCAAACTGGCATAACGCTCAAGGGCCGCCTGTCTGCCTTCAGCCGGCGTTGCTGCCCAACCCTTAAGTGCCGCCCGAGCGAAGCCAACCGTTTGATCAAGCTGCTCCCGAGACGCATCCGGTACCTGAGCAAAAACAGCCCGTGTGGCCGGATTGTAAACAGGCTGGGTGTGTTCGGTGGTTACAGCATCACCATTGATGCTCATCACAAAATTACTATCTACTTTCATTGCGGGGTCTCCACGTTCATAGCCTAGTCAAGCGTCTTCAGTTCACGACGCATCACTTTGCCGGTACTGGTTTTTGGTAAATCATCTACAACAAGACAACCCGTACAGATAGAACATTTTTCAGCTTTATCTCTTGTCTTTGATTTCTTTTTACCACCGTGCCATAGCTGTTTTTTACCTATATAAAACTGATTAGTAACTTTGTTTTCTATACAATATACAAAACCAAACCAATCTTCAGGATTCCATTGAGAGTCAAACTCCCAATGCCCCATCTCAG
>ENA-OUOG01003240-OUOG01003240.1-marine-metagenome-genome-assembly--contig:-NODE-3240-length-15556-cov-5.707410_pt1 | contig 15556 bp, 11 predicted proteins | sample MGYA00248635_ERZ508505 | MGnify/ENA primary metagenome ERZ508505 (study PRJEB26176, sample SAMN06267871) | marine metagenome | isolation source: Saanich Inlet, British Columbia, Canada | place: Pacific...
GAGAACACTTCGAAATCGTAGGTCATTGCCGAAGGAAAACCAGTGTCACCACCACATAGTTTTAAGATTCTAAAAGGTAGTTTAAGTTCTCTTAAAATATCTTTAACGTGCTCTATCATACCATGAAATGCATTGTAAGAGTTGTCAGGATGTTCCACTCTAATAATTTCAACTTTATCAAACTGGTGTAATCTATTTAAACCACGAACATCTGCACCATAACTTCCTGCTTCTCGTCTAAAACATGGTGTATAGCCAGTAATACCTATTGGTAATTCGCTTTCATTTAAAAGTACATCTCTAAACACGTTAGTACCTGGAACTTCTGCTGTAGGAATTAAATATAAATCGTCTCTAGAGTCATGATACATCTGTCCTTCTTTATCTGGCAACTGTCCTGTTCCATAACAAGATGCTTCGTTTACTAAATGTGGTAATTGGTATTCTGTATAACCAGCTGTAGTATTTTTGTCTAAAAAATAGGCAATTAAAGCACGTTGTAATCTGGCTCCTTTTCCTTTGTAAACAGGAAATCCTGCACCAGAAATTTTATTTCCTAATTCAAAATCTATAATGTCGTATTTTTTTGCTAATTCCCAGTGAGGTTGCGCTCCATCGTATAATTTTGGTACATTACCTTCATTAAAAATCTCTTCATTTTCTGCTTCACTTTTTCCAGCAGGAACAGATTCATGAGGTACGTTTGGCAACAGGTATAATAGGTTTTTAAGCTTTTCTTCGGTTGTACTTAAATCTTCAGACAAGGTTTTAGAAGCCTCTTTTAAAACGCTTGTTTTTTCTTTTAGCTGGTTGGCTTCAGCAGCTTTTCCAGATTTATATAAGTTTCCAATATCTTTAGAAAGGGCATTAGATTCTGCTAAAGTATTATCTAATTTTGTTTGTAAGGCACGACGTTCTTCATCTAAAATAATAACTTGTTCTACCAATGCTTTAGCATCAAAATGACGTTTAGCTAAACCAGCAATTACTACTTCTTTGTTGTCTCTAATAAAAGGTACTTGTAACATAATTTTTATTTTGGGCGTTACCTAAAGGTCAGGCTTTCAAGGCTCGCTCTCTGCTAGGAGCTCAAACAAACCTTTTAATCCTTAACGCAAAATTGTAACTCAAATTTTTAAGTGGTAAAAGTAGTAAGATTTTGTTAGGCAAAAAACAGTTTAGTTTGCTATTTTGATGGTAATATCCAATCGTTGTGTTTAAACACGTTCCACTTTATATTGGCAAGGTCTACTTTTTCGTTTATAAGGTGTTGATGCGGCTTGCCATTTACACTAACTTGGGCACTAACAAAAACCTGAACATCTTCGCCTTTTTTCTTGTATTCCTTTTTTAAATACTGTGCAAACTGCCACATAAAATCTGGTTTGTAATTAACCGATCGAATTTGTTTTTTTGTTAAATATTGAGTTAGGTTTATAGGTGTAGTTTTATTTGTAGCAGTATTTACCACTTTAAAATTTGTGTAACCAGATTTAGAACGTAACATCATTCTCCAAGATAACCTGTGGCCTTCTTCGGTCCATAAAACATCGTCTGGTATAAAATGATGACGTAATGGTAAAACTATTTGAATTGCAAAATAAACACTTCCTAAGCCTATTAAAATAGGTTTGTAGTTTGGTACAATAATTTCTGCTTTAGTATATAATTCTTTTCCTTTTAAAAAAATGTTTCTAACCGTTTCTGGATTAAAAAAGAATAAACAAAAGGCTAAAGATAAGTATGGAAATACTCCAACTTGAAACACAAACGAGTTAAATAAGTGAAAGAAAATAGAAGCGAAAAAAGCATATTTTCTAGTTGGTTTGAATAATAGCATAGGTATAATTAGACCATCAAATAAAATACCTCCATAACCCACAAGATATGGCATAAATCCATTTTGTAATAATCCACCTATAATAGGATAATTTATTTTTGCCTCCATTAGAGATGTAGGAACACTAAGATCTAGCCAATCTGGATAAAGTTTAGCTTTAGATGCGTAGGTATATAGTATAAAGAGTTGGATAACAAAAATCCATTTACACCAAGCAGGCATAGCTATACTTTTTAATTTTGGATTTTGTTTTACATCTAAAGAAGCATACTTGTGTGCAGGAAGAATTACCATTATTCCACTGAGTAAGACAAGTAAATAGTAGTGGTTGTTATAAGATGATTTTTGCATAAAATAGACACCACACCACATTATAAAAAACATAAAAGCACTAAACCTATACTTATAACCTACCATAATTAGTAACCCAAAAATACCCATTACAGCGTAATACACATACATCCAGTTTCCAGGCAAAGGTTGTAGCCATTCGAAACCTATAAAGGTAAACGTAAATTTAGGTTCTACAAGTGTTTTGGTAATCCAGCCTGTAAAAATTGCGCCAACAGATTCTGCAAAACATAGAAAACCAAAAATAATTCTAAACACTATTAGAGAACTATTATCTATATATTTAAAAAGAAACTTATTTAGCATCGTTATTAATAAATTGTAATGCGTTGTTTTTATCTTTTATTAATTGTTGTTTTAGATCACTAACAGATTGAAATTTTTCTTCATCACGAAGTCTATCTAAAAGTTCTATTGTTATTTTCTTATTATATAAATCAGCATCAAAATTAAAAAAGTTTACTTCTGTTGTTTCAACTATACCATTAAATGTTGGGTTTGTTCCAATATTCATCATGCCATAAATTGTTTTATTATCGATTTCCGATTTTACAACATAAACACCTTGTTTGGGTATTAATTTATAGTTTTGACTAACAGCAATATTTGCAGTAGGGAATCCTATTGTTCTTCCTAAACCTTTACCTTTTTCAACAGTTCCAGAGATAATAAAAGGATAACCAAGGTAACTATTTGCTGTTTTTATATCACCATCAAGTAAAGCTGTTCTAATTTTTGTTGAACTTACAGATACGTCATTAATATCTTGAGCTGTAATTTCTTCTACTTCAAAACGATATTGCAATCCAAAAGCTTTTAAATCTTCAATATTAGCACTTCTATTTCTACCAAAATGATGGTCGTATCCAATAATTACATGTTTAGCTTTTAATTGCTTTACTAAAATAGTTTCTACAAACTCTTGAGCAGTTAGGCGAGAGAATGCTTTGGTAAATTTTTCTACAACTAGGTTTTCTAAACCAAAATGTTTTAAAATACTCTCTTTTTCTTCTAGTGTATTTATTAGTTTAATGTTTGAATCTTTTTGTAAAATCATTCTTGGATGCGGAAAAAAAGTAAGAATTGTTGGCGTTAAATCCTTGGCTTTACCAACTTCTATAAGGCGTTGAATAATTTTTTGGTGCCCAATATGAACACCATCAAAGGTGCCAATGGTTATTACAGTATTTCTTTCTTGGGCTAAACTAGATTTCAAGTATCAACAATTTAATTACAAAAATATAAAAAGTGGATTGAAATTACTTTCAATCCACTTTTAAATATTAATATTTTAAGTTTTAATAATTTAATTTTCTGGTAATTGTTCTATTATTGATAAGTACTAAAATTTAGAAAATTTCCTGGATGTGCTAAAACATTTTGAAGGATATAAGGAGTATCTGGTGCAGTACCAGTATATTGTGTTCTGCTATCCATGTCTATATCATTATTGTTATAGCCATTAACAACGTATGTGGTAAAATTTAAGAAGTTTCCAGAGTCGTTTAAAACTTCAGATAATATACTAGGTGAATCAGGATTTGTACCAGTGTATTGTATAATACCATCGTTATTAACATCGCCAGACCACATAGCAACTACTCCGTTCTGTAAACCAGATATAGTTTGGGCATTTGCGCCATAGGTGATTTGATTATTTGCATCAGAGAAATCTACTGTTGTAGGGCTTAATGATAATGTAACTGGATTTAAAGTCATAATACCTAAGTGACTTCTATGTTTTATTGTTACATAATATGGCTTAGAAGGTAATGTGAAAAATAAATTAGATAACCCATCTATACCTACAATGTCACCATCACGCTGCAATAAAGCAGATTGTGTCGCTAGGATTTGTTAAACCCTCAAAAGACCTAGTTAGTGGTCCATTGTTATAAGTAGCTAATGGTGATTGTTGTGCTCTTTGCTCATTATCTATTTGTTCCCAAGTATAAGTGTGAGAAGCAGTTCCTCCTACATCAGTGGAGATGCCAGTTAATGCATATGGTGTAGAAATAGGAATTATTAAATTTGGACCAGCATCTGCAGTTGGTGCTGCATTACCTAAAGTAGTCTCAACCGCACAATTGTTACTTGCTCCATTTTTTAGGTTTTCTGTAATATCTGCAATATTTACAAAATGAAAATAGGCATCGCTATTATTTTGCACATTTGATGAGCAAATACCAGCATAACCCATGATGGTGCTACCTGAGGCAGGTTCTACTTCGGATCCAATTCCATCCACATAAGTGCCACCAGATCTTGAACAAGAGTTCATAGTATGGTAACCTCCAAATTGATGTCCCATTTCGTGTGCTACATAATCTACATCAAAAGGATCTCCCGTTGGGTCAGCTCTACCAGTGTAGCCTCTTCCTTTGTGAGTGCCTGATTGAGAAATACTAGTACAAACTCAAAATAAACATCCAGCGTTTCCACCACCTGTTGTGTTAAAGTTATGACCAATATCGTAGTTGTTTACACCTGTAACATTGTCAATAGTTACTGCAGTTTGTGTATTCCATTCGTTATTCCATGGATCTGTACCAGCATTTAAATTTATAATATCATCATTGTTGTTAACAAATATCATTGTTACTGCTAAATCTCTTTCGTAAATACCATTAACTCTAGTCATCGTTATAGCCATTTGGGCTTGAACATTTGCTTTTCTTTGAGCAACTGTACCTGATCCATCAAATATGGCACCATATTCACCAGTACAAGATTGTGCTAATCTAAAAGTTCTTAACTTATTATCGTCAGCAGCTCTATTTTCAGACATACCACTAACAGAAGGTAAATCAACTTCTTGGTCTGTTAAGCATTCAAACTCTTGCATATCGATACCTAAACTTTCTTTAGAGTATACTATGTAATTTAATCTGTCTTCAGTAAAAGGTTCAATAAACCAAGATCTTTTAGTACCATATAGCGTCATGGTGTGTAATCCAAATTGTGTTACTGTAAAACGCATTGTAGCACTAGGATCGTCTATTCCTTGCCCAGCATACGCTTTAATCATAGACATTTTTCTTGCCAATTCTTCTTCCATTACTGGTGTTTCTACTATGGCAAACTTCTCAAATTCACCATTACTGTTGGGAAATGAAATTTGAATAGGAGAGTTTTTAGCTAGCATTTCGTCTCGCATTGGAGCTTTTTCTAGTTTATTCTTAAGCTCTTGTATATTTAATTTATACAAACCAAAATCTGAAGGCTGCGAGCTTCTATGAACTTTAGATTCTTTGTTTAAAGTACTAAGGCTGGTTTTTGTCCATAATTCTTTTGAGGACTTAGTTGACTTTTTTTCTTGAGAAATTTCAGTAAAAGAAATACAAAGAAATGCTAGAAAAAAGCAGTAGGTAATTTTATTCATTTTTAAATTTTTTATATTAAAGGGAAACTAAAGTGTATTTTGTATTTGCTAGAAATAATTAATTTAGATTAATTTCCTTCCTTAATTTGTGTTTTTTGATACTTTTTTAGATAAAAAACATTTATTTATTCATTAATAATTCATTTTTCTACGAATAGTTTAAAGTTTAAGCAAGTAATTTGTTAAATTTGAGGAATAAATTTTAAATCTCAATCAACTTGAAAACAAAACTAATTAATGTGTTAACTTTTACTATGTTACTGTTTGTTAGCAATGTAATTGCTCAAAATAATGCATGGTCTAAAACTACCGTTAAAGAAGAAATTTCAGGAATTTCTCTCAAAAATTTAGATCCAGATAACTCTGAAATTCTTCAACTAGATATTCAAAATTTTAAACAGCAATTAATTGGAGCACCTTTAAGAGGTGCATCTAATGGAAAATCTAATGTTATTGTAAACTTTCCGTCTGTAGATGGTAAAATACAACAGTATAGAATAGTTGAAACGCAAATCTTTTCATCAAATGATAACCAAGCTCAACATCCAGGTATAAAAACATATCTTGGCTCTAGAACAGATGGCTCTGGTACAAGAGTGAGGTTTAGTGTTACACCTTTAGGTTTAAAAGCAATGATATCTGAGCCTGATAAAGAAACAGTGTATATTCAACCTGTAACTAAAGTATCCAACGGACAATACATTGTTTATAATAGAACAGCCCAAATAAATTCTTCCGACACTTTTGAGTGTTTAACTGAAGATGTCGATATCTCTAAAAGAATTATTAGTAGTGAAGTGTCTCGTGACGCAAACGACAAACTATTAAGAACTTTTAGAATGGCGATGTCTGTTACATCAGAATACACCAATTTTCAAGATGATGGAAATGCAGGTAATGGTAATGCACAGCAAGATGCATTAGCTGCAATGGTTTCTACTTTAAACAGAACAAATGAAGTGTTTGAAGTTGATATGGCAATTACTTTTGTACTAGTTGATACTGCTGATGATCCGGCCTTAGATTTAATTTATTCAGGAACAGATCCTTATGGTGGAAATTTAAACGGAGATTTACAAACAAATTTAACAGCTACTGTAGGTGAGGCAGATTATGATATAGGTCACCTACTTCATTTTGCAGGGAATAATGGAAATGCAGGATGTATTGGTTGTGTCTGTGAAAACGGTAAAGGAAGTGGTTTTTCTGCCCATTCTTTCGTAGATAACGATGGAGGACCATATATGGCAGATTTTTTTGATATAGATTACGTGCCACATGAAATTGGACATCAAATGGGAGCTAACCATACATTTTCCAACAACACGGAAGGTACTGGAGTGAATTCTGAGCCAGGAAGTGGGACTACAATTATGGGATATGCTGGTATTACAGGTCCTAATGATGTGCAAGATCATAGTGATCCTTATTTTCATTACCAATCAATAAATCAAATTCTAAATAATGTAACTAGTGGAGCTAACCAATGCGCTGTTACAACAAGTATAACAAATAATCCACCAGTTGCAGCTGCTGGAGCTGATTTTGCAATTCCTAATGGTACAGCTTTTATTCTTAAGGCTACTGCTACAGATCCAGATAGTGGTGATATTTTAACGTACACTTGGGAACAAATAGATAGTGGTCAAACTACAAATGCTCAATTTGGACCAACACATGGAGGCCCACTATGGAGATCTAGACCACCAAGTACTAGTGGTGATAGATATATGCCAATTTACAGTAGAGTACTTGCAGGAGAACTTACAGAAACTAATCCTACAGAAACAGTAAATAATAGTTCTTGGGAAACTGTATCTACTATTGCTAGGACTTTAAGTTTTGGTTTAACTGTTAGAGATAGATCAGAAGCTGGAGGTGTTGGACAAATACCACAATCAGATTTTGATACTATGGTAGTAACGGTTGAAGGTGGAGCTCCATTTACCGTAGTTTCTCCTCCAGCTTGGGGATCAGGAAGTTCTCAAACTTTAGTATGGAATGTAGGCGCTACAAATACAGCTCCAATTAACTGCCAAACTGTTAATATTAAATTTTCTACAGATGGAGGCTTAACTTTCCCAACAACATTAGCGTCTGGTGTTGCAAATGATGGCTCAGAAACTATAACTGTACCATCTGTTGCAGATACTAACAATGCAAGAGTAATGGTTGAAGCAGCAGATAATATTTTTTATGCGCTTTCAGATAATTTTCCAATTTCAAGTGCTCCATCTTTTGCATTAAATAGTGCAATTTCAAATCAATCTGCGTGTAATATAGATGCAGTTTCGTATGAGGTAGATTTCTTTACAGTTAACGGTTTTAACGAATCAACAACATTTACAGCATCTGGAAATCCACCAGGATCATCGTATGATTTTATGCCATCTACATTATCTTCAGATGGAATTGTTATGCTAAATATTACTGGTTTAACAGGTGCTACTCCAGGAGATTATACAATTACTGTTACTGGCACATCTAATTCACAAACAAAAACCATCGATTTAATGCTAACAGTTGTTGATGGATTATGCGCTTCTGTTGCTAATACAGATTATCAAACTAGTACAACTTTAGTACAATTTGGTACGATTAATAATGCTTCAGGTAAACCTTCTGGTTATAGCGATTATACAAATGCTGATCCTACAACTGATCCAGACCTTACTACAGAGGTTACAGTTGGTAGTTCTTATGATTTATTTGTAAATCAAAACACAGATGGCAATTATACTTGTATTACTACAGTTTGGATAGATTGGAATCAAAACTGTATTTTAGAAGCAAGTGAAGCCTATGATTTAGGAACAGCGTTTGGGACTCCAGATGGCCCAGCTTCAAACTCTGGCCTTTCTGTTCTTGTTCCAACAAATGCAGTAGTTGGAAATACAATAATGAGAGTAACAACAAAATACAATTCTGGAGCAACTTCTTGTGAAAACGGACACGATGCAGAAGTTGAAGATTACACTATAACTGTAGTTCCTTTATTATCTGTTGATGAGTTTGGAAGTTTAGGAGGCTTTTCTGTATATCCAAACCCTAACAACGGATCTTTTAATGTAGAATTAAATAGTGTTTCTAGTAATGATATTAATATTTCAGTTTTCGATATTAGAGGTAGAGAAGTTTTTAATAATATATATAAAGCAAGCACAGTGTTTAATGAAACTATTCGATTAGATAAGGTTCAGTCAGGTATTTATATGTTACAAGTTAGAGATGGTTTAAACAAGCATACAAAAAAAGTAATTATAAATTAATTAATAATGACTTGTCAATAGTATTAATTATAAAAAGGAAGCTCTAAAATAGCTTCCTTTTTGTTTCTTATTAGCGTTATACTTTTCTAAATAATACCTCTAACCCTATTATTGTAAACTTAAGACGTGAATATTAATCTATTATATTTATATAATTATCGCTGGCACAATAAATACAAGAACAAGCATAAATAAGCTTAAAATGTCTGTGGTATTAGTTGTTTTTATTTTTAAATAACAAAAGGTCTTGAATTAATAAAATTTAATTTTAACTGTTTATTTATTTTATATAACTGGCAAATTATATACTAAATATCTGGTTAGGTTTTAGTATAATTATCTAACCATGGATAAGAGCTTTAAACATGTAGCTAACTGTTTTTATGAATATGTTATTCGTAATCAAAACTTTTGTGTTGCGCGTCTTTTGATAAATAAAAAAAGAATTGCATCTTTTTTTATCATCTGATAGTTAGATTTGTAAAACACAAAAAGTGGATTGAAATTAATTTCAATCCACTTTTTATTGTAATAATAATAATAAATTACTCTTTTATAAACTTGATAGTTTTAGATGCATCTTTAGCATTTAACTTTAAAAAGTAAACACCACTAGCAATAGCACTAACATTTATAGTTTCTAAATCTGTTGTAGTACTTATTACTTTTTTACCAGTAACAGTGTAAATTTCAACATTTTCTAAAGTAGTTTCTAAACCTTTCATATTTATAACTGTGTTAGCAGGATTTGGAAATATTGAAACTCCAGATAATCCAAATTCATCAACACTTAATAAACTTAATACATTAATACCATAATCTTCTACTTCTGCATCATGAGAATTCTCACAAGCACCAGGAGCAGAAGCGTATTTAGTAGTTACCCTCATTATAGTGTTTCCAACTACTGCATCTGTTGGTACTACTATAGTAAGTCCAGAATTAGTTGTAGGTCCATCTGGAGTATCAAAAGCAGTTCCTAAATCATATTCTTCACTAGCTTCAAAATTACAGTTTTGATTCCAATCTACCCATACATTTGTTGCACAAGTATAAGCGCCATCTGTATTAATATTAACACTTAAAGTGTAAGAACTACCTTGTATCATATCAGTAGCTGCGATAGTTGTAGAGTAATCTGTATAACCTGCAGGTTTTCCTGTATTTAAATTACTTAATATATCTGTAGTTCCATCGTTAATAACTACATCTGTTGTACTTGTTGCGTATTGTGTTGTTCCTACAGAAGGACAAGGTCCAGAAGTTGCAGTTAGTGTAAAGCAATTAGAATCTGTATCATTACAAGCACGAGTATCTCCAGTTGCAGAAGCAGATACATTAAGGTCATGATCTCCTGCTGTAGAAGTCAAAGTTGGTAAAGTTACAGTTTCAGATTCTCCAAAAGCTAATGCTCCAGACCAATTGTAATTTGCTGGAGTTCCATTATCTATATCATAAGTTATAACAGTGCTAGTTAACGGGCTAGTTCCCCAATTAGTGATAATAACAGCTGGATTAATTTCTGTACCACATGAAACGTTAGTGCTTTCGACAGCAATCTCTACATCTGTAGCAACAGACGCTGGAGGTGTTGCTCCATTAGAAGTTAATAATCCACTTCTTGAACCAGCCAATACAGCTTGTACTACAGCTTTTTGGCCAGCAGTATATGTATTCATACATAAATCGTCTGTATAATCCATATAGTTTTCTATCATATCTGTTGTTCCACAAGAAACATGACCAGTAGGACATCCATAATTTGGAGCGTCTACAGCTGGAGTATCTGCTATTCCATCACCAGCTCCACCACATCCACCTTGAAAAGTATGGAATAATCCTAAATAATGTCCTACCTCGTGTGTCATAGTTCTTCCTTTGTCATAAGGAGGAGCTGTGTTAAAAGTGCCATCATCGTAGTCTGAACTACCAAAAAAGGTATGTCCTGCACTAACACCATCTGTGTTTGCTGGTCCTCCTGGGAATTGTGCAAAACCTAAGATTCCATTTAAATCACCAACATATTTAGAAGACCACATATTCATGTATAAATCACGATCCCAAATAGTTTGAGCCTTCCAACTGTTAACAGCTGCTTGATCAGTTCCATCTTGACATATATTAACACGGTTAATTCCATTTGTTGGACAGCCATCAGGAGTTCGTTGAGCCATCACAAAGTTTACTTCTACATCTACACCACCAGCAGTACTTTCTCCTGGAGTTCCAACCATGTTTCTAAAATCTTGATTCATAACTGTTACTTGAGATAGTACTTGCGCATCAGTAATATTTGGTCCTGTACCTATTGGTTCACCGTTGTGTAATACGTGTATAACAAGTGGTATATCTACAACAACTCTCCTAAAACCATTGTTTTGAGCAGTTCTAATTTTCTCTTCTAGATTTAATCTAAAAGTTTCACTACCCATCATGTCTGGGGTCGTTTCTAACAAATTTGCATTATAAATGTCTGTTAAACATTTTTCTGCTTGTACTCCATCTTTGTTTTGAGCTAGTACTAATGTTGGCAAACAAAACAGTGTAAGCATTAATAATTTAAAAGTAATTTTTTTCATGTTTAAATATTATTAGTGTAATAATGTTAAAATTTTAATAAAAGTAGTAAATTTAGATACTAAAATGAAATTCTTATTTATTTATTATTTACCGTTAAAATTATTCATGGTGTTGTTTATACCTGCTAAACCAAAAGATTTAATTAATTCGACTGCTTTGTCTAAACGTTCCTCTAATTTAGAACTCTCTTCTTCTGTCCATTCTCCTAAAACATAATCTACTTGTTTGCCTTTGTTAAAGGCATCGCTTATGCCAAACCTAAAACGGTTATATTTTGTAGTGTTTAATTTTTGTTGTGTGTCTTTTAGGCCGTTATGTCCACCATCACTTCCTTTGGATTTTACTCTAATACTGCCAAAAGGTAAATTTAAGTCGTCTGTTATAACTAAAAGGTTTTCAATAGCTATTTTTTCTTTTGTAAGCCAATATAGAATAGCTTTACCGCTTAAATTCATGTAAGTATTTGGTTTTAGTAATATAAAAGTTCTACCTTTTAATTTATAGGTTGCTATATCTCCTAGCTTTTGGGTTTCGAATGTAATTGCTTCTTTTTTAGCAAAATAATCTAAAACTTTAAAACCAATGTTATGGCGCGTATATTCATATTTTTCTCCAATATTTCCTAAACCAACTATTAAGAATTTTTTCATAGGATATTTTTCTTCAATGTTAGTAGTACTATTTTTTCTCTCAAAGAATTTTTTAATACAATTGAACATGATTAGAATTATTTTTTGTAAAAATAAAAAAGCATCCTGAATATTTCAGGATGCCTTAATGATATTTATAAAATGGAGTGATTATTCTGCTGCAGTTTCCTCAGGAGTATCACCTTCTTCACCTTCAGCTTCATCATCTTCATCATCTACTACAACTGCTGCTCTTGAACGTCTTACTAAACATACAACAGTATTATCTGGGTGCATAAATGTATAATCATCTGTAGCTAACTTTGTAATATAAAGTTTATTTCCAATTTTAAGATCTTCAATATTTGCATCTATATAATCTGGTAAATTTCCAGGTAAAGCTTTAACTCTTAAGCTACGCTTATTTTTACGTAAAACACCACCATTTCTTACTCCTCTTGGGTTTCCTATGTAATTAACAGGAATATCCATAGTAATTTCTTTATTTTCGAATACTTGGTAGAAATCTACATGTAGAATTCTGTCGGTTACCGGATGAAATTGAATATCTTGTAGGATAGCGTTATAAGTTTCGCCACCTTCTAATTCTATTACAACTGTATGCGCATTAGGTGTATACACCAATTTAGAGAATGCTAATTCAGCTGCTGAGAAATGTACTGATTTGTCTCCTCCGTATAATACGCAAGGAACCTGACCAGCATTACGTAAGGCTTTTGTTGCTTTGTTGCCCACGCTTTCTCTTTGAGATCCGTTGATTGTAATTGATTTCATTTTTGTTATTTATATTTAATTTATTTATATACTTAATTGGTTGTAGCAAAACTACATTAAAAACTTTGAGCTAATAGACTTGTTGTAATGTACATTATGCATTACTTCGGCAAATAAATTGGCACAACTTATAACTTTAATTTTCTTACTTTCTTGTTTTAGAGGAATTGAGTCTGTTACTATCAACTCTTCTAATTTTGAATTTTCAATTTTTTCATAAGCATTACCAGATAAAATAGGATGTGTACATATCGCTCTTACACTTAATGCTCCACGTTCCATCATTACATCTGCTGCTTTTGTTAGTGTTCCAGCAGTGTCAACCATGTCATCAACTAATACTACGTTTTTGCCAGTTACATCACCAATTAATTCCATGTGTGAAATCACATTAGCTTTTGCACGTTGCTTGTAACATATAACCACATCACTTTCTAGTGCTTTTGAATAAGCATAAGCTCTTTTACTTCCACCCATATCTGGAGAGGCAATAGTTAAATTATCTAAATTTAACTCTTTTAAGTACGGTAAAAATACAGTAGATGCAAATAAGTGGTCTACTGGTTTCTCAAAGAATCCTTGAATTTGATCTGCATGCAAATCCATTGTTATAATTCGAGTAGCTCCTGCGGTTTCCAACATTTTTGCAACTAATTTTGCTGCAATTGGGACTCTAGGTTTGTCTTTTCGATCTTGTCTTGCCCAACCAAAGTATGGTAAAACTGCTGTAATATGTCTAGCAGAAGCACGCTTTGCCGCATCAATCATTAATAACATTTCCATTAAATTTTCAGAACTTGGATTGGTAGATCCAATTATAAAAACTCTTGTGCCACGAATAGACTCTTCGTAAGATGGTTGAAACTCACCATCACTATAAGTCGACGTAATTACTTTACCTAATTCCGCACCATAAGCTTTCGCTATTTTCTCAGCTAAAGCTTTACTTTGTGTAATAGTAAAAATTTTTGCGTCTGGCTTAGTATTTGGCATCGTAAAAATGTTTTAAAGAAGTGATAAACACCACGTTATTTTTAATGAGGTGCAAATTTAGAACTTTTTTTCGTCTATGAAGCATAATCAATAGTATTTTTAAGGCATTTAATTAAAAAATATATATTTTTGTGTTTTAATTTATTGCTCAAATGGCGGAATTGGTAGACGCGCTGGATTCAAAATCCAGTTTCTTCGGAAGTGTGGGTTCGATTCCCACTTTGAGTACAAATAAAAACCTCAATATGTTTATAATCAAACATTTGAGGTTTTTTTATTCACAAATTTGTACGGTTATTGTACGGTAAATTACTCTTAGCTCCAAAAAACGCCAAAAAACCTGAGCCATTATTCACAAAAAAACACCCCTATATCGATTTTGAGGTTGTTTTCTTTTATAGCTTGGCTGCATTAAATGTATATATAGCCCGAATTCTAATGGTAAGAGATGTTTTTTTATCTTTGACAACTAATAATGACCAATTTTTATTTCATGAAGAGCATAGTGTTAAAATATATTTCTTTAATAATTTTCTTACCTTCATTAATACTATCTGCACAGATACCAACTGGATATTATGATTCTGCTCTGGGCTTAGCTGATGGTGATTTGAAATATGCATTAAATCAGATTATTGATAATCATACTGAATTTAGTTATACAAGTTCAAGTATAGATGTTTGGGACATTTTAAAAGAGACTGATAGAGATCCTAATAATTCAGATAATGTGATTCTTATTTATTCAGGGATATCTATAAATGCTGCACAAGAATATAATAACGCAGATGGCTGGACTAGGGAGCATGTTTGGGCTAAATCTCGAGGAGACTTTGGAACGACGACAGGACCTGGTACAGATGTACACGCATTAAGACCTCTAGATAATACTACCAATACTACAAGAAATAATCGAAGTTTTGACAATTGCATTACCTGTTTAGATGTTATAGATAGATGGGGCAACACAACTGGGTCAAAAAAGGATTCTAATATTTGGACTTTTGAACCTAGAGATGAGGTGAAGGGTGATGTAGCAAGGATGATTTTTTACATGACAATTCGTTATGAAGGATTAGACAGTTATCCTGATTTAGAATTAACTGAGTTAGTGTTACCACAAGAAAACGATGATCCTGTGCACGGTGTTTTATCAACTTTATTGGAGTGGCATAGAACTGACCCTGTTGATGATTGGGAAAAAAACAGAAATAATATAATCTATTATTCATATCAAAATAATAGAAACCCCTTTATTGATTCACCAATTTTAGCAGAACATATTTGGGGTAATAAAATTGGTGTAAATTGGAGCGGAGAAGAAACATTAAACATTACGCCCATTGATGATATTTCATTAAGTATCTACCCCAATCCAGCTCATAACCTTATGAATGTAAGAGGTTTAAAAGGTAAAGCTAAAATCATCATTTATGACTTGACTGGAAGAGAGTTATTAACTCAGAAAATCAATGCCAATTTCAATACCATAGCGGTCTCAGAACTAAAAGGTATATATTTAGTGAATATTGTTGTTCAAGAAAAAACATTTATAAAAAAGATATTAATCAAATAGAAAAACAATTTCCTAACTAGGTTCTGTCGGGTTCTGTCGCATCTAATGTAATGAAAAATTTTATTTTTTTATATTTACAACAAAAAAGATGTTCAAAGGTCACTGTTTTCCTAAAGCAATCATATTACAAGCTGTTTACTT
>ENA-OUOG01003241-OUOG01003241.1-marine-metagenome-genome-assembly--contig:-NODE-3241-length-15542-cov-4.492014_pt1 | contig 15542 bp, 10 predicted proteins | sample MGYA00248635_ERZ508505 | MGnify/ENA primary metagenome ERZ508505 (study PRJEB26176, sample SAMN06267871) | marine metagenome | isolation source: Saanich Inlet, British Columbia, Canada | place: Pacific...
TTTTTGAAAATGTAATGGAAGGTGTCGCTGATAAAAAAGCACTCATGGACCGATATAACGAATTGGCGATGAATTATTCCGATGAGACCGCTGATGAGATGGCGCAACTTCAAGATGAAATTGATGCGCAAAACTTGTGGGATTTAGACAGTCAGGTCGAGCAGGCTATGGATGCGCTCCGGTGTCCACCCGGTGATAGCAGTGTTGAGAATTTATCTGGTGGTGAAAAGCGACGCATCGCTTTGTGCAAGCTATTGCTCGAGAAGCCGGATATGTTGCTCCTCGATGAGCCAACCAACCATTTGGATGCGGAGACAATAGCTTGGTTGCAACACCATCTAGAAGCCTTTTCTGGAACTGTTGTTTTGGTGACACATGACCGTTATTTTCTAGATCAGATTACTGGTTGGATATTAGAGTTGGACCGCGGAAATGGTTACCCATATGAAGGTAATTATTCGAACTGGTTGGAAAAGAAGGCTAAGCGTCTAGAGCAAGAGTCTCGAGAAGATGCGACAAAGCAACGGACATTATCGCGTGAGCTAGACTGGATTCGTTCATCACCAAAAGCGCGCCAAGCCAAGAGTAAAGCTCGGATTAATGCCTATGATGAGTTGCTGAACAAAGCAGATTATGGCGAGGTTTCCCATGCTCAGATTTCCATTCCGTCGGGTCCGCGTCTTGGTGGGGTCGTTATTAATAGCGAGGGATTGGTCAAGGCTTATGGTGAGCGATTGCTGATCGATAATCTTAATTTCAAATTACCGCCAGGTGGTATTGTTGGCGTTATTGGTCCAAATGGTGCTGGTAAGACAACCTTATTCCGTATGCTGACAGGGCAAGAAGAGCCTGACAGCGGGAGTTTGCAGGTCGGGGAAACCGTTATTATGGGTTATGTCGACCAATCGCGTGATAACTTGGATGATAGTAAAAATGTTTGGGAAGAAATTTCCGGTGGTCTCGATATTATTCCATTGGGTAAGCGCGAAATGAACTCGCGTGCGTATGTTGGGGCATTTAACTTTAAGGGAGGGGATCAGCAGAAGAAAGTTGGTTTACTCTCTGGGGGTGAGCGAAATCGCGTCCATTTGGCGAAAATGCTTAAATCGGGTGCTAACCTCTTGCTGCTCGATGAGCCTACCAATGATCTCGATGTTGAGACTTTGCGTGCACTTGAAGACGGTCTAGAGGATTTCGCGGGCTGTGCCGTCGTCATCAGCCATGACCGCTGGTTTTTAGATCGGATTGCCACGCATATTTTGGCCTTTGAGGGTGACAGCCATGTTGAATGGTTTGAGGGGAATTATGCCGACTATGAGGAAGATCGCCACCGTCGCTTAGGGGCCGCAGCTGATGTGCCGACGCGGATCAAGTATAAGCAATTTAGTCGTTAAGTTGGCCCGGAAGGCAATTTCTTTAGGGAGTTGTTTTAACTTGTGCCGCTAAGTGCTCGATGAGGGCGTTTATTTTATTATTATTCGATTTTAAAATACCGCTGAATATATCGCGTTGCTCTTGAGCCATCCAGACGCCGAGAACTTGTATGTCGAATAATGCAAAGCTTCCATCTTTCTCTTCAATGACCCACCAGACCATATCAACCGGCGGCCGCGAATTTGCAAACTCGACACGACTGGTCACTAAGTGGTTGCGCCCTTTGGTTTGTGATCCTGTCACCACGACTTTTTCATCGGTAAATCCGGCAAGCCGGTTCGCATATATTTTAACCATTGTATCGCCCAAAACTGACTGAAAGCGATTAAACTCATCATCACTGATGGTGCGGGCTGATCTTCCAAGCGTGAATTTAGCGATGCGCTTCATATTTGTGCGGGTATCTAACAGCCGTCCAAAAGCGGCTTCTCGTTCCTCTGTATTTTTAGCATTTTTTAAAATGTCTAAGGCTTCGGATGTTACCGACGTAATAAACATTTCGCTTGGTTCGGAGCTCGCAAAGCTTGGTGTATTCAGGAAACCAATCGCAAGTAAAACGATTATGAAGGATCTATAAAAAACATGCATGGGTTTGCCCTTTATTGTTGCATTCCGCTGTCCGGTTATTCGTCATCTAAGGCAGAAATATCAGGCAAGCTCTCAAATGTTGTGGAGCCATTGTTAATTTCAAACTGCCTATTTTGCCAATAGAAACTCTTATAACTTGTATATAGGTCTGATGAGCTTTTCTCAAGGTCGTCCAGAGGTTCGATAAGATTCGCGCGGCTGTTAATGATGCCAAGGCCGGTGATGCTATCACGGTACTCATGTTCCTGAAGGTACGTAACTGGGTCCAAGAATGTATCAAAGGACCTGCCAACTAAGTGGCGTGGCGTGCTGGGACCAAGTAATGGAATAAATAGATAGGGGCCGCTTTTAATGCCGTACCTGGCTAAAGTTTGGCCAAAATCTTCTGATTGCTTTGTCATTCCTAAGTGTGACGCCATGTCGATAATGCCCGCTAGACCAATGGTCATGTTAATACCGAAGCGCGCGCTATCTGTCCCTAACTTACGCCATTCGCCTTGTAATGCGTCATTTGCCATGGTGATCGGCATCGACCATGTGCCTAGCATATTTCCAATTGAGCGCCTTATGGGCGTTGGTAGTGCCGTTTTATAAACGGTGGCAATAGGGCGCGCGAGATATTTGTCTAAAACAAGATGAACGGCAAAGGCTTTACGGTTTAAGCTCTCATATGGATCACGAATAGCATCGTCGGCCTTGAGCGATGTTGTCGCCAACAAGAGTGCCACAGCGAGTAACAATATTTTTGTCGCATTCATGCGTTATTACCTTTTTATTTACGAACAACTCTATAATAAGGTGAAACCATAGAACTAGTCACTTGTCGCGCCAAGTAAAAATCGGGTTTTCTTCGTAATGGCAGCGAAAATAGTTTAAAAGTAATTATTTTCAATACTTTATGTTTTAAGATCACTATTTTGTTGACATATAAGGATATCTTTATATATCTACTGAAAGCTATGGTATGACGTCGTAGATTATGCGTTAAGGGTTTTGATATGAACAATTTATTAGCAGCTTTGAGGGCGGCAGGCGAGCCAACTCGGTTGCGTATTCTCGCTGTGCTGGGACAAGGCGAACTCACCGTATCAGAGCTAGTTTATGTTCTACGTCAGAGCCAACCTCGGATCTCTCGCCATCTTAAATTGCTTGCTGATGCAGGATTGGTGATACGTTTTCCTGAGGCAAGCTGGATTTTCTATCGTTTAGCCAAAAAAAATGTATCTGGGGCACTGGCACAGTATTTAGTTGCCCAGCTTGAGGCAGAAACACCAGGGCTCGATGTTGATATGGCGCGCTTGTCACATGTGCGAAAAGAACGTCAATTGCGCGCCGAAGTTTATTTTGCCGAAAATGCAGCCCGTTGGAATGAAATTAGCGCGCTTCATATTCCTGAAACGCAAGTGGAGGCGAGAATGCTCGACCACTTGCCAGATGACCCTGTGGGCCTTCTGGTCGATATGGGCACTGGAACTGGTCGCATGTTGGAGGTTTTTGGTTCGCGTGTTCGCGAGGCTATAGGGTTCGATTTGAGTGCCGATATGTTGACGCTTGCGCGATCGCGGCTAAGCGATCTGGGGCAGGAAAACTGTCAAGTCCAACAGGGCGATCTTGTTGGCTTGCCGATTGGGCCTGAAGAGGCAGATATTGTTATTATGCATCAAGTTTTACATTTTGTTGATGATCCGACAATGGCATTGGCCGAGGTTGCGCGGGTCTTAAAGCCTGGTGGTCGTGTCCTCATCGCTGATTTCGCATCCCATAATTTGACCTATTTGCGAGACGAGCATGCTCATCGGCGCTTGGGTTTTAGGGACGAAGATATCAAGGCATGGCTGGATGATCATAATTTGGTTTTGGAAGCGAATGAGCATATGGCATCTCATAAAGGGCATGCGGATTTAGAAGTTGTTTTGTGGGTGGCTACTAAGACTGCTGCCTTGCGCCACGGTTAAATGTTAGGGTTGATTTATGAATTTTTCGTTTGAATTTTTTCCGCCAAAGTCGGACCAGGCCGAAGCTAATCTTTGGGCATCTATTAAAGACTTGGCGCCTCTCGCACCGCGCTTTGTCTCTGTTACGTATGGTGCTGGTGGTACCACGCGCACTCGAACGCATGATTGCGTGCGTCGCATTGTGGAGGATACGCAGCTTAAGCCTGCGGCGCATTTAACGTGTGTTTCGGCAGATCGTCATGAAGTCGACGCCGTCATCGAAGATTATAAACGTGCGGGCGTTCGTCATATTGTGGCTTTGCGCGGTGATATGCCAGATTTTGCACCTTACCAGCCGAATCCAAACGGATATCAATCGACTGTAGAGCTGGTAAAAGCCATTTCTGATCGTGGTGGGTTTGAGGTTTCTGTGAGTGCATATCCAGAGGGGCATCCAGAGTCACCAGGCTTGGCCCATGACATTGATTTGCTGAAGGCGAAACAAGACGCCGGTGCAACGCGCGCGATTACCCAATTTGCTTTTGATACCTCGGCATATATTCGGTTCCGAGATGCTATGGCAAAAGAAAATCTGTCGATAGAGCTATGTCCGGCCATTATGCCGACAACAAATTTTGTAGGGGCTGCCCGTATGGCGGAAAAATGCGGCACGGCTGTTCCCGATGCTTTGCGGTCACGGTTTGAAGGCTTGGAGGACGATTTGGATGCGCGGAGAGATGTTGGAGAAGCATTTGCGTTAGAGCAATGCGAGATTTTGCGCTCCGAGGGTTTTGATCACATTCATTTTTATACACTCAATCAAGCAGGTTTAACGCGCCACGTATGTCGCTCGTTGCAGAAAGAAGGTACGCGATGAGTTGGACAAGAGAAAGCCGTAACGCTGTATTAAACCGTTTAAGCCAAGAGCGCATTTTAATGTTGGATGGTGCTCTTGGTACTATGGTTCAGTCATATCCGCTTACCGAAGAAGACTTTCGGGGGGCGCATTTCATCGGACATAGCCACGACCTAAAAGGTAATAATGATATTTTATCCCTGACACGTGCGGATATTATCGCTGAAATTCATAACGGGTTTCTAGCTGCGGGCAGTGATATTATTGAGACGAACACATTTTCATCGACATCCATCGCGCAAGCAGATTATGCATTGGAAGGCGAGGCCTATCGGTTAAATGTTGAGAGTGCACGTCTGGCGCGCTCCGTCGCTGATGCTTGGGAAGCTAAAGACGTAACGCGGCCTCGATATGTGGCAGGCGCTATCGGGCCGACTAATCGAACAGCCTCGATTTCTCCCGATGTGAATGATCCAGGTAAGAGAAATGTTTCTTATGATGAATTACGGGCAGCATATGCTGAAGCAACACGCGGACTGATTGAGGGTGGCGCTGATATTATACTTGTGGAGACAATCTTTGACACGTTGAACGCGAAGGCAGCTGTTCATGCTGTACAAGACGTTTTTGATGAAATTGGTATTACTTTACCACTCATTATTTCGGGAACTATTACAGATAGATCGGGTAGAACTTTGTCTGGTCAAACGACAGAGGCCTTCTGGAATAGCTTGCGCCACGCTGCGCCATTCGCGATCGGTTTAAACTGTGCTTTGGGCGCCGATGAAATGCGCCCCTATGTTGCTGAGATAGCGCGGGTCGCCGACACACGTGTATGTATTTACCCCAATGCTGGGCTCCCCAATGAATTTGGGGAATATGACCAAACGGGTGCGCAAATGGCTGAAATCGTGCGCGAGTTTGCTCAGTCTGGCTATATAAACATTCTTGGAGGATGTTGCGGTACGACGCCTGATCACATCAAGCATATCGCTGATATTGTAGAGGGGATTGCTCCGCGTGTTGTGACCGCTAAAACACCTTATTTACGTTTGTCCGGCTTGGAGCCTTTTACGCTGACGCCGGAGATCCGATTTGTGAATGTTGGTGAACGTACCAATGTCACAGGTTCTGCAAAATTTCGTCGTTTGATTAGCGAAGGTGACTACGAAGAGGCGCTAAATGTTGCACGCCAACAAGTTGAGAGTGGCGCCCAAATTATCGACGTTAATATGGACGAAGGCATGCTAGACGGGGAAGCTGCGATGACCCGCTTCTTAAACTTAATTGCCACCGAGCCTGAGATTGCCCGCGTGCCGATTATGATTGATAGCTCTAAATGGTCGATCATCGAAGCTGGATTAAAGTGTGTGCAGGGTAAGGCGATCGTCAATTCTATTTCGCTTAAGGAAGGCGAAGATGCATTTTTGACCCACGCCAGACTATGTCAGCGTTACGGCGCCGCAGTTATTGTGATGGCATTTGATGAGCAGGGGCAGGCCGATACGGCAGCTCGGAAGTTCGAAATATGTCAGCGCTCTTACAAGTTGCTCACCGAACAGGTTCAGTTTTTACCCGAAGATATTATTTTTGACCCCAATATTTTTGCTGTCGCGACGGGTATCGATGAGCATAATAATTATGCTGTCGATTTTATTGAAGCAACGCAGCGTATTCGTGCGGAGCTGCCCCACGCGCATGTGTCGGGTGGCGTGTCGAATATTTCATTCTCGTTTCGAGGTAATGAGCCTGTTCGCGAAGCAATGCATGCGGCTTTCCTATACCATTCAATCCAGGCGGGTATGGATATGGGCATTGTTAATGCCGGACAGCTTGCTGTTTATGAGGATATAAAACCTGACCTCTTGAAGGCCGTAGAAGATGTGTTGCTTAACCGAACGAGCGATGGCACAGATAAGCTGTTGGAGATTGCAGAGGGTTATCGGGGACAGAAAACAGCCTCGACAGGTGCTGATTTATCGTGGCGTGAAAAAGACGTGGCAGCGCGTCTTCAGCATTCTTTGGTGAATGGCATTGGCGATTATATTGACGAAGATACGGAAGAAGCTCGACTTGCTTTAGGTCGCCCGCTCAATGTTATTGAAGGTCCGCTCATGGACGGTATGAACCATGTCGGTGACTTATTTGGCGCTGGAAAAATGTTTCTGCCTCAGGTTGTTAAGTCGGCGCGCGTGATGAAACGTGCTGTAGCTTATTTGGAGCCTTTTATGGATGCTGAGAAGTTGGCATCGGGGGAGGCGGATGTCAGAAGCTCTGCTGGTAAAGTGCTTATGGCGACGGTGAAGGGCGATGTGCATGATATTGGTAAAAATATTGTGGGGGTTGTGCTCCAGTGCAATGGCTATGAGGTTATTGATATGGGCGTTATGGTTCCTGCTGCCGATATACTGGCGCGCGCCCGGGAAGAAAATGTCGATATTATTGGATTGTCGGGACTGATTACGCCAAGCCTCGATGAGATGTGCCATGTCGCAGCTGAGATGGAACGCTTGGAAATAGATGTGCCTTTGCTGATTGGCGGGGCGACAACTTCTAAAGTGCATACAGCGGTCAAAATAAACCCAAACTATAAGCGTGGGCAGGTCGTTTATGTGACAGACGCAAGTCGTGCTGTCGGCGTTGCCAGCAAGCTCTTGGCGGATGACAAGTCTGCCGCGTATAAACAAGAGATCCGCGCTGATTACGAGAAAATGGCAACCGCCCATGCAAGAAACCCTCAGGGGCGGTCGCGCGCCACGATTGGGGATGCGCGGGCCAATCGCCTAACTCTTAACTTTCAAGATCCGGCTCCTTATCGGCCACAAAAATTAGGATTGACGGAGTTTGCAGACTTTAATCTTGCAGAATTGCGCCCCTTCATTGACTGGACGCCATTTTTTCAAAGCTGGGATTTGCACGGCAAATACCCGCAGATTTTAGAGGATAAGGTTGTTGGTGAAGCAGCGCGCTCATTGTTTAGGGATGCCCAAGATATGCTTGACCAGATGATCGCAGAAAAATGGCTTACTGCTAAGGCTGTTATTGGTTTTTGGCCTGCCAATAGCGACGGCGACGATATTATTGTTTTCGATGAAGATGGCAAATCCGAGCTCGGGCGTTTCCATACGCTTCGCCAGCAAATGGATCGGCGCGATAGTGATAGACCTAACTTTGCATTGTCCGATTATATTGCCCCAGTTGGCAGCGGTATCACTGACTATATTGGCGGATTTGCTGTGACGACGGGACATGGTGAGGATCTGATCGCCAAGCAGTTTGAAGATAAAGATGACGACTATAGCTCGATTTTATCCAAGGCCCTTGCCGATCGGTTGGCCGAAGCTTTGGCAGAGCGTATGCATCAGCTCGTGAGAACGCAATATTGGGGTTATGCAAAAGATGAAGTGCTTGATAATGACGGCTTGATTGCCGAGGAATATTTAGGCATTCGGCCGGCGCCAGGTTATCCAGCACAACCTGATCATACCGAAAAAGAGTTTTTATTTGAGCTTTTGGAAGCGGAATCTCGTGCTGGCATTAGTCTAACGGAGAGCTTTGCCATGTGGCCAGGTGCGGCTGTGTCGGGGTTATATTTTGGTCATCCCGAAGCCAAATATTTTGGTGTCGGCAAAATCGAGCGCGATCAAGTAGAAGATTATGCAAAGCGCAAAGGTATAGATAGGGCAACTTGCGAACGCTGGCTTGCTCCAATTTTGAATTATACCCCTAATTGATGGCAAACAGGCTGGTTATCGAGGGCGGATATCTCTATAAACGTCTGATGATAAAATGTTTCGGGTCAGCGTATGTCAGTCTGGGGTAAGCTTGCTGGGCTTGCCGCCGGATATGCTTTGGGCGGCGTGCCCGGAGCACTTGTAGGCGGTTTTCTCGGCCATTTTATGATGGATAGGCTGAGTGATCGCGAGGTCACATTTACCATAGCACTCATTGCACTTGCAGCTAAGATGACACGTGCAGATGGCTCTGTATCACCTATTGAAGTACGTGCTGTTCAAAATGTTTTGCGTGTACCAGAAAGCGAAATCAATAATGTGGATCGTGTATTTCGTATGGCACAAGGTGATGTTGCAGGGTTTGATAGTTACGCCCGACAGATCAAAGACCTTTATGCCGATAAACCTGAAACCTTGGAAGACGTTCTCGATGTTCTTTATTACATCGCATATGCTGATGGCATGTTGCATGAAGCAGAGGAACAGTTCTTAATGATTGTCGCCGAAATTTTTGAAGTCGATAAAGCAAAGATGGCACAAATTCAGGCGCGACATGGTGGTGAGGGTGCCTTAAACCCATATTTAATTTTGGGCGTGTCTGAGAATGACTCTGATGATGTGCTGCGACGCGCCTATCATCAGGCCGTGCGGGATAATCATCCTGATCAATTACAAGCCCGGGGTATGCCTCCAGAAATGCTCCATGTTGCAACGTCACGCATGGCGACGATTAATGATGCATGGAAGCTGATCAAGGAAGCACGTAAACTGTAGCGGCCAGAGATTAAGAGAGAGTAATGCCAATGAGTGTAGATCTAGAAACTTTAAAAAAAGAAGCCGCACTGCAAGCCTTAGAGCTTGTAGAAGATAACATGCGTTTGGGCTTGGGTACCGGGTCAACCGCCCGCTATTTTGTCGAGGGCTTAGGGGCTAAAGTGGAAAATGGTCTATCTGTCATTTGTGTTCCGACATCGGAAGCAACGCGAGAACAAGCAGAGAGTTTGAATATACCATTGGCAGATTTAAGTGAGCTTGGTTCTCTTGATCTGACGGTTGATGGCGCCGATGAAATTGATCCACAGCTTCGATTGATTAAAGGCGGAGGCGCAGCTTTGCTGCGCGAAAAAATTGTCGCCGCAGCGTCTCGTCGTATGATTGTGATTGCTGATGCTACGAAATGCGTTGATCCGCTAGGCGCGTTTCCGCTACCTGTCGAGGTGAATATATTTTCTCATGTGGCAACTGCGAACATGATTAAAAGTGCTATCAGCCTCGCCGGTCTTAACGGTGAGGTTACATTGCGCCAAACGGTGAAAGGCCCTTTGGTTACCGATGGAGGGCATTATATTTATGATTGTTCTCTCGGAGTAATTAAGAACCCCGATGCTTTAGCGCTGTCGCTTAATCAAATACCCGGCGTTGTTGAGCACGGTTTATTTATTGGTCTGGCATGCGCCGCTTTTATTGCTGATAGCGGTAAAGTGCGCGTTATGGGCGATCCGAAAGGCGGCGTTAAATGAATACGGACTATGATCTAATTGTTATTGGTGCCGGGAGCGGTGGTGTGCGAGCGGCGCGTATGTGCGCTTCGCATGGCGCAAAAGTTGCAATTATTGAAGAATACCGCGTGGGCGGCACATGTGTTATCCGTGGTTGCATTCCTAAGAAGTTGTATGTTTATGCTAGCCATTATCATGAAGACTTCCAAGACGCTGCGGGTTTTGGATGGGAGGTGCCGACGCCATCGTTTAATTGGCATAAGCTGCGCGATAATAAAGACACGGAAATTCAACGCCTGAATGATATTTACACACGTAACCTTAAAGCCAGCGGTGTCGATATTATAGAGGGGCGGGGCATCCTGACGGGCCCTGACACAGTCGATGTTGGCGGTCGTCTTTATCAGGCTAAAACGATCCTTGTGGCTGTTGGTGCAGCCCCTTTTGTGCCAGATATTCCAGGCCACGAGCATATTGTGACATCGAATGAAGCATTCGATTTAGAACAATTGCCGTCTAAGATTACCATCGTTGGTGGGGGCTATATAGCTGTTGAGTTCGCCGGAATTTTCAATGGTTTAGGCGTTGAAACGGAACTGGTCTATCGCGGCAATAAAATCCTACGGGGATTTGATGATGACATCCGAGTGGATTTGGGTGCTGCTATTCAAGAAAAAGGCATCAAGCTTCGTTTAGAGCAGAATATTGCAGCAGTTGTGAAGACGGAACATGGGTTTGATATCACCTTCGAGAATGGCGAGACGGGGCAAACAGGCTTGGTTATGTATGCCACAGGTCGGGTGCCTTATACGCAAGGTTTAGGGCTTGAGGCAGCGGGTGTTGCGCTTGGAAAAAAAGGCGAGATTGTCGTTGACCCTTATTCAAAAACAAATGTCCATAATATATACGCCGTTGGTGATGTAACAGACCGAGCTGCCCTAACACCCATTGCTATTCGTGAGGGCGCTGCTTTTGCTGAAACAGTTTTTAATAATAATCCCCAAGCCGTGGACCACAGCATTATTCCCACGGCGGTTTTCTCGCAACCCGAGATTGGCACTGTTGGGTTAAGTGAGGAGGACGCACGTCTAGCACATAAAGTGCTTGTTTATAAGGCACGATTTAGACCTCTGAAAAACACGCTTTCGGGCAATTCAGAAAAAATGTTGATGAAACTTATCGTTGATCAAGAAACCGATCGTGTCTTAGGTCTTCACATCATTGGACCGGGTGCGGGAGAGATGATCCAAGCTTTCGGGATTGCGGTCACGATGGGGGCGACCAAAGCTCAGTTTGACGCCACAGTTGCTGTTCACCCAACGGCGGCCGAAGAAATGGTGACGTTTAAGACGCCTGAAGCCGAATAGAAATAAATTGCCACGTTTATTATGCGTCGCGGATTTTATTGTGCACCGCGCATGCTCTCAGCAATAAGGAATGCAAGCTCGAGTGCTTGTGAACCGTTTAAGCGCGGGTCACAATGTGTGTGGTAACGGGATGATAAGTCTTCTTCAGAAATAGCCTGTGCACCACCTAAGCATTCAGTAACATTTTGTCCAGTCATCTCAAAGTGAATGCCGCCTGGGTAGCTTCCTTCTGCCTCATGGACAGAAATAAAGTTTTGAACTTCAGCTAAGACGAGGTCAACAGGGCGCGTTTTATAACCATTAGATGCTTTGATCGTGTTGCCGTGCATAGGGTCGCAGGACCAAACAACACTTCGACCTTCCTTTTGGACTTGGCGGATAAGATGGGGTAAGTAGTTCTCAACTTGATCATGACCAAAGCGCGCAATTAGGGTCACGCGTCCAGCTTCATTTTCAGGATTTAGCTTATCGAGCAAAGTGATTAGCTCTTCAGGCTTAAGCGACGGGCCACACTTAATGCCAATAGGGTTTTTAATGCCGCTCATAAATTCAACATGCGCACCATCGGGTTGGCGTGTTCTGTCGCCAATCCATAACATATGCGCTGAAGTACAATAATAATCGCCAGATATGCTATCAAGGCGGGTGAGCGATTGTTCATATCCAAGTAATAAGGCTTCATGACTTGTAAAGAAGTCAACCATGCCCATTTGGGGTGTTGACGCACTGTTAATGCCGCAAGCGCTCATAAATGCAATGGCACTGTCGATCTTATTCGCCATATCTTCGTAACGCGCACCTTGAGGGCTATCGGCTATGAAGCCTTGGTTCCAGCGGTGCACCTCGCTTAAATCGGCATACCCGCCTTTTGCGAAGGCGCGAAGCAGGTTCAGTGTTGAAGCGGCCTGGCGGTATGCAGAAATCTGGCGCTCTGGGTCGGGAATGCGTGCCTGATCTGTAAAATCCATACCGTTAATGATGTCACCGCGATAGCTTGGGAGTTCTACGCCATCGATGATTTCTGTATCGGCAGAACGGGGTTTTGCAAATTGACCGGCCATTCGCCCCACTTTAATGATGGGTAACTTTGCGCCATAGGTTAAAACGACAGCCATTTGCAGTAAAACGCGAAATGTATCGCGAATATTGTCGGCGCGGTGCTCCGCAAAGCTCTCGGCGCAATCGCCGCCTTGTAATAAAAAAGCTCGTCCTGCACTGACTTCAGCTAATTGCTTTTTCAAACTGCGCGCTTCCCCAGCGAAAACAAGCGGTGGAAAGTCAGCCAAGCGGCCCTCGACGGCATCGAGTACTTTGTTATCTGGATAGCTCGGCACTTGCTTGATCGGGAAGTTACGCCAGCTTGCAGGGGACCAATTTTGTGTCATTTAAATATTCCTTCTCGTTCTCATATACGGCGTGATGGCGCCAAATTAAACCCCTAATAGCGCAAAATCGGCTAAATTAGTATTGGCTTTGCGTCTCTGCGGCTGGTTTATTGGCGAACCAAACTGAATTTACGCATATCCCACCTAAAGTTTACTTAATTAATTGGTTTCGAGGCATTTTCGATCAAGAAATTAGGATTTCCCTGCTTGTGACACGGCAAAGGTCGCGCTACACAGTAAAGCGTCAAGGAGAAGCCATGATTGTCGCTCTGATGCAAGAAAATCCGATTGTCGGCGCGCTTGAGCATAATGCTCAACTGTTGCGCGCTGGGCGCGCGCAAGCCAAAGCCGAAGGCGCCACATGTCTTGTTGCGAGTGAACTTTTTTTAACCGGATATCCGCCAGAAGACTTGGTTTTAAAATCGTCTTTTGTTGAGCGCTGTCGTGCCTTGATAGAAGATCTTGTGAGCGAGACGAATGATGGCGGCCCAGCCACTATCTTTGGCGCGCCCTGGGTCGAGAATGGCCAGTTATATAATAGTGTGATTGCAGCTGAAGGCGGTCAATTCAGTGTGCGCCATAAAGTACATTTGCCTAATTATGCCGTCTTTGATGAAATGCGGTTATTTACATCTGGCCCTTTGCCATTGCCTGTCGAGATTAACGGGCAGCGCGTTGGTTTACCGATTTGTGAAGATATTTGGTTTCCCGATGTATGTGCCCACCTCAAATCGCAAGGCGCTGACATTCTGATATCTCCTAATGGCTCTCCCTATGAGATCGGTAAACATGGACGTCGTATTAGTCATGCTCAAGCGCGCGCGCGGGAAACAAACCTACCGCTCATTTATGTGAATCAATTTGGTGGTCAGGATGAACTGATTTTTGATGGCCGTGGTTTTTTGCTCAGCAAAGAGGGTGAACTCTTGCATCAAATGCGCGCTTGGGAAACAGACTTCTATACAGTTGATTGCAAAAACATTGTCTCGCCTTCATCGGAGCTGCCGCATGAAGACGTTTTGGCTGACATGTATCATGCTGCGATGATTGGTTTGCGCGACTATGTCGAGAAAAACCGTTTCCCCGGCGTTCTTCTTGGCTTATCTGGCGGCGTTGACAGTGCAATTTGCGCTGTGATTGCGGCCGATGCCTTGGGGCCTGATCGGGTTCAATGCATTATGCTGCCCTCCGTTTATACAAGCCAGTCTAGCCTCGATGATGCAGCCGCATGCGCGGCGCAGATGGGGGTTCGGCTCGATACAATGTCGATCAAAGAAATGGTGGCAGCAGGGGAAACCACGCTCGCTCCCTTGTTTGGCGATCGGCCGCGTGACATCACAGAAGAGAATATTCAATCGCGAATTCGCGGAACTCTGCTCATGGCAGTCTCTAACAAGCTCGGTTCTATGGTCGTTACCACGGGTAACAAATCAGAGGTTTCAGTCGGCTACTCAACACTTTATGGCGATATGAATGGTGGCTATAATCCAATCAAAGATATCTATAAAACCGATGTTTTTGCGTTATGTGATTGGCGTAATGCCCATGTGCCCATTGGAGGGCATTTGCCGAAGTTAGACGTTATTCCCCGAGTGATTATAGATAAGCCGCCGAGTGCTGAGCTTCGTGATGATCAAAAAGATGAGGACAGTCTGCCACCTTATGAGGTTCTCGATGGCATATTAAGAGCTCTCGTCGAGGGGGAGTGTGGTTTTAATGAGATTATTGCTCAGGGGTATGATGCTGATACCGTTAAACGTATCGAGCATCTTTTATATGTGTCCGAATATAAGCGCCGTCAATCCGCCCCAGGCCCTAAAGTAGGCCATAGAAATTTCGGTCGCGATCGTCGTTACCCCATTACCAATGGGTTTCGTGACGCGCCGTTGAAAGGTTAAAAGGTTATGACAATCCGTACTCGTTTTGCGCCAAGCCCAACCGGTTATCTACATGTTGGGAACGCGCGCGCTGCATTGTTTTGTTGGCTTTATGCGCGCCATAATGGTGGCGAGTTCATGCTCCGTCTCGATGATACAGATACAGAACGCTCAACGGCAGAGTTTGCCGAAGCCATAGAAGAAGACCTTGCTTGGTTGGGTTTGGATATTGACCTGAAAGATAAACAGTCAGGAAGGTTTGAGCGCTATGATGCTGTGACAGCCGATTTGAAGGCGCGCGGGTTAATTTATGCCTGCTATGAAACACCTGATGAGCTCGACAGAAAACGCAAGCGTCAATTGTCTCGGGGATTACCCCCGGTCTATGATCGTGCCGCACTTGAACTAACATCAGAACAAATTCAAGCATTTGAAAACGAAGGCCGTAGCGCACATTGGCGGTTCAAGCTATCCGGTAATGTTGTTGTTTGGGACGACCTTATTCGGGGACGTCAAACGATCGAAACAGCCAGTCTGTCTGACCCTATTTTAATACGCGGTGACGGTAGCTATCTTTATACGTTACCCAGCGTTATTGACGATATTGATTTTAAGATCAGCCATGTTGTGCGCGGTGAAGATCACGTCACGAATACAGCCACCCAAGTCGAGCTGTTTGATGCCCTTGGTGGGGGCTTGCCGCAATTTGCGCATTTTTCTTTATTGCAATCGGCAGATGGCGGCGGGCTTTCGAAACGCTTGGGTGTTTTGTCTCTGCGCGACCTTCGGGATATGGGGCTTGAGGCAATGAGCATTAATAGCTTGATCGCACGTCTAGGTACGGCGGACGCGATCGAAGCGGTTAACG
>ENA-OUOG01003243-OUOG01003243.1-marine-metagenome-genome-assembly--contig:-NODE-3243-length-15521-cov-7.423142_pt1 | contig 15521 bp, 16 predicted proteins | sample MGYA00248635_ERZ508505 | MGnify/ENA primary metagenome ERZ508505 (study PRJEB26176, sample SAMN06267871) | marine metagenome | isolation source: Saanich Inlet, British Columbia, Canada | place: Pacific...
AAGCCCCTTAGTGAGTTGGCGTCGGTGATGGACACCTACCCACAGGTTCTCATCAACGTGCCAGATGTCGACAAGTCGGCTCTTGCAGGCAATCCTGACCTGGCAGAGCTTGTGGACCAGGCAAAGGCCGAGCTCGGAGAAAATGGCCGAGTGCTGCTTCGAGCATCGGGTACCGAAGCACTTGTCAGGGTCATGGTTGAGGCTAAAGACCAGGGCAGCGCCCAGAGCTGGGCAGAGCGCATCGCAAATCTTGTAGCCGAGAAGCTCGCCCTCTAGATCTTTCTAAGCAGCACCTTTTCAACCCGGTGCTCATCGCCCTTGTGCATAACAAGGGTGGCGCGTGAGCGAGTGGGTTCGATGTTTTCCCTCAGGTTTACCAAATTTATGTTTCTCCAGAAGCCCTGAGCTCTGTCCATGGCCTGCTCCTCGGTGAGGTTTTTTGTTAGGTCATGGAAGTAGGACCGGGGGTTGGTAAATGCTGTTGACCACAGCTGAGCAAAACGTGCCAGGTACCACTTCTCCAAATTTTTTGGGTCGGCGTCAATGTAGATGCTGAAGTCAAAGTAGTCGCTGAGCGCAACCTCTTGACCAGGAGCTGGTGGCTGTAGGAGGTTTAGCCCCTCGACTATCAGCACATCAGGGGTAGTGACAGTGACAAATTCTCCCTCGACGATGTCGTAGGTGAGGTGGGAGTAGACCGGAACCTGAATCTCGCTCTTTCCAGACTTGATGTCGGCAACAAATTCCAAAAGCTTCTTGCGGTCGTAGCTCTCCGGGAAGCCCTTACGCTCCATAAGACCGCGCTTCTCCAGCTCGCTGTTTGGGTAGAGGAAGCCGTCGGTAGTCACCAGCTCCACGTTTGGAATACCCTCCCAGCGCTGCATTAGCTCCTTGAGCAGCCTGGAGACTGTCGACTTACCCGCGGCAACCGAGCCTGCCACGGCGATGATAAACGGTGTTCTGGCAGCCCGCTCACCAAAAAACTCCACGGTGTTGCCATGCAGCAGCTGCGCCTGCTTCACATAGATGCTCAGCAGCTCGCTAACGGGGAGATAGACCTCACTGACCTCCTGCAGGTCTAGTAAATCGCCCAGACCGCGGATGTTTCTCAGTTCTTCCTCGGTGAGCGGCAGCGACGATGAGCCAGCCAGATCGGACCAGTCCGCTCTATCGATAGATACGTAGGGGGAGCGGCTCTGGGGCCGCTGCGCTGCACTCACAAGGGGCTATTCTGCCGTAGATTAGGGGTCATGTGTGGAATCGTGGGCTACGTGGGCCCGGGGTCAACACTTGATGTTTTGCTGGGTGGCCTAAAGCGCCTGGAATATCGAGGCTATGACTCCGCTGGCGTATCGGTAATTGATCAAGATGCAGGGCTGCAAACTAGAAAGCGCGCAGGAAAGCTTTCGGTTCTGGTTGAAGATCTGGAGAAGTCGCCCATCACCGACGCACACATCGGTATTGGCCACACCCGCTGGGCAACCCATGGTGCCCCTACGGACACCAACGCCCATCCGCATCTCGGAGGCGAACACCTCAAGCTTTCCCTCATCCACAACGGCATCATTGAGAACTTTTCTGAGCTCAAGACTGAGCTGCAAGAGGCTGGGGTCAAGTTCAGCTCGGAGACTGACAGTGAGGTTGCCGCACACCTTGTTGCAAGAGAGTACGAGAAAACTGGCGACCTAACCGCAGCTTTTAGGGCGGTTGTAAACAGGTTGATGGGCGCCTTTACTCTGCTCTGCATCCACGAGGACCACAAGGATTTGGTACTTGCTGCCAGACGAAACTCCCCGTTGGTTATTGGTCTAGGTGAAGGTGAGAACTTCCTCGGTAGCGACGTTGCGGCCTTTGTCGCACACACCAAGCGTGCGGTGTCAGTGGGACAGGATCAACTGGTTGAGCTAAGGCAGGACTCAGTCACAGTAACTACCTTCTCGGGGGAAGCCGTTACACCAGACGAATTCACCGTTGACTGGGACGCATCTGCCGCATCCAAGGGCGGCTGGCCCTCGTTTATGGCCAAGGAGATTGCGGATCAACCTCAGGCTGTGGGCGACACTCTCATGGGTCGCCTCGCCTCGGATGGCTCGGTAAAGCTAAGCGAGTTTGCCGGTCTGGACCGGTTAAGCGAGGTCAACCGCATAACCATCGTCGCCTGTGGCACTGCAGCCTATGCCGGTGAGGTTGCCAAGTATGCAATTGAGAAGTGGGCCAAGATTCCAACCAGCGTTGAGCTTGCCCATGAGTTCCGCTATCGCGATCCAATAATTGACGAGCAAACCCTTGTTATTGCGATCAGTCAGTCCGGAGAGACCATGGACACACTGATGGCCGTTCGCTACGCGAAAGAGCGGGGGGCGAAGGTGCTCTCGATCTGCAATACCCAGGGGGCCACTCTCGCTAGGGAATCCGATGCCACCATCTATACCCACGCAGGTCCTGAGGTTGCAGTCGCATCGACCAAGGCCTTCACCGCGCAAATCACCGCGGGTCAGCTAGTCGCCCTGTCGCTTGCCTGGCAGCGCGGAGCTATGGACCAAGAAGCCCTAAAGGAGCTTGGCCTGGAGCTTCTAAAGCTCCCCCGAATGGTCAAGCAGGTCCTCGAGTCCGTTGAGCGCATGAGGGAGCTTGGCAAGGAATTGAAAGACGCCAAGTCCGTTCTCTTCCTAGGTCGCAACGTGGGCTTCCCGATTGCGATGGAGGGTGCACTAAAGCTCAAAGAGCTCGCCTATATCCACGCTGAGGGTTTTGCTGCTGGAGAGCTCAAGCACGGCCCAATTGCGCTAATCGAGCAGGGCCAGCCTGTAATTGTTGTCGTGCCCTCACCAAATGGCGAAGATTCCCTGCACCCCAAGGTGGTCTCGAACATTCAGGAGATTAAGGCAAGAGGGGCCAAGGTCATTGCTATTGCAGAGGAAGGGGACAGCGCAGTCGGTAAGAGTGCTGACGAGGTATTCTTCATCCCCCAGACGCACCCCTTTATGGCAGCGCAGCTTGCGGTGCTGCCGCTACAGATATTCGCCCTCGAGCTTGCCAGCGCCAAAGGCCTCGATGTTGACCAGCCGAGAAACTTGGCAAAGAGCGTGACGGTGGAGTGATTTGATCTATGGCACCGGCGTTGATGTCTGCTCAATCGAGCGTCTGGAGCAGTCGCTAAGCCGAACCGAGAACCTCGGCGCTCGCCTATTCCATGAGAACGAGCGCGACCTAGCACCTCAGTCGCTTGCCGCGAGGTTTGCTGCCAAAGAAGCACTAGCAAAAGCCCTAGGCACTCCCGCAATCCTTATTTGGAACGAGATTGAGGTTGTGAAGGATTCTCTAGGCAAACCCTCACTGAAGTTTCATGGCATGACTATGGAAAAGATTCGCGATCTTGGTGAGCTCACCTTCCACCTCTCCATGAGCCATGATGGCCCGGTTGCAGTGGCAACGGTTGTAGTGGAGAGTATTTAGATGCGCCAAATCGAGGTAGACCTAAACGCAATCAGGTCAAACTACGCCGCGCTTAGGGCGGCCTTTGCCCCTGCCAAGGTGATGGCAGTGGTCAAGGCAAACGCCTATGGCCACGGCATGATCGAGGTGGCCAGGGCGCTGGACGGAAACGTTGATGCTCTTGGTGTTGCAGACCTATCAGAGGCAATGGCTCTCCGAGATGCAGGCATCAAAGCCCGAGTCATGGCTTGGATTATTGGTCCTGAGGACGATTTACAAGCAGCCGTTGCAAACAATATTGAGCTTGGGGTATCGACCTTTGATCAGCTCGACCGACTTCCACCTGCCGCCCAGTTTCACATCAAGATCGATACGGGCCTTGGGCGAAATGGGTTTTCCCGGCTCGAGTTCGACCAGCTCTTTACTCGCCTTCAGGGAACCAATCCCGTTGGGATCTTCTCGCACCTTTCAAATACTTCCGTCTCAGATGACTTGAAGCAGAAAAGGATCTTTGAAGATGCCATCTCGATGGCATCCAGCAAAGGCATTGAATTTAGCGAGCGGCACCTCGCTGCCTCCGCAGGAGCACTTTCCTATGAGGACCTTCGCTATGACATGGTCAGGTGTGGCATTGCGGTGTACGGGCTAAACCCCTATGAGGACCGAGAGCTTGCTGGAATTGAGCTGCAGCCTGCAATGCGGGCTCTGAGCCAACTGGTAAACGTCAAGAAGGTGCCCGCAGGTCAGGGCGTCTCCTACGGTTATCGCTACGTAACCGAGCGAGAAACCAATCTAGGTCTAGTCCCCTTCGGTTACGCCGAGGGCATGCCCCGGATATCTGTGAACCACGAAGTTCTAATCGCGGGCAAGCTCTACCCGGTGGTTGGCCGAGTTGCGATGGACCAGTTCGTTGTGGACCTGGGCAGTTCAGAGCCAGCCATAGGTACCCAGGTGGTCATCTTTGGCAATCCCCAGGAGGGCGAACCAAGTGCGGAAGCACTTGGAGAGTCTGCCGGGACAATCAACTACGAGATCGTCACTCGCATTGGCGGCAGAGCAAACCGAAGTTACCTAGGCCGCTAATGCAGCTAACAATAACTACCTCCGAGGCCATGGAGGAGCTGGGAAGCAAGCTGGCCGATTTGCTGCAGCTTGGTGACCTGGTCCTGCTCTCTGGCGAGCTTGGAGCAGGGAAGACAACCCTCACCCGCGGGCTCGGAGAAGCCCTTGGCGCGGAAGGCACAATCCAGTCGCCCACCTTCGTTCTCGCTCGAGAGCACAGAATCGCTGGGGGAGGCAAGCTGGTTCATGTCGATGCCTATCGGCTCTCAAGTGCGGTCGAGCTTGATGACCTGGACATTGACTTCGCCGGCTCGATAGTTGTTGTTGAGTGGGCTAGAGACTTCCTTGATGGCTATGCGGAGAACTACCTAAGCGTAGAAATAGATCGAACCTCTGATGACGAGGTTCGAGAGGTGGTCCTGTCCGCAGTGGGCCCGAGGTGGGAGGGGGTAGACCTTGCTTCTCTCAATTGACACCTCTGCTGGTACCTCCGCAGCCCTCTTCGACGGCCAAAGGCTTTTGTCCTCGGTCTTCTTTGACGACCCATTTGGTCACGCCGAGAACATCGCCAAGGCAATTACCGGTGTCCTCTCCCAGGCGGACTTGCCTGCAAACGCGCTTGAAAACATCGCCGTTGGCATCGGTCCTGCCCCCTACACCGGCCTGAGGGTTGGCATTGCAGCGGCTAAGGCCCTTGCGGGACCGCTTGGTGTGGGTCTGCACGGCGTCATGGTGCTGGATGCGATTGCTTTCTCTAGAACAGAGGAGCGCTTGCTCGTGACAACTGACGCCAAGCGTGGGGAGCTTTTCGCAGCCGGTTACGTTTTTGGCAAGAGAGAGTTTGGCCCGAGAGTTATTGACCCATCAACCACCGCTGAGTTTGGGGACTATGAACATGTCTCCGAGCCTGCGGATGCGGAGAAAGTCGGGCGCTACGCCCTCTGGGCGCTCGAAAAAGGCATCGATCTGAGTGAAACCGGTGCCATCTACCTGCGCTCGCCGGATGTCACGCCATCGCCGGGAAAAAGGGTGAGCGGCTGATGCAACTTAGGACGCTTGCTATTGAGGATCTGGCCCAGGTCATGGACCTAGAGCGCAGGCTATTTCAGAATGAGGCTTGGCTCGAGCAGACCATGGCCGCAGAAATCGCCTCACCTCAAACCCACTACGTCGGGGCATTTGACGGTTCACTGCTCGGATATGCCGGGCTAAAGGTTAGTGGGCCCAGCTACTCAAGTGATGTTCAGACAATTGGGGTTGAACCAGAGAGTCAGGGGAAATCCATCGGGCGAACCCTCATGAATGAGCTACTTGCTTTCGCAAAGAGGCAGGGTAGCGAGGAGGTTTTTCTGGAGGTCAAGGCCGGAAACGAGTCTGCGATAGGGCTTTATTTGAGCCTTGGCTTTGAACAGATTGATGTCCGCAAGCGCTACTACCAGCCCTCCGGGGAAGACGCTCTTGTGATGCGCATGCCAATAAGCCAACCTGTTGTCTTGGGCATTGAGTCAACCTGTGATGAGACGGGCGTAGGGATAGTTCGCGGCAACAGGCTGCTAGCAAATGCGCTTCACTCCTCGATGGACGAGCATGCAAAGTATGGGGGAGTGGTTCCCGAGGTGGCAGCTAGGGCCCACCTCGAGGCAATCTCACCGACACTGGATGCGGCGCTCGCTGAAGCGGGTATTGGCTACGAAGACATCGATGCTGTGGCGGTTGCGAATGGTCCCGGGCTCTCCGGAGCGCTAATGGTTGGCATTGGTGCTGCCAAAGGGCTTGCGGTCGCTCTAGACAAACCCATCTACGCGGTGAATCACCTCGTCGGACACGTCGGAGCGGATGTTCTTGAGCGTGGTGCGGTTGAGGTGCCCACGATTGCCCTCTTGGTATCCGGTGGCCACACCTCACTCCTGCTGGTTCGTGATCTGCTGAACGACACCCAGCTGCTCGGAGAGACTATTGATGATGCAGCTGGTGAGGCCTTTGACAAAGTAGCTCGGGTGCTGGGCCTTCCCTACCCTGGAGGCCCTCAAATAGACAAGATTGCGGCAGAGGGTGACCCGAAGGCCATTAGGTTCCCCAGGGGCCTGACACTTCCCAAGGATTTAGAAAAGCACAAGTACAACTTCTCCTTCTCAGGGCTCAAGACGGCTGTGGCCAGGCATGTGGAGAAGCTTGAAGATGCGGGTCAGGAGTATTCAAAACCGGATGTTGCGGCAAGCTTCCGCGAGGCAGTAATTGATGTCCTACTAACAAAGTCGCTCTGGGCCTGCGAGGAGTTCGGCGTAAAGAGGCTCTTGCTTGGCGGTGGCGTGGTTGCCAATGCAAGGCTGCGTCAGGAGGCCGAGCAACGCTGTCAAGAAGCCGGAATTGAGCTTAGGATCCCCAGGTTCTCCCTCTGCACCGACAATGGGGCGATGATTGCGGCTTTAGGTTCGCAGCTGATTATGGACGGAAGAGAACCCAGCGGCCTAGATTTTGGAGCTGAGTCCACGCTCCCAGTGACAACAGTTCAGACCACCTAGCAACCAGTTGGAAGATTTTCGCAAGTAAGGGTGTTTGTCTTTTCAGCACGTGTCGCCTCAGGTCCTCTGGACTCCAGCCGGATGGTCTGAGTTGTAACAAAAACGTTTTCCAATTCGTTGGGGGAGCCACCTAGCGGATTGGTTCGCAGACAAGTGCCTTACGGGCGCCGCCCACTTTGGTTGCTATCAGAGTGGCGGCGCCCGAACCTTTAAGCTTTAGCCGCTTGCGCAACAGCTGCGGGTCGATATTCACTCCTCGCTTCTTGATCTCGAGACTCCCGATGCTGCGCTCGGAAAGGTAGCGCGAGATTGCCTTTTCATCGAGGGGTAGGTCGGCCAACAGTTTGTAGCCTCTGAGCCACGGGCTTTTTCTCTCGCCACCTGTGAGGTAGGCAATTCCTGCGGACAACAAACCAAGCCCCTGTTCGCCTGCGAACGCGCCAATGAGGTGTGAGCGAATCAAGGCTGGATCTGGCTCATAGACAAACTCGTCAAGGGAGCTAACCTCAGCCTCAAACTCATCCCCTGTGAACTCCAGCTCACTCTCACCATCAACCATGACCGCATAGCGCTTTCCAAACCGCCCAGGATCAGTGCTCCACTGCGAAAACTCCGCGAGGTCACCGCGGTGAGAAACCCAGGTTGCCTCAAATTTGTCGGAGACCAACTCGTGAGGAAGGGCGGGGGACAGCTTCACTCCGCCAGGAACCTTCGCTAACTGCTCCAACGCGAAGCCAATAGAAGGCGAAAAGTCGTCTGGGCTCAATAGCTTGCGACTGCGACCTGATGAAGCGAGGTCTCGCCTCGCGGGGTCCAAAAAGACTCCCTCTGTACTCACATCGAAGTCCTCGGCGGCTGATCTGTGGACTTCGGCGGTGGGAAAGCGCGCGAGGTTGCTGCTTGCAAACTCGGTGGTCACCTCGTCTTTTTCGACGGCCACCACCGCGCTTCCCGCCTGTGCAAATGCAATGGAATCAACTCCAAGCCCGCAGCCAAGGTCAGTCACAGAACCGAGTGAGCTCAGTTTTCTAGCGTGGTATTTCGCAACATCAAACCTCGAAGACTGCTCCAGCCCCTGCCTGGTTAAAAGCAGTGAGTCGGCTAGGGGTCCAAGCTTTTGCTTGGCCTTCTGGCGCAGAGCAACCTGGTTGACCACCTCGACGATTACCCCGGGGTCATGCCCAGCTTTTCTCAGCTTCGCGTTTAGCGCGTCTGGGTCAACCTCAGGAGAGTAGGTCTGTTCGAGAAGGGCAAGCGCGTCATCAGAGGGAAATACGGCTGTGGCGCTCACTTGATAAAACATAGTCGCTACACACCTAGCACTCACCTTGACTGAGTGCTAATAAGGGCCTAAAGTTTTAGTTAGCACTCGGATACCGAGTCTGCTAATCCAAAATCTTTAGTAAAGAAGAGGTCAAAGTGTCGGTTTCTATCAAGCCACTCGAAGATCGTATTGTCGTTCGTCCACTTGAGGCGGAGCAGGTAACCGCCTCGGGTCTGGTTATCCCAGACACCGCCAAGGAAAAGCCTCAGGAGGCTGAGGTTGTTGCTGTCGGACCAGGTCGTTTCAGCGACGAGGGTGACCGCATCCCAGTGGATGTCAAGGTTGGCGACATGGTCGTCTTTTCCAAGTACGGCGGCACCGAGCTCAAGTACAACGGCGAGGAGTACCTAGTGCTCTCTGCCCGTGACGTGCTTGCAATCATCGAGCGCTAAATAACTCAAGTAAGACGGCCCTTCCACCGGAGGGGCCGTCTTTCTTTTTGCCCCTAGGATTAGCGCGTGAAGAAGCAATCCGAGGGGGCAACAGGCCTCACATTCGGAGTCTCCGCCTACCTCATTTGGGGTTCATTTCCCCTCATCATTACCGCAGCCAGCTTCGCCAACCCTTTTGAGGTCGTTGTCTGGCGGGTGGTCTTTGGCTTCCTCTTCGCCGCGCTGCTAGTGACCCTAACTAGAACCTGGGCGCAGACTGTGGAGCTGGTTAGATCGCCCAAGAAGCTCGGCTGGGTTGCGGTTGCCTCACTCTTTATTTTTGTGAACTGGTCGGTCTATGTAGTTGCCGTTGCAACCAGCAATGTGCTCGAGACCTCTCTCGGCTACTTCATCAATCCGCTGATTACCGTGCTGTTTGCGGTTGTCTTTCTAAAAGAAAAGCTGCGGAAGGGTCAGTGGGTTGCCCTTGGTATTGGCCTGATTGCGGTTGTAATCCTCACGTTCGACTACGGCAGACCCCCATGGATTGCGCTTGTTCTGGCAATTAGCTTCGCGACTTACTCGTTAGCGAAGAACCGGGTTGGAGGCAAGATCAAGGCGCTACAGAGCTTCACCATTGAGTCCGGCATAGTCCTACCTTTTGTGCTTGTTCAGCTATGGATCGTCTCGATGTTCACGCCGATCATGATATTCTCCGGGGTTGTTGAGGCTTCGATCCTCATCTCATTTGGAATTCTCACGGCAATCCCGCTAATCCTTTTTGGTGCTGCTGCGTCGCGCGTGAAGCTATCGACGATTGGCTTTATTCAATACCTGACGCCGATTCTGCAGTTCAGCGTTGGCTATTTCATTCTGGAGGAGCCGATGCCTCCGGTGAGGTGGATTGGTTTCGCGCTGGTCTGGGTCTCACTTGTCGTTCTTACGACAGATGCCCTTAGGCGAAGGAAGCCCGACCTACCGATTGCCGTGCAGGGCTGAGGATGAAATCTAATTGTTATTCAAATGGCAAGAGTCAAGATTTCAACTGATTTCGCATCTTTTGCAGTAATTTTCAGCGAAATTCGTAGATTTTCTACATAGTTTCGAGTAGTTCTAGAAGGTTGGTGGCCGTTAACGCTTTCAGGCTCCCGTATTTCCTAGGGATTACACGCGGCTTTCACTATGCTTTACCTAGCAATGCGGGCAATCAAGCCCGCATTCGCATTACAAATTGCAATTGCAAGGAGCAAGAATGACCGTATCGAACAACAGGTCGCGCTTCGTTAAGACCCTGTCCGCAGCTAGCGCACTAGCGCTGGGTGCTGTGGTTTTGACTGGCTGCGCCCCTGCCACCACTGCTGGCGGTTGTGAGCTCGGTTCAGAGCAGAGTGGAGACCTAACCCTAAAGCTAGGTTCCGCGCTACCTCTGACCGGTAACCTCGCATTCCTCGGCCCACCTGAGGAAGCTGGCGCTTACCTAGCCGTTGACGAGATCAACGCCGCTGGTAAGGGAATCACCATTGACTACACCCCAGGTGACTCAGGTGATACCGACAACAAGGCCTACGACACCGAAATCCCACGTCTGCTAAACGCTGGCGTTGAGGCTGTAGTAGGTGCCGCATCATCCGGTGTGTCACTGCAGTTCATTGACCGCCTGACCGCTGAGTGTGTAATTCACTTCTCACCAGCAAACACCTCCGCAGCATTCACCGACTACGAGGACAAGGGACTGTACTTCCGTACCGCTCCATCTGACGTTCTTCAGGGTGAGGTGCTTGGAAACCTAGTCGCCGAGGATGGACACCAGAGGATCTCTATGATCGTTCTGAACGACTCCTACGGTACCGGTCTAGCTGGCTTCGTAACTGAGGCCTTCGAGGCTGCAGGTGGAGAGGTTATCGCTGCACCTACCTACAACACCGGTGACACTAACTTCACCAGCCAGATCTCCGAGGCTCTCGCAGGCGACCCAGACGCTATCGTGCTGGTTACCTTCGACGAGGCAAAGACGATCGTTCCAGAGCTAACCAGCCAGTTCCCTGGCGAGAACCTCTACTTCGTAGACGGTAACCTCACCAACTACTCGGACGACTTTGCTCCAGGAACCCTAGAGGGCGCCAAGGGTACCTACCCAGGTGTTAACGAGAGCAAGATTGCTGACTTCGTCACCAAGATGAACGACGCATGGGTTGCTCGCGGAAACGCAGCTCTTGAGCTGAACGCATACGGTCCTGAGACCTACGACGCAGTTGTGCTTCTAGCACTTGCTGCTCTCGAGGCTCGCAGCACCGAGGGTGCCAACATGGCTGAGAAGCTCCAGGAAGTTTCTGGTGGTTCCGGCAACGGCACCAAGTGCACCAGCTTCGCCGAGTGTGCTGACATCATCAACGACGGCGGAACCGCAGACTATGACGGTCCTTCCGGCGCAATTACCTTCAACGAGGTCGGAGACCCAACTGACGGTAACATCCTGATTCAGCAGTTCGACGGAAACAACGTTCCTGCCACCATCCGTGGATAGTAACTAGTTCTCTAAAGAACAAGATAAATCCCCCCGGGTTCTCCCGGGGGGATTTATCTTTGCACCAACAACTACGGGTTTGGTAACGCTATTTGCCTTTGCGGACTGTCGCCTCGAAGGCAGCTCCCAGAGCTACTCCGAGAGCAATCCAAAGACCTAGATTGTCTGTGGCCACGCCCACGGCGACACCGATGGCGACACCGACGCCAATGCCTGAGCCTGTTGGAGCCTTGGGCTTAGGTGCCAAGGGTTCCTAAGTAAAGACCGATGACCTGAGGGTCGTTCAGAAGCTCACGGCCTGTTCCCACAACAGCATCCTTACCCTGATCAAGCACATATGCACGATCTGAAATCTGAAGGCAACGTCGAGCGTTCTGCTCGACCATGATGCATGTCACACCAGCCTTATTGATGTCGGAGACTCTTAGAAATGCCTCGTCCTGTCTAACCGGGCTAAGACCTGCTGAAGGCTCGTCCAGCAGCAGAACGGTTGGGTCCATCATGAGCGCTCGGCTCATGGCAACCATCTGTCTTTCACCGCCCGATAGCGAACCCGCACGCTGCTTTAGGCGCTTACCCAGTTCCTCAAAGATTGAGATTACGAAGTCGAGTCTCTCCGAGTAATTCTCAGGCTCCTGAAAGGCACCCATCTGGAGATTCTCTTCAATGGTTAGCGAGGGGAAAACATTATTGTTCTGAGGGATGAAGCCAACACCCTTGGTGACAAGCTGGTTTGACTTGAGGCCCACGATTGACTCACCGTTAAGAGTGATCGAGCCCTCCCGGACCTTTACCAGGCCGAAAATGGCTTTGAGCAATGTTGACTTACCCGCTCCATTTGGGCCGATGATTCCAATTAGCTCACCCTTGTCGGCGTGAAAGTTGGTCCCATTGAGAATGTTTACGCCTGGGAGGTAGCCGGCGACGAGGTCTTTAACCTCAATTACTGTGTCGCTCACTTGTCCTCCCCTTTGATGATGTTGATTCTGCCGGTGACCTCACCGAGGTCGGTTTCCTGGTGGGCGCCGAGGTAGGCATCAATAACGGCTTGCTCCTTCATGACTGTGTCAGGCGGACCTTCGGCCACAACCTTGCCCTCCGCCATAACCACAACCCAGTCGGCAATGTGACGAACCATGTGCATGTCGTGCTCAACGAACAGTACGGTCATACCCTCACCCTTGAGGCTAATCACGTGGTCCAGAAGAGACTGGGTAAGTGCTGGGTTCACACCCGCCATTGGCTCGTCGAGCATGACCAGGGTCGGGTCGGTCATCAGGGCACGAGCCATCTCGAGCAGCTTGCGCTGCCCTCCCGAGAGGGATGCGGCAAAGTCATCTTTTTTAGTGTCGAGCTTGAAGCGCTTGAGAAGCTCCATGGCCTTGACCTCGATGTCCGCGTCCTGCTTCTTCCAGAACCCTGGGAACAGGGCCCTAAAGATGCTTTCACCGCTCTGACCCTTGGCACCGAGCTTCATGTTCTCGATTACGGTCAATAGGCTCAGCGCCTTTGTCAGCTGGAAGGTGCGGACCTGGCCCATCTGGGCAACCTTGAATGATGGCACGCCAGATAGCGAGGTCCCCATAAAGGACCAGGTGCCAGTGTCTGGGGTGTCAAAGCCGGTCAGCAGGTTGAACAGCGTGGTCTTACCCGCACCGTTTGGACCAATGAGAGCAGTAATCACTCCCGAGGGGATCTCGAGGTGCTCAACGTCGACTGCCGTCAGACCACCAAAGGTCTTCTTGACGTGGTCGATGACGAGCATCGGGTCCTTCTTCTTGCAGCCTGGGACTGCATCACCGATGTGGAGGTCGGTTGTCTTTTGTGGCTTCTCGTTATTTGACAAAGGTCAGCTCCCTCTTGTCTCCGAAGATGCCCTGCGGGCGGTATATGACCAGCAGCATCAGCCCTATACCGACGAGCACGAACCTCAGGGTTGAAGCCTGGGTCGTTGATACTGGAAGGATGCCGGATGTTGAAAGTGCTGGCAAAAGGTTGGACAGGAAGGCCTGGATGACCCAGAAGATAACCGCTCCAATTACCGGTCCAAAGATTGTGGCAGCGCCACCAAGTAGCAGCGAGGTCCAGATGAAGAAGGTAAGCGAGGTTACATAGACTCCAGGGGAGATGTTCTGGGCGGCGGTGTAGATGATGCCACCGAGGGCTCCGAAGACACCTCCGATTACCAGCGCCTGAAGCTTGTAGGCGAAGACGTTCTTGCCAAGGGACCTAACGGCCTCCTCGTCCTCTCGAATGCCCTTGATGACTCTGCCCCAAGGGGAACGCATTAGGGCCCACAGGAACCAAACAGCCACGGTAAGGACAATCAGTCCGAAGACCAGCACCCAGAGCGTTTGCTCGTTGTAGGTAAACGGTCCAAATCCGTAGGTTCCCTGAGGTATTGGGTTTGAGTTCTGGAATCCTGACCCGTCAGGCCTGGAGTTGAAGCCAAAGAGGCCGTCTGCAGAGCCCGTCACGTCCGTGAAGGCAGTGGTCAAGAAGAGCAGCCTGGCAATCTCGGCGGCTGCGATGGTCGCGATTGCCAAGTAGTCGCCGCGAAGCCTCAGCGTCGGAATACCCAGGATTAGTGCAAACACCACAGATCCAAGAACTCCAACCAGCATGCCTGCCCACCAGGGCAGCCCAAAGGTGAGCACAGAGATCGCGTAGCCGTAGCCACCGATAGCCATAAAGCCTGCGATACCGAAGTTCAGAAGCCCTGCGAAACCAAAGTGCATTGCAAGACCCAGCGCAGCCAGTGCGAAGGCAATCGTGGTCGGGGTTAGAAAGCCCGCCAGAGTGTTATTAAGAATTGATCCCCAGTCCATGGTCTACCTCCTACCCAACTCTCTGTTTTCGGCCCAACAATCCCTGCGGTCTCACCAGCAGGACGACAATCAGAACGACCAGCGCTCCAACGTACTTCAGGTCGGCCGGGATGATTAGACCCGACATCTCGACGAGCACACCTACAATCAGAGCACCGATTAGAGCACCAAATGCCGTGCCGAGACCTCCGAGGGTGACCGCAGCAAAAATTAGAAGCAGAATCTGGGTTCCCATGTCCCACTTGATTCCGGGTCGGAAGTAGGCCCAGAGCACTCCGGCCAAACCAGCCAGTGATGCAGCCATAATCCAAACAATTCTGATGACCTTGTCGACATCGATGCCCGAAGCTGCAGCTAGGTCTGGGTTATCGGAGATTGCTCTTGTTGCCTTACCCGTCTTGGTCCTGAGGAGCCAGTAGGCGAAAGCGATAATGACGACGATGCTCAAACCCATGGACATCAGGTCTGTGGAGCTAAGTGCGACGGCACCAAACAGGTTGATCTTGGGAGAGTCAAAACCAGGCAGCTGTTCTGTTGCGCCACCAATAACAAACTGGATGACGTAGCGCATTGTCAGTGAGAGTCCAATGGAGACAATCATCAGCTGGACAATGCCCAACCCCTTTTTTCTGAGTGGTCGCCAGAGCCCAGCATCCAAAGACCAACCAAGACCGGCTGATAGAGCCACTGCGATTGGGATGGCAATGAAAAGCGGAAGCTGGAGGCCAACACCAAAGATTAGGGCGGCGACCGCTCCGAAGGTGACCATCTCTCCGTGAGAGAAGTTGGAAAGCCCGGTTGTTCCGAACACCAGCGAGACACCGACAGCGGCAAGACCGAGCATTAGGCCGAAGTTAATTCCGTAGATAAACCTTGAGACGATCTGGTCAAACATCGAGGTCTCGTTGCGTTCACCCTCACCTATGAAGAAGTTCTTCGCCACTCGATCGGTGAGACCGAATTCGACCTCCTGCGTTGCCCCGCCCTCTAGAACGGCAATTCCCTCGGGCAGAGTCGTCTCGTCCAGGGTTACGTTGTAATTGCGGACCTCGGGCACGCCAATCGACCAACGGCCATCTGCGTCGGTGAGCACTTCAGCTGTGTAGCCTCCGCCATCAACGACTATTCGAACTCCAGCAATGGGCTCACCATCAACCTTGACGTTTCCAAAGATTGTGGCCGAGTACTCCTCGCCGACGCTGTCTCCCAGCGCCGGAGCTGCAACGCTCAGGCCCCCAAATAGAGCCAAGACGGCGACAATAAGTACCCGGAATACCCTGCGACGAGAGTCATCCAAGAGGATCTTCACTTCTCCTCCAAATCCCTCCAAGCGCCTTCGCCTGGCCCATGTCCCCTTCTCGGGGGTAATACAAAACCTTACCAGCGTAGTGGGTTTGATAAGTAGTCACCGGGAAGGCAACCCAAACCACCCTCGCCACCTAGCCCTTGCGCTGG
>ENA-OUOG01003248-OUOG01003248.1-marine-metagenome-genome-assembly--contig:-NODE-3248-length-15497-cov-6.307652_pt1 | contig 15497 bp, 9 predicted proteins | sample MGYA00248635_ERZ508505 | MGnify/ENA primary metagenome ERZ508505 (study PRJEB26176, sample SAMN06267871) | marine metagenome | isolation source: Saanich Inlet, British Columbia, Canada | place: Pacific...
GTCGAGCGCGGAGCTGCGCAAGGAGCTGGTGGGGCTCGAGGCGAGGCGCGCGGCGGCATCGGCGAGTGTTACTGGCGCAACCGCCGGCGCCGGCGTCGCTCCTCTGACGAAGTCGGAGGAGGAGCGAGCGAAGTCCATCGAGGCGCTTCTGGCGAAGCGCGACGCGGGCGAGGCGCCCTCGGCGGACGAGCCGTCGAGCGCGGAGCTGCGCAAGGAGCTGGTGGGGCTCGAGGCGAGGCGCGCGGCGGCATCGGCGAGTGTTACTGGCGGCTCCTCCGCGGCGGCTCCCGGGAGCGTCCGCGCGCCTCCTTCTCCGGCGGCCAGCGCCGTCTCCGAGGCTGTGTCCGGCGCGCCTTCCGTCGCCTCCGTGGAGCTGGACCTGCCCCGCGCGACGAGCCGCGCGGGCGCCGGGGGCCCGGGCCCCCGGCGCGTTTCCGCCTCCGTCGCCGCGTCGCCGTACGGCTCGGCGCTGCGCTCCAAGTCCAAGATGCGCCGCGCCATCGGGCAGGTTGCGTCCGCTAGCGCGGCGACGCGCGCGATGAAGCCGGTGAAGAAAAAGGGAAAAGAAAACGAGAGTGGCCACGCGCGCACGGACAGCGCCGTGATTCGCGGGCTCGTTCTCGACGCCATCACGACCATCACGGAGCACGACCCGGAGACGGCGGCGCGCGGGCTCGTGCGCGACGCGATCGACAAGGCTGTGGCCTCCGAGACAAAAAAGAACGGCGCCGCCGAGACGGGTTCGGGTGACGCGTCGTCCGTCGCGGGCGTCGTTTCGTCCTCCGCGGGGCACGCGCGGACGGACAGCGCGGTGATCCGCGGTCTGGTGGGCGACGCCATCGAGAAGGTCGAGAAGGCGGAAGCGTCCGGCGCGGGTTCCGGGGCGTCCATCGCGTCGGCGTTTTCGGCGCTCTCCTCAGGGGAAGCGGCGCGCCTCGCGGCGCTCGAGTCCATCTTAGCGAGGCGCGACGGTATCGGCGGCGACGACGCGGAGGAGGACGACGAGCCCGCGTCGACGGAGGCGCTCCGCGCCGAGCTGGAGACGCTTCGATCGCGCGCGACCGGCGAAAGCGCGTCTTCAATCACTCACTCGCCAGACGGCGGTTCCCGCCGTTCCCTGCGAGGCGCGCAGTCGGCGTCCGACCCCGCGCTCGCGCCCGCGTCCTCCGCCAAGTCGCGGTTCCGCCGCGCCATCTCGGCGGTGTCAATGGGCTCGCTGTTCGCGCGCGCTCCGCCGCGCGCGGCGACGCCGCGCGGGCTGGAAGACCCCCGCGCGTCCGCGAACGACGGCGTGGGCTCGGATCCCGTGAGGAGCCTCGTGCAGGGCGCTTTGCGCGCCGCGACGGAGAAAGAGGCGGACACGGATTTATCTTCGTTCGGGGCGTACGGCGCGTTATCCGTGGAAGAGGAGGCGCGCGAAAAGACACTCTTCTCGGCGCTCGCGCGACTGGACGCGAAAGAAAACGCGAACGAAAACGCGAACGAAAACGAGACGAACGAAGGTTCCGCCTTTTCGCTCCAGGCGGAGCTCGTTGTGCTGGAGGCGAAGCGCGTCAAGGCGGCGGCGGCGTCTCGGGTGGGCGCGCACTCCGCGGGGGCGAATGCAAAAACAGCGGAGCTCGCGCGGACGCTCGCGCTGACGCCCCAGGAGGAGGATCGCGCGGCTTTTCTCGAGCGCGTCCTCGCCAAGCGCCAAACGGAGGGCGGCGTACCCGCCGGCGCGCGACCTTCCTCGGATCTGCGCCGGGAGCTGATCGCGCTGCTGGCGCGGCGCGCCGCCGCCGAGCAGGCGGAGGACGAGAGGGCCGACTTTCTCGAGGCGATGCTCGCCGACGAGGGAAAGAAAGCGACGAAGAAAAAAGAAAGCGGCGACGACGCCGGAGACGACGACGCGCAAAAACGCGCGGCGCGCTCCGAGCTGGAATCGTTGCGGGAAAAACGCGCGGCGCGACTGAAACGCGCGGCGGAGGCTGAGTTTTCGCCGCCTGGAACCGACACGCAAACAACCTTCGACCTCGTCGTCACATCGCCGGTGGTTCCCGGCGCGCCTCTCACGCCGAAACCCCCGCGCGGCGTGAGCGCGTCGGCGAACGCGTCGCCTCGTCGCGTCGCGGCGTCCTCGGGGCGCGCGCCAAAGGCTCAGCCGCGCGCGGGCGCTTTTTCTTCGTCCGCCGCGCCGGCGAGCATGCAGCGCTCGCAGTTCGGGCCGATGGTGGACTCGCTGAAGCGGTCCTCCCCCTCCGTGGGGTTCGGGAGCGCGCTCCGGTTCGACTTCCAGCGCGCGTCCGCCCCCCCCCCGGACTCCGAGCGCGGGCAGACCCTGCGGCGCTCACAGAGCCGCCTGCGCCGGCGGGCGGCGGAAGACGGGGACGAGGAGACGTTTTCCCCGTTTTCGGTTCCCGGCCCGGGGACGTACGCGACCACGAAGTACCGCGCGTTCGGCCCGCAGACGGACGGAGAGAAGAAGTCCTTCCCCGCCATCTCCATGGGGCGCGCCGGGCGGTTCGCCGCGGCCGAGCGCGAGACCAAGACGACGCGGCGTTGGCCCGGACCGGACGCGTACGAAGCGATTGGTTCGCTCGGCGCGCAACCGGTTTCGCGGCGCGACACGTTACCGCGCATCGCGTTCACCCGAGCGCGACGAGCCGTCGGGAACGTTTCTCGCCGGGGTTCGGAAGACGAGGAGGATGCCTATCACCACGGTGACAATGCGGTGGGACCCGGGTCGTACGCGAACGCGAGCGGCATGGGGCGTCAGGCCGTGTCGGGGCGGATCACCGCGCCCGCGCGGCGCTTCCCGAAAGACGGGCGGTGGCGCGACGGAGGCGGAGGCGGAGGCGGAGGCGGAGCCTACGGCGCCGCTTCCTCCGGGCGGCTCTACGATTCCGTGGGGGACCAGGCGCTTTCGTACCACCCGAACGCGCCCTACGTGCACTTCGGGACGTCCTTCCGCGAGCGCGCCGGCCTCGTGTCGCTGAGCAAGAAGCAGGCGAAGAAGGCGATGTGCGGGAAACTCGGGCCTGGGCCCGCGTATCCCGCCGGGCCAGCTGCCGTGGGGAAACAGGTGCACTCCGGTAAGGCCACCGCGCCGGCCATCGGGTTCACCAGGGACGCGCGGCTGGACGACGCGCGTTTCGACGACGCCGCGGAAGAGCCAGGGCCGGGGTCGTACAGGGTGTGACGACGAGAGTTTAAAAAAACGACGAAACGTTTCGCCTTTCGGCGCCCGACTTTCGCGAATGCGATTCGACTACAGAGCGTTCGCGGCTTTCAAGACGTCATCACTAGACTACGCTCGAGACGCGCTCGCGCACCCTCTTTCGCCCCCCCGTTGAAGAAATCATCCTTCAGAAACGAAGGCGTTTAGAAGGCGAGGCGGGTGAAGAACCACCTGCTCTTGCCCGTCTTGAACCGCTCCTCCAGCACCTTCTTCGCCTCCTTGCGCGCCGCCGTCTTCTTGGTGGCATTCTCCAGCGCATCCGGCGTCACCGTAGCCTTGAGGTCCACGTCGAGCGAGTAGCGCGTGGGCATCAGGTGGTTGTAGTTGACCGTCTTGATGAAGGTCTTGACGCGGGAGTGCTTGTCCTGCTTCTTCTTGGGCATCTTCTTCGTCACCTTGCGGGGGTACGTCGCGAGGCCGCACACGAGCGCGTGCCCGTACGGACGCGAAGACGTCCCCTCGTCGTAGTTCTTGACAATCACAGCCTTCTTGCCGGCGTAGCGGCCCTGCAGGACCACGACGACTTTGTTGGCCTGGAAACGACGAAACGAGCGCGAGGGGAACAGAGTGGGACGTCGTTCGGATTCGAACGCGCGACACGAAAGAGGGACATCGCTCGGGTCAGCGGCGCGCGGGAGGAGGCGGATCGGCGGCGGAACGACAGAGTCTCCCCCCTCCGACAGCGCGGAGCTGGGATCTCCATCGGAGAAAAACCCTAGAAAGAGAACGGAGGCCCGCGCGGCGCCCGGCCGCGCCGGCGCGCCGGCGGTGGACGACCGAGCGCCGGCGCGCACTCGAAGCCCGTCGAGTGCGCCGACGCGCGCGTCGCTCGGCGTCGATCGCGTCGCGGTCGTCGCGCGAGCGCCGCTTCCGGGCGGACGCTACGGGGAAAAAACATCGCCATCGCGGCTCCGCGCGCGTGCGGGTCGACCGAGCGCGCGCGTCCGTCGCCGCGGCGTCGCCGCCTGAGTCGGCGACGCGCGCCGACGGCGGCATCGCGACACGGCGGTCCGGCGGGGCGCTCGGTCCGGCGCGTCCACGGTCGCCGCGCCGAGGCGCGCCGGCGTCCGAGGCTGGCGCACGCGGCGACGGCAGGCATCGCGGCGACCGCGCGGCGGGTCGCCGCATCGCCGGCGTTGGGCGCTCGTCGCGCGACGCGCGACCGCGGGGGGGGTCGGGCGGGGTCCTCTGCAGGACACGCACCTTGAGAAACTTCACCATGGTTCCTTCCCTGTCGTTCACGTGCGTACGGCGCGTGAGTAAAAGGGCGATGCGCGCGCGGCAGCAGCGGCTTTCGACGCGAAGCTTCACCGAAGGGTTTTTCTGCGGAGAAAAAAGCGCTTCGCACCACATGGGCCCCCAATTTTAACCTATAAGCGTAAACGTATGGGCATTGAGTCTGACGCGATGCTGATGCTGCGTGAAAATGCCCTGAGAAGGCGTTTCGGGCGAACCAACGAACGCCGCTTCCCCTCGTTTCTCGTTGTTCGCACCGACGCGGCGAGCGTCAGTGCTGGCATGCGCGCGGCGGCGACGGCGGTGCCGTCGCTCTCGCCCCGTCCCAGCGCCCGCCCGAGCCGCGCGGCGACGGCGCGTTCGCCGAGGGCCACGACGGACCCGGGGATGAGGGAAGAAGACTCGGGGTCGAGGGAAGGAGGGATGCGCGCCCGTTTCCCGCACAGCGACCTGTCCGACGAGGTGGCCGCGATGGTGTTCATCCCTCGCGACGCGTCGCGCGACCCCGAGGACGAGTGGCACTTCGAGAAAGCCGAGGCGGGCGGGAGACTGGCGTGGGGCTTGTCCCCCCCCGAACCCGCGGACGCGATCGAGGCGGCCGCGTCCCTGCATCGTCTGGCGAGGGCGTGTCTTGGTCGGGTCGCCGCGTCCACCGCGGACAAAGGTTGTTCCATCGAACCCGCCCCCGGCGCGCACAGAGGCGTGCTCCTCGAGCTTCTGCGTTCCGCGCGAGACGCATCTTCTGGGCGCGACGAGCCGAACGCGCAGTACTTGATCCTCACCGCGGCTCTGTCCGTCATAGAGCGGCGGTGCGCGGATCTGTACGTGACCGGCGAAGACGCGTCGCGGGACGAAAACGTCCGTTCGGGGTCGGAGACGAACGCGTTCCCGTCGCGGCTCGCGACGGGGACGAGACCGACATTAGTATGTACAGACGCGCCTCTGTTGTCGGAGATGCTCGCCTCGGAGAAGCTGGCGAACGCGGTCGTTCGCGGGTGTTCTCCTCTCCCGATCGCGAAAGAAAAAGAACGTTCCGGGGTGGCGACGATACAAAAAAATAAAAATCGCGGAATCGAGGTTCGCGACCCGTTGTGGCCGCTTCGTCGGTTCTTACACCCGCTGTGCGTGAACGCGCGGAACGTGGCGTGGCACGGCTTCTTAGCGCCTCGCGACGTCTCGCCCGAGCTCGCCGCGCTCGCGCTGGCGATGGCGTGCTCGCTCCCCGGCGCGTCCGACGCGTCCGCGGAGACGACGTCTTCCACGCGCGACATAAAAGGGCGGCTTCCGAGTTTGGAACGACGAAAGAACAAAGACGAAAAGAGACTCGAACGGTGCGACGCCGAGATGCTCGCCGCGCGTCCGACAAGCTTGAGCGCCGTCGGGTTATATGACGATTTCTCGTTCTCCGAAAACCCGGAAGACCCGGAAGAGGCGGAGATACGACAAACGAAGGTACGGGCGCGTCACCTTGACGCGATACGCGCGTCTTCTTTTTTCCCGCCGGGGTGGCGCGAGAGCGTCGCCGCCGCGACGGATGTGTTCACGCTTCACGGCTCGCAACAAATCACGCATTGGAGCTGTTTCAAATTCGTCGCCGTCGTCGCGCCCGCCGTCGAGAACGCGCTCCGTGTTAAATACGCCGAGAAAAACGGCGCGCCCGAGGTTAAGACCGCGCGGCTGGGCGAGTACTACGCGACGCTGGACGGGTACGGCCAGGCGCGTTTCCACGACGTGCTGCTGCACCCGAGACGCGCGGATATTAAAAGAGACGGCGACTCTTCCTTTTCCGTCGTCGGCGTCTTGAACGCGTTCCCGGCGACGCTCCGCGGCGAGACGCGCGCGGCGCTGGAGGACCTGTTCATGCGCGACCGCGGGCCGTCGCTGAGAGCCGCGTACGCGCACGGGGGGACGCGTCTGCTGCCGGAAGAAGAGGACCTCGAAGAATCCGAGGAGGACCCGGAGGAATCCGAGGGGGAGGAATCCGACTTGTCTCGAAAAAAAAAACGCAGCCGCGGCGCGTGCGCGGCGACGCTCCTCGCCGCGGCGCTGGACCTGTGCGACTGCCCCGCGTCGCCCTTGCGCGGGTACGAAGCCGTGTTCCACCCGAGCGCCAGACTTCGAAATGCCGTTCGCGCGGCGACGGAGGCGACGTCGATAGTAGCGGCGTCGGAGCCTCCTCGGTTCGCGCTCGCCTTTCCCGACGCCTCGACGACGGGAACGCTCGTCGCCGTGCTCGACGGCGGCGTCGAGCGCGTCTCGTTCGTCTCGAAGCGCGAGTCCGCCGCCGCCGCCGCCGCGTTCGCGAAGGACGAGGCGGCGTTGCTCGAGATGGCGCGCCTGGCGCACGACGCGTGGCGCGTCTCCCCTCGGCCGGGCCGCCGCGAAAAAAACGAAACGCTCGGACGGGTCGCCGCCGCGTTTCTCGCTCGAGACGACGAGGACGTCCGTCTCCCTTCCCGGGACGCGGAAGACGTCTCCGACGCGGGAGACGTCTCCGACGCGGGAGACTTCTCCGGTTCGGAGTGTCTCCGCGCCGCCGCGGACGAGGTTCGCGCCGCCGCGAAGGCACACGTGCGATGCGTCGAGCGCCTCGCGATGTTAGCGGAGCGGCGCGAGGCGCGCGGCGGACATCGCAAACAGCTCGTCGACTCCGTCTCGTCGACGCGCGCGCTCGCCGCGTCGCTTCTGACGACGCTTCTCATGGTGGAGCTGTTTTCGTCGGATGACGCGTTTTCTTTAAAAACAAACGATGGCGAGAACGGCCCTTCAACAGCAGACGTGCGCGCGATCCGAAATCGTCTGCTGACGCAAGCCACGGCGACGCGCGTCTTGTGCGACTCCGGTCGAACGCGCGAGGCGGCGCGCGAGGCGGCGGCGGGGTGGTCGCGGCGTGCGGGTAAAGAGACGGCGAGCGCGCTTTTGTTGCTGCGTATGACCTATAGTGATATTTAAACATGATTTAAACGCCACACACACATCCGGACGTTCGCGTTTGACGTATAAGTAACACGGTTAGAGTACGTATTGAAAGAATGATGGTTTGAACCATATGCGTTTGGTTCGTCTCCGACGGCTTCACCCGCCGCGAGCTTTCGGAGAGCTCTCCGAAAAAAAATTCGCGAGCTGCGCTCACGCCTCGCCGGCGACGCGCTTGAGCGTGGCGAAGTTGTCCGAGATGATTTTGGTGGAGGGCGAGATGCGGTAGTTGATGTCGTTCGCCTTGGCCCAGGCCTGCAGGATGGGGCGCAGCTTGTGGTAGTTGTACCGGGGCATGGTGGGGAACAGGTGGTGCTCCAGCTGCGTGTCCATGCCTCCCCAGATCCACGTCTCGAGGGGCCCAAACACAGTCTCCGCGTCGCGCGTGCTGCGGAACTGCCCCTCCACGTACTCGGCGCCCTCGCCGTACTCCATGATCTCCTCGCTCTGGTGCGTCGCGGAGACGAGCGACGCGACGATGAACCCGGAGAGGAACACCGAGCCGATGGCCACCTGCCACGGCATGCACGTCGCGAGCCACGTGTAGTTGATCGCCATCAGCGCGAGCTCTTTTTTGTCCTTGCGTCGCCACGCGCTCTCCAGCGAGTGGAACCGCCACAGCCAGAACATGATGGACAACAGAGGGTAGCCGTAGATGTGCTGGTACTTGCGCATGGCGTGGTCCGGTCGGCCCGACTCCGTGGGCGAGCGCAGGAAGAAGAAGGGCTCCATCATCACGTCGTTGTCCAGGTGCTCCTCGTTGGTGAACGTGTGGTGCATGCTGTGTTTCTGCGACCACCACTCGACGCCGTGGCCGTTCATGAGCGTGGGCATGTACCTGAACGCGTCGCAGATGGGGCCGCGGCCGTGCACGTAGTCGTGCCCGAGCCAGCCCGCCTGGACCATCCCCAACCCGAGCAGAATGGTGGAAATAACCGGGTTGGAGTACGCGAAGTACTGCCCGGCGACGTACAGACCCACCACCTGCGTCAGCGCCCACACCTCCTTGAAAACGTTTCGCTCGAAGAAGCCATCCTTCTCCAGCTTGACTCGGAAGTCGCGGAAGGACATGGACGTGGCGTACTCGCTCGGGGTGGGCGCCTTGAGCTCCTCCGCGGGGGGAGGATCGCACTTGGGCAGCTTGCTCAGGCGGTCCAGCGCTTTGGTCGAGCCGTTGGGGCCGTAGGAGTGCAGCGCGTAAAACACATCGGTCCCGTCGCGGCCGTCGAAGAAGTGGATCCAGCGCTCGCCGCCGGGGTGCGCCTTGGCCCAGCCCGCGCAGTCGTACCACTGATCATCGATCTTAATGCGCACGGGCTCACCCTTGGGCTTGATGTTCACCGGCTGCGCGTTCTCGGCGCTCAAAGGGGACACCTTCTCGCGGCGCGCCTCCGTGCGCGGCTTGGGAGCCTCGGAGTCGCCGCCCGCGGGGGGAGCGACCACAGCCTGCGCGCGCGCGGGCGCGCGGAAGGCGCGGCGCGCGGGCGCGGCGGCGCCCTTGCGCGCGCCGGACGCCTTGAGCGCGCGGGGGGTGGTCACGCGCGCGGAGAGCGCGGACGCCGACATGGTGAAGGCAGCCATTGCGATTAACGACGGATGCGATTCACAAGGCGCCGACGTGTCGTCGAACGCGCGCGGGCGGGGACAACGCCTCGAGAGAGTCGAGACGCGTGTCGAGCTGAGATCCGCGACGCCGAGACGTGCTGGATCGGATCGCGACCGTCGAGCGGAGGCGGTGGGTTGTGGAGGAGGGAGGCGCGCGAACGGCGCTTTCGTGCGTCGACGCGAAGGCTTGAACCACGGCCGTAGCCTCCTCCACGTGACTTGTCGAATGCCTCGACGAATCAGGGGCCGGGAACACACGCCCGAATTTGGATGGATCGAAGATTTTTCGTCCCAGGGACGGTCTGTGACTCCTGGTTTCTCTCGATTCGAGTTTTTTTTTTTCGATGCCTCGGCTGTGCTCGCACGGTGCAGCTGCTGGTTGTCAGCGAGACTGCTCCGACTCTAAGGTGGAACCGATTGCGAACGTCGCGGTGCTGCTTCGTACCCTCCGACCCGTCGCCTCAGCCTCCACTCTCCGGCGCGAGCGCCAGGGACGGCGCGGGGTGCGGGAGGCACGCGCGTCGCCTCTCCGTGACCTCTCCCGTCGTCGCCGGACGGGCTCGCGCCCGACCGCGGTCTCGCGCGCCCGTCCGTCGCGCGCTCGGGGATCTTAATCGGGCGCCCATCTTCCTCATCGAGACGACCGACCTCGACGTCTCGCCTCCGCGCGCGCTCGACCCGGAAGGTTCCCGAAGATATGGGCGCGCCGTTCCCCGAGCCCCCCGGGCGCGCGGCGTCCACCTACCGCAGCGACCAGATGGCGTTCGCGACGGCGAAGGTGCCCGACCGCGCGCTCGCGGCGAAGGCGTTCGTCGAGACCCACTACCGAGGCGCGGACTTCCTCGGCGCGCGAGGCGCGTCGTGGAACGCGTCCACGGCGACGAGACCCGAGCCTTTGCGTGGCATGCGCCGGGACGAAGCGTTCGCGAAGTGCCTGAGCACGACACGAGACGGGCTGAGAATCGCGAACAAAACCCCGACTAATTGCCCGTTCGGGTTCGGCGGCGATCCGCTCGGCGCGACGGTATCGACGCGCGCGTCTCGGGCGACGACCAAGACACAAAAAAGTACGACGAAAACGACTGTTTACGATTCCGACGCCTCCGCCGCGCGCGAGGCGTCTCGCCGCGAGACGGTTTACGACGCACGAGTGTTGGACTCGGGCATCACGAAAGGCGCACTCGGCGCGGGACACAGGAGTATCGCGTTCGAGAAGCGGTTCTGCCATTCATCCTACGCGCCCGGCGGATGGTCGGGGAGCGTCGACGTGTCTGATTTGCGCGATCCGACGTCGCGCCGCGCGCTTCACGAAGCGTCGCGACTCGAGGCGGCCGCCGCTCGTCGGACCTCGGAGACGATTTTGAGAGATTCGGCGAAGCGCTACGTCTCGCCTTTCCGGGCGGAGGTCATGAAGCAGGCTACCATCCGCTCTTTAAAGGTGAAAGGCGAGTGGCCGAACCCGAAACCGCCCATCGTCGTGCATCCGGCGACGCGACGCAGCGGGACGAAAAAAGCCGACCTGCGCGCCGTCGCCGACCTCGACGCGTTCGACCCAGACGCCTTCCGGTGAGTCATGGTGACTCGCGTGCGCGTGCCGAGACGCGACTTTTATCATAGGACACGTAGGAGAGTAGTGCGTCGTCGTGTTGTAACACTTCTGAACGACCGCGTAGCGGAGAGGGTCACCGGTTCGAGGTACATACAACGAGGGAAGACTCGCGCGTTCGCGTGTCGTTTTTCACCGGCTCTGCTGAGACAAACATCGTGAGTGTGTGACTCGACGAGGAGGGCGGCCGATAATTCGCCATCCTCGTCAGAATTCGACGCGCGCGTCTGGCGGCGACGGTTTCGTCTCGCGCGATGGACGTGGAACCGCAGTACCCCGTGGACGCGGCGACGCACGACGCGATGCAGGACGGCGCCGGGGGCGGTGGCGCCCCCGACGCCACGAACGCGGCCAACTTGGACGAGTACATGCGCGAATCTGGTGGCGTGAAAAAGTCCCGCGGCGGACGCGGGCCCGGAGGCGAGCGTCTGAAGGTCCGGGCGGTCATCGTGAAACGCCCGAGCGGTCCCACGGGCGGAGGCCGCGGCGGTCGGGGCCGAGGCTCCTCCGGAGGCGCCCCCAGGAAGCGCGAGCGCGTGCACAAGCGCGAGGACGGCTTCGTGGCCGTGCACATCTACGGCAAGGATGTGATCTTGGTGGCGCCCACCGGCGAGGTGCGGCTCGACGCCGGCGGCGACACCGGCCACAACACCTTCCGCGCGATGAACGAGAGCCTGAACAAGTTCGGGTTCAAGCTGAGTAAGAGCCCGAACGACGAGACGCAGTGGACGCTGGGCGATGGCAAGAGGTTCCTGAAGCGGTACGAGGACGGCATGATCATCCCCGCGCCCGTGCCTCCCGGGCCGGGCCGGGGGCTGGCGCTCATGCAGAGAGAAGACACCGCGAACGTGTCGTCTCCCGGGCTCGTCCCGCGAGGGGGGTTCGGGGGTCGCGGGTTCGGAGGCCGCGGCCGGGGGTTCGGCGCGCGCGGGCGCGGGAGGTACTGAGGCGATCGTCCTCGTTTATAGCCACGTCGTTCGTAAAAATCGGGTCCGGGGGTCGAGACCGCTATGTGTCCTCCAACTCGTCACCCTCACCGATCAGCGCGCGCTCCACCTGGTCGTCGTGGAGCAGCGCCTTGGCCAGCACCAGCGCACGCTTCGTGCCCGATGGGCCGAGCGCAGCCGAGAGGCTCCGCGCGCTGGAAAGCCGCGCGGTCGCGCGTGCCCCGAGGGTCCCCGCCGAGGCGCTCTCCCCAGTCAGCAACCTTCGGATCGCCTGCTGCGCGTTCGCGCCCCCGCCGGGTGCGTGCGCCCCCCCCGCGCGCCCCGCCGAGCGCGCCGCGACGCCGACGCACGCACGCACGCTCGGCGGCCGGCACGCCATCGCGGCCAACTGCCGCGCCGCCCTCGCGGACGCCATCGAGAAGTGGCGTCCGGACAAACCTCGCGCGTGATGAAAACCATTTTCGTGCAGCATGTGCACTCGTCTGCCTCTCAGTCTGGGAGGAGTCGGACTGTCGGAGGACCTCAGTTCACAAAAAAGAACCACTCGTCTTCATTGTTCGTGCCGCGCCTCCTTCGCCATGGCGGGCCTGGACGCGGACGAGTACGCTCTGGATGAGCTGACGTGTCCCATCACGGGTGAGATTTTCCTCGACCCGGTGCTGTGCGTCGGGGACGGGCACACGTACGAGCGGCTCGCCGCCGAGCGGTGGCTCGCCACGCACGCCACGTCCCCTCTGACTGGTCAGCCTTTAGCGCAACCGGAAGGATTGACACTGGTGGAGAACCACTCGGTGCGGAAACAGGCGTGTGCGTTGATCCAGCGCCGGCCCGAGCTCCGGCCGACCGCCCCCCCCGCGCCGCACCTCGACCCACCTCCCCCGAACGCGCCGCCCGTGCGGGACCTCATCGACCTCGCCGAGCCTGGAGACGCGCTCGAGAAAAAAGGAAATGACGACAAAAGCTCCGCGGCGAAGAAAAGCTCGTTTCCGACGGCGCACTCGAGTTGCGCCGCGCCGCAAAGAGACGCGCCGTCCTCGACGGCCACATTGAAAGGCGGGAAAGGAGGGAACGGGAACCCGTTCGACCCACCTTTAGCTTCCTCGCTGGTGGTGAAGGTGCTCGTGTCCTCGAAGGAATCTATGGGGGGGCATTCGCGAACCGTGAAAAACGTCCCGCCTCGCGCGTTTGCGCTTCGCCCGTCGCGGCGCGCGCCGCGTTGGGAACACGGCGACGGCGCGAGCGGAAACGGTTTTCTCGCGGCGTCTGCGTCCGGGGACCTAGTGGCGTGCTCCTCCGCGAACAGCTCGGTGGTCACCGCGTGGCGTCCCGGGGTGGGCACGGCGCGCGCTCCAAGACCGCCGGCCGCGCAGGTCCGCGCGGACGACTGGGTGCTTTGCGGCGCGGTGGCGCCCCGCGGCGACTGGGTGTGCGCGGCGGGCAGGGGTAAATTTCTTCATCTCTGGCGCGTGGACAGTTTGAACCCCGAGCCGGGGTCTGTGTTCGTGTCCGAGACCTCAAGTAAGTTCGAGACCGTGCCCAACGACGACGCGCCGTGGCACAAGGACTTCACCACGTGCGTCGCCTCTTTGGACGAAACGCGCGTCGCGTACGGCGCGCAGGATTGGTCGACGCGTTTGGTGGATTTCGGACGCGGGAAAAACACGGGTTCCTCTTCCAGCTCGAGTTCCGTGGCTTCGACGCTTCTGGGTCGGTTGTCGGCGTCGCCCACCGCGATCTCCACGAGCGCGGAGCTGCTCAGCGCGCAGAGCCTCGTGGCGGTGGGCGCGGAGGATGGCTCCGTGCGCGTCTTCGACGTTCGCGCGGGGCAAAAACCAATCGTCGAGCTCGTCGACCACGGCGCTCCCGTGTCGGACGTCGACGCCGAGGCGACGCGCGCTTTGTGCCTCGGGAGAGACGCGCGCTTCCTGCTGCACGGCTCGCTGCAGGGCGGCTGGATCCGCGAGGGGCCGCGCGGGTCGTGGCGCGTCAGGCACGCGCTCAACCGGGGCCTCACGGCGGCGGCGCTCGTGCCCGAAGTCGACGCGTGGCGAGACGTCGCGATGGTCTCCGCGGAGGGGTTCGGAGTCGCCGCGTTGGATTGCGAAACCGGCGTGTTGGACGACGAGGCGACCCGCGTGGCGCGCGAGCCGTGCTCGAAGCTGTGCGCGTTCGCGAGCGTGGACGCGGTGGTGAGCCACGCGGCGGAGACGGAGGAGGGGAACGCGCGGCGAAGGGGGTGGTTCGCGCGCGTGTTCGGGTAGAAACGCGCGGTTGGTTTTCGCCGTATCAGATGCGCAATCAACAAAAAAAATCGACACGTGTCGACCACAATAGCCATAACTTGAGACTAAAAAGACATAGGGAAGACGTACATAAAATATCTACCCGAGAAATTGAACAACCCTTGCCAACAGAAGTTCTCCACATCGCATTCCCGCGCGCCAGTCTCACCCGCGCGCGATCTTTGCCTCGCGCACGCACATTCTCACCGCCATCCATGGGGAACATCATCGTCTCGCCTCCCAACGAGGCCGCTATCATCTCCGGGTGCCGCGGCACGCGCATCATCATCGGCAAGTGCACGTTCCAGTTCTGGATCTTCGAGACGTGCAAGAGGCTCGGCCTCGAGCTCATGACCATCTCCGTGCAGAGCCGGAGCGCGGAGACGGCCAAGGGCGTGCGCATCTCCCTGAGCAGCACCGCGCAGATCAAGATCTTGACCGGCCACGGCACGAAGGTTGACCTGGACAAGGTTGAGCTCGCGGCGCAGCACTTCCTCGGGTACACGCGCGATGAGATCCAGCACGCCGTGCATCGCACCATGGAGGGTCACCAACGACAGGTGATCGGCACGCTCACCGTGGAGGAGCTGTACAAGGACCGCGCGTCCTTCTCGACGCGCGTCAAGGAGCTGGTCGATCCCGACCTCCAGAACATGGGCTTCGAGCTCGTCTCGTACACGGTGACGGACATCGACGACCAGGAGGGGTACATCACCGCGCTCGGCGCGACGCAGACCGCCGCGGTGAAACGCGAAGCCGAGGAGGGTCGCGCGCGGAACGAATCCGCCGCGCGCGTGACTGTCGCGAAAGCCAAGTCCGAGGCGCAGATCGCCGAGGCGGAGAACGCGCGTAACGCCAGCGTGCAGGCGAACGCGTTCGCCGCCTCCGAGGCGAGCTCGCTTCGCGACTTGAACCTGAAGCAGCAGGAGTACCAGAGGGAGGTGAACGAAGCCACGGCGCGCGCGGAGGCGGCGCTGCGCATCGAGACGGCGATCCAGGACCAGAAGGTGATCAAGCAGAAGACGCTGCAGAAGGTTGAGGAGGCGACGGTGATGCTGCAGGTCACGGAGAAGGAGGTGGAGCGCATGAAAGCCGAAGCCGAGGGCGAATCCGGCGCGCGCCTGCTGACGCAGCGCAACGAGTCTGAGTCCCTGAAGGTTGCGGCGGAGGCGCAGGCGTTCGAGACCCGCCAGAAGGGTCTGGCGCACGCCGACGCGGTGAAGGCGCAGGGCGACGCCGAGGCGGCCGTGATCCGCGAGAAGGTGGCGGCGTACCCCCGCTACGCGGACGAGCGCATGATTCAGATCGTGATGAACGAGATGCCCGCGATCGCCGAGAAGGTGGCTGCGCCGCTCAAGAACGCGGGCAAGATGATCTTCGTCTCGGGCGACGGCACGGGGCCCTCAAAGCTCACGACGGACATCGGGAACATCATGTCCGGCTTGCCGGACACCGTCGAGACGCTCACCGGGCTGAACATCAAGAACGTCATGAAACGCCTGGAGGGAGACGGCGCCTTGAAGGCGGCCGTCGACGCCACCGACTGAAGAACGACGCGACCGCGTACGGCTCGTATCCCTTGTCCACGTTTTGTATACATACCTAATCTAATCTAACACGGGATG
>ENA-OUOG01003253-OUOG01003253.1-marine-metagenome-genome-assembly--contig:-NODE-3253-length-15485-cov-5.261163_pt1 | contig 15485 bp, 16 predicted proteins | sample MGYA00248635_ERZ508505 | MGnify/ENA primary metagenome ERZ508505 (study PRJEB26176, sample SAMN06267871) | marine metagenome | isolation source: Saanich Inlet, British Columbia, Canada | place: Pacific...
TCGTCTTTATTTACCCGGTATTGTTTACCACCGGTCCGAATTACAGCAAACATCGCTCAAATCCTGCGCTTATGTTTCAGAAGCCGGTCCATAAAGGGACCGACGCACATTAATAAAGCCGCTCAAACAAGTTGAGCCGCTAGAAGCCGCGACTATACTCACCAAAAGCCCGAAGTCAAGCGACTTTCAGGCATTTATTCAGCTATTTCTTTTCATTGAGTGCAGGCCATGCACCAAGGGTTTCGGCCCGCCAAATCGCGTGTCCAATTGCCCGGGCCACGCATTGTGCGGCAAGAGCGCCCAAGGCCGTCAAGTTTAAGGCACGTTTGGACGGGTCCACAGCCAAGGGACGCATGCCGGTTGCCATCACAAACAAACTATCGCCGTCAAAAGGCGTGTGGACAGGGTTTATTGCGCGCGCAAGCCCATCTTGTGCCATAATCGCCACACGCTGTGCCTCTGCTTTGGTGAGGTCAGCATCGGTGGCAATGACCCCAATTGTTGTATTGGCGCCCGCAAATGCAAGCGCGGCCTTAGTGCCATGCAGCGGATGTTTTGGGTTGGGCGTCTTGCGAGGGCTTGCATCGCCATATTCTCTTGTATCGCCATATTCTAATGTGCCGTTGTGAAGAAGCGCATGATCTTGGGCGTAAAGCCGGTTATTTTCATCAATTGTTGCGCCAAATGGGTTGGCTGCGATAACTGCGCCAATAAGCGGGAGATCATCACAAACAACTGATGCGCTACCCAAGCCACCTTTTATTGTTCCCGCAACAGCCCCATAACCCGCCCCGGCATTGCCTTGGACGAAAGTGGTGGCACAGTTGCTTAGGGCCTGCGAACCCAATGCGCGATAGAGGTCGGGCCGCGTATCGTCAATAAATCCGCCATTTCTCAGGTCATATAATATGGCCGCAGGCACAATCGGAGACGGCAATGCGGCGCCAGTGTCAAATCCATGGCCTGCGCGTCCTAGATCGGCTGCCACAGCCCCTGCGGCATCGAGCCCATAGACTGAGCCACCGGCTAAAACGATTGCATTCGCGCGTTCAACAAGATTAGCAGGTTGCAAAGCGTCGGTCTCACGCGTGCCTGGGCCACCCCCGGGGATGGAACAGGCGGTTACCGCTGTCTGCTCGGCTAAAATAACGGTCACGCCTGTTTGCGCTAGCTCATGATGGGCGTTCCCGACCAGAATACCGGAAATATCGGTTATGCTATTTGTTTTTCCGGGTTTCATGAATATGCCATCCTTTAAAAGTCGCCCATGATATGTGGTTTTAACAATTATCACGAGATAAATGTATTAAGACAGATCAGGATTAATCAATCTTTTTATAGTTTATCAGCCTATTGATTTAAGGAAATGATTGTGATGACCTTGCTTATATCAAGATCTGAAGCGGTTTAAGCAGGTTTTTAGAGGAAGGGAATTTAGATGAAAGCAGACATGGATGCTTATTTAAAGCCAACGGCATTGATCAACAGCAATCATCCTGACCTTCAAGCATGTGCGCAACAGTTTGCGCATTATGATACGCCGACAGAGCGAGCCATTGCTATTTATTACTGGGTGCGTGATGAAATTCGATACAATCCTTATGTTTTTGGCCCCGACGAAACGCATATGCGCGCTGATCTCACAATCAAAACGGGAGAGTCTTGGTGTGTGCCCAAAGCCATATTAATGGCTGCTTTGTGTCGGGCCAGTTATATTCCTACTGGTGTTGGTTTTGCGGATGTCCGCAATCATTTGTCGACAGAGCGCTTGCGCGCGCGCATGAAGACGGATGTTTTTTATTATCACGGCTATTGTACAGTTTTTCTCAATGATCAATGGGTTAAGGCAACGCCGGCATTTAATGCGGGCTTATGCCATAAATTTGGGCTTAAGACGTTAGAGTTTGATGGTGCTGAAGACAGTCTCTATCATCCTTTTGACCTGACGGGACAGCGCCATATGGAATATATTCGCGACCATGGTCATTTTGACGATGTGCCTGTGCGCGCGCTTTATGACTGTTTTGCCCGCGAATATGGCACAATGTTGGACACAGTTACTCCCGACCACCAGGCGTGGGATGATGATGTTGCTCGCGAAATAAAAAATTGATCAGGACGAGGGACTTTAAAGCTTAATAGGCCTCCGCGCGCTCTATATCTTCAATCAAAGGTCGTGCTGCCGCGATAAAAGCAAAAATAGACACAACCAGCGTAACGGGAATGGCAAGAAGAGCCATTTGTAAGCTGGCATTACCATAGGTGGGTGCAAGCAAGTCGCTCAATGTGCCAATAATAAGCGGACCTAGCCCCAAGCCCAAAAGATTGGTGATGAAGAGAGAGATGGCAACAGAGGTTGCGCGCATTTTGACCGGTGATACTGCTTGTATGAGAGCCATGAGCGGTCCTTGAAAGAAAATACCCAAAATCCCTGGGATCAAAAATGCAATTAGGGCACCATTACCGCTTGAGGCTGAAATCATTAAAATATAGCCAATAGCCATCAATGCTGCACCCACTGCACCAATCCATAGTCCCCAGCGTAAATCACGTTTGACAAGACGATCGCTTAAAAAGCCTCCAATAACGACTGTACCAAAAATACCGCCAATGCCCACGATTAAGCCAAGGGCAAGCCCGACTTGTGATACTTCGAGTCCATGAGATCTGTTTAAAAAAGAGGGTACCCAAGCAAGAGCGCCCGTCGATGTTCCAACCATAAGCGCGAAGCAAGCATTCATGCGCAAAAAAGATTTTTGTCTATATAGAAAATGAACACATTGAGTGAATGTGGGTGCATCTTGCTTGTCGCCAATTTTGAAACTATCTGCGCCGCCGCGCTTTGGCTCATCCATGGTAAGCAAAATAATCAATGCGAGAATGATGCCGGGTAAGCCAATGACCATAAATGCTACGCGCCAGCCATATTGAGCCGCGACATATCCCCCGACAATAAAGCCAATTAATAAGCCAATATTTGCGCCAACGGACATAATAGCCATGGCGCTTGATCTCTTCTCTTTTGGGTATAGGTCCGCAGTCATGGAGGCTGCGGCGGGCATAGTGCCAGCTTCGCCAATGCCGACGCCGATGCGCGCAATGAAGAGCCAAAGAAAATTTGTAGCCAGTCCGCACAAAGCTGTCATGGCGCTAAAAAAGGCCAGGCAAATCGCAATAATGGTTTTGCGGGAATAACGTTCTGAAAGGCGGGCGATTGGCATGCCGAGTGTTGCATAGAAAATAGCAAAAGCTGCACCAGTTAAAAGCCCAAGGAGACTATCATTCAAAACCATTTCTTGTTTGATTTGCGGCAGGAGAATACCGAGAATAAAGCGGTCCACAATGTTGAGTGTATAAACTAAGGTTAGAAGAAACAGGGTGTATCGGGCAGTTCTTTGACTGTTGATGTTGTTTTGGTCGATTACTGTTTTCTGCAAGTTACTCTCCATTTATTGCATTGGGCCCGGTCACCCAGAAATTAGCATAACATTCAATCATACCCTGTCGATAGGGTACAGTTTTGCCAAAGCATTTGGTGGAAGCATAAGCCCTATTTTCAATAATAGGATTTTAAAATTCATAAGCGTGGATAAGCTCATGAATATGGTTTATAAAAAATTTCATCCGAATAGGAGTTGATCCATGACAAAAGACGAAATTGATAAAGCTGCAATGGCGCTTCGCCAGGCGCATGAAACAAATCTAGCGATAAGCCCTTTGCGCGATGATTATACTCTCACCATGGACAACGCATATGCAATCCAAGATGTGAATACGCAGAAGTGGCTTAATGATGGTCGCATTCTTTCTGGGCGTAAAATTGGTGTAACCTCGAAAGCGGTTCAAGAGATGCTTGGTGTTGACCAACCAGATTATGGCATGTTGTTTTCTGATATGGCCTATGCTGATGGCGAGACAATTTCATTGTCGCGCACTATGCAGCCACGGCTTGAGGGCGAAATTGCTTTTTTTCTTGGTAAAGATCTCGACCAGCCAGGCATTACTATGGCGGAGGTCATCTCGGCTGTAGAATATGCTGTGGCTGCAATTGAGATTATCGATTCTCGTATTGCGGATTGGAATATAGGTATTATGGATTCGATTGCAGATAATGCTTCATCGGGTCTTTATGTTCTTGGGTCACGCCCTGTAAAGCTTGACGCCTTTGATCATCACAATTGCGAAATGTCGATTGAGCATAATGGTCAAATTGTATCAAGCGGTATCGGCGCGGCATGCCTTGGTAATCCGCTCAGTGCTTGTTTGTGGTTGGCAAAGAAAATGGCAGAAGTTGGTCGTCCTTTAAAGGCAGGTGACTTGGTCCTTTCGGGCGCGCTTGGCCCCATTGTGCCTGTGGAAGCAAACCAAACCTATACATTGCAGATAGAGGGTTTGGGGCGTGTTCAGGTCTCGTTTGCTTAAGCCAATGCGGCTGATATGATTTACAAATTGGTTAAAAGAGACGTTTTCTGAAAGAGACCAAAATTTTGTAATAAGGTTACTGGTGTTCTTCCTCTTTTTGTTTTTGAGCAAGAAGGATACCGGCGGGCTTGTAATGATTTGAGCATACCCATCTTGCGTCTTGCCTCAAAAAAGGCTTAGGATTAATCCCTTGAAATGCGTGAAATATTGATCAAGCTTTGTATGCATTTTCATAAGATGACTGTCATGAGGATATGGTTTTGTTTGTCGCGTTGAGTCCATCGAAAAACGATCTGTGAATACTCGCATTTAGTTGTGATTTTTGCGATAAAACTGCGAGGTAAAATTTTTAAACCATCGAAAGAAAGAATAAAAAAGGAAAAAACATGACGCCCAATAATAAGGTTATAATATTAGGTGGTGGTCTTCTCGGTGTTTCAACTTTCTATGAGCTTGTGTCACGTGGCGTTGAGACTATTTTGGTTGAAAAAGAGTCTTTTGTTGCCCGCGGTACAAGTTATGCTAATGGAGGTGTCTTGCATCCAAGCTTGCCAGATCCGTGGAATAATCCAGGCATTGGTGGGCACTTATTTGCTTCATTGTTTAACCCTAATGCGCCAATAAAACTTCACCTATCGCAAGTGCCAAAACTGATCAATTGGGGGATCTCATTTTTACAGCATTCTATCCCGGCGCGACATATCGCAACAACAAAAGCCAATTTTGAGTTAGCGCATTATTCAACCAAGAAGACAATTGAACTTTGCCAGCGTTTGGGGCTTGAATTTGAACATGCGGATGTCGGCACGCTTAAAATTTTTCGCAATGAGGCTGAGCGCGAAACGGCACTTAAATTGGCAGATCTTTTAGCCCATCAGGGGCTGAATTTTGAGGTTCTTGATCGCGATGGGTTACTTGCGCGCGAACCTGTCTTGGCGCAGGCCGTGAATGGAATATCTGGCGCTTTACTTTTTCCAGATGACCATATTGGAAATGCGCGTTTATTTTGTGAGCGCTTAGCTGAAACCGCCATTGCCAAAGGTGGCACCATACGTCTTGGCGAAACTGTTCAAGACTTGCTTATTGAGAATGGACAGGTGACAGGAGTTCGGTTGGGTGATGAGGTTTTGTCTGGTCAGGTTGTTATTTGTGCGGGCGTGAACGCACCGCAATTTGCGGGTCAAGCTGGTATAGCATTACCGATCCAGCCCGCCAAAGGTTATTCGATCACGCTTGATATCAACGGCGTTGATGGTAAGCCTCTTCAGCATGCGATTATCGATCCCACTTTGCATATTGCTGTGACACCTTTGGGGCATAAACTTCGTGTACTTGGAATGGCCGAGTTTATAGGAATGAATACAGAAATTGATCAAAAACGCATTGCCTTGCTACGTCAATTTTTTGATAAATTATTTCCAGATATTAGTCGCAACCTTGATTGGCATAGAGCAGAAAATTGGGCCGGATTGCGCCCTATGTCTGCAGATGGTCGTCCGTTTATCGGCGCCTCGGGCGTGACAGGGCTATGGTTAAATTGTGGGCATGGCCATTTGGGTTGGACAAAGGCTGTTGGGTCCGCCCATCTATTTGCTGACATATTCACCGGACAAGAGCCGGATATTAATGCAGCATATTTTGCGCTCGATGCGCGGCGGCGGCAGTCGATCTTTGCGTAAGAGGTTTTGTGTTTATCTATCTAACATATTGATAAAGCGTGTCTTTCAATAATCTAATAATTTAAGGAGGTAAAAATGACTGAAGCATCAAATACTGTTCCTGCGGTTCCCATGTCGCCTTTTCGCGTTGCCGGGGATCTTATGTTTTTATCTGGCCAACTGCCATTTCAGGCAGATGGTACATTTGCAAATGGCATTGAAGCGCAAACGCAGCAATGTCTTGAAAATATCAAAAAAATCATTGAGGCCGAAGGTGCTGATATCAGTCAAATTTTAAAGGTCACAACGTGGCTAGTGAATAAGTCGGATTTTGCAGCTTACAATAATGTTTATCGTAATTTCTTTGGTGATGTCACTTTTCCAGCGCGAAGCACTGTCGTCTCTGAGCTTGCTCTAAATGGTGCGCTTATTGAGATTGAGGCGATTGTTCACAGGGGCTGATCACCATACTGGATTTGCATTGATATTGGTCCAGGAGCGGTCTTGGGCTTAATCTATCTTGAGTGCTATTCGTGATGGTTTTTGTTGTGAGGTGACATTTCTTTTCTCGGTGATGCTAGCTGTGCCCGGATGCCTGCCTGCGAGAGCGCTTGTTGAGTATTATTGAGATTGAGGCGATTGTTCAACGGCGGCAGAGTTTTCTTATTCTCCATGCGGTCTTGTGAATGCACTCTTGTCTTGCGCTCTAAAGCGTCTTTATACTGCATAATGTTATTATTGCTTTGGGAGTGGAATGTTTATGTCTGATAAAAAAATAGTTAAAGGAGCTTCGAGAGCTAATAAAACTACTAAAACCAAGGCGGGATCTGCGTCGGGTCCATTAAAAAATAAGTGGATGATTTATGGCGCCAATGGCTACTCGGCTCAGCTTGCATTAGAAAAAGCTGTTGCGAGTAAGTTGAAGCCCATTGTGGCGGGTCGCAATAAAGACCTCGTGGAACAAATCGCCGCCAAATATGGATTGGAAGCACGCATATTTGATCTGTCAAATATTGATCATATTGCTGCTCAATTAGAGGATGTTAAAATGGTCAGCCATTGCGCTGGCCCGTTTTCGGCAACGGCGGTGCCGATGATGAAGGCCTGCATTCAAGCTGGCACACATTACACAGATATCACCGGCGAAGTGGCGGTTTTTGATGCAGCGCAAGCCTTGAATGAGCAGGCAGAGGCGGCGAGTGTTGTGCTTTGTCCGGGCGTTGGCTTTGATGTTATTCCAACCGATTGTGTGGCCGGGGTATTGCATGAAACTATGCCAGATGCCACGCATTTAATCCTTGGCTTTGCGGGCAATGCCTCGCTCAGCCAAGGCACAGCTAAAACCTCGGTCGAAGCCCTAGGAGAAGGAATGAAAATTCGCCTCAATGGAAAAATGGTCACGGTTGGCCGCGGCTATAAAATGCGCGACATTGATTATGGCAATGGGGTTATTTCGTCTTCAGTCATTCCGTGGGGTGATTTATCAACCGCCTATTGGCAAACAAGAATTCCAAATATTATGGTATATACTGCCCACAGTGGCGGGCGCTTGGGCGTTTACTTATTTCCGATCATTAAATATTTGCTTAAGCTTAAATTTATTCAAAACTTTGCCAAAAAGAAAATTGAACAGAGCGTCGCGGGCCCAACTCAGCAAGAGCGAGACAGCAGTGATACTTATGTTTGGGGTGAGGTCACCAATTCAGCAGGCAAAAAAGTTGTCGCGCGTTTGCGTGTGCCAAATGGTTATACCGTGACGATGGATGGCATCATTATGACGTCCCGTCATCTGATGGGGTATAATGGCGCAGGTGGGTGTTTTACGCCGGCCCAAATGCTTGGTAATAGATTTGCTGAGAAACTCCCTGGCGCGGGTAAAATAGAACTGTCGGAGGTTTGATAAAATTCACAACTCTCGGTTCGAGGTCGGATTCATTGAAAACAGAGAGTAATCTCAGAATATATTTCTTAACATTATGGAGCGTAAATTAATGTCTATAAAAATGATAAATGCGGAACTTGCAAAAGAATGGATTGAGGCTGGTGAGGCCATTTTGGTTGATGTGCGCGAGCAATCTGAATATGACGCACAAAATATTCCATCCGCGCATTTAGCGCCACTTGGTTCATTATCATGCGCGGACTTACCAAGCGTGGACGGCAAAATTATTATTCATTGTCAAAAAGGCATGCGTGGAAATAAAGCATGCGAAAAATTATTGGATGAGAATAGCGGATTGGAAATCTATAATCTCGAGGGGGGTATCGAGTCTTGGTCGGCAGCCGGCTTTAAAACCCATGACGCTGATTAAAGAAGTAAATCATTGTGCTTATTAATATGAGCGCCCATTTGATGGCGAGCCTTCATGGATAAAGAAAATCTATCTGAAGTCATTGCGATGGCTTGGGATGATGAGACAAGTTTTGATCAGATTAAGCAGCAACTTGGATTGAGTGAAGGCGAAGTTATTCGCATTATGCGAACCGAACTAAAGCCCTCGAGCTTTCGATTGTGGCGCAAGCGTGTTTCGGGGCGACAGGCTAAACACTCAAAGCGCGCACAGATCAGGGAGAGCGACGATGGATAAGATTGATTATGAATTTGGCCGCACTCAACGCCTGATCGCTGGCCGGCCAGCCGCGCAGTGTGTGGCGGAAGAAAGTGAAAAATTAGGGGCGCATCGAGTTTTTATTATTGCCTCTCAATCCGTCATGCAAAAGAGCGGTCTTTTGTCGTCATTTCAACAAGCGCTTGGCTCCCGCTTAGCCGGGGTCTATACCGGTATTCGAGCGCATGCTCCCCAGGAAGATATTTTAGCCGCTGCTTCAGCTGCGCGCGCGGCAGAAGCCGACCTCTTGGTTTCTGTTGGCGGGGGGACACCTATCGATTCGACTAAAATCGTTCAGCTTTGCTTAACCCATGACATTACCACACGGGATCAGCTTAATAGCTACGCCTTTGGGGCTGGCGGGTTGGGAGGAGCGATTGATAATAAGGTTGGTCATATTCGTGCGATTGCTGTGCCAACGACTTTATCGGGAGCGGAATTCGCCGCGCTGGGTGGGGCCTTGGTTGTGGAGATGAAAGAGAAACAAGGGTTTAGCCACCCTGAGCTGGCGCCAATTGCGATTATTTTTGATCCTGAACTCGCCATGCAAACGCCAGCATCCCTTTGGTATTCTGCCGCTATAAGAACAATCGATCATGGAGCTGAAGGATATTTATCGCTTGATGGCTACCCTATTTTACAAGAACAGTTTTTATCGACATTAAAGCTGATGTCGAGCGGGTTAAAGCAGAGCTTTGCGGCAAATTCAGAGCAAGAAAAACGCGATGCGTTGATGTTATCCTTTCAGGGCGTGTGGTCCGTGGCCCCAGCTTTGGGGCGCGTGCGTATGGGGGCAAGCCATGGGTTGGGATATATTCTCGGCGCAATGTTTGGTGTTGCGCATGGCGAAACATCTTGTGTGTTGCTGCCGGCTGTTTTGCAATGGAATGCCCAAACCAACCAAGCCGATCAAGCAGCCATTTCCAATGCATTGGGGACACCTAACCAACCGGCACATGAGATTGTTGGTGCCTTAATAAAAGGGTTTGGCTTACCAAGCTGCTTGGCTGATGTTGGCATTGGTGACGATAAATTTGATGAAATTGCAGATGCCGGAATTCAGCATGGATTGATCCTTGCAAATTCACGCCAAATTACCGAACGGCAAGATATTTTAGATATATTGCACCTCGCGCGAGCTTAGGTCATCTCTATTCTAAGATGAGCTAAATGCCGAATATTTTTCGCAAAATATCCGGCACTGCTTGGCGTTGTAACAACAATAATTGGTTGGTCTAAAACTCACTTAGAACAATTTTACCTTTGGTTTTGCCTGTTTCTATTAAGCGATGGGCTTCGCGCATATTTGCCGCTGAAATAGGCGACATAATGCTTGCGACAGTTGACCTTATTTTCCCAGCGTCAATTTGTTCGGCTACATATGAGAGAAGTTTGTGTTGTTCAATCATATCCTCTGTCTGATGCATGGACCGGGCAAACATGAACTCCCAATGAAGACTGGCGGCTTTGGTTTTCATGCCTTCCATGGGCATGGGGAGGTGGGTGTCATCAATGGATACAATGCCACCCTGCGGTTTGATTAATGTAACAGCGCTGTTCCAATGGCGCATATCGTTGAAGATGGCGATATGATCGACATAAGGAAAGCCGAGTTTGTTAATCTGTTCAACAAGATCATGGCTGTGGTCGATAATGTAATCAGCACCCAGATCGCGCACCCACATTTTTGTTTCGCTTCGAGAGGCTGTTGCGAGGACGGTTAAGCCCGCTTGCTTGGCCAATTGAATTGCAATTGATCCGACCCCACCTCCGGCACCAATCATAAGGATTGTTTCTTCTTTATGGGCACCGTCTTTATGAGCAGCGTCGCGGTCAATGTTTAGGCGGTCAAACAATGCCTCATAGGCCGTTATGGTTGTTAAGGGCAAGGCAGCGGCTTCAGCATGGCTGAGTGTTTTGGGCTTATGACCAACAATGCGTTCATCGACCAGGTGAAACTCAGCATTTGTGCCTGAGCGCGTAATGTCTCCAGCATAATAAACCTCATCACCGACTTTAAAGAGAGTTACATCAGGACCGACAGATTCAACAACACCTGACGCATCATAGCCAATGACGCGAGGGACCTCTTCAACTTTATCTTTTTGTGCACGCACTTTTGTGTCAACAGGATTAACGGCCACGGCTTTAACCGCGACGCATAGATCATGCCCTTTGGGCGTGGGTTTAGGTAAGGTGACATCAAGAAACGCATTGATGTCGTCAACAGGTAAATAATGTGTAAATCCAACAGCTTTCATGATTATGCCTCTTTTGTTAAAAATTCGACGGTAACAAATATCAATTCTGTTTTTCCCGTATTGATGAGATTGTGAACGAACCCATTTTCAGCACTTAGGTCAGAAAAATATTGAGTGTCGCCAGCTTGATATGAGATGGGTGTTGTGCGCCCATCATCATATTCTGCAATTGCGCATCCATCTGTAACAACGGACCAAAAATAAGGATGGTAATGCCTGTGGGCGGGCATTGTTTCCCCTGGAGCAAGACGCATATGCCATACACGCATTGTGTTTGTCTCTAAAACCATTTGCGTTCCAATATTAGGATTGTTGCGTCCTGTAGCGATATGTTTTGCGCTTAATGTCATTAGATCTGCTCCCATTTTGGATAATTGCTATAGCCTTCTTCACTCCCACCAAAGAGCTTTGTATTATCGAAATCAGAGAGTGGGATATTCATCGCAAATCTTATGGGTAGGTCTGGATTTGCGATGAAGGGGCGGCCAAAGGCAACCATGTCCACAAGCCCAGTATCTAAAATTGTTTCGGCGCGGTCTTGAGTGTATTTGCCCGCGACGATAATTTTACCCGAATAGGTGGCGCGGAGATCGTACCGAAACTGTTCTGGAATTTGCGGAGCATCATCCCAATCGGCTTCGGATAAATGAATATAGACAAGCCCTATTCGATCAATTTCATGGGCTGCCATGAGCATTGTGTCGATGATTTCATCATCGGCCATATTTCTTTGTGTAATATAAGGCGATAGGCGAATACCGGTTCTGCTGGCCCCAATTTCGTCAGCGATCGCTTCGGCGACATCCACCAAAAAACGAATACGATTATTTTTCGAGCCACCAAAGCGATCTGTTCTGTGGTTTGAAGAGCGGCGTAAAAATTGGTCGATGAGATACCCGTTGGCGCCATGTATTTCGACACCGTCAAATCCCGCACTTATCGCGTTGGAGGCAGCCTCACGGTAGTCATCTATAATATCTTCTATCTCATCTGTATCGAGGGCGCGGGGGATTGGGCAGTCAACCATAGCGCCAAGCTTCGTTTTAGGATCTGCCACCCAGACTTGCGCCTCGGGTGATAATGCGGAAGGCGCAACAGTTTGGCCATCAGGGTGAAAACTTGCATGGCTCATGCGTCCGACATGCCACAACTGTAGGAAGATACGGCCATCCGCTTTGTGAACGGCCTGCGTAATAAGTTTCCATCCATCTATCTGACCTTGCGTGTGAATGCCGGGTGTAAAAGAATAGCCTTGGCCTTGTTGCGAAATCTGGGTTGCTTCGGTGATGATAAGCCCTGCGGAGGCGCGTTGCTCATAATATTTTGCCATCATCTTATTTGGCAGATTTCCAGGTTGGGTGGTTCGCGACCGGGTCATAGGTGCCATAACGACGCGATTGGGTAATGTAAGCGAGCCAAGTTTTGTTGCTGAAAAAAGTGTGTTGGTCATGGGAGGAGTCCTTTCATAAATATGTTGAGGTGTGTTTTGGGAGTAGGTTTCATTAAGGTTGACTCTTGCCTGACAAGCTTAGGCCTCAAGGCTTTGAGTTTTTTTCAAGGCTACAAGCTTGCCTGTTATGGTCATGCAAAGCTCATCTTTGTGTAATGTGTTATGATCTATAAGCATCGAAACATCCTTTAATGGGATGTTAGATTACACTTGCTGGGAACTCGGATAATTGCCTAATATCTGAAAACACAATTCGCCAAAAACAAATAATAAGGCTGTGTTATGTTGATTGAGAATCTCAAACTATTTCTGCGTATTGTTGAGAAAAAAGGGCTTGCAGCTGCAGGGCGTGATATGGGGCTGGCACCGGCAACTGTGTCCGAGCGCCTGTCCGCGCTTGAGGTCCATTATGGAGCGCGTCTTCTGACGCGTACGACGCGCGCTATTAGTTTGACAGATGAAGGGCGCCTGCTTGTTGCAAGCGCTCGTCGCATTTTATCAGAAGCAGAAGAAATTGAGGCCCGCATAAAGTTAGGGGTTGATACTTTATCAGGTACATTGCATATCACGGCACCGGTTGATTTAGGCCGAACGCGGCTTGTGCCGTTGCTCGATGGTTTTATGGCTGAGCATCCCAATGTTGACATAGATTTAATGCTCTCGGACGGATATGTCGATTTGGTTGGACAAGGTGTGGACCTCGGATTGCGCTATGGTGCTTTATCAGATAGCTCAATGCGCGCGCGAAAGCTGGGTAATAATCGCCGTCTAGTATGCGCGGCACCTCATTATCTCGAGAAATTTGGAATACCTCATCACCCGGATGATCTTGTCGCCCATAATTGCTTGACGATGCGGTTTGGACATGTGGTTGACCGAGAATGGTGTTTTTTAATAGATGGAAAACGATATTTTTACCGCGTTCAGGGTAATCGCATTGCAAATGATGGGAGTCTTATCAGGAATTGGTGTCTTGAGGGTTATGGGCTTGCGCTTAAGTCTGAATGGGATGTCAGCGAAGATTTGGAGAAAGGTAATCTTGTGACGGTTCTTGATAGATTTGAGTGCCCACCTAATGCGCTTCATATTGTTTATCCCGCTGGGGTTAACCAGCCACGGCGAGTGCGTGTTTTTATGGACTACCTCTCAGCGGCATTCGTCCCCGCCGCTTGGCGTTCTTAATTTTATCACTTCTTGGTGTAAAAAGTTATTATATCCAATGGCTTAGGTAGGGTCTTGCCGCGTGTTACTGGTTAAGCCTGGCGCTTTCCTGCCTGATTTGATTAAATGCCTTGAATATTTGAATTGTCTCCTGCGATGACATCGAGAAAGACAACCTGCGCGTAAGGAAAATGTAAGCCATATGCGTTAAGAGATATTAAACTTAAGGGAAAGCCGGAGAAAGCCAATGTTTAAAACAAAACTTATTATAACAATGATCATCGCTTTGGCTTTACCAATGGCGGCAAATGCCTCTGAAGATAGTTTGCGCTATAATGTTAAACGCAATGGAAGCTCTATTGGCACGCATGAAGTGTCATTTGAGCGCAAGGGTGATCTGCTCGAAGTCGAAATTGAGACAGACATAGAGGTTAAAGTAGCTTTTATTACCTTCTACCGCTTTGACCATAAGGCCGAAGAACAATGGAAAAATGGTCAGCTGGTCGCTTACCATTCAAAAACAAATGATAATGGCACGGATAAATTCTTGAATCTAAGTTCCGTTCAAGGAAATTATATTGTTGCAGGTAGTGCTGGCCGCTATGTAACAACTAGCTTAGCGATACCCGGAAGCCTCTGGCATCAGACGACACACAAACAAGATCTTTTAATGAATACACTTGATGGCCATAATATGAAGGTCGAAATTGCCGATGCTGGTATGGACATGGTCATGGTGTCTGGTGAGAATGTAGAAGCTCACCATTACATTATGCGTGGAGAATTACAGCGCGAATTGTGGTATGTAAATGGAAATTTAGTGCATGTTAAATTTCTAGGTGAAGATGGCTCAACCATTGAATATGAATTGCAATAGAGCATATTGTGCGGCTTCTGCTCGTAGAGGATAATCCTCGCTTAGCCACTTTGTTGGGCGATTATCTTGGTACCATCGGGTATCGGGTGGATCATGCTGACACCTTGTCTTCAGCAGATGATTTGTGGCGCATGGCTGCCTATGATGTTCTTATTCTCGACTTAGGATTGCCGGATGGTGATGGGTTTGAATTGCTCGAGAAAATTCGTAAAGCAGGAAGCGCAATACCTATTCTCATCTTGACGGCACGCGATAGTATTGAAAGTCGCATTCATGGACTTGATATTGGCGCCGATGACTATCTTTTAAAGCCCTTTCATAATGATGAGTTGGGGGCCCGCTTGCGGGCTCTCTTGCGGCGTCCTGAGACTTTTATAGGAAAAGAGCTGAGTTACGGAAATTTATCACTCAATATGAATGACAGACAAGTAACCATCAATAGCCAGCCATTACGCCTTAGCCGGCGCGAGGTCGATGTGCTTGAAATTTTATTAAGACGAAGCGGCCACATTGTCACAAAAGAAAACTTAATCGCTGCTGTTCATGACACTGATGATGGGGTGAGCGATAATGCTTTGGAGGTCTTCATGCATCGTCTGCGAAAGAAAATGGAGACTGGTGGAAGCTCTTGTGTTGTCAAAACAATACGGGGTGTTGGATATATGTTGGATGAATTAAGCCTATGATATCGTTGCGTTTAAAATTGATAACAATGGTGGTTCTCACCGTCGGACTTGCCCTTGCTGGTAGTTGGATTATTTTTTCGCTGGCGGCTAATGCGCGTATGGATTCTTTAAATGATCGCTCACTCAGCGATCAACTTGCAGATATTGAGAAAGCGATATCATGGAAGGATAACAAGGTTCATGTTAATCTTCCCGTTAAGCTTGAACGCGACTATCGAGCGGGTGCCGGCCAATTTGTTTATGTTATTAGTGATGAACAAGGCAGTATTATTCAAAGCTTTGGTGGTTCAAGCTTGTTGCGAGAAACCAAGCCGGCAGCAGCAGAAGGTGATAATCGGCTCAGTATTTTTTCCACTATTCG
>ENA-OUOG01003256-OUOG01003256.1-marine-metagenome-genome-assembly--contig:-NODE-3256-length-15477-cov-3.013506_pt1 | contig 15477 bp, 8 predicted proteins | sample MGYA00248635_ERZ508505 | MGnify/ENA primary metagenome ERZ508505 (study PRJEB26176, sample SAMN06267871) | marine metagenome | isolation source: Saanich Inlet, British Columbia, Canada | place: Pacific...
TGCACCAATGACCAAGGACTCTTCCATATGACACTGAAGGACCAGTTCCGCTTTCTGATCGGCTACTTTTGGGTCGCAGATCGTTTAGATTATTGATGAGTCCGATAGACTGTTTTAGGACGGCCGATTCGGACACATTGCGATAAAATTTGTACCGTTTCGCAGGTTACTCAGGCACAGACCTATCCTGAACGAGGAGAAAATTTGACTAGCTGGCCTCGCATTTGTGTCTGTTTGCTGATGGTCTTATTTTGGACCATTAGTTTCGAGCCCGCGATTGCTCGAGAAATGAGAGTTCTTAGCGAGACAATCGTCGGCGATCCGCCGGCACTAAACGAGCAGACTGCATCCGACACAGAATATCAACCGGTACAAGAACGATCTGAGTTACCTCAGCGCAAGCAACAGCCAGATGAATTTGATGCGATTGATTTGTCCCCAACTAGTTATCAATTCTCAACTGGGATTTCGTCGTCTCAAATATTTACAGATCCCCAAAATGCGCGTGTTGGTACAAGTCTTAAGTTTGACCCGGTCAGTGGATCGTTTGGGTTGTCGGGGTCAGAAAAATCGATTGAGGTAAAGCGGGTTGATAATAAGACCGGTCTTTATCTCGGAGTTGAAGCATCTAAGGGGTCTTTTAATGGATCGGTTTCTCTTAAGCAGGGCCTAGATACCCCCAGAGACTCTTCTCTGGATTCTACAGTCGATCTTGACGTGACTTCCGTTGGTCTAAACTTCGGTCGCATGATCCATGACGAGGGAAGTAAATCAGCCGTAGGCTCTGTAACTTTTGGCTTCACTCGCCATGAGTATGATTTGTTGGTGCGCGATCGGGTTAATGCCTACATCGGTGGCTTTGCCTTTCCTAGCAGTGATGTTGAGACAACTTCTGGGAATTTTGTGTCTACTGACCTGGGTATCAGTCACACAATTCTTGTGGACGATGGTTTTCGGTTAGGTGTTACGCAAAGGTATCGCGTTCCTATCTCGGGCGATGAGACTCGATACCGGCAATTTTCGACACAGGTAGGTATCAGTAAAGACTTCGGTCCAGGAACAAAAGAGCAATCCCGTCAACTTGACACACCTTCACCCGGTCGCTGTCATGCCATCGAGATATTGGGTGGTGATGGGTTTGCAGTAATTTCAGGTACTGAAACATCTTCCAGTGCAAAACGCTCGATTGATGTTCAAAACGAGATTGGTTGGTCGGCGTCACATCTGGGTGCACGATTGAGGTTTGGTAAGAATGATAAAGGCTGCCATGAGTTGGGAGGGGTTCAATCAGATCGCACCATAAGTTATCGAGTGAGAGGGCTCGATGTGAATTCTTCGATAGACGTGCCCCTCAGTGGCTACGAACTACGTTACAACTTCCAGCCAAGGTTAATAAAAAGTGAAAACAGTCAAACATACGTTTCAATTGGGTCTGGTTTGTGGATCGGTGACGGCGAGTCGTCTACAACATCGAGCTTTACGTTTGATAACGTAAGTTCCACGAATACGGAAAAGACGGAACTTGTTCTGCTTGATTTAGGGGTTGGGCTGGGTTCTCGGCAGTTTTTATCAGAGCGTCAATATTTGTTTTATGAGCTCTCAACATCCCGCTATGACGGAAGGCCTCTTGAAAAAGACGTTTACGGTTGGGAGAACAACATTCGTGCGGGTGCGGGTCTGAACTTCTGAATCTTGGGATTTATATTTTGTGATGGTCAGCCCCAGGTGTCTGTAAACCTCTCAAGTCTTACCTCAGGGTCGCAACTATTATGAGGGCTCGCTTTCGGTCAAATATTTAGATATGTTTGTTCGAAACTTGAATGGATTCGCGAAATTCAATAAGCAAGGCGGCTTGGATCGGAGTGTAATGTGAAACCCGTATCAAAGTCTTTATGTAGTATTTTTGTCGCCGCTACCTTTTTGGTGGGCTGTCAAACTCAGTCAGCCAAGCCGACCTCCCCTTTAATGCAGTCACGAGAAAACGTCGAACCTGTCTCGATCGAGGCATGGTTTGCCAATACCTCAATGCCGCTGATGCAGGATCGACCAATGGCGGCTGAAGAGGTTGCGTACGTACTAAGAAAGGTTGGTTTTGATCCGGCACCTCCAGAAGTTTCACCTTGGATAGGCAAGAATCGAAATGAGTTGATCCAGTTTTTACTGGGTAATCTTGGTACAGATCCGGTGCTCGACGCTCCAGAGTGGACCTTATCGCAACCTCGATATTGGGGGCATAGAGATTGGCCAGAGACTCGGAGAAGCGCCTTCCGATCCAGTCGACGGCAAGAGGTTGGCGAGCTGCGCCAGTGGTGGATTAAGCAAATGCTTGCTACGCCGAGTCCGTTTGGCGAACGTTTGGTACTGATGTGGGAAAACACATTTGTGGCGGGCTTCAGTGGAATGGATAACAAGTCCCATGCGCAGTGGTTCCATCACCAAACAATACGAGAGAGAGCGACAGGGAACTATCGAGATCTAGTGGTTTCGATGGTTCGTGATCCTGGCGTCCTGATCTACCTGGATAACAATCGAAATAAAAAAGAATCCCCCAATGAAAACTTAGCACGGGAGCTTTTCGAGCTGTACACACTCGGTGAATCGAACTACACAGAGAAAGATATCAAAGAGGCGGCTCGAGCTCTGGCTGGGTGGCATGTCTCTGAATTCGGCGAAATTCAATTTCAGGAAAAGTCATGGGCTCGCGATTATGGGAGGAAGAAAATTTTCGGTAAATCTGGCCGTTTCGACGGCGAAGATCTTGTCGATTTGATTCTACGCCACCCGGCGTCTGCAGAGTACGTGGCTGAGCGTTTTTGGCGTGAGTTCGTATCATCAGAGCCAATGCCAGAGTTGCTAAAACCAGCTTGGGCCGATGGGTTCCGCAGTTCAGGTTATGAGATTAAATCGTTGCTCGAAATCATGCTGAGGTCTGAGGCTTTTTGGGAGCCTACTTATCGAGCGACTTCGGTTAAATCGCCGGTTGAGTTTCTGATCGGTTCACTGCGCTTCGCGCAGACCGATAAGATGCCGCCGTCGGTTATCGATGCGTCGCTATCTGCGATGGGTCAAACCCTGTTTGATCCGCCGGATGTTAGTGGATGGGGGTACGGTGAGTACTGGTTGGACCCCAGCTTTCTGATTGAACGAGAGCGTGTCCAAGAGCTCGTTCGTCAGACATTGTCTGATTCTTCGATGGGTATGCAGACGGATAAACCGTCGGAAAAAGCTAGAGTCGTCCGATTGAAACTTGCCGGCGAGGCCTACCAAGGACCGCCTCCTTATCGAATCATGGTGAAGCATTCAGGAGGATCATGGATCAGTTCTGAAATGCTACTTCACTCTGCCAGAGATACAGAGCGTCTTGGTCGATACGGCGACGAAAGCCAATGGGTTTGGGAAACCGTATCAGTCGATTTACCTCCGGAAATCGAATCAGTCACTTCGATTTCAGTGATGTTCACCCGAGACCGAGCTGGTAATGGTGGCGATCGAAATTTATTTGTGGGAGGAGTCGAGCTGGACGGGACGGTTGTTGCAGGTGCGTCCGGGACGCAGTATCCAGGATGCCGAAACGATCGAATTGCTGGCTTTATCAGACATCCTGACCGGCTCTACTGCCAAGGATCTATCGAGTACGATTGGTTTCAAGCAACACAACCGCAACAACAATCGCTGGCTGCGCGATTTTCTGACAATAGCCTTGTGACAAAAGAACTTGTCTTGCTTTGGCTGAAACCACCAAGTGAGGGTAAGTGGCAGGGCGTCGATCTGATGTTTGATGGGTTGGAGTATCAGGGCCGGCGTTGGGACTATTTTGGTTTTAAGTTTGCGCTCGATAAGCGTAAAGGTTGGTATCAATTATCAGTTGATGAAGATCGCTGCGTGCCTTCCTGTTTTGAGAAATGGCCGGCCAAAGCGTGGAAGGATAAGGCAGGGGTCCGGCACGTGAATATTTATTTCAATAACTACGAATCATGGGCCCGAGATCAGTATGCAGGACTGACTGAGAATGATCGAAATTTGATTAAGGCTTTGTTGTCGACAGCGCCTATCGTCCGCGAACTTGCTTTAAAAACTGAGGCCCACCGAGAGCCAGAGTCGAAAGAGATCTGGGATGAGAGGATCGCCCGTTTCGTCGAATACAGTGAAAGCCGATCTTGGAAGGTGGAGCCCCAGATAGAGATTGTGCAGACACAGCCATCGTCAGGTACAGATGCGGTTTCGATGATGTCGATGGGTGGTATGTCAATGATGTCGATGACGTCCGAAAAGATTGCACTTGCAAATGAGGTTCGAGCGACGACTGAAGAGTGGGCACAAAGCCTCGAGATGCATCTTGAGCTGGCGGCGGAGCCTCTTGAGGCTTGGGCTTTGAGTGGGCATGAGGGAGGGCGAATCCTCGACCCACAGAGCGTCATAGTTAGCCCATATTGGAACCTGAAATGAGGTAATCAAATGTCGATCTCAAGAAGAAAGTTTCTAACGTATTGTGCAGCGATGCCGGCGTTGACCTATGCGATAGATGGACTGGCCAATTGGAATGGTCGCTATCTAGTTCTCGTTGAGTTGAAGGGTGCCAACGACGGACTCAATACTTTGGCACCGTACGAGTCAGACGATTATTTCAAACTGCGACCCAAGATCGGTTTACGCAGCAATGATGTGATTCCCATTGGCGAGTCGCCCGTGGTTGGTCCGCTCGGTTTACAAAACTCGCTGCAGGGAGCTGAGCGCGTTTTAGAGGAAGACCTGGCAATTCTTCAAGGCGTTGGTTATCCGTATCAAAACCGATCACATTTCAAGTCAATTGCGATTTGGGAGACGGGTGGCGATGGTAATCAATCAAGAACGTCAGGCTGGCTAGTTGATTCTTTGGAGCGGTTATATGGTGCTGGCGATGTGGCCGCTCACGGTGCAAGCCTCGAGGGTTCCTTGGGCCTCTTTTCCAGGGGTTCTGGTAGCTACGTCAGTATGAGCCGTCTGAATCAACTGAAAGATATCAAGACTGATACGACGCTAGCGAAACGTAACAAGCTAATGCAGAAAATCGTGTCAAAGAAAAACACGTTGGCAACCGCATCGGCGCAGTTGGATAAGAAACTCAGCTCGTTTTCCGCAGCGTCGCTCCCAGTCCGCATGCCGCATGGGGATCTGGGTGGGCAATTGACCGACGTACTCCGTGTGATTGGCTCTGAAACACGTTTGCCGGTGATGCATGTTCAACACGGGTCATTCGATACGCACGAGGGACAAAAATGGAGGCACCCGCGCCTGCTGAAAGATCTAGCCGAAGGACTGGGCGCGTTCCGTCAGAATCTCATCAAGATGGGTCGCTGGAACGATGTGCTAGTAATGACCTACTCAGAGTTTGGACGACGGGCAGCTGAAAATGGAGCGGAGGGCACAGACCACGGAACAGCCTCTGTTCAGTTTGTTGTTGGCGGTCGAGTCAGTCCAGGGCTTTATGGTTCTTACCCGGACTTAGGCAAATTAGTTGACGGCGACCTAGTGCACACGCTCGACTACAGGGCGCTGTACGACCAAGTATGTTCAAACTGGCTCGGCGACGACGGGCATTCATGGGAGCAGTACAGGGATGACAGCCTCAAGGGAATCTTCGGTGCGTAGGTTCGAAGACTTCGACATGATCAGTTGATCTGCTAGCTGAGTAAGCTGCAGAGTCGCTGTCACCGAGATCTCAGTCGCCTTCGAAATTTAGAGTGACGTGATATCTATGGCGACAAAAATAAACGCAACTTGTCTATTTCAATCGACGGCGAATCGAATACTGAACGGTGCGGCAGACGCCGACGATGACGTGCTGTCGATCGTTAGCCCCTGAGAAATTCTGAATCCAATATCAATCGTTCGGGTCGTGTCAGAAATGGTCTGCGCAGACGAGAACTCTTGAACGGCTAGAATCCGTGAACCAGCTCCATCCGCGGTAATCAGTAGATTACTCGCATCAATGATATCAGTGGTCACTGAGTCACTTGAAAAGGTATAACTGTAGGTGCCTGAGGTATAAAAATAATCAATCGTTGACGATGGAATGTAGTCTGCATCGTTGATTGTGTAGTTCGCGTTGCATTGGATATATGGAGCGCTCGCAGTCGTCACACAGTTAGTGCCCGAAAGCTGCAGGATCCCTTTTGCATCAAAAGCATTACCAATAATCAAAACTCCATGGGTGTAGGTGGCATTACTTGGTGCAGTGAAGCTTGAGAATGAGTATGAGGTGTTCGTCGCGCCAAAGGTTACTGTCGTACCTGTTCCTGAAGTCCCGTCATACATCAGTTGACAGTTACTGAGATCGTAGGCGGTGCTGGCGGTTGGTCGCGTTGGTGCAGAGGAACAGAGTCCGAAGGCGTAGACACTTGTTTTGAAGGCGCTCGGCGTCACTGTGCAACCATTTGCTACAGCTGTGATTGTGGATGCGCTACTCGAGCATGATCCCACGTTAGCGACGGAGACCGTGACGGTGACTGTTCCAGTACTCGTCTGTCCCGTTGTATCGGTCGCTTGATATGTAAAGGTGTCTGTTCCACTAAAATCGGTGTCAGGCGTGTAAATAATGGAGGTGCCGCTGATCGCTGTCGTGCCGTTGCTTGATGGATTTACCGAGTCGATCGCAAGGGTATCTCCCTCGAGATCGGTATCGTTGTCGAGAACTGCGATCGTCACAGCAGTGTTAGCAGCTGTCGATGCTGTATCGTCGACCGCCGTAGGACCATCATTGGAGTTTGTTACCGTGATCGTGAGTGTGCCAGTACTATCCGTCAGATTATCGGTGTCTGTCAGTGTGTAAGTCACGACCTCAGTGCCATAAAAGTTAGATGCAGGCGTGTAAGAGATTTTTTGCCCAGTGACAGCGAGTGTTCCTGGCGTTGTGACTGTACCTGACGGTGTCGTCGTGGTGACGGTTGGGCTTGAAATGACTAAGTCGGCGTATGAGTCGTCATCGTCGGTGTCGTTCAGTTTGACGTCGATCAGATTGGCTGTTGAGTCTTCGGCGACTGTGGCTGTGTCAGCGACTGCGACAGGCGCCTCGGTGACGCTTGATACGCTAACGGTCAACATACCGCTGACCGTACCGCCATTACTATCTGCGGCACTATAGTAAATATTTTCGGACCCATTGAAGTTTGTTGCTGGGGTATAACTGATTATTAAATCGTTACCTGTAATTGAGACAGCCCCGTTACCCGAGTAAGTCGCTGATGTAATTGTCACCGAATCGCTGTCAGCCGTATCGGTGACATACGTGCTCATATCGATATCTGTCGCGGTATCTTCGACGATCGACTCGGTTTGCGGTGACGATACGGTGGATGATGTGACAGGTGCGTCATTGACGGCCGTGACCGTGAGAGTGAGCGTCCCGGTAGCGGTCGCTGGCGTTGAGTAGGTGTCAGCAACTGTATAGCTAACCACAGTTGTCCCATTGAAATTACTTGAAGGTGTGTAGAGTACGTTGCCGCCGGAGTACGATACGGCTCCCGAACTATCACCCGACGAAATCGAAGCCGCAGTAATTGAAAGGCTTGAGGTTGCCGTATCGTCGTCTGAGTCATTTGATGCCACGTTGAATGTGGTTTGTGCTGCGTCCTCCAAAAGAGTCCCGGAATCATTCACGGTAACCGGAGCATCATTGACCGACGCGACGGTGACGGTCACTGTTGCACTCGCGATCGAGCCATCAGAACCGTCTCTGACGTCGAAACCGATATATTCGGTACCGTTAAAGTCTGCACCTGGTGTGTATGTCATTGTCGTATTTGTGAATGAGACTGAACCAGATTCGCTGGCCACTGCATCGATAATCACTCCTGTGATTGTGGGTGTGATTGTAACTGCCGTGTCTTCGCTGGTAGACGCCGTACCGTCGGTCGCAGCGGCTACAGCCAATGCAGTTTGCGTATAACCCATGGTGGTGATGCCAAGTATCAATGCAGCGATGCACCTGCGGAATTCTTTTTGAGGTTTTTGAAAATACATCTGACCGCCTCGCTACAACGACGTGAACGTCACTTGTAAACCAGGTGACGTTTGTTGTTTCTGGATTTCATTTTCGCGATTCGTCATGGCGTATTTTTCACGAGCGTCGAGTTTCTCGAGCGTGTAAGGCACCGCTATCGGTGCGAAGATACTCGCTGATCGGGTGGACCCCGGTATATATCGGTAGGTTAGACGTGCCGAATTCTCAGATGTGTAGTCATCGTTACTGTAAACCTTTCTAGCAATCTCCATGGAAAGACTCTGTGATAAGGCACCGGAAATTCCGATTGTCTGTCCTTGAATGTTCGAGAGCCCATCTTTTCCAAACCATTTAAATTTTGAGTAATCTAAAAATAGTCCCGGTAGATACGGGAATGCGATTTTCGACTTCATATCGTGACCGGATAAACCGCGTTCTATGACTCCGCCCGATAAATTCTGGGCACCACTCAAAGCATAGTAGCGGTTTGCGTTAAACCGGAACGGGCTCGTCGCCATTTCGATGCCAATGCTTGCTCTTTGATGATCGTATGGGAACTCCTGATCAAAGAATACATTCGCGCCGTACATGACTCGCTCGGTCGGGTCGAGGGCTCGAATACCGAAGCCTATATTTAAAGTTTGACGATCATCAATATCGACCATACCAAGCTCGCCGTAATTGAAGAATCCGTCCTTGCGATTTGGATCAAAAGCTTTCAGAACCCGAGCATTCAGTTCTGGGCCCTTGTCGGTGCTTGTGATTGAGATTTCCGCATTATCGAAAACCGCATCGGCCTCTTGCTGAACTACACGTTCTGCATGCTGATTTAAAATGGAATTGACACGCTCTAGGAGTGTTTGCTTTCGATCGTTGGATTGGGCGAGCTGTTGCATTAAAAATGCCGCTTGCGCCTCAAGTCGTTGACGCTCCTGTTCGCGTTCTAATCGAGCTATGGTTTTCTTTAGCTCTTTTTGAGTCTCAATCTCCTCTTGGTCTTCCAGTTTCTGGCCGAACGAAAGCTGAGCTCTCTGATCTTTTGGCGTGTCCGGAAGTTGCGCCGCCCTGACTTCTCTTTGGATGGCGATTTCGGTCGCAGATTGCCCAGTCTTAACATTCAAGTCATTTGATTTAGTTGTATCGGTTTCGCTTTTGAGCGCCGTGAGTGCAACGAAATCGACGTTATCAGCGAATCCCCTGACTGCTGATTCAAGTAATTGGATCGTCTCATCGTGGGAGAGATGACTCGAGTCGTGCAACACCTGTAGGTAGTCTTTAAAAGCGAGCAGCTCTGTCGGGTTTGATTTGAAGTACTTTGAAACCTGATCTGCGTTGAGGTCACGTTTTTTTCTGAACGTTTCGCGAAATGACGCACCTAAACTCTCTTGTTTTGTTTCAGTCGCAAGTCGAGACAGCTCAAAGTTAAACCGTCCGGCGACTAGAGTGAGTTGCGCAGATTCACTTGATTCTGCTCGCGACTCCATCTGCCCGGATAAAAAGCAAACAACTACTAAACTTCCATTTCGTAAAAGTGTGGATACACTCATGCAGAACCCTCGTCTTGGATAGATGATCGGATTCAAATCTTTATTCTTTATACTTAATAGATTTTATCTTTGGAGCAGTCCACGCTCGACCCTGACCGACCGTCATCATACTCTTGTGCGGACGGTATTCTGTACGGTATGGAATGAGAGTTTGATTTATGAAAATTTTTTATGTAAGCCTTCAGCGATCTGGAACCAAGTCATTTGGTAACTTTTTTAAAAAAAACGACTACCGGGTGCTAAGTTGGCAGCAGTCATATTCTTTGAACTTGAATCAGTTAATTCTCGACGGCCAATGGTTACACTTTCTTAAAAGCGGACTGATTGAAAAATTTGATGTTTTTGAGGATAGTCCGTTTTGGGTTCCGGAGTTCGTCTCGTTCCTCTACCAATATGTTCCCGATAGTCGATTCGTTTATTTTTCGAGACCGCCCGCTGATTGGTACCGAAGTATGTTAACCCACAGTGATGGATTGACTTTGGGGTCGGTTGATTGGCATTGCTATTGGTACGACCGTTTAGATGATTTAGAAATGCTTCGCGATAACGGTCGGCTGTCTCCAAAGAAGTTACCGATGCTCGGAATGCAGAGGCATTATGAACGGATTTTTTTGGAGCATGAGCGGAAAATAAAAGCTCGATTTGCGCGATTTGACGCTTCGCGATTCTTTGTAGGGAAGCTATATGACAAAGAGAAATATAAACAGATGTCCGAGCATTTCTCGCTCGAGCTCGACTATACTGCTGATGAACATATTCACAAAAGTGAACGAACTGTCTCGGACGTGTTAAGCAAACATCGTTTCCTTTATTGAGCAGTAAGTGGAATTATTTTGCTAATCGTTTTTACCATTTTCCGTCACTATCAGCAGCAGTTAGCTTATTGAGATGAATGTCGCTGTTGATGCCTATTTCATTAAAACCACAGAATTCGAGTAGCTGTCTCTGAGTTTCGGGGTCTGCAAGTTGTTCGGTGCGGACAATGAGCACCGAGCTTGCAAACTTTTCTTTCAGATCCTGAACCTCGGTGTAATAATCTTCCCAATATCTGGCCAGGCACTTTTCAATGTGGGGTATCGCATATGTGGGGTAGCACTCATCCCACATATTTGGAATTCGATTTTCATCACTGGACGACCAATGATTAATCGTTCCATGCTTTGTCTTTTTAATATTGACGAATGACTCAATCGTTTCAGTTTTTTCTCGTTGTAGGGCCACGATTTTGCAGCTAGGGTACAATGAGAGAAGCTGTTCGCAGTGGGGTAGCCACCAATGAGACACGTCTCCAAAGAAATCGAAGTGTTTACTCAAGAGTTTAAATCGCTGTAAGTGCCACTCGAGTCTTTGACCCGACTTACCCCAAGCGAGTCGGACCGGGTGCTCGTGTGAGAAAAAGGCGTTTGCATTTTGTTCTTTTAATAGTTGTGAGAGTGATGAGCTGCCGCATCTCCCGGTACCTATCCCAATGATCAACTGTGGGACTCTCGATTGGTGCGGTTGAGACTTGAGGCTCTCAGCAAGCATTGCGAGATAGATGCCTTGGTAGAGTTGGCTATCGGGAGTTTCTTGTAAGTTGGCGAGAAGCAGATTGAGAGCAGGTCTTGTTTGAGACCGTCCAAGCTCAAGTATCGCTTGCTGGGCTCGTATATACTGCATAGGTGAATCGGAGGGATTCGTCTGTTCTTGCATGATACTCTGGCGACTCAGTTGCAGCGCGGCTTTCAGTTGGCCGCTTCTGAATGCATCCCACGCGGATTTCAAAATTGGAGTTTGTAACACAGGACTTTCCTTGACAGATTAGTCATGATGATGGACCGGCTCTTGCAACGAATCAGTGACGTGGATGTCAGACGGCAGCAATTTTCCAACCGAGCGTTCATATGCCGCTATCAAGCCTTGTTCAAAGTTTTTTGTAAATCGAGATGTATCAAATAGTGGTTTTTGAGTGATATTTTCGCCCAGTCGATTCTTGATCTCTCGAAGGTATTGAGGGTTATCGATTATTTCAAGGATTTTCGCTTGGTAGTCTGCGTTGCTGTGTGTGATTAGCTCATCAAGACCGACGGCTTTAAGCAAGCTCGCACAGACTCGGGCGCCAAACTGTCTGCCTGCTTTGGTAACAAATGGTGTGCCCATCCAGAGTGAGTCGCTCGCCGTGGTGTGTGCGTTGTAGAAAAAGGTATCGACGCATAGATCCGCATGGACATGCCGAGCCAAATGAGCTTTCTGAGGGACTTTTTCAGCAAAAATGAGTCGATCTGGACTTATTTCATAAGATTCGGCTAAAGCTTTGAGGTTTACGACCATGTCGTCATTGGACCGAAGCATCCACAGGCACACATTCGGTTTTTGCTGCATGATCGTGAGCCATATCGCGACCTCTGCGGGCTGAATTTTAATGCTCTGATTAAAGCAACACATTACGAAGCTTTTGGCTGGCAGTTTGTGAGCTTCACGTCCTTTCTTGCACGGTTGCCTTGGCCGGAGATCATCATTAGGTTGATACGAGTGTGGAAGAAAGATAACCGACTCGACGTAGTGCTCTCTTTCTTCGGGGGGGATGACCACAGAGTCTCCAATAAGGTAATCGAAATGCTTTGATCCTAGGGTCCCAGGGTATCCCAAATATTGAATATGTATCCGCGCTATGGGTTCCTCGAAATAATGAGTCCTCTCGTCTTGCGTGTATCCTTTTAAATCGATCGCGATATCCAAGTGCTTTTCGCGAATCAGCTCCGTGGCTCGTTGTGTATCACAATTCTGTAGGTCCAGAAATTCATCACCTGATTCTCTGATAGCACGATGTCGTTGGCCGCTCTTGAACTTGCCGTAACTGATCCAAACAAATGTAAAGCGTTGTCGGTCGTGACAGCGAACCATGCCTTCGATGAGGTGCATGGTCGCGTGATCGTGAAAGTCGGCGGACAAGTACCCGACCTTGATCTTAGGTTGGCCAGTGACCAGATCAAGATTTTCAGGTAAGAATGGCTGTCTTTGTTTGGGTAGGCGTCGTTGCGACCAAAGCTCAGCTCGTTTTTTTTGGTTCGCGGGATCGTCTTCTAACGCTAAAAAAGACCAAGGCGGAAGCGGCTTATTCACGCCCAAGGAGCTGACCAGCGGATACCATGGTTTCAGCTCATCCCAATAGCAGATCTGACAGCCGGTGGTTAAGAGCATAACGATCTTATAAGGATTGCTTGGATCGAGGTTTGCTAGATTTTTAAGTAATCGAAAGCCCTTGGCGGCCTCTTTGTGGTCGATGAATATTGTGGCCATTTCTGATAAGGCCTGGGTGTCGGTTGGTTCTAACGCTAACGCCTTGAAGAAGCATGCCTCTGCGGCTTTGACCCGGCCGAGACGATTAAATATTCGGCCGGCAATCCGATGGAGTCTCGCCGTGTGCGGGGAGATTTGTATTGCTCGTTCGATGTGGCGAAGTGCGAGGTCAAAATCATTCAAGTGGAGTGATACGTCGCTAGCCCACATGTGGGCTCGCCAGTCGGAGGAATCACTGGCCATTTGCGACTCAAATGACTGAAGACTTTTCGTGGATTCACCCGAGTAAAAAAGTCCGACGCCCTTGGCAAGATGCAAGCCGTCAAATGCCTCTGAGAGCGCGAGTAGTTTCTCTGCTACATCCGTGCACGCGTGAGAAAGGCCATGCTTATCAAGTTCAGTGCAAAGCTCAACTAAGATTACTGTTTGTGTCTTGGGGTCCAGTGATTCAACGTGCTGCAGGAATCGGTTGATAAATGCTGTGTAGTTATTCTGTTGTCTGGTTTGAAAAAAATAGGCGCAAACTTTCGCGACAGCGGGGACATAGACCTGTTTTTCTAGGGTCGCTTGCAATAACTTCAAACCCTCCTCTGCCGCGTTTGTTCTGAGCAAGATTTCACCGAGTAAAGTGCGTACGTCTGGTATGGCGTCGAGTAGTTTGTCGGCTGACATTAAGTGCTCTATCGCTGCCTGAGTCTCTCCCTGCATCAACAGTGCTCGCGCAATCGTGAAATGGGTCGATCCAATTGTCGAATCGAGCTCGATTGATTTCCGCAGACATGTAATTGCCCCTCGAAACTTGGTCTGATGGTAAAGCGACAAACCGAGAAAACCCCACATACGAGCGTTAGACGGGTCATTCTGTAATTCGTGATTAGCCAACTTTTCTGCTAGCAAAAAATCGCGATCATTGAATGCAGTTTCGAGTTTGTCTGTCACGGGTAAGTGCTCTCAATTCGGCGGATGTCAACAGCGACACGTTCTCGAAATCTTTGCAATGCGGTCGATAAAGATCACACGACGGGTCACATCTCCATTAGAGCAAATTTAGATGTCCGCTGAAAGTTGCTAGGACTTATTTTTCGATTGAACACATGCTTGCTATTGGGGTTTTTTGAGCGTATAACCGAAACAGTAAAAATCGTTTGCACGGACGCGAACCAAATATCTAGTAGAGCTGCCTAAGGCTTAGAAGAATTGGGGGCGAGAGAGGTCTGGTATGTACAAGTCAGTGTTTGTTTACGATCCGGTCGATGTCGATGACGACGGGAATGTTTGGGAAGAAGTCACCTTTTTTCACGATGGCCAAGGCACGGTCAGTGACGCTTTCTTCAATATACCGGGTGGATCGTACGGTAACGACATACAGTTGTACGCAGATTCCACGGGAAATGCATGGTCTTTTGCTGATCTTCAGGCTTTAGATGGTAACTCCTCCACCAATTTGAGTGGCCTCTTCGCACGAGAGCCTTACAACGGCCCGATTATGGACGCCGCAACTGTGGCGGCAGAGTGGCGCGGTACGATGCCTCTGTCAGTTAACGCCGCGAATCGCAGCGATTATGGGTCCGTCTCTGACGCGAAAATGATCGACGCCGTCTTATACGAGTCCGAGGCGTGGGTTGAGTTGGATGCGATGATGGGCATGGATACGACGGTTTATGCCGATGAATTCGGTGCCGCTGTGACCCCAGGGTTTCTGAGTGATCCAAATGTTGGGGTGAGCAGTCTATACATTCACGCCATGGACGTAGCGAAATCCCCATTGCGGGTGGTTGCTAATGAAGCGGGCTCATCCTATATCTCTCTGGCGGATGCGTTGAAGAGCGGAGATCTTGGCTATAAGCAGTTTGAGCCCATCGTCGTTGGTGAAATAGCGGACCCTAATGATTTGGACTTGGACGGTCTGTTGACTGAGACGGTTTATGTTAGCCCGTCGAGTGCTTATGTCTCCTCATCGGGCACAGTGGTTTTTGAGGGATCTTATCCTGGGTTTTACGTCGATCTTTCCCCTGAGCACGCGATGCCAATCTTTGCGGGGGAGACTAGTCCTGGGGGTTCGGGCCCGTCGATGCCGGTTTTCTTCAATACGTCTCAGGATTGGAGCCAAGTCAGTTTTGGTGATGTTATGATTTTTGGGCCGGGTTCAGGCCCAGATAGTACGTCTGGCTCCTTTGATCTGATTTCTATGGCGTCGGCTTCGGCGTTACTGCAAAGCTCTCCGAGCTTCTTCATGATTGATGATGTTAACGACATCGATGGCGACGGTAACCGCCGGGAGTTTGTGGAAATCTCTGGTGGTTCAGCGTTTATACATTATGGCGGCTACCAGGGCGCATTTTCTGAAGCGTTTAACTCAGGGACAAATGTTAAGGTCGCGCTCGACGCGGCAGGGTCGGCTATCACGGGAGCCGCTTCGGTGAGTGGGCTCGATATGAGCCAGCTTTATTTCGGCCTCTCTAGTATCTCAGGTCCGGCGATTATTAATTCTGGTGGTGATTACGACTACGATGCATTCCTTAACCACGATGAGTTTCTGCTCGCCACGACCACGGCTCGCGAGTCGGCTGGGTTCTTTATTGACGACGCGCATGACTTCGACGGTGACGGTAATACCCGAGAATTCGTGTCCGTCTCGACGTTCGGTAGTTCGGCCTCTGCGTCGCTACACAC
>ENA-OUOG01003263-OUOG01003263.1-marine-metagenome-genome-assembly--contig:-NODE-3263-length-15459-cov-3.721688_pt1 | contig 15459 bp, 7 predicted proteins | sample MGYA00248635_ERZ508505 | MGnify/ENA primary metagenome ERZ508505 (study PRJEB26176, sample SAMN06267871) | marine metagenome | isolation source: Saanich Inlet, British Columbia, Canada | place: Pacific...
TAAACCGTGGGATACCGAGTTCATCTGTTTTCATAAGCATACACTTATTTTAACTTACATTTATTAAATTGTCAAGATCATTATCGTCATTTTCTTGCTGGCGTAAACGTTCTTGGGCCATTTTCATATGTAATTCTTGTTTATAGATTTCTATAAATGTTGCAATTTGATCTTGAGCTTGAGGATTCTGCGTCATAAAATATTTTCTAGACAGTTCAGCGATCTTGTCTTCAACTTGAGTAATTGTTAGATCGGATGGATTGTCTGACAACGGATGAAACATTTATGTATATAATCCTTTGTATTCTGCAAATACAGTTGCGCCGCCATTGATAGTAAAGAAGTCAACAATAACGAAATCATCTTCGTTACTAATTTCAATTGATGTGTTGCCCGACGGCCAGTTTGGATCTCTTTTAATATTGCCGCCGCCGATAACACTAAAGTTTAATGTTTTTGCAGCTGAGCCAATATTTACAAGCATCAATCTAATTTTACTAAAGTTGCTTTCTGGAAACTCACTTAGTGTAAGTGTAATATTATTACCTATACCAAACACTTGAATAGGACCGTTAGTTAAGCTCACGTTTTGATTGTTAGCAACTGTACCGCCTTGATATACCTTTTCTGTATTATACAAGAACACTGCGTTAGATAGTTCGTTTCCATTAAAACTAGTATCTTCATCTGTTCTTGCAGCATTGTCCTGCAGGTCTTCAATTTCTGTTTTAGTTACAATAAAATTACTTTTAATGCTACTAAAGTTATCACGAAATCCTTGGCTGTTATTATCAACACCAGCTACTGGATAAAGTTCGTTAATTCCTGATTCGTTTATATTACTTGCCATTTTTGCTCTCTCAAATTATTTATAAATCTTAAACATTAAACTGGTAATTTGCGAACAGTATGTATTGTTCGTTTGAGTTACCTGTTGTACTATCAATCAAATAACGATCAATATCAAAGTCTATATTATTAAAGTCAAATCCACTATTTTTTACATTTAAAAATACAGTGCCGCTTGTGCCTGGTTTACAATAGCACAATGGTACAGCAGGAATATACCCTAATTCACCCTGTCCAATAGTCTGTCTTGTGCGCATCCAAAGCGGCAAGAACTCACGTTCTGTAAGACCAACTTCAGATAAATTTTCTCTCATGTTGTATATGTTACTTAACCAACGAGTACGATCGTTTGAGTCTCCTACCTTAATTGCGTTACTATCTGTTTTGATAGTATTAGACTTAGGCCTAAATCTGTAAGGATCACTTGCTGTACCTTCTTCAATTCTTGCCGCAGACACAACACTACTTCCATCATTAAGCGATACTTCTAAGAATCCGTTAACTGTAACTCTTAGAGGAACGTCTCTAGTATACACAAAAAGCTCGTCGTTGTTTGTAGATGTTTCTATTACGTTTCCATTCCTATCAAACATTACAACAGTGTTTTGTCCTAAGCCTAACCCACTGTTGTCATCTAGTGCTTCAACTTTAATGCTGTCAACAGTAATTTTATTTGTCGTGTCAATTCCAATTGACTTTCTTGTTTCTAAAAGATTAGGATTGTCAGGATCAATAATCTCTACATATACTACTTCGTAAACAACTTCCTGAGTGCCTGGTTTCCTAGCAATAGCAGTTTTAACTTCGCCAAATCTAAAACGTTTACGCTTGTGATTTTTTGCACTAGCTGCAACATACTCTTGTATATCTTTTGTTTCAATACCTGCATATGCTAACATCTTAGGCTCAATTTGTAAACCAAACTGTGCGTCGTTAGGACGATAAATTAAATTAGGTTCGAAGATATTTGGATCAGAGATAAAGTTAGTAAAATCATCTTTTTGTATTCGTTTTAGGAACGGTTTCATAAACAAATTACTGTAGAGTATTTCGTCTGGATCAGTTGTACTAATTGTAAACGTTCTTTCAATAGCACTAAATCCAAATTGATCTTGTGCTCGAATAGTAAATGAATAGTCTCTATCTACAGTAGTTGTGCCGCCGTCGAATGTAGTATTTTTACTATCAAATACTGTTAAGCCAGGATTGTCAATAGTACCAAACTGATTTACCTTACCAATGATTTCACCGTCTAGAGAAAGTGCTAATCCCGGAGGAAGTTTGCCGTCGATAACACCGTAAATTAATCTGCCGTCAGGTACGGTAGTTTGTGCTTGCACATTGAGTGTACTAATAAAGTTAGCACGTAGAGTTCCTAAGTCGCTAGGAGTAAGCCACTGTATTGTTGAGTCAACTTCGCCAAGCATTTTAACAACAAATGTTTTAGTAGCAGTGGCAAATACATTAGAGTCTTCTGTAAGTGTTAGACTAAATTGTACACCTTCTGGAACTACAGTACCGTAGTAAACTTTCTGTCCTGCTGTAACTGAATTTGTTAAAGGCTCACTAAGTGTAATTTCACCGTATTGTACACCTCCGTCGTTGACTATTTTAACACTACTCCACGTTAGTTCTTTTGCGCCGTCCCAGTATACGCCTTCCACATCAGTAATACCAGGATCTTCAATTCTTAATTTATTGCTACCAGCGGCGCCGCTAACTGCTGTAAAGAACTCATCACTTTCTAAAACACCGTTAAGTGTAAGTGTAATAAAGTCGTCATCATCTGGATTAAAAGAAGCAGACTGTACAGTAGCATATGTAGTGCTTTGTGTTGCTAGTCTAGTAATTCTAGGTAAATCGTCTGTATTAGGGATCGGATCAATCTTAACAAACTTTGTTCCGCCTAGTAATTTTACGTCTTCAAAAGTTCTGTATACTAGTTCACTATAATCGTTAGCACCTTCTTGTCGAATAGCACTTACGGTAAATTTGTATTCTCGTGTAACGGCAGGTTGGTAAGGAGATATTCCTGCTACTTCGCCTGAGTTTGAATCTAGGAACAATCCTTTTGGAAGAACACTAGGAGATCCATCATCGTTTGTATCTTCAAGTTGATAAAATATAGGACCTTGTAAACTTGCAGGATCATATGTATCTAAGAATAATGTTACATAGTTATTTGCTCTACGGAATCCTAAATCTCTAGGCGTTAACCAAACTGGTTTGCGTAGGTATGTGTTATCAGCAGTAAACAGCCCTGTTGCAAGTTGCATTATTGTATTGTCAGATCTTAAAAAATCATCACCGACTAGATAGATCTGAAATTCTCTACGTGCAACAGTATCGCCGTCACTTACATTAACAGTAAATTCGTAGTAGCGATTTAATTTTTTTGGAACTCTTGTTGGAACATTAAAATCATAAATTGTGGTATCAAAATAATAACTATCAAAACCATTTGAACTTTTAATACCGAAATCAAACGGAAATACATCTAAGTTTGATTGATCAAAATATCCGTTGCCTGCAGATCTTTCTAAAAACAACAACGGCTCTACTACGCCTACTATGCGTCCGTCTTTGGTTAACTGTAGCCCTGGCGGCAATTCTCCGTCACGATCTCCAATCCAAAATTCTAATTCTTGTCCTGTTGGAAGATCTGGGTCAAGTACATTCAACTGAAAGTCTACAACACTGCTGTCTAAAATATATGCTTTATTATTAGGTCCAATACCTAGCGGTCCTTCTGGTGTTACCCAAACAGGTTCGTCAGCACCGACAATAGTTAAATCAAAGGTTCTATCTTCTTTTATAAAGCCTCTAGTTGCACGAAGTACAAACGTAAATGTTTTAGCTTTTGGTACTTCAAACGGTGTGCCTTCTAAAAAGTTATTTTCAATACGTAATCCTGGAGGTAAGTCTCCGCTGAGTAGCGTTAGACTATCAACAGTAGGCGATACAGGCAAAGGAATAGATTGCGTAGCACTCTCATTATAAGAGCCTAGGTTGTGTCCTGATTCTACTGTCCAAAGAATTGCCATTTGTATTCCTTATACTAGGTTGCCAAAATCAATTGACGCTGCTGCTGGAGTTGTAAATGTACCCATATCAATGTCTGTTACGTTTGCAAGAAATTCAAAAAAGTTATTTGCTTGTAAGCCAAAATTTCCGAAATCAAATCCGTTGATGTAATCTTGGATACCATCCATCTCTCGAATATCAATGCCGTATACTGTACTTTTAATATCACTAGTATTAACAATTTCAAACCCGTCACCATTTAAGTTAGCTGCTAACTTTGGATTCGAGTCTGTACTTAATACAGTTTGACTTGTAATAGTAACGGTATTGTTGTTTACATTTACTGTTGCGTTTTGGCCGCCTGCAATAGTAAGTGTGTTATTGTTAATATCTAACTGACTGTTTCCGCTATCGCCAAATAAATCAATATTTAATATGCTATCGCCACTGCCGTTAATAATAACGCTGTTGGCATCTGAACTTACAGTAGCACCATTGCCAGCGACAATCTTTTTAAATTGTAAGTCAGTTCCTACACGCTGTGCAAAAACACCTTCACCCACTGTTCCTAGGTTGCTTGCTGTTGTTGCTTCAGGTGTGCGAGCTTCTAGTTCTGCAAAATTACTGTTTACTTTTAAGAACGCTTCTCTTAAATCATCTCCGGTACCGTCATTTGCGACAACACCTAAATTAATAGTTTGAATGGCCATTTTCTACTCCTGCTGTAGTATTTATCGTATTATCTTTTGTTTAGGCTTGAAGTAGTTGTTAAAGGTCCTTGTATTGAGAAAGGTTCTGCATTATTATATCTATTATACAACAGTCTGTTGTTGCCGCCTGTAATACTATCACTATCAGGATAATTAGTGGCACCGGAATCATTCATAACGTTTTTGATACTGTCTTTGATAATTCTATCTCTTAGTTGTTCGGGTGTCCAATCAGGATGGGATTGCAAATAAAGTGCGCCAATGCCACAAACCTGCGGACTTGCCATGCTTGTGCCTGATATATTACACTGACGATATCCTTCACCTATTGCATTACCAAAATACGGTGCATCAGAAAATTTATTTGTTGTACTTGTACAACTGATAATATCTGATCCAGCTGCCCAAATAGTAACACCTGGGCCGCACTCTGAACTTGTACGTTTGCGTTCTGTGTTTGCATTAAGCGGTGAACTTTCTACATTACCTACAATAAACGCACGGTCTGATGTGCTGTGAGGACTTGAACCTCTCATATAATATCTACTACCAGTTGAATAGAAAACAATGTTATCAAAGTCTTGACCTTCGGAATTATCAATATAATGATAATTGTTTCCAGCAGCAATACATACATGGATACCTTCGTCGAGAAGTTCTTCTACTTCTGCGTCAATATAACTTAATCTAACATTAATACGTCTTGTAGGGACTACTCCGTATGATCCCCAACGATAAGCAGTGGAGGTATCAAATAAAGGATCATTTACACTGTTATAAGTTACGCCTCTGTATAAGATATCAGTTGCAGTGTTATCCCAACTAGTACCGTAGCCCCAACTCATATTAACAATAGTTGGACGTTTAACTCCTGTAACAGGATCTACAGGTTTTGCTCTATGCCAAAGTTTAATACAATCAAAACAATCATTAGTACTAATTCCGCCAGTGTCGCCTGAGCCTTCTAGTCCTGAAACTTTAACACTGTGTACTCTTGCATTTTTCGCCCAACCAAAATTTAAACCTGCGGCTGTTCCTCCACAATGCGTTCCGTGTCCGTCAAAGTCTCTGTCATGGTCTGCTTGATTAAAAAAGTTAACACCGTATTGTCCCCAGTCAACTGGAACAAATCTACTATTGCCGTCAGCATCTCTAAATTCAGGATGATCAGCTTGTAACCCACTATCTTGAATAACTACGTCTACTCCGGTGCCATCTAAGCTATAGGGCAATGTTGCGTCAGTTGTTGTACCAGTGCCGTATGCATTTTCTACAATACTGTGTCTTATTTTACCCCAATCAAAATACTCGCCACTGGGCGACGAGGACTTATTAAAATTTCCAGACTGCACTGCATTGAAACCAATTTCAATACCCTCTTGATCTTCCCATGGAAGTTCTACATCTGTTACTCTTGAATCATTGCGCAGTGCTTCTGCTTCATCGTCTGTTAATGAATAGTGTGTAATACGTTTGCTAGCAGGTTTTGCATTTGCTACATCTACACTGCGTTGAGGAATAACGCCGGCGCCCGTAGACTCAATCATCTCTTGATTAAATTGTTCGTAATCTACACCTTTGTTAAGTGTTACGATATATTGTTTTTCCATTAGTTACCCTCAGTGTAGGTCAACCCATGCTCCGCCAGCATATACTTGAGCTTTGTCTGTTGTTGTGTTATAAATTATATGTCCATTTGACGGTGTTAAATTATCACGCTCTGTGCTTGTTAGATTAACAAGCCTAAACGGAGCAGTTGTTCTTACTTCGTCTTGTGCGTCTAGTACAATTACACTATCACTAGCAAGTGTCGGAACTCCTGTTGAAGTACTTGCAAAAGTTGATATGTTCAATTTTCCGTTGATAGTAACATCATTGTTTACAACTAAATCATTTTCAACTGTGAGATCGCTTTGCATACTAACAGCCGGTGTAATACTGATAGCACTTGAATCATCTGTATCAATATTGCTTGCTGCTAGTGTAAAGTTACCAACACTTGAGAAGCTAGCAATAGCTGTATCAACATACGCCTTAACAGCTTGCTCTGTTGGTACTGCACTATCGCTATCGCCTGCTAAAGTTTCGTCTGTACTAAACTCAGTAACACTTGCGCCCGATGCTAGACTTAAACTTGTTAGTCCAGTAAAGCTAGTAGGTTTATTTGTTAGGTCATTATAATCAAAGGTAATTCCAGTAATATTACTGCCATCGCCCCAAAGTGTATCAGCATATATATTAGAGTAACGAATTGTGTTTGTTCCTAAGTTATATGTACTGTCCTCCGATGGTGTTATAGTTCCTGCACTAAATCCTTGTGTAGTTGAGCTGCCACCAGTCAATACTTGATCTAGCGTAATTCCTGTTAAGCTTGCTCCACCACCACTAAACTCAGCAGCTGAAATATTTGTTGCATTAATATCGCCACCAACATCTAATGTGTATTGAGGATTTGTCTCATATAAACCTATATGACTGCTACCTGCATCAATAGTAACTGCGGTATTAATACCATTACTGTCTCTTACTTTTACTAAGAAATCTTTATTAGCAACATTACTGTTTAAGCTTACATCAAACCCTGTAATTGCAATGTTAAAGTCTTGGCTTTCTCCTAGTACAAAACTATTATCATTTACAGTAAGAGATCCGTTTAGCAATACATCACCTGTTGTACTAACTGCATCATTAATTCCAAAACCGTCTATAGTATTAGGAACGTTTACTAGACTGTTCCAGTCGCCATCAAACAATAATGGTGTGTTTGAAAAGTTATTGTAGTTAAGATAGTAAGATCCGTCTTGTCCGTCTAGTGTGCTAGCATCTAGGCCAGCGCCGCCTTCTGTAATATCCGCAGCTGGTGCCCAGTTAGATCCGTTCCATTTTAACACTTGTCCAGAAGTTGGAGGAGTTGATGATGTATCAACATCAGCTAAATCATTAATATCTACAATTTGTACAGGTCTATTTGTTAAGTCAGTATAACTGCCTGTTGTAGCTACTGCTGCAAATGTAGGCTTAGATTGTACTTCTCCCCAATTTACAAAAGCATTATTAAATTGCTGTGTAGATCCGTTAAACTTTAATACTTGATTAGCACTAGGATTAGTTAGGTTAACATCACTTAGACCGTCTAATGCACTAGCGCCACCGTTTTCGCCACCGCCAGTTGATGTAATTATTACTGTACCATTTTCGGCATTATACTCTAAACTAATTCCTGAACCTTCTAACAACATATCTGATACACGTTGTGAAGTAAAGTATAAATTTGTAGTACCTTCATCTAATGCATCTGTATCATCGGCAATAGTTGGCTTGTTAGTTAAGTCGTTGTAGTTTCCACTAAATGGATTGTATGCAACACCGCCTACTGTCAACTCGCTTGTTGATATACTAGCTGCGTTTACAATTCCGCTGCCTTGTAAGTCGAGGTTATCACTTACTGGTAACTCTTTTAGTTTGTTACTATCATCTTTATCGATGATTAGTGGAAATCTATTTGCCATTCTCGTAAATCCTATTATTATACATATTTATCGTATCCCATTAAAGGGCCGCTATAGCTGCTTGAAAATCTTCATAGCAACTAGATTCTGCTGCTATTGTTTTTAAATCTGCTAAACTTACATATCCAGCTGCTGCGTGATCTCCCCAACCGTGTGCTTCATCCCAATTTGCAGTATCTGTTTCTTCAATGCTGCCTGCGGGTGATGCAGTAAAGACTGGATCAGTTTCAGTAATCACTGGATCATCTGTAAATGTTGATGCAATGCTGTCTAGTGCTTCTGTTAATGAACTAGGTACTTCAAGTCCTTTGTCACTCCAGTCTGTCTCTGTAGTTGGATCATATGCTATTTCACCTGCATTTGGAACCGATGCTCCTACAGTTACATTAACCTGTTCTGTTGTTTCTGGTGCCTCTGGCGTAATACTAAAATTTGTTGAACTTTGAAATATATACTTGGCTTGTGTTTGGTATATATAAAACTTTTTAGATCCAGAGCCGTTGTAAGTAAATCCGCCGCTGTCACTATAACTTGATTCATATTGCCAGGTGATCTGCGCTTGATATTCACTAATACCATCATCCCCTAGCCACCATTGTCTAGTATTAATATCTTCATAATAAGCTCGATCATTTGATGTTGTAATATGTAATCTTCTTCCATCTGGGCTAATAGCAATATGACGCAAACTTGTATTGAAATTTCCAGGAATAGTAATTGGTCCAGCGACAAGATTCATATCAAGAAGATTACCACTATACGTTGCAGTTGAAGGATCCCATGCTGTTGATAGATCATATTGATAAACAGATTTATTTTGATTTCCTGTTATTATCATAGCAAGGCCATCTATTGTAAGAAAAATACTTCTCGGTGCAGTATCTTCTGTTAGTACAGAATCATATGTTGCATCTGTATCTTCAGTGATTGTTGTAATATCGCCTGCTGTTCCGAAGTTATATTTACGAACTACGCCAGTTGTTTCGTCAATAGTAAATAAGTAATTCCCACTTTCGTCGATGTGCATTCCTGTAATATTGCCATCACCGGCAACACTAGCACTTCCACTAAATGTTCCAGTTTCAATATCGTCATCGGTGTAATTAAGTTGATTTACTAATCCTCCACCTGTGTCGCTTAGTACATATAATTTAGTATCGTCGTATGCTGCTAAATCAAGTGGCAATCCTGTAATAGTTTCGTATGTCACTAAACTTTTACTGTCACCTGTTACATCGCCTGGATCACCGCCCCAATTTTTTTGTGTTCTTGGTCCTTCATCACTAACAGTAAAAGTAAAATCAAGCATACCTTGAAACACTTCTTCTTCACCTACATACGAAGTAACTGTAGTAGTTTGCAATACTTCTTGGGTATCTAAATCAACTCTTTCAACTGTTGAACCTAGAAGTATTCTTCTTACAAGATTTTGGGTTTCTGGAAAAGCGTTGTCTACTCTAATTGTAAACTCGTCATAGTCCCATCTGATCAATATAATTCCAGCATCTGTATATCCTGGTTTTACTGAATAGCCTGGAGGGAAATCTAAAAAATCTCTTACTTCTTTTAGAGCAACTGATTCAGCAATCTCACCACCGGGCAAGATAGAAACAGCAGTGTCGCCTACAATAAGTTTGCCGTCTATATATACGTTTCTAAACTTTTTAGTCTCACTACCTAAGTTTGAAGTATTGTCTGAGCGTGGAACAATATTACCTACTACAGTATCAGATAAGTTAATACTACCAGTTAAACTATTAATTATTATTGTATCATCGTCTGCAAGTACATTGCCTTTTAAATCTGACTCAGTTAAACCATCAATTACTCCGCCGAGTGCGGTATATACTTCATCAAAATTATCATTTACCTTGTCAAATGCTGTGCGCAATGGATCGCCATTACCGTCATTTGCACTGTCCCCAATGTTTACTGTTTGCTGTGCCATTATACTCTCCCCACAACTACTTCTACAATGCCACGTTCTGCATCGTCTTTTGTCCCAACTGCTTTACCAATTACTGTACCAATTTTAGGATCGTTGTCAACAATAGCGTATCCTGCAATAGCACTAGTAACTAGCAAGTCGCCTTGGTTTACTCTGCCAATTACTTTACATGGTACACGCCCTTGTAGTGCAATCGGTGCAACGTTTTCTCCCTCACATGCACTGTTCATTAAATAAGCTGGATCAGTTGATACTACGCCTGCTACTCGTCTATCACCTTTTGCTAAACATGCTGTTACTTCTTGCGGACCACCAAATACAACTACAGTACCTGCTTCATATTCTTGATCAGCAGTATAATTCTCTGCCAAGTCAGCGTATCGAGCCTTTGTTGCAATACCATGGAATACTCCGAAGTTATTGTCAACACTGCCTAAGTCATAAGTTCCGTCAGTACTTGGAACTGCACTAAACTCTTTAAATACAACTGCTGCTTGGTTATCATTTGCAATAATTGCAACTTCGCCAGCTGCTGAATATCCTGTGCCTGAACCAATTGCAATCCCAGTTGACGCTGCATCGCGCTCATTAGGTGCTTCAATAAAGTGCGAGTAAATCCAATTAACTGCTAGCCTACTGTCGTTTTGCGTAGCATCAGTGTTACTACCGTAGCTAGAGTTTTTCTGGTTAGTACTTGGTGTAATTCCGTTTGTTGGAGAACCAATTTGTAAACTACCAGCAAATGTGTTAGTAGTGTTGCTTGGAATACTACCAACTGATGTAAGTACACTGGCGCCACCTGGTGTCTGTACAGTAAGCGTAGTAGACGATGTATCAAAAATATCATATCCGTCAATTTTAATAGCCTGTCCATCAATTGCGCCGTCTGCATCTGTTTTGACAATCTTATCTGCTTCACCTGTTGTAGTAAAGTCACCGCCAATTTCAACAACGTCAGCAAAAGTAACTTCGCTTACGTTTCCTAAACTAGCTGCTGTTCTACCATAAACTGTGTTTTGGTTGATTTGGAATAGATCCTCTTCGTCAACACCATTTTCCTTTAGTGTCACCCAACCGTCAGTTATAGCAAAATCATCAGAATCAAAACTAGCAACACCCAAGTCTGCTTGCACAATACCACTTGCGTTAGCTCTAACTGTAGCAGCATTAAGATTAAGTTTACTTTGAGCAATTGCGGCATCGGCAGCAACTTGTGCGTTAACTAATTGATTTGATTTAATATCAATAGTAACTTCGTTAGTTACATTATCAAAATCAAAATCAATATTACCAACTGGTGTAGCTTTGTCCCACTTAGTACCGTTCCATACAATAATATCATTTGTACTTCTAGCATCCGGGGTACCTGCATATAAATCTGTTGTAAATGGTGTTCTAGCATCTACATAAGATTTAGTTGCAGCATCTTGTCCTTGACCTTCACGTGGATCAGCAAGATTAGTAATGTTGTTGCCGCCGAAGCTAATGTCGTCTGTTGCACTTGTAGTACCGTCTCTTGCTAGTACTCCCGGTCCGATAAATTCGTTAGCAGGTACTAGTGTACCGTTACGTCTAAAGTGTAAACGTCTGTTAACAAAAATGTCAACTGCTTGTTCTGTTGGTACTGTTTGTGGATCACTGTCTGCCAAGTCACTTACGTTTGAGAACTCTTTAACTGTAATACCACGCTTAAAGCCTAGGCCATCTAGATCCGAAAGCGCAATACTTGCAGCAAATGTAACGCTGCCTGTACCTTGATCAACTTCAAAGAATCTACCTACGCGGAAGAATCCGTCTTGGTCTGTTGATACCCAAAATACTCGTCCCTTGCCACGTTCTTGTACTTCAAAGTCTTGACTAGGTGTTCTAACAGGTGGACCATAAATGATACTTGGATAGTTACTATCGTTAAATCCGCCTGATCCAATATCGTTAAAGTCGTGCCCGTTTGCACGTAGAGCGGAAATAGCAACTGTGATTGTTGCATCTTCACTGTCTTGTAAGCCTACACTTAAGAAACGTGTTTCGTTACCTGTAGTAAATGTAACAGGTGCAGCAAGTCCGTTCGGTGCGCCGCCAGTAATATCGCTTCCTGGTAAGTCTACTAATGTAATAGTTGCATATTCTTCACTGCCTGGACCAGTACGCTCTGTATAGTTTTGTACAATATGAGTTTTACCTGCGTTAACAAAAATCATATCGTTATTGTCTAATCTTTCTATCTTAAGATTACTTGTAACTCGTTTAATAGCAATAACACGGTCACCTGTTGTACCACCCATTGTAGTACCACTACCTGCATGGAAATTTTGATCTGCAAATGCGTTGTCTACTTCAAGTAAAATATAATCGTATCCTGCATCAAATGTAACAACACTTTCTCCATCAGGTAATGTAGTTAAATCAGGCTCTTGATTAGAGAAGTTTAAAGTTCTGTAAACAATATCCGGAGCTTCGTCGATGATAAGTGCTGTACTTGGACGAATAGTAGTTGCAGGAGTAACGTTATTAAATTTGAATACTCTATTACCTCTTACTTCTACAATATCGCCGTCTGCTAATGCTTCTGTCAAACCGCTACCTGAAATATTCAACTTCCAAATGGGTAAGTTGTTACCTTTGGTTCCGTTATATGTAGTTCCGTCAACTAATTCTACATTTGTAATTTCATATGATAGAAGAGTTTCGCCGTTGTTTACAATTAGCAAACTTTGATTATACGGACCGTAATCGACATCAGTAACATAAACACTTGTAGCATCTATACCCATATCAAAGTCGCCACTAGCGTCGTCAAAAATACGAGCCGGTTGTGTCATATTACGTGCTAGTTCAACGTTGTCGACTTCTTCGTTCGGGTCAGAACCTGCTGATACAAGTCCGTAAATACCGTTAGAGTTTGAGCAGTTAAGTGCTCTAATAATCGAACCATTGTTACACATAAACGCTGTGTGATTGTAGTATGTAAATGTACTAACTTGTTCTGATAGCGCACCGTTATCAACAAATAGGCCATAACCTAAATCGTTAACCTGTGTGTAGTCGTTTGCAAGCATCGATCTGTTACCAGCAGTCTGAATAATAATATCTGTTGGGAACGTAGTAGAATTAAATCCATTACCGCTGTTTGACAATTTGTTTAGAAGTAGTGTTGCTGTGCCCGCTTCACCATCAAATTCTGTAATGGCGTCAACTTGGAATCTCACACCGTTAATAAAGAACGGTGCTGGCGTTTCTGGTTTACGAATACGTAGTCCTTCTCCAGGATCACTAGATACTTGCAGTGTGAAGTTATCAGTCTTACCATCGATAGTCATTCTCAAGTTACCTGAGAAGCCGTCAATATACATACCGCCACTAAATGTTTGTTCGTTAATACTTTGAGAGAAACAACCACAAACTTGCATGTATGGTGATTTAATTAGAATCTGACCTTCTGGATCAAGTACTTGAGCAAAACCGCCGTGACCTTGGAAACTCATGTTTGCAAGTCTTGTTGCATCGTTCATTAAGAATACATCAAGTTCTTTGTTATTTTTGGGCGTACTATTAGGATCTGTAGGATCAGTTAGATAGTGATGACCGTAGTTAACAGTATCTACAATATGCCAAGTGCCTGCTAGGATGTTGCTAAGATTTGGCAAAGTGTCTTTACTCATTCTAACTCTAAAGCTAGTGCCGCCAACATCGCTTTCAGTAACATAACCAACAGCACCGTCGTCGGTATAGAAGATGCCACCTTCCCAAGTTAACGGACTAATGCCGTCTGCTGGTGTACATGTAATTTCTTCGCCAGGCGTAAAGTCACCGACTACTGTCAGATCTTCCATTGTAGCTTCATCAGCGCCTACACGATCTGTAATAATCAAGTTGTCTTTAAACGTGTCTCTGTAAAAGTACATATCTGCCCATGGTGATTGCGAAATTCTATCTGCTGGACGAATAAACGTTCTACGGAAGTCGCTGCCTTTAATACTTACGTTGGCAGGAACTTTAATCGGATAGTCTTCGTAGTAAACTCCTGTTTCTACTTGAATTGTAATTTGTGTTGTGCGTGTAAAGTTGCCATATTCTAGTTCTTCACCTAGAATAAATCCTTTTGGTTCTTCGAGTACAACTTCTACTCTATCATGTGTTTCACCACCTAAGTCAGCACCACTTAGATACTTAACAATACGTCCGATTGCCCCTGAGTTTACACCTCGAATAACTTTACCTGGAAGAATGTCTACATTTGATGCAACACCTTGATCAACACTAGCGTTACCGCCGTTGGTAAATTCAACTGTGTAACTAGAGCCTTCAACAATTTTAGGAGCACTATTAATACCTGTGCTTACAATAGTATCAATAATAGTAAATTTAGCATCAATACTATTTCGTACAGTAGTGCTAGGTATAGCAATACCTACATCAGTTTTTTGACTAAACAAGTTTTGTCTTGTGCTAACTGTCTGCTGTGTAATAATTTGATCTACTAGTGTATTAGTATATGCAATAGCGTCTCTTGTTTGGCCGCCTTGTGTAACTCTTGCTTTAGCAGCACTTGGTGACGCATAATAACGGATACCTGCTTGTACACTCTGTTTGTTAGCATTAGTGCCATTAGCAATATCAACCATGATAGCATCAAGTATAAGTCCTGTATCACGCTCGCATGTGTTGTTCGGCTTACTTGGCTCCACAGGTACAGGTACAGCATTTAAACCTTGCTCAATTACATCAGTAATAATACCAAACAGTTCGTCAATTCTTGCAGCTACTCCTGCTTCTACAGTTAGTCCTAGTACAGTCTGTGTACTGTTAATAGGTGCACCCTGTTGTGTTGTCCATGCCGTTTCAGTAACAATGTAGTTCTTAACAAGATCTCTTGTAAACTCTAGTGCTGCAACAGTCTGTTGTGTTTGTCCTACGATACGACTTGCATAGTTTGCCCAATAGGACTTAGCAGCACGAATAGTTTCAATATTGCCGCCGCGGCCTAGGTCGTTAACCATTGCATCAACAATTAGACCTGTATCTCTGTAGCACTTGTCTTCATTATATGTAAAACCTAACCAAATGCCTAGGTTAGTTGCAATTTGATCATTTAGCCATGCAACAGTTTCGTCTTGAATAAATGTTCTATTTTCATATACTAATGCTTCTGCATTAGGATTAATTACGTTCGAGTCTGCATACTCTAGTTCTGGATATGTTTCGTTTACATATTGTAGAACTTCTTTTTGGATAAACTTTTTGTTAGCAGTAATAAGAGCTCTTGCTCCTTCGCTATCTACGTTAGCACTAGTAATTTCAGCTTTAGTAGTAACAGATACTGCATTGCCGGCATCATACTTAACAGTTTGAATATATGCGCCCGGCTCTAGCGGCGCCGCCGTCATAATTTCTTCTGCTTTTTGCGCTGCGGCATTTAACG
>ENA-OUOG01003265-OUOG01003265.1-marine-metagenome-genome-assembly--contig:-NODE-3265-length-15454-cov-5.340769_pt1 | contig 15454 bp, 22 predicted proteins | sample MGYA00248635_ERZ508505 | MGnify/ENA primary metagenome ERZ508505 (study PRJEB26176, sample SAMN06267871) | marine metagenome | isolation source: Saanich Inlet, British Columbia, Canada | place: Pacific...
AAATCTATAGGTTTATCTGGCCAAATGCATGGCGCAACGCTGTTAGATAGCAACAACGCTATTATTCGCCCTGCTATTTTATGGAACGATACTAGATCATACAATGAATGTGAAGAGCTTGCTAAAAATGAACCTGAGGCAATTCATATTACTGCTAATCAGCTAATGCCTGGTTTTACAGCACCCAAATTATTATGGGTGAAAAACAATGAGAAAGAAATATTTAATAAAGTAATTACCACCCCAAATTATTTGATTTTTTGATACTCTTTTAAGCTCATCAAAGTATTCTTTTGTGGGTGTATTTTTATCCCAATCTTTAGGCTTCCATTTTCTGTTTTGTATTTTAGACGCTTTTTTAGATTTACCTGCACCCATATTCATATTAGCAAGGTCTATCCCATAAGGTGGGTCTACAATAGCAAGGTCAAAGTAATTATCTTCATACCTAGCCATTAAGTCCATATTATCCTCGTTTGTTATATTAATCATAGATTATTGTTTTGAGTAAACGTTAAATTTACGGTCAATACCTTTTCGATTTACAATTTTATCACCAGAGATAAATACTTTGTTGAGGTTTATAAGCTCGCTCATTCTACGGCTCACTTGGTGCTGTGTAAGCCCTGTATCTGTTGATATGTCTAAAGCAGTCTTTGGGCTTTTTAATGCCTTAATAATTAGCTTGTGATGCTTTTCTTTTGAGGCCTGGTCTATCATAGTTATTTGTTTTTGATTTTCTTTATTTCTTTAACATAATAACGATACAAAGTACGTTTTGATGGTGTTCCGTCTTTTTTGCATTTAAAAAGACTGTATTGTATATCGTTTTTATATCCAATTGAAATCCACTTAATGAATGCATACTCTTCTTTGTCGTTTTTAGTCAAAACACAAACTTTTTCACCTACATCATATTTTTTATTAGCGTCAATGTATAGGTTTTTTAATTTCGACTTTTCATTTTTTAGAGCATTTATTTCATTATCCAATTTTTCTACTTTTAATTCGTAATCTTCTTTAGTCATAATTTTTGGTTTTTAAGTTCATTAATCATTTTATTGTATTTGGATCTGGTTTCTTTTAACTCTTCTCGATCCCATTTAAAAGAGTCTTTTTTGTATTCTAGTGCCATTTTTTCTAGCATATTCAAAACCTCAACACCATACCGCTTAATAATTCCTTTTTTGTAGCCATCTGGATTGCCGTCTAGTCTTAAATTACATTTTTGGCATTGACCATTGATATTAAACTCGTTGTATTTTAAATTGCTGTAAAGTTCTGCTTTCTTATAATGCCCTGCTTGAAAGTCTTTGTGCCATTTAGCACCACAAGAAACACAATCTTTATATTTATCCCGAAGTCTTACTGCTTTGTGACAAACGAGCATAACCCCTTTTTTTAGCGATTCTAAGCTGTTTTTACGCGCTCTTTCTTCCTTTGCCTTACGTAACCCTTCTTCTGCCTTTAAACGTGGCTTAGAGGCTTTTAATTGATGTTTTTTAATATACTCCTGACCTTGTTTAGTATTTAAGCACCATTTTTGGAAACACTTACACGACCTAGCAAGTCCAAAAGTGAAATTTCTTTTGCCATAATATGACACGGGTTGATCTGTTCCGCATCCGTGACCTCTGGCTATTCCCGTTCCTTTACACTTTTTATTTTTTATCACGATTCAAAGATAATGAAAATAAATTAATTCTTTTATTAATTATTAAATAGTTTTGTTGTATATTTGCATTGTAACTAATTAAAATCTTTAGAAATGAAACTAGAACTAAAACACCTTGCACCTTATTTGCCTTATGAGTTAAAATATTTTGACAAAGACAGTAAGAAACAAACAGCAATGAGGAGTATTTCTACTGAAATTGATTTAATTGATATGGGGTGGGGTAACGCTCACGAATTAAATGAGTTTAAACCAATATTGCGACCACTAAGCGACTTAACAAAAGACAAGTTTAAATTGGAGTTGTACCAATATTACGAAACACTTGGTATTGATGTGAAATTAGTGAACTATGATTCTGGAAATGATAATCCATTTGACATGACATTAACTGTTACATATAAAATGATGGGTGAATTATTTACAGATGTTTTAATTAATCGTGGCTCCACTTCTTATACGCCTTTTCATGTTATTGAATGGCTTTACCAAAACCATTTTGATGTGTCTAATTTAATCCCTAACGGTCTAGCAATAGATATTAATACTATTTGATTATGGAATCACAAAAAATAGCATCAATACTTTTACTTGGTATTTCTTTCATAATTTCAAGGCAATCGCCCAATCTTAAATCTATCATATCTTTGTCTTTATTTTGCTTCCTAACGTCAGCAATGTGGCTTTTTTTAAATATTGCTACTAACGGCTAAGTATAAGATTTCGGTTGCGTTTAAGCGACTGGCTTAATTAAATGTGCGTTACTCTGATGGTGTAGAAATACCTCACAGACAATGACAAACTAAGCAACTGATTTATATAGCGTGTTACCTGACGAAGTGAACCGTTAGAACGCTAAAAAAGGTCTTGTAGTAATTGGAAGGCTTTACAAAGTTATTTCATTATCTGGTGAGGTGGTGTATTTAGAGGGTAATTAAGAACAAAAAATATTAGATAATGACAGACCAAAAAGCAAAAGATTACTTAAAAAAAGTTGGGCTAATTCAAAGCCCTTTTATAAGCTAAGAAAGATTTATAAAACACGCCCAAGCGTTTGCAAAAGAATACGCAGACGAGCAATTACGTTTACACGGTGTTGGCAAAATATAGCCAAGATAAACAAAGTTAGTTATTGTTGCCAACGCCTAGGCTATGCGTAGTTGCGGTATTAATAATTTAAAACAAAATATAATGACAGACAAAGAAATTGAATTAACAGAAGAAGTAAAAAGACTAAAGGAGCAATTACGTATAGGTATTGTTAGCGGTCGTTTTTGCTCAGACACTAACGAAGAAAATAAAAAGATACTGACAGGAATACTGTACAAACATACAGATGAAAAGGAAATGAAACTTAGAGAAGTTGATTATGAAGAAGTAGTTAGAGATATAATGGAATATTTTTAAATGACCGCTAACTACTCAATAACACTACATTTTACACTACTATTCCACCAAAAGAGATCAATAACATCAAACCAAAATCACCCTAAATTAATAACAACAACTAAAAACAAGAAATATGCACTTAGAAAAATCAAAAGAAAAAAGAGTAATCATTACAGTAAAAGACCCAAAAGCAAACAAAAGCAAGTCTATGACTGTTTACGGTAGTGATCGAAAAACAGTTTTTAACGCTATTAAAGAGCTTATAAATAGTAAGTAGTTATGGGCAATAGAATAACAAATAGAGATAAGGTATTTATGCATTGTTATATGCCTGGTGGCAACATAGAGAGATTGGCGAAGTTAGGGTTAAACACCTAACATTGCCTTGACCTCGAAAAAGATGAATTTCTTTGCGTTGCCACTTGTATATAACTACTCAATAAGGCTAAGTAGTAATATCGGTTTTGCATTGTTATACAAGGAAGTGAACTGTTAACTTTTTTATGATGGAAACAAAACATTTGAATAAAGACAAAGCGAATAAAGTGTACGACCTTCTGGTTTCAATTGGTGGTGCAAATGAAGAAGATAGAATTAGTTTTATATACCACCACTGCGAGGATGAGTACGGATGTAGAGAGTGGCGTTTTTGTGGTAAACTTGGATTTGGTGGGAAATATAGAAGCAATTGGAATGGTGTTACTTATTACCCCGAAGATGAAACGCCTGAACGGATTGAAATTAAAAACCAATTAAATACTGAATTGCAAAAAATTTAATTTCAGTTAACAGAAGATGTTAAGGTTAGTTTCAGATTAAAAACTAAAAATAAATAGATATGAAAGATTTTGAAATGATTGAATTAGGTAGAAAAGAGCAAGAAGCTAAGCAATTAACTTTAGCTAATGTCATAAACTGGGTGGCGGTTTCGCATACCAACCCACCTGAAGGTGAGTATGAAACTTACTTTGTAATTGACGAAATGGGTTTCATGTACGAAAGTAATTGGAAAGGGCGCTTTTGGGAAGGAGAGCACATTGTAGGTGAGCCAAAAATAACCCATTGGACAATAGTTAAGCCACCTTGTTTATAACTACTTAACAATACTACTTAACCAACTCCAAAGCCTTAGAATAGCTCTTTAACTGTCTGAATACTATTAGCAGTCCAACACCAAAAACAATAGCTAAACCAATCATAAAGTATAGGATAGTTATAGGGCTAATGCTTTCTTCTTTTTCCTTTTCTTTTTGTAATACCCAACGCTCGAAATTGTCTAAGCGTTTAATTATACTTTTATCTTTAGTTGTTAGCGTTTCTTCTATTCGCTCTAAAATATCTGCGGTATCACAATTAACGGTGGCCGATCCATCTGGTCGATAATAAATAGTTTTAGTAAGCCCTCCGTCTTTTAAAGTCTGTATCAATTCCTTTAAATTGCCGTTTTCGTCTCGCGGTCGTTCTTCTAATGGGATTATATCGGTAATTAACTGCCCTCCCTCGCGTTTTCTGGTCGTTACTTTACTTTGTGAGGTGGTTATATCTTTTTGCTCTGTAAGTTGCTTAGATGAGCTTATATCGTCTTTTGTCTTTTGAGACTGTTTTAGAACCTTGCAACCAGATAAAAGTAGAAGTAATATAAATGCGTAACGTTTCATATATTTTGGTGTTCTGTAATAGCATCATAACAAGGGCAGGCTTTCATCCACTCAAAAGGCTCTATTATGCCGTTATTGTTTTTGTCTGGGCTAAAATCCCTATGACCTAGTATCTTTGCTTTAGGGTGATAACATTTTAGGCTTTTTAATAGTCTTTCAATAGCGATCTTTTGCTCCGGTGTTCTGGTGTCTTTTGGTGCTAAGTTGTGATCTACACCGCCTACATAAGTAATACCAATAGAATGCTTATTATACCCCCTTACGTGCGCCCCTATTCGAGTTACGGGTCTCCCCTCGTGTATAGAGCCGTCTAAATATATCACGTAGTGATAGCCAATATCTGACCAACCTTTATTTGTATGCCATTTACGTATTTGATCGACTGTTATGTGTTGCCCCTCTCTAGTAGCGGTACAATGCATTACTAAGTAGTCTATACGTCTTCTAGTGTGTTTTAGTGTTTTTAGCATATCAAATGTTTTAAAAAGGGAGGTTTGTAACTTTCGTTTTACTCCTATCTAAATAGGAAACCATCCCTTTGTTAATTGCTATCAGAGTCCATTATGTTTGTATCATTATTTGATAGATCCAGATAATTATAAGCATTAGACCTGCCCTTTGAAACCTGCTCTTTGGTCAACAAATATGCTTTATGTTTTACTGCTTTCATATTTTTTTACTGTTTGAGTCAGTCCCTTTAAATTAGCTTTGATTCTATCAAGTCTTTTGGTTACAATATTAAAGGAGTCAATCATATCTAACTTTAATTCCTCTAACTGATCTTTAGCTGTATTCATTTTTACTGTAAAAATACAAAATAAAAGTGTCGATAGTAACTACGTAGTAGGTACTACGGCTTAAATAGAACGTGCAGTTTAGTATCTTTTAATGCTATCGGCATATGTCTAACACTCTTTTCATAGTGCGCTATGTCTCCTGGATAATAATGTGTACCATCTACAACATCCAAAAGCTCACCTGTTAAAACCTCACAACTTTCAATAATATCACCGTGAAAGTGTTTGCCAAACTCACCCCCTTCTTTTATTTCGGTGTCAAAATTTAGGTAATTGTTAAATCGGTTTTTTCTTCGCCTTATTTTTACTTTGTCGTTTAGGTTAACCCATTGACCGATTTCAAATAATTCTAAATCGTTGTAGTTAATAGGGTTTAACACCTCACCATTAAAAGCCTCAATTACTGAAATAATTTGCAGCGTGGCATCTTCAACCCTTTTTAACATTTCTTCACGGTTACTATGCACCATATCATTATTAGGTATTTCGCACATCGTTGTATTTTTTTAACAGCTCTGTGAACAGCACTATGCTGCTTTCGTATTTCTTTACAACCTCAAGCATAGCCTTATTATTTTCGTCGCGCTCGTTGTCCAGCTTATCTCTTGACTCTTTAGCCTCGGCTCGAAGTGTTTTTATATGGTACAGTAATATCCCTACAACTGCCAATAATAAACCCGTTACCGCTACCTGTTCAAACTTTAACAGCTCAATTGCTGTATCTACTTGTAAAAGCATTTTTTCGTATAATTAAGTAAATAATTACTACCACAACAAGAACAATAATATATAAGTCGTATAGGGCGTTATACACTCCAAAATATAACGTGAACATATTTACTACATTCATTGCAATAAGACCGTATACACATATCCGCGTTGCATTACAAAATTTAGGGCTTTTGTAGACGCGCAACATTATCACATTTGTAAAAACGGAATAACCTATGGTGTCTGGTAGATATTTAAAAACACTATGATATAGCTCACTTGAACTAACAACACTTGTCAGAGCGGTAAGCAATAACATTATAAAAGGAGCTATATCATAGAATTTTTTCATTAGTTGTTTGTTGGTCTACTTATACCACCACCACCAATAGAGGCGCGGTAATTAGGAAACTCCTCAATAGGTATTTGCAAGTTATTACAAATAGCAGCCAAAAGCTGGTTGTTTGCCTCTAAGATCTCTTTTTCTGTCATTGTGTTTGTTTTAAATTAAAAAGTCATTTATCGCTAGCTCCATTTGAGCTATGTTTCTGTTTGTCATTTTTCTACCCTTTATTATCCGGTTGTATGGTGGGTAAAAGATTCTTAATACTGCAAGTCTGAACATTCTCCAGCTAATCTCTACCCCCGAATGATGCCCCCTTTTCATTGTGCGCTTTAAAATTTGGTCTGCTACTTTCATATACTTTCTATTTGCCCATACATTGCAAGCGATATAAAAATAGTCGTGTAACATACTCCAAAGCTCAAGCCCTTTAATGCTGTCTAGGTCTTGTGTTAAAGTAGCTCCGTCATAAGCACTAGGATGTTTGCAAAAGAAATCATACGCCTTTAAAAACCACCATAGTTGACCCTCGTTAAACTCTTTTATAGTTTGTATATAAAAGATTACGTGTTCGCGCCTTTTAGCTAGTGTCTCTTTGTCTTGGTAGAAGAATTTACTCATAATTTATGCCTCTAATAATCCAAACCCTTTAACTGTAGAACCTAAACCTGTACCCGAAGCTGTGACTTGGTAATATTTGTAATTACCCGCACTTGGGCTAATTATTTCAAAAACCTCTCCTTGTCTGTGAAATCCAGCCCTATTAGCAATATCATCGATCATTAAAGTGGGCTGTATGGTGATTTGTGTATTAATATCGCCTGTTGAACCACTTGACCCGCTCGTCCATTTTTCATGAGGCAAACGCTCTTTTACCACTAACTCCCAATCCGTACTACTATTTGAAATAAATACTACATTGCTTCCAGAGGTGAAGTGGCTATAATCATTATTTTCAAGGGTTAATTTAGAAACGTTTGAGCCACTTGCGCCAGCGTTAAAACCTCTTATAGTTCCAGAAATATTATTATTCCTAAAATACCACGTTCCGTTATTCACACAATCGGCAGTTTGGTCAAATCTAGGATCAAAATAACAATCAATTACATTGACTATGTTGTCTTCAAGGTTAGTCATAACAGAAGTGTTATCCAAAGCCTTGCCCGTTGGGTTAACTGCTAAATCATCATCTATTAAAAATTTACACCCTATAAAATTCATTCGATTTTTAATAGAGCTAAAATTAGTCATTATAACTCCGTTTACTGAATTAGCAACATCATCCCAAGGCACTAAAATATCACATCCAGTAAAGTTTCCATTAACGCTATGAATTACTTGGGTAATTCCAATCGTGCTATTTGTAGTAAAATGAGTTAAGCCACGACACACCAAAGAGCCAATTTCACAGTTATCAATATACATTCGATGATATTTCAAATCATCAAAATTTGTTAATTCTGTTGGCTCTAAAATATCAATAGTGCAATTGCTAAAAAATATATTTCGTTTACGTGTAGGGCTACTAAAAAAATTAACGGGCTCAAATTGGCAATATCTTAACCTAGAGTCGCTTACAACAATGTTTTCACAAATAGGGTGTATTTCTACATCCGCTCTTTGACCGTATAAAATTGACCCATCATTCCCCCCAAAATTATTTTGGGTTATTCGTAGCACATCGTATTTATTAATTATGCAGTCAGAAGTAGCGTGGTTAATGCCGCCTCCTATTTTATCAAATATTTCAATATCAACAAACTTAAAGTGTTTTGCTGTGTTTTGATTCGATACATCTGTTTTGACTACAGTTATAGCGTGAGCCTGTTCCCATTCAAACAAGGTAGGAGGGTTCACAGTTAATGACCTTCCGTTTTTATCCATTGTTAAATTAGAGATAAATAAGTTTCCAACTGGTGTAGTGCTTGGTAAATTGCAGTAAAAAATAGATGTAAAACGTCCTATTCTTTGCGTTTTACCGTCTAATTCTCTAATTACAGTCAGGCCAGCTCCCGCCCCTTCAAATGAAAAGTTTTGATTTTCAGATGTAAAATTTATCCTTACTTGCTTAAAAGTTGGGTTATCTGGATTAGAGTCCTCAATAAGATACACACCTGGTCTCGCTTTAATTTTAACATTGTTTTGAATAGCGAAATCAAAAGCATCTTGGAAAGGCTTCATATTTGGCGTTCCGTAACTACCTAGTTTCCCCGTTACATTTGTTGTTGCTGTCACATCTAAAGTGGCGGTGTTTGCGCCTGTGTCAACCGAAATAATATTACCTACTAAGTGTTCACCCGATGCCCCTGCATCGGCAATAGAAACAACCTTACCAACATCGTTAGCGTTAAATGTTATACTTGCGCTGCTTATAGTCGTTCCTGTTACCGCCCAATCATCTACTTGTACTCCATCACCTTTTGCCCCAAAATTTGATACGTCTGTCTCATCAATAAAATTAACTTCAAAGTTAAGGCCGTCAAGCTGTAATTTTTCCTCTCGTAGTGTATCAGGGTTATAAAGAGGCAAATAAGAGGTTAACGGGGGTAAATTGGCGTTAGGTAGCTCTATTATCTTTTTAAGCGCAGCAAACTGCTGTTCTAACGCTTCAATTCTTTGATCTGTTGCTAAATCTGGCATAATGCAATATACTATTTTTATTTAGACTAAATATAAATTAACTATATACAATCACAATTATTTTGTGAATTTCTATCTTTACTTTTATGGCTAAAAAACCAATTATCAATATTAAGGAGATTGACTCCTTGGTTGATCTATGCCAGAAAGCCGATAGCGAACGACTTATTGACTATCGTATACATCAAGCTCTTAATCCACCCGAACAGGATAAAAAGGATTAGCAACCGACGTTTCCCCACTCGACTCAATTACATCACTTGTCACCCCGTCGAACTTATCAAAACTCACTATTCTACCCTGTGCGATTAATTTCGCAACTACAAACTGCCTTTGAACCCCTAGTCGTTCCAATGTTGGAAACTCCTTAGTAGTGAACTCCTTTCGGTCAATAGCTACAAATTCGGCATACCCTAAAGCCTCGGCAAAAGATACCGCTATGATATTAGCCATTGGCTTAGTCTTAACCTCAAATAATCTTAGCCCCGAATAGTCAATCTTATCAACTTGACTGTCTGTTTGATTGGTATCAATACTCCCTTCAATCTCTGGTATAGGGTAATACTCCCACTCTACCCACCTTCTATGTCTTATACCATAATCGTAATTGATCTCATGGCGTTTGTAACCGAAATACTCAAACAAATGAAAATCGCATAACTGATCATTTGTGAGCTTAGTGATTCTATGGGTTTCCCATTGGTTAAACCCTAAGCTTTTAAGGTCTCCTGCTTGCTGCTCTCCTAGAGTTTCAGCACAATCAATTCTTAGTATGAAACTATCATCGGGGCAATCGGCAGCATCATACTCAAACTCAAATTCTTCATACTGCACCTCTGTATGGATCGTTTGTAAAATGACCCCCGTAGCGGTTAGATTGTTAGTCAAACTCGTTACAGCATAATCCACCGCGCCTGTGCGATCTACAGACTCAATAACCCCTTGGCCGACCCCTGGAATGATAATAAGTAGGCCTTCCTCGTAATAATTAGGCAGCGTGTTATTAAAGTTGTGCGTTCCTGTAATATTCCCGTCTATATCGTAGGTGTTACCCGTTGTGAAGTAGACCTTTAGCCTATCTAAATCCGCATCATACTCATAATTGCCCTCTAAAAAGGTATCCTTGTTGATAAAGTCGCTCTTTTGCTCAACTACTAATTCAATAGTATCACTACAGCTAACCATATAAGCTCGGTTTATCTGTCCAGAGCTTCTAAATTGGATCTTACCCTTTTGGTTTTCGTAGGTGAAATGTTCCCCAATTACCGTTACCCCTGTTTTGTTTGGCTGTTCTTCAGCTCTTAGGTTGTTGAAATTAAGGTTAAAGCCTTCTTGCTCTCCGTCTCTTAATACAAAAGGAAAGTCATTTACAGGAGATACAAACGAATAAAACGGTGCGCGAAGGTAATTATCTTGCTCCTCTACCTCAAATAGCTTTGATCTCACACACCCAAACTGATCTCTAGCATATGCAATGTAATCACCCGGCACTACATTAGTGACTATGCTTGAACTTTGGTAGCTATCTTCTACAGGTGGCGGTGTTGCACCGTCAATAAATTGTATTTGATACTCGGTATCATTAAACCCTAGCCCTTGATCGGTAGTTACGATGTCTATAGTGCCTCCTGACACCGTTGTAGCCACATCTACACGCTCCAAAAAGAAAACAGGCGGTATTCTTACCTGATACTCCCGAGAAACCCCATTAATAGTGACGGTATAGGAGCAATTACGCCCCCTATCCACTTCAAAGGTAGCTGTATTTACATCGGTAACGGTAACAGACTCGGCCAGTGTACCTGCATTATATCGAAATTGAATGACATCTGCATTTGTGCCACCGACTATATCTACCTTTAAATCAACGTGAATACAAGGCGTAGAGCCGTGCTTTAAAATAGTTTCTTCAGTATCAAAAGCAAGCTCTTGCGGAGTGTCCGCGTGGCTTACGGTAAGGCTGGTGCTTTGATCGTCAAAGCTGGCAAAATAACCGTTTGTAAAGTTCTCAATAGTAATTACGCTTCCCTCGCGCTTAATATCGAACTGCTCGGTGGTATTATAATCCCCTCTAAATTTATTTGTAAAGTTATTCGCTTGAGATATAAGGTCTGTAGCTATTGGCACCAACCCAAAGCCTACACGCGAATCGCTAAAAGTGAGTCGTATCTCTGGATCACCGCCCGTAGCTGGCCGAAGTATTAAATACTCTCCTGCCACCCCTTTTGCTGTTACTTCTACTGTTAGTATGCTTGCCATAATCTAAAACCCGAAGGCTTGTTTTAATTCTACTTTGATTGTGTCTTTTATATCTGCCTTATACAAATAGCCGTAACCTATTTGCCCATTTTCATCAGTGAACTTCATAAGGCAGTAGGCGTTTCTTTTGCCTGCTGGTATCGATCGTAACTTATTTTCTAGTGATCGCGAGTAAGAAGCGGTTAATGTGATTGTAATAGGGTTAATTATTGGATTATCAAAATCAGTAAGGGGTATATTATCATTTTCCTTGCGCAATTCTTCTCCAACTTGTTGGCTAAATAGAGATACATTACCTTTAGTGTTGGCGTATCTTAATAGCTCATCATTGTAAATAGATAGCCCCAAATCGTTTTTAAACCATTTGCCGTGTCGCAATAGGCAGTTTATAGGGCTAAATATGGTGTTGTATAGTGTTTCCGCACTAAATACACCACCTACCGTAGTAAACTGCTCCGAGATAGTTTTGATCGTGTAAAAGCCTTGTTTAGTCTCTTTAGAGTCGAAAACCATTACATCTTTGTCGTATTGACTATCCGTATCGGGTAGTATTTCATATTGCTTACGTCTGGTTAGCTCCTGTTCGTTAGGATCAGTAATATAGGCGCACGTTGCGTTATACTCGTTATCTACGTCCAATGGTGTAGTAAAGCCGTTTACCGTATGTGTAACCTCTAATCCGTAAACCTCCTCATTTACACCCGATTTAGTATAACCAACCTTTACCGAGCCAAATAAGTACTGTAGATCCGTTTCGTATTGAATATCCGTAACATTACCCAAGTTAATAATATCTGAGTTGTTTAAGAAATAATCGATTTTCTCCAGCTTAACTACTTTCTGCCCTTCACGGAGGATCACATCAAATCCGCAAGGCTCTAGGGTGAACATAAATTTATAGAAGTCATCAAAAGAAGTGGTGAGAAGGGGTGCGGGCTGCAATTGCTCGTTTTCATCACTAAATAGAACGTTTCGCACGGTCTCACCACTTGCCAAAGTAACATCTGGCCAACTCTCAGCGATTAAATCACTCTCGAAAATTGCTTCGGCATCAATTATACTTACTAGCCTTTGCCCCAACTGCTGCAACGTAACCACTTTGTTAGAAGTAGGCTCGAAATAGCTTTCCTCATCAATATCAACGGTAATATCATAGCTTACATCCAGCTCAAAATCTGTATCGCCAGCACCACCGCCCGACTCATTGTTATTAAAACGCCAACCCAAATAAAGGCTTTCGCTAGGCGCAAGGGTAACATCTTGATCAAAACTAACCGCAATAGTATTGCCTACATCGCTTGCAGGATTGCTTGTGTTATATAAGTAGTTTTCTTCTGTCCATACGTCTAAAATATCGGTGTAATCAGTATCATACTTACTTAAAGTAAGCTGTAAATTCTCGGTTTCTAAGTCATCAGCAAAGTACCTATCTATAGTAAAAGTTCCCGAAATCTTAACCCGTCTTGTGCGCTCCTGTGTATCATCGAGAATAAAGAAATTTGCAGCCGAGGCATCAACACTGTCAAAACTAGCTCCAGATACAAACTGCGACACCAAACGATCACTATTAAAAACGTTATTTAACGGCACTGCCGCCCTTACCCTTAAATCGCTAGGCGCATCAATATTTATCTTGCTTTGCTCACCGTTATCATTAAGTCGTGATTGAAGGAATAATTGACGCCCTGGCAGATTAATTACATTTGGCGTAAATATAGGCAGATCTTCCCCGTCTATGCTTTGAATACGGTCTACTTCAAATTTTTCTTTTAGATTGTTTTTGAACTTTTGACTGAAGGTATCTTCGTAATAATCAGCTGTAAATGTCAATCGATCCCATTTAGCTGTCTTAAAGTCTAAATAGCCGATATTTTGTAAGTTCCAGCAGCCGTTATAAAAAGACTCACGCATTAACTGTACCTTGGCATTAGTTCCCTTTTGTAGTCGCTCTAAGTTTAAAAAGGTGTAGCCGTCTTTTACAAAGTCAAGGTTTTGCTTAATCTCTAAAAAGATCCCGTCGCTACGCTTAGACCGCGCAAGAGTAGTCTCAACCTCCTTCCAATTTACGGGGTCGTTTTGTAATACTAATTTCTTAGTATCTGTTATTAAAGTAAATCTCTCTTGCTCGTAAAACATTAGGCCTTATTAATCTGTTTTTGTAAATACAACTCCTTTGCGATAACCTTCGCGATGTCCTGATAATTACCACTAGAAGAAGGCATTTTGTTTATTGCTCGACTCATCCCTTTTTCAATATCCTTTGATACATCCCTAGTCTCTTGTTTTGGGGGTAGGATGCCCGTATCTTTCAGCAGCCTATCGTAAAGCATAGACTCTACATTATGCGCTGGGTGAACTTTATCACCTTTGTTCATTTGCACTAATTGGTTGCGGTTTGAGTACATTTCAAGCCTTCCGTCTGCTCTTTCTAAAATCTCGCGGTAATTAGAGCTTTTAGCATCGTTTATAAGTGCCGCGCCCTCATAAGTACCTGATAAATGCCCGTCTTTAAATTTGGGTATAGGTTGTGCCAATACAGCAGCTAATTGAATAGCTCCCTGCGCTGCTACAATAGCCGAAAATGGTATCGAGAAAATAGCGCCCCCTTGAGCAAGAGCTTTACTAATACCTACCGCTGTATTTGCTATCACTCTAGCGGCATTAAAGGCCTTTTCAATTCGTGCTTGCTTTATTTGTTCTTGTCTCTTTTTGCGCTCTAATTCAACTCGTTTTTGCTCTTGCTGCGCTTCAAGTCTTGCTCTTTGCTCAAGTGAAAACTCCTCGCTTGCTAGTATTTCGCTATATTTTTGCTCATTTCGGGCTATTTCATCATCAATACGCTGGATATTACGCTCATATAGGGTGCTAGCTAAGTTACCAATATCACTAAAAAAACTTGTGGCAGTGGTAAGTTGAGCTTCCCAACCCATATCTGTAGTGCCTATTTCTTGCATTTTGCCTTTAAGCTCATCAAGTTTTAAGGTAAGTGCCTCTACTATCTCCACATCTGAAGGAACAATTAACCCGTCAAATACATCTTGCTCGCTTGTAAGTCTAAGGGTATCTATTAAATCTTGGTGGGCTTGGTCAATATCAGCAACCTTTTTGCGGTATGTTTCCCCGTCGATTATACCTTTTATCCACAACTCGAATAGTTTTTGCCTAAGCTCGTCAAAACTTAGCCCAGCATCACCCAAAAGAGTATCTACCTTTTTAAGAGTGCCTACAAATTCACCTGTACCCTTATTTAATCCTTGCAGCCCTGCCTCAAGCTCTAAGGCCGCAAGTAGTTGCTCCTCAAACTTCTCATTAAGCTGCTCAATTACTTTGGTTTCTTCTTCAACACCTTCTTTTCTTCGGTCTTGCGCTGCGGTCACTATAGAGGCGGCATCAAGCCCAGCAGTACCATAACCTTTAGCCGCGGCCACTACGTAATCATACCACTTTACTTCTTCCTCTAGGTTGGCAGCCTTACGCTCAAATAGTTTTGCCTCGCGCTCAGCTATAATCTTACTAAAGGCATCTGCTTTAGCTCTGGCGGCCGTAGCTTGGATATATTTTTCTGTAATATCAACTACCTTTTGCATTGAGCGTTCTTGGTCAATAGTGGCTCCTGTGAGTTCGGGTATGGTTTGCGCTAAATTATCAAGAGCCTCTTGTCTGGCCACATCGCTTTTTGTAGAATCAACTACAATATCTCGATAAGTCTTTAATTCTTTAGTGGATGCAAAAACAGATGCTTGTGCTTCAGAAATACTTTTATTAAGTCTAGTTTGTGCTTTTTCAGCCTCACTAGCACCAAAAGCCAAATCAATTAAATCTTTTCCGTAAATAGTAAGTAATGTTACACCTACAGATAACAACACTTGTGCGCTAAGTAGTGACTTTCCAATTTTACCAAGTACGCCTTGAGTAGCTTTCCCTTCAGCAGCTAAAGCCTTATTAGCTACTCTTAGTTTTTGGATTTCATCAAATAACATCG
>ENA-OUOG01003266-OUOG01003266.1-marine-metagenome-genome-assembly--contig:-NODE-3266-length-15449-cov-5.379456_pt1 | contig 15449 bp, 15 predicted proteins | sample MGYA00248635_ERZ508505 | MGnify/ENA primary metagenome ERZ508505 (study PRJEB26176, sample SAMN06267871) | marine metagenome | isolation source: Saanich Inlet, British Columbia, Canada | place: Pacific...
CAAAAAAGGCAAATTTAATGGAAACCTAACTAAAACATCTTATGTAAGAACAGCTGTTTCTAATGACATTATTGGAACAGAATATGCTGCAATGCTGAAAAACATCTATGCCATTGCAGCTGGAATAGCGCATGGTTTAGGTTATGGGGATAATTTTCAAAGCGTCTTAATGAGTAATGCCATACGGGAAATGAAGCGTTACATTCGCAATGTCCACAAACTTAAACGAAACATCAATAATTCAGCTTATTTGGGGGATCTACTTGTAACAGGCTATTCTGTTTTTAGTCGAAATAGAACCTTTGGAACTTTTATTGGGAAAGGCTACACTGTTACCGCTGCACAGGCAGAAATGAACATGGTTGCCGAGGGATACTATGCCGCAAAATCGGCAAAACTACTGGGTATCAACTACAGAACGCTCACCCCAATAATTGATGCTGTTTATGCTGTTTTATACGAAGGACAATCTCCGGAAAAAACCTTCCTTAAATTGAGTAAAAAATTAAACTAAAGGGTTGATTTAAATTGCTCTAAAAAGCGAAGATCGTTTTCGAAAAACATGCGAATATCGCCTACTTGATAAAGCAACATGGCAATGCGCTCTATTCCCATTCCAAAAGCAAAACCCGAATATTGGGTAGGATCAATCCCACAATTGGTCAAAACATTGGGATCGACCATTCCACAACCCATAATTTCTAACCAACCTGTTCCTTTGGTAATGCGATAATCTACTTCGGTTTCTAAGCCCCAATAGATGTCTACTTCAGCACTGGGTTCTGTGAAAGGAAAATAGGAAGGGCGCAAACGAATTTTAGATTTCCCAAAAAGTGCTTTGGTAAAATAAAGTAAGGTTTGTTTCAGATCCGCAAACGAAACATCTTTATCAATATAGAGCCCCTCTACTTGGTGAAATATACAATGTGCTCTTGCAGAGATTGCCTCATTTCGAAAAACACGTCCCGGCGAAATGGTCCGAATTGGTGGTGTGTTATTCTCCATATAGCGGACTTGAACCGAGGAGGTATGTGTTCGCAATAAAATATCTGGATCGGTCTGAATAAAGAAGGTGTCCTGCATGTCGCGTGCTGGATGATATTCAGGTAGATTTAAAGCCGTGAAATTGTGCCAATCATCTTCGATTTCTGGTCCTTCAGAAATGTTGTAACCAATCTGATTAAAAATTTCAATGATTCTGTTCTTAACCAAGGTCAATGGATGTTGAGATCCAAGCTTTACTGGGTAGCCCGGACGACTTAAATCAAGACCATGAGTGGCGGTACCTGCAGAGCTTTGTCCTGATTTTAAAGTCTCAACTTTTTCTGATACGGCGGTTTTAAGTTCATTCAGAACTTGACCGTATGCCTTCTTTTCTTCGTTTTTGACTTCACGAAAAGCTGCAAAGAGTTCATTCAATATACCTTTCTTCCCAGCATATTTAATCCTGAATTCCTCAATGGCTTCTTGAGATGTAGCCGTGAATTGATTCACCTCTTCTAAATGCGCTTTAACCTTATCAATCATGGGCATAAAAGTAATAAATATCCTATTGAATTACTTCTTTTTCTAGGAAGTAATCTACGATGGCTTCTTTCATTAAAACCGATTGTTCTCCAGGTTTTAACACCGGTAGTTCTTCCATTAATTTAAAATGGGGCCAACCTTCGTCGTCATAAAAATCAAAACGATAATACCCAAAAGGCTCTAGAACAGTACATATCCCAATGTGAATTATATTTACATTATCGTCTTTTTTAAAACGTTGATGTATTTTTCCTAACTCCTGAAGGCCTACCAAATATAGTACTCCCTCAATGTCTATTGTTTCTGTTTCCGAAAATTTTTCTGTCAAAAAATCCAAAACAGAGTTCCATCGGTTCTTTAAAAGTTGATCGCGGCTAGTGGTTTCCATGGCACAAATATACCGATTCCTGTGGCAGAATGAAAGTATAGAAAAGTGCTATATTTAACCAATGAATTATTTGGACATTATTCTTGGTAGTCTTATTCTCTACGGAGCTGTAAAGGGTTTCTTTAAAGGACTAATTATTGAAGCGGCTTCTTTGGTGGCATTAATTGCTGGAATTGTCGGTGCTCTTCTTCTTGCTACTTCTGTTAGTGATTTATTGACAACTTTTTTTGATTTTGACACAATTCCACCAGCAGGCATCATCTTTATCCTCATTTTTATTGTCATTATCGTTTTAATTAATTTACTCGCTCGTTTTTTGACTAGAGTTATAAAAATGGCTGCTTTAGGAAGCATCAACCGCATTTTTGGCGCTGTGTTTGGTGGTGCTAAATTTGCTTTAATCCTTAGTGCTATTCTCCTAATGGTTGATCAATTTTCTTTTCTATTTCAATATGTAGACACAGCAATTTTGGACGAGTCATATTTATATCAACCCATCAAAACCTTTGGAGAAACGCTCTTCGAGTGGTTGCTAGACAGAAAAGATTTACTACCGCAAGAGCTAATTTAGGCGCTTGATCCCACTGTTTTGAATCCACCCTTCTGAACCATTTGCCAATTTAACTTTTGACCAACCTTCGAGAGCATCTACCACCTCAACAACTGTTCCTTCATGCAATAAAAAAAGAATGTCTGCACGAGTGTTTGGCTCTCCCCAAATTTCAATTTCGCGTTCAAAGATCACCGCTTTTTGAATCGAATTTAAGGCAAGCTTACTTTGTGTTAGTCCCAAAGATACTAGCGTAGTTAAAACAAAAATAATGGCTAACGAAAAGAATAGTCTTTTGAATCGAATATGATTATTCCAACGATACATAAAAAACAACAATGCACCCATCCAAGCAAAAACAAGGGTGATAATTGTCCATTGGTCAAGGGTTAAAAATGCTAAAACTTTTTGTTGTAACAAATCTATTTGCGTTTCAGGTAATTTGTCAATAGCGTCTTGCGTCATATTATTTGCAAAACTACTGTTGTTCAAAATAGTTTTGTCCATTGGATCTAAGCGCTTGGCTTGCTCAAAATAGTAAACACTTTCAGCAACATTACCCAATCGATAATGTGCATTCCCCAAATTAAAATAAACTTCAGCGCTGTGTAGCTTATCGTTCAATATGGCTTCATATTTTTCGATGGCCAAGCTGTAATTTCCACCATTATAGGCTGCATTCGCTTGATCAAAAACAGTCGTATTACTTTGCCCCAACAAAGTTGTGAAGGGAAAGATCAAAAGAATAAAAAGGTAGATATTTGTTCTCATATTTCTCGATCTAATGCAGCAATGGTTTGAACAGCAAGATCAAAATCTTCCTGCATAGTTACGTTTGAACTGGGTGCATAGCGGGCTGCTTCACATTTCTCTAAAATGGAAACAAAGGCACTAATATTACTCGCCTGACTATTTTTTTCTTGTAATAAGCCTACGATGCGTTCTTTTGAAAACTCTGAAGTTTCTATGGATAATTTGGCTTTTAAATAATTGTGTAATGCTCGTTCAAGGGCGTCATAAAAACGTTCCTTTTCTCCCAAGGCCTTCTTGGCTGAACTCAAGTATTTTTTGGCCAAACGATTGGCGTATTTTTGGCGTGCTGTTACTGGATCAATTGTTTTGTTTTCATTCCTTCTTTTTAAGAACGCAATAATAAAGTATAATAAATATGGACTGCATAAAAGCATCCAAAAACGTGAAGAACGATAGAATGCTTCTTTTTCAAGAGGAATCAAAGAGGTTTCCAACTTTATAAAATCAAAGTAGTTTTCGTTGATCAACGGAACCTGCTTAGCTAAGTTTCCTTGCAGCGAAGGATTGTTTGCCACTGGACCTTCAAAAACATCAATCAAGGCTTCTTTGGAGTTCAAACTTACATAAGTCTCTTTTACTGGATCAAAATAACTGAAAGTGAGCGGTGGAATAGGATAATTTCCCTGGTACTGAGGAACAATTGTATAGGTGTCTTCTATGCTTCCCTGCATCCCTAATAAATTGGTTTTAATTCTCTCCATATGCTCTGGCTCATAGACCTCTAAAGAGCTAGGGGCTTTGAGTTTTGGCAAGGAGAAAAGTTTTAAATTACCTCGTCCTGAAACCTTGACAGTTGCCTGAAAAGATTCCGATGACTTGAGGGCAGTCTTATTGAACTTAACATTTAAATCAAATGTTCCAACAGCGCCATCAAAGTTGGCAGGTTTCCCAGACTCAGGTAAAGATCGTACGTTGATTGAACGCCTTCCTGCTGTAATAATCTTGGGTGTTTTTTGGTAGACTCGATTGCCAAAAAAATCGCGGCGATTGGTTGGCACATCGACAGAAACATTCAATGTAAGCGGTTCAAGGGTGAGTTTCCCTGCTTTCTGAGGATAAAGAACTGCCTTGCGCCAGGTGACATAGTTATAGGCTTCTCCTTTGTATTCCCCTCGTTTGATTTCTAATTTTGGAATTGGGATCAAATGACTCCAAAAATCACTGTACTTGGGCATTTCAACCTCATTGACATTGGAAACACTTATTTCTGAAGAGAAGTAAAGCTTATAAATAACCGTTACCGCTTCATTTAAGTAAGGGTTGGTTTTTGAGATTTCAGCAACCAAATGCAAGTTTTCATCTGCAATAGCCGTGGCGCGTGCTTGCGGACTATTGGGGTTGTTAACTGCTTCGGTAACTTCTACCTGTTTGGGACTGGTTTTATAGACCTCTCCATCAATTTGAATTGAAGCCTGACCAATGGTAAGTTTCCCTTTTCGGTTGGGGGTTAAAAAATAGGTGTAGGTTTTCGAAAAACTTCGAACACCATTCACATAACTATTACTTACCGACTGATTTGGTCCTCCGATGACAGAAAAACCGTCAAAATTGGGAGGAATAAAATTATCGCCATTTTGATTCATCTCAAAACTCACCCTTAGACGTTCATTCAGACCAAGTCTGTTTTTACTCAACTTAGTTTCAAAACGAACTTGCGCAGCTACTTCAACAGAGAAGAAACTGAAACAAATGACACTAAAAAATAAAATAAGTTGTTTCATTTTTCTTACCAGTCCTTTTTCGTTTTTACGGGAACGCCTTGCACTTTTTCTGCATTGACCTTGTCTTGAACATTTTTCTCCTGTTGGTTCATTGCTTCAAGAAGACTTTTTACTTGTTCGGGTGATATTTGTCCGGGTTTTCTTGGTGGTGGAGGTTGTTTCTGATCCCCTTCCTTCTTGTCTTCTTTTGGCTTTTTAGGATCGTCTTTCTTTTTATCGTCCTCTCCTTTTTCATCTTTCTCTTCCTGATCCTTTTTGTCTTCTTTCTCGTCGCCTTCTTCACCATCGTCAGATGGTTTTTCTTTTTTATCCCCCTCCGAATCGTCTTCCTTATTCTCTTGATCGTCTTTTTGATCCTGCTGGTCTTGTTGATCTTGATCTTGGTCCTGATCTTGCTTTTCTTCTTCTTGCTTTTGCTTTTCTAATAATTCTTTCGCGAGGGCATAATTGTATCGTGTCTCTTCGTCTGTAGGGTTATTACGTAATGCATTTTTATAAGCCTCTACAGCTTTTTCATAGTCTTTTTGTTGCATGAATCCATTACCCATATTGTGAAAAGCCAAGTGTTTATCCTCTTTTTTAAGGCTATTCTTTTGGGTTTCAAAATACCGCTGGTTGGCTTGATCATAGTCTTTGGAACGATACAAGGTGTTTCCTAGATTATGCTGTGCCTTTGGGTTAATGCTATTGAGGGATAAGGCCTTTCTGTATTCTCCTTCGGCTTGCGAATAGGCTTCTTCTTGATGAAGCTCATTTCCATCAGCAATTAAATTCGTTTCTTTTTCTGTCTGTGCAAGAAGACTGAGTAGGCCTAGGTTAAATACCGCTATGGTGAATATCTTTTTCATTGGGATGAGGTTTCTTTTTCGTTAAATAAATTTAAGCGCTCTACCCATTTCGTACGGGTTTCTAAAAGGAAAACATCCATCAAAAATAAGAGGAATCCAGCAATCAAAAAAGACTGGAAGCGATCTTTATAGCTCACGAATTTTTTTGCTTCAAATTCTTTTTTCTCCATTTGTTTGAGCTCTTCACGTACAAAGCTTAAGACGGCTTGGGTATCGTTCCCATCTAAATAAGCAGCATCCGTAGACGAGGCAATGGATTCCAAAACTGTTGCATTTCGTTTTGTAATGACAACTTCATCGTTTTCATCTTTCTTGTAGCGTTCAACAACTCCATTGCGTTTAATGGGAATAGGAGAGCCTTTTTCAGATCCAACGCCAAGGGTGAATATTTTAATCCCAAGGGCGTTGGCCCGTTGGGCAGCATCGATGGTTCCCTCTTCCGAATGATCTTCCCCATCAGATAAAATAAATACCACTCGATTGGTTTGTTCTTCATCATCAAAAAAAGTGGCGGCAAGATCAATGGCAGCATCAATGGCTGTTCCTTGAGAGGACAACATATCAGTGTTAAGGGCTTGTAAAAACATTTTAGCGGCACTGTAATCGGTTGTAATGGGTAACTGAGGAACTGCTTGAGCTGCATAGGCGATGATACCAACTCGGTCACTTGCAAGGTCGTTTAACAAAGCAGACACCAAGCGCTTGGCTTTCTCCAAGCGGTTTGGTGCAATGTCTTCGGCTAACATGCTTTTGGATACATCAATGGCAAAAACAATATCCACCCCTTCTCGTTTAACTGTTTCTAACTGTGTCCCAATTTTTGGGTTGACTAAAGCAATGATAAAACAACTGAGCCCAAGACTGACTATTATTAATTTTAGAAAGGGTTTAAAGCGTGAACGGTTGGGACTTAAAACATCCAATAGTGGAGAAGAAGAAAAAGTTGCTTGGGTTTTTTTCTTCCAATTACTTACCCACAAATAACCCACCCAAAGAATGGGGAGAAGGGCAAACGCATAAAAATAAACTGTCTCGTCGAGTTGATACATTTTATATAAAACTTCTGTAAAGGGTGTTCTTCAAAATCCATTCCAAAAAAAGTAAGGCCATGGCGATTAAAACCAAAATCCGGTATTTTTCTTGGTAATTGTAATACTTAAATTCTTCTATTTCTGTTTTTTCTAATTTATTAATTTCAGCGTAAATATCTTCCAAACTGCTGTTATCGGTTGCTCGAAAATAGAGTCCGCCGGTGGCATCAGCAATTGACTTTAGGAGTTCTTCGTCGATTTCTACCTTGGTGATCCCATATTGAAATTTTCCATTGGGTAAAACTCCAATTGGTGCTCGTGCATTTCCATTACTTCCCAATCCAATGGTATAGGTTTTGATCTGAAATTCAACCGCTAGTTCAGCAGCAATTTTTGGGTCAATAAAACCTGCATTGTTGACCCCATCGGTCAATAAAATTATAACCTTACTTTTTGCACGGCTATCTTTTAGTCGGTTGACCGCAGTGGCCAGCCCCATTCCAATGGCCGTTCCATCGTTGATGATGCCATCGTAACGAATTTCATTTAAAGCATTTTGGACAATTCGCTTGTCGCTCGTGATGGGTGTTTTGGTATAGCTTTCTCCAGCATAAATAACTAAACCTATTCGATCGCTTCGACGTTGATTGATGAAATCGCCAGCAACATTTTTCAAGGCCGCTAAACGATTCGGTTTGAGGTCTTGGGCTAACATACTAGAAGAAACATCAATAGCCATGACAATGTCGATCCCTTTATTGGTTTTAGTTCGGGTTGAAACATCGACGGTTTGCGGTCGAGCAAAAGCCAAAATGACCAAGGACATGGCCAGTAGTCTAAAAATAAAAAGCATTGGAAACAATTTAACCAACAAGGAAGGTGATCCTTTAAAGCCCTGGAGTGAAGAAAGGGTTAATCGAGCCTGTTGGTGTTTTCGCTTAAATCCATACCAAACCATTACAGGTAGGAGAAGGAGAAAGCCCCACAGATATTCAGGATTGGCAAATTGAATTTGACTAAACACTTATAATTCTTTTATAATTTCTATTGATTCGAGTATTTTTTCTTCTATTTTTTCTCCGTAGCGATCGTCTTTGGAAAACAGCAACTGCATCTCTGCCGTTCCTATCTCAAAGGGAAATATGATACTAACGAATCGACAACGGGTGTTTTCCGCTCCGTTGGGCAAATCTAGGGTACCATATAAACGTAAAGCAGTTGTCCCGTCGGCTGTGGTGAAATTGTCATTTTGCACCAATAAATTTACAGCTCCTTTTTCTTCATAGGCAGATACGGCGGCTTCCATAAGCTCGCGAGCTATGGCTTCTTGTTCTTCTTCGCTCAGCTCTTTCTTGTCCTCAGTTGCTCGCTTTTCAAAACTAAGTTGAATGTAAAAATCATTGAATGGATCTCCTGCTGCGTAAATTACTTTTTGAGCATTAGACTTATTGTCACGCAATAAAACGGTGGGTGTTTCAACTGAAATTGGGGGAGAACCATAATGACTCTTTACCCAAGAGTTATCTAATAATACTTTGGTTGGATAGCGGAAAATGGTGTCTTTTACTGGTGTAAAGCCATAGTATGTGATGGCTACAATTGCAGCAATCACGATTACAGATAAGGATGAAATTCCTATCAATTGTATTTTTTGAATACGTCGTTTGCGTTCCAATTCTCGTTGGAAAGCAGCTGTGGCCTCCAATTCTTCAAGTGTTGGTTCGGGTAAGGCTTCGTTGGTTTCAATAACGACCTGTTCCACCATTGCTCTATCGGCAGTCACAATTCCTAATTCTGGTGCCGAACGGGCAAACTTGGCTAGGTCAGCGTTTTGTAAAACACGTTTTAAATTGTTTAGCGTTTCAATATTAAGATCGAGTGTACCTGCATCTTTTCGGAGTTCGAGCTTTTCTAGCAGTTCGTCTGATGTACTTTCCAAGGCATCAATAGAGGCTTCTTCTTCAAGGTAACGACGAACCACGTCGGTCAATTTCGAATAATACAATTTATATTCTGCTTGCTCAGTTGGAATTTGATTCTCCAAAGCTTTCAGCTCATTCAATGCGCGATCAAAAGGAGGGATTTCTTCAAGCAAGGCTTCTTTCTTTTTTTTGTATTGTTTGTTCAGATAATACAATGTAAAAAGCAAGAGCAGAAAGAAAATTCCTAGTAGATACTGCTGGATAATTTGGGTATAGTTACGCTCTACTAATTGAATGGGTTTGATGTCATACAAAGGTTGTTGCAAGGTATCTACCTTGACTGTTGCAACTCGAATAGCAATAGAATCAGAAAAGTTAGAAATGCCATCTACCACAACTTTTTGAGGAGGAATCCAATAATTCCCTGAATCAAACTGGATTAACGCATAGCGCTTTGTATAGAGATAATGTTGTTGTGCACGAAGTGTATCGATTGGTGATTCTTCTAAAATTTCAAATGGAAGAAAAAGCGGTTGTGGAGAAAATTCGACCATGGATAGGGAATCGGTTTTCACCTGTAGAGTAAGGTTGATTTGCGCTCCTATTCGCACTTGGGTTGAATCAACTTCTGTTGTAACTGCAGTAGCCAATTGCGCTACAACCCCTGTCGAAAAACAGAAGAAAACGAAGGTAAAATAAATCAACAAATTGCGTTTCATGCTCTATATTCTTGCTTTAAAATAGCCCAATAGTTTTTTTACATAACTTTCATCTAACCGACAATCGATGGCACCGGCACCATTCATTTTGAAGGTGTTTTTAAAATTTTCTTTGCGTTCTAGATTGTAAATAGCATACTGTTGGCGAACTTTCTTAGAGCTGGTATTGACCCATTGAATAGCTTGTGTTTCGCTATCTACCATGGGTACTATTCCTAGATTAGGCATTTCTTCTTCCAATTTATCATAAACACGAATTCCAGTCAAATCATGCTTTCTAGCTGCAATACGTAAGGTCTTTTCGTAACCATCATCCATGAAATCTGATAAGATAAACATGATGGCTTTCTTTTTCAATACCCCGGATAAAAAAGCAAGGGCGTTGCCAATGTCAGTAGCTTTACTTTTTGGTTCAAATTCCAATAATTCTCGTATGATACGCAAGATATGGGATCGGCCCTTTTTAGGAGGAATGAATAATTCTACTTGGTCTGAAAAAAGCAATAAGCCAACTTTGTCATTATTTTGAAGGGCTGAGAAAGAGAGGGTAGCGGCAATTTCTGTCAATATATCTCGCTTAAATTGTTGCGTTGTACCAAAAAATTCTGATCCACTCACATCGACCATCAACATCAAGGTAAGTTCTCTTTCCTCTTCAAAAACTTTGACAAAAGGTTCATTATAACGTGCTGTTACATTCCAATCAATTGCGCGAACATCATCTCCAAATTGATATTGACGAACTTCACTAAAGGTCATTCCTCGTCCTTTGAAGGTACTGTGGTATTCCCCGCCAAAGACATGATCACTTAGTCTTCGGGTTTTAATTTCAATCTTTCGAACTTTTTTTAGTAAGTCTTTAGTATCCATAGTGGAATTTACTCCTTGATATTGAGATTATTAAGGTACCTCAACGTGGTTGATGATTTGCGAAATCAAATCTTCAGAAGTAATGTTTTCTGCTTCAGCTTCGTAGGTTAATCCAATTCTGTGGCGTAAAACATCATTAATGACTGCACGAACATCTTCAGGAATAACATAGCCTCGATGTCTCAGAAAAGCATAGCATTTTGCGGCTGTAGCAAGATTAATACTTCCTCGAGGCGAAGCCCCAAAACTGATTAAGGGTTTTATCTTATCCAATTGATAATTCTCTGGATAACGCGTAGCAAAGATCAAATCTAAAATATAGCGTTCAATTTTTTCATCCATATAAACCTCTCGGACAGTATCTTGAGCGGTAAGTATTTGCTTGGTTGTTACAACCGGCTTTATTTTTTCATAGGATGCTTGTAGATTCTGTCGAACAATGAGTTGTTCATCGACCAAATTTGGGTAGTCGATTACCGTTTTCAACATAAAACGGTCAACTTGCGCTTCGGGTAAAGGATAGGTTCCTTCTTGCTCAACAGGGTTTTGCGTTGCCATAACCAAAAATGGTTGTTGCAATTTAAAGGTAGTGTCTCCAATGGTTACCTGCTTTTCTTGCATGGCTTCTAGCAATGCAGACTGCACTTTGGCGGGTGCACGGTTAATCTCATCTGCCAAAACAAAGTTGGCGAAAATAGGTCCTTTCTTGATGGAAAAATCATTCTCCTTGATGTTGTAAATCATGGTTCCAACAACATCGGCTGGGAGCAGGTCGGGCGTAAATTGAATTCTACTAAAACTTCCCTTTACCGCTTGACTAAGGGTGTTGATTGCCAAGGTCTTGGCAAGCCCAGGGACACCCTCTAATAGAATGTGTCCACGACCAATTAGCCCAATCAACAAACGTTCGATCATGTGTTTTTGTCCAACAATGACCTTGTTCATTTCCATGGTCAACAAGTCTACAAAGGCACTTTCCTTTTCAATTTTTTCGTTAATCGCTTTGATATCTATACCTGTCTGGGTGCTCATATTTATAGTTTTTTATCGGAAGACAAATTTGTGGATTTTTTTTGCCATAGCTTGTTAATAATTGGTTAAAAGTTGTTATTTTACAAGGGATGTACATCTTTACTTTCACATTAAATTTACTGGACTTTTTTAACTTAATTGCATGAAATGGACAGAATAATTGCAGGAACGATGACTTGGGGGGCTTGGGGAAGGAATTTCTCTACTGCCGAAATAGCCCAATTGATCGAAGAAAGTGTTGAAGTTGGGCTAACAAGCTTTGATCATGCTGACATTTATGGAGGCTACACAACCGAGCAGGCTTTTGGAAAAGGATTTGTTGAAAGCAATATTTCACGTGAGCAAGTTAGACATATTTCTAAATGCGGAATTCAGTACCCTTGCGAAAAACGACCACTGAATGTAAAACATTATGACTACAGCAAAAAACACATCATCGCTTCAGTAGAAAATTCGCTTAAAAATCTTCAGACCGATTATCTCGACCTTCTTCTTTTGCATCGCCCAAGCCCCTTAATGGATGTAAACGAAATTGCGGCTGCATTTCAATCTCTTTCAAAAGAAGGAAAGGTGAAGTCATTTGGTGTGTCTAACTTTAGTCCAAGTCAATTGCAGTTATTACAAAAAGATGTTGTCCTCGATTGGAATCAAATTGAATGTTCCCTATCAGAAACCTCTGCAATGTTCGACGGTACGCTCGATTACCATCAAACCCATGGTATTGGCACTATGGCTTGGAGTCCGTTGGGAACTTATTTTAAAGAAGAAAGTCCTGCTGGAAAACGAGTAAAAAAACTTCTCATTAACCTCTGCCAAAAATATAGCTTAAGCGAAGATCAATTATTGTTGGTTTGGCTTCTCCAGCATCCTGCTAAAATATACCCAGTAGTGGGCACCACTAGAATTGAGCGTTTAAAAGCGGCTAAAGAAGCTACAACCGTAGAACTCGATGTTCAAGATTGGTTTTTATTACTCGAAGCACAAAAAGGAGAGAAAGTTCCTTAAACCATTAATATGAAAAACACAACTATACTCATCACTGGTGCAAGCAGTGGAATTGGAAAAGCAACCGCAGAATTATTTGCAGAAAATGGCGCCCGACTTATTTTATGTGGTCGAAGACAGGAGCGTTTGGATCAACTAAAAGATTCGCTAAATACAGACGTGCACCTACTCAATTTTGATGTACGCGATCGAACGGCTGTTTTTAAAGCAATTGAGTCGCTTCCCTCCCAATGGAAACAAATCGACGTGCTGATCAATAACGCTGGAAACGCCCATGGTTTAGATCCTGTTCAAACTGCCGATCTCGACGATTGGGACGCCATGATTGACGGAAACGTAAAGGGAGTAATGTATGTAACCAAAGCCATACTTCCCCAAATGATTGAGCGTAAAGCAGGACAAATCATTAATCTTGGATCGATTGCTGGACTAGAAGTTTATCCAAATGGAAATGTATACTGCGCAAGTAAATTTGCTGTAGATGCCTTTACTCAAGGGCTTCGCATTGATTTAAATCCCTATGGAATTCGCGTAGGTGCCATTCACCCAGGTCTGGTCGAAACAGAATTTTCCATGGTACGCTTTAAAGGCGATGAAACCCGTTCGAAAAGTGTTTATGCTACAATTACTGCCCTACAGGCCCAAGACATTGCCCATGCCATTGAATATATGGTCGCTGTCCCGCCACATGTAACCATTGCTGATATTACCCTGCTCCCCACAGATCAAGCTAACGCAACAGTAGTTAACCGCAAACAATGATCAACAAACGACTTTTGGTCAAAGCCCTTTTATCCCACAACGATGAAAACAGCTTTTATGATAAAAAGTTAAAGCTCAACCTATCGACCAAAGAGGGAAAAGCCAAGTTTTTAAAACATGTTTGTGCACTCTCCAATTCCAACCCAAACAACAATTCCTATATCGTGATCGGCGTTGAGGATAAAGCAAATGCCATTGTTGGTGTCGATTTTTTTGATGATAGTAAGATCCAAAATCTCATCAATGCCTATATGGAAAACCCGCCTTTGGTCTTGTATGAAAATATTCCGTTTCCACATCTCCCTCCCGGAAAAGTTGTTGGCTTGGTCACCATTCGTCCAATTCAGCACATTACATCATTACGAAAAAATATTTGGAAATATTATGGGGGTACAGTCTTCTATAGAGAAGGCAGCATTTCAAGCCCCAAAAATTTCGAAGGCGCGTTGATCAATTCAAATGCCAAAAAAGTAGAGAGCATTGAAAAGCATGCGCAAAACAACATTAGTCTAACCCTTGACGGGGTGATCGATTTTATTCAAAGTCACCACGATGATTTAACCACAAACTACAAAGTATTTAAAGAAACCTTTGTCCTGTGCTGGTCTGGTATCCCTAAAAAAATAGAGCATAAAACCTATTACTCAAGAGTTGATATTGAACTCATCAACGAACAAGTGAAATTGTTTTATTCCAATTTGGATGAAGTTGAAATTGCTTATACAGAAGATGCTTTTACACTGACCGAATATGTTCGCTTAGGCTTAACCACCGAGTACAAGTATTACCCTTTGGAAGAAGTGAAAATTTCATTTAACGAAAACGGTAGTTACGCCATTGATACAAAATTACTTTTCGAACCTCCTCAACTGGACAAACCCACCCTACTTCATTTATTTAATGCCAATAATAGTTTACTGGAAAAATTAAAAAAGAAAAGCTCCTTTTCCCTTAAAGAAGAGAGTGACTTGTTTAATCTTTGTTCGCTCTATATGTTGTGCGCTTTGAATCATATTCCCAATGCCTTGAACTATTTGGAAGAGGCGAAAGCTTACCTAAAAGAACGAGAAGAAATGTTATATCAAACCTACAAAGATTGTCAACGCATTCTCCGCAAGTTGAAGTACAATTAATTTTTTTTACATTTACTTTATAAACATCCCCTGTCTTATGCCAAAAATGAAAGTAATCAAGTCAATCTATATTGACTCAGCTCCGGAAAAAATTTATCCTATCATCAGTGATTTAAATAACTGGCAAGAGTGGTCTCCTTGGGTCATTGCAGAACCAAGAGCTCAACTCAATGTTGCCTCCGATGGAAAATTCCACGAATGGGACGGCGATATCATTGGCGCTGGAAATTTAAAAATTCAAGATGAGGTTGAAAATCAATCGGTCACCATGGCACTAAATTTTTTAAAACCTTGGAAATCAAAAGCCGTAACAAGCTTTACACTAAAAAAGAAGAAGAAAGGAACCGAGGTCGTGTGGACCATGGACAGCAGTCTCCCTTTCTTTTTATTTTGGATGAAGAAACAAATGGAAACCTTTGTTGGTATGGACTATGAACGTGGTCTTGCAATGTTAAAAGATTTGGTCGAAACTGGCGCTACCAATTCGAGCCTTAACTTTAACGGGATCAAAACTTTTTATGCAACCAAATACATTGGGATTAAATCCCAATGCAGTTACGCCAACTTGGGGCAAAGCATGGAAAAAGACTTTTCCCAATTGATGGAATTTATAAGTACAAGAGGAGAAGACAGTGCCCATGGAAATCCACTTTCCATCTACCATAAGTTTGATGTTATGAAAGGAAAGGTCGTTTATAGCGCTTGTCATCCAATGAAGGAAATTCCAGTAGAAATCCCCAAGAATTTCTATGTGGGCGAGTTACCCAAAATGAACGTTTACACGGTTAGTCACACGGGACCATACCGCCACATTGGCAATGCCTGGTCTGCCGCAATGATGCATCAACGTGCCAAAAAATTTAAAGCTGCGAAGAAAATTCCCCCAATGGAAGTAATGCTCAACAGTCCAAAAAACACTCCTGAAAAGGAATTAGTGGCCGAGATATTGTTTGCGGTGAAGTAATTACTTCGTTAGTTCGTTTTTTCAAACACACGAATGTCGTCCACCTCATAGGTTCCGTCACTGGCTGTTTTTCCACTCCCAGTGTAACGGAAAGCAAGGTGGAATTGTCCCAATTCTTGCACAGGGAAATCGCCAGAATCAATCCATAGGCGAGCATCATCGTC
>ENA-OUOG01003270-OUOG01003270.1-marine-metagenome-genome-assembly--contig:-NODE-3270-length-15423-cov-5.765151_pt1 | contig 15423 bp, 15 predicted proteins | sample MGYA00248635_ERZ508505 | MGnify/ENA primary metagenome ERZ508505 (study PRJEB26176, sample SAMN06267871) | marine metagenome | isolation source: Saanich Inlet, British Columbia, Canada | place: Pacific...
GGTTGAACCTGCCCCAAGACGTGCAAGCCGTCACCAACGCCAAAAGCTCGACCGGGCGGCTTGATTTATTGACCCGCACGATCACCGATGGCGGCACCGAATTTGACCGTATCGCACCCGGCTATAGCGGGCCGCTTTACGCCGAGATTTGCCCCCGCTCCTTTTCGGTCCTTGTGCGGCCTGGCATGCGGCTGAACCAAATCCGTTTCCGCGCCGGCCAAGCCGTTCTCAGCGACGAGGAATTGCACGCCCGCCATGCCAAACACCCGCTTGTCTCGGGCGGTGCTGCGGTGATTGACGAAGGCTTGGGCTTTTCCGTCGACCTCCGCCCCGAGGCCAGCGATCTGGTGGGATACCGCGCCAAACCCCATACAGGCGTGATCGATCTGAACAATATTGCAGGCTATGATCCTGCCGATTTTTGGGAAGAAATCCGCACGACCGAGGGGCGCATCATCCTTGATCCGGGTGCCTTCTATATTCTGGTGAGCCGCGAAGCCGTGACTATCCCGCCCGATTGCGCGGCAGAAATGTCCCCCTATCTGGCGATGGTTGGTGAGTTCCGTGTGCATTACGCAGGCTTCTTTGATCCGGGCTTTGGGCATGGCGTGCCTGCGCGTGGCGTTTTGGAAGTGCGCTGCCATGAGGCACCCTTTGTGCTGGAGCATGGCCAAGTTGTGGGCCGCTTGGTCTATGAGCAGATGGCCAGCGCACCTGACAGGCTCTATGGCACGGATATCGCATCGAATTATCAGGGTCAGGGCCTGAAATTATCCAAGCATTTCAAGATGTAACGGGCCACGCCCTTTAGCACAGAATGCGCGAATAATAGAGCAGGCCATGCGCTGTCAAACTATCTGACAGGGGCTGCCACGCGTCCTCGAACCCGTCCCAATCCATGCGCAGGGTCTCGGCCACCTGCGAAAGGCTGTTGCGCCCATTGATTGCGGCCAGCGCACGCGCCGTGATGCCAGATACAGGAATTTCGATCTTTTCGCCTGCGATTGTCACGGGGATGATCCCCGATTTGGCCGCCTCTTGGGCGAGCCTTGGCCCCGTCACCCCGCGCAGATGGGGCACCGCCTGTGGCGAAGGATGGGCCATATGCCCTTTGGCCACGCGCGCCACATAGACGACATGCGATCTGATCGTGCCACGCAGTTTTTCAGCCAGCTCCATTACCGAGAGCTGATCCATCCCGCGCAACATGGCGTCATCCCCCAGCAAGGACCGCGGATCATAGAGAAAGGACTGTGGAGAGCCGACATAAGCCAAACGCGCGCCGCGCAGGGCGGCGAAAAGCTCGCGGATCGTAAAGCTGTGCCCCTTGAGACGGAGCAAAAGGTCGTAAAACCCCGCAACACTTTGCAATTGATCGCGCAGATGCGGGTTGCGTTTGACCGGATGGCCCTCGGGCAAACGGCGGAAAATCGCACGGGCTTTGCTCAACTGCAGATCAGGCGGCCCCTCCGGAAGGGCTTGAAAGACCTCCTGCAATTGCGCCACCCCCAAGCGGCCAAAGGGGGCATCAACCACCAAACCGATCCCGCCATGCCGTTTGAGCGCCTTGGCCAGCGCCGAAAACCCTAGCTGCGGTTTGGGCAATTCGGCAATCCCGCTGCTGCATTCGATATAGTCGAACCGCCCAAATTTACGCGCCTCAAGCAAACTGCCCGTTTTGAAGGTGATCCCGGTGAGCCCTCGTGCTTCAGCGCGGGCCTCGGCAATCTCGCGCGCGGAGCGGGACGGGTCGAGATAGGTGATCTCATAAGGTTTTTTGGCCGCGCTCAACACCTGCGCCATCTGGATCAAACCATCCCCCGTGCGCCCGCCAGCCACCAAAATCCTGATCGGTTTTGACCAGTCACGCTGACCTTCGAAAAGATAATGGTCAATTTCCAACGGATGGCTGGGAGAGCCTGTTCTCAGCCGTTTGGTTTCTTGCGCGGGGTCACGCACAGGATAGGGAAAAGCTTCAAATGGGGCATCTGCCGCGCTCATAAATTACGGCCTGCATATTCGATCGGATGGTCGTCCAGCGCTGCAATCTGATCGGCTGCCAGATCGGCAAATCGCAGCATATAGGTGTGGATCGAGAAGATAATGGCGCCTGTCCGAGGGAGACGCAGAATACATTGCCGCTCCGAGCGCAGATAATCTGGCCTGATGTCGGCAATCACACGGGGCTGTGCCTCGGAACGGGGCTGGAACAGATCGGGGCTGCGGTAGAGCAAAGCATTTTGGCGCCAAAGCGGGCGATCTGCATGCACCATATCAAACAGGCGCTGCACCCGTTTGGCCATCTGGGACGTATAAGGGTCCACGGGGATATGGATCGAGGCCAAGGGGCGGCCCAATTTCTCAGAGAGCGTCCAGCTGGCAGGGAAACATAAAACCGCCCCCACCAAACGATGCTCAACTGCCCCTTCGTCCTTCATCAAAAGCGTCAAATCCTCCTGAACAAGGCGGCCTGCCGTGACCAAAGGATGATCGCCCTCAAGATCAATGACGACCCCATCAGGGCGCGTGACGGTTTGGCCTTTGCGGGTGAATTCATGGGGTAGATGGTCAAGAATATGGGCCAAAGTCTCGGCGGCGGCAGCGTCAGCTTCGGGCAAGCAGGCAAAAACCAGATCACGTTTTTCCGCGATCAAATGATCACGCAGCGCCATTTGACCGCCATAGGCATCATCGCAGTGAAGCCATTGGGCAGGGTCCAGCGGCTGCACGCCTGGCATGCGCCTCGTCGCGGCATGCATCCATGGCGCATAGGGTAGATGTTTTTGAAAAACGGGATCCATTTTGACCCTTTTCTTGCCAATGGAAAACTCACCTTGTGACTGAACCCCATCGTTCAAGCCAGCGCAAGATTTCACGCATCGCGCAGGCCTCTAGCGCTGCATTTTCGTATTTTTTGAAAGGTGAGATGGGGTTTGATTTGGAACAAGATACAACACGAGCGCGTGACACGGGGAGCGCAAGGCTTGAGTAGAGGGCAACGCTTGCCCATTGTCGTGGCAGATCATTCAAAGAGAGTAGCCATGCCAACCGAACGCTTTACCTTTACCGGCCATTCCGGAGATGAACTTGCCGCGCGGCTGGATTTGCCCGATGGACCGCATCTGGCCACGGCTTTGATGGCGCATTGTTTTACATGCGGGAAGGATATTCCCGCAGCGCGGCGCATTGCGGCACGTTTGGCGGGCATGGGGTTTGCGGTTCTGCGGTTCGATTTCACGGGGCTTGGCCATTCGGGTGGAGAGTTCGAGAACACCACCTTCACCTCGAATGTTGACGACCTCAAAGCGGCGGCGGCCAGTTTGGCGACCCGCGGCATGGCGCCAGATTTATTGATCGGGCATTCCTTGGGCGGCGCGGCCGTTTTGCGCGCGGCGGGGGATATCGCCTCGGTCAAGGCGGTGACCACAATCGGGGCGCCCTTTGACCCTGACCATGTCACCCATAATTTCCAAGACGCGTTGGACCAGATTGAACGCGATGGTGCGGGTGAGGTGCAATTGGGTGGGCGGTCCTTGCGGATTGGCAAAGCCTTCATTGACGATGTGCGCGCCGAAAACCTTGGCCCCGCAATCAAGGATTTGAAGGCAGCACTTTTGATTATGCATGCCCCTTTGGATGAGATCGTGGGCGTCGAGAATGCGACCCAGATTTTCATCGCGGCGCGCCATCCCAAAAGCTTTGTCACGCTCGACAGCGCCGACCATCTGATCAGCCGGGCGCAGGATGCCGAATATGCCGCCGAGGTGATTGCTGCTTGGGTCGGGCGCTATGTGAGCCTGAACCCGCCTGCCCCGCCACCAGGTGCCCCTGAGGGGGTCACGCGGGTGTCCGAGGCCGATGCGAGCGGGTTTTTGCAAGATGTGCAGGCAGGGCCGCATCACCATGTGAAAGCGGATGAGCCGCTCAGCTACGGGGGCAGCAATCAAGGCATGTCGCCCTATCAATTCCTTGCAGCGGGTCTGGGGGCCTGCACCTCCATGACGATCCGCATGTATGCGCGGCGCAAGGGCTGGCCCTTGTCCCATGTCAGCGTCGATGTCAGCCATGACAGGGTGCATGCGCAAGACGCCGAGGGCATGAACACGCCATTGGACGAGTTCACCCGCCATATCCGCCTAGAGGGTGATCTCGATGACACGCAGCGCGCGCGGCTTATGGAGATTGCCGATAAATGCCCTGTTCACAAGAGCTTGGAGCGTAGCTCGCAGGTGACTACTTTGCTGGTTGCAGCGGAAGAAGCGTCGTAGATTTAATCTCTTCCATCGAGAGCAGTGCGGTCACATTGTAGATTTTCACCTCGGAGATCAGCGCCTGATAGAAGACGTCATAGGCGCGCGCATTGGCGACCCTGACTTTCAGGATATAGTCGATCTCACCTGCCAAGCGATGCGCCTCCATCACTTCGGGACGGGCGCGCAGGGCATCGAGGAAGGTGTTTTGCCATTGGGCATCATGCTCGGCCGTGCGGATCAACACGAAGAAACACGCCTCGAAACCAAGCGCTTCGGCGTCCAACTCGACCGTTTGGCGGCCAATGATACCCGCCTCTTTCAATTTGCGAATCCTGCTCCAGACAGGGGTCTTGGAGGAGCCCACTTTCTTGGCAATTTCATCCAAGGATTGGCTGGCATCCTCTTGCAGGGCACCAAGGATTTTCCGATCCATCTCGTCGATTTGAACTGGCATTCGTGGGACCTCCTACTTGAGCGGACGCGGTATCTGCCTGCATGCTCATTACAGAACAGATGTCCCTTTCCGCAAGGCATACCTGCCAGTTTCTAGAAAAATATTCTATGTTCAGGGCCTAATCTCCGTTCAAGGTTCTGCCCCATGCAGCATTTTCCGATATTCCTAGATCTCGCTGGACGGCGGGTCATTGTCTCAGGTGGAGGCGAGGCGGCTTTGGCCAAGCTGCGGCTTTTGCTCAAGACGCAGGCCCGTATCACGGTCTTTGCGGATCAACCCGAAGAGGAAATCCGCCAATGGGCCAGTGAGGGTCGGTTGATCTGGCATGCGCGTGGCTTGGAGGCGGGAGACGCTTTTTGTGCGGCGCTGTTTTACGCTGCCAATGAAGATGATGCCGAGGACCTACGCGTCACCAAACTGGCGCAGGCCGATGGGGCTTTGACCAATTGGGTGGATAATCTTGGCGCGAGCCAATTCATCACCCCTGCTATCGTTGACCGCGACCCTGTGACAATCGCCATTGGCACCGAAGGGGCAGCCCCCGTGCTGGCCCGCAAGATCAAACGCGATCTGGAAGACCTCCTGCCCGTATCCCTTGGGGTTTTGGCGCGCATCGGCAAAGGGTTTCGCAAAGCAGCGGAGGCTTTGCCTTTCGGGGCCAAGCGGCGCGAATTCTGGGCCGAATATTATGCCTCCACTGGGCCAGAGGCTTTGGCGCGTGACGGCGAAAGTGGCGTGGCGGCGGCCCTTGATGAGCTGCTGGAGAGCCATCTGGCCCAAGCCCCCAAACAGGGCCGTGTGGCCTTGGTTGGTGCGGGTCCTGGTGATCCGGAGTTGCTGACGCTTAAGGCGCGGCGCGCTTTGGATGAGGCCGATGTTGTGATCCATGATCGCCTTGTCTCATCCGAGATATTGGAATTGGCCCGCCGTGAGGCGGTATTGATTGATGCGGGCAAAAAGGGATTTGGGCCTGCCATGGCGCAAGACGAAATTTGCGCCTTGATCACCGAACATGCCGCGACAGGGGCCTATGTGGTGCGCCTCAAATCGGGGGATGCGGGTGTCTATGGCCGTTTGGATGAAGAGATTGACGCGCTGGAGACTGCGGGGATCGCATGGTCCATTGTGCCCGGGATCACTGCGGCCTCGGCTGCGGCGGCGCAGATCGGGCAAAGCCTGACCAAGCGTGACCGCAACAGCGCGCTGCGGTTTTTGACGGGCCATGATGTCAAAGGCTTTGCCGAGCATGACTGGCGCAGTCTGGCGCGCGCGGGCGAAGTGGCCGCGATCTATATGGGCAAGAAAGGCGCGCGCTTCATTCAGGGGCGTTTGATGATGCATGGGGCGGCCCCCGACACCCCCGTCACCGTGGTCGAGAATGCCTCACGTCCCACGGCCAAAGTTCTCTCAAGCAGCCTTGCCCGTCTTCCTGCCGATCTGGAGGCCGCAGATTTGAGCGGCCCTGCAATCCTGCTTTATGGGCTTGCCCCCCGCCAAGCCCGCCTTGCCCTGCCCCTTTTGAAAAAGGACCATGCCTGATGGCTCGTAGATTTACTCCGAAAGTCGTGACAGCCAATGCGCTGCTTGAAGGTGATGTGGTTTATCTGACCGCCGATGATCAATGGGTGCGCGACCATGCGCTGGCCGAATTGATCGAGGATGAAGCCCATGCCACGATCCGCCTGCTTGATGCGAGCGCACGGTCCAGCGAAGTTGTCGGCGCCTATCTGGCCGATGCCAAAAGCGGGCCGAACGGGCCAGAGCCTGTGCATTTCCGAGAGGCCTTCCGCACCCGCGGGCCGTCAAATTATTCCCATGGAAAACAAGAACAGGTCTGAACCGACCGCGAGGTGAGTGCTATGTATCTCTACAATGAATTCGACGAAGCCTTTGTGCGCGAGCGCGTGGACCAATTCCGCGCACAGGTCGCACGCCGCATTGATGGCGCCTTGACCGAGGATGAGTTCAAACCCCTGCGGCTGATGAACGGCCTCTATTTGCAATTGCACGCCTATATGCTGCGCGTGGCCATTCCTTACGGCACTCTGAACAGCGCGCAGATGCGCCAGCTTGCGATGATCGCAGAGCGGTGGGACAAGGGCTATGGCCATTTCACGACACGTCAGAACATCCAGTTCAACTGGCCCAAGCTCGAAGATGTCCCCGCCATTCTTGACGCTTTGGCAGACGTCGGAATGCATGCCATCCAGACCAGCGGCAATACCATCCGCAATGTCACGGCAGATCACTTTGCAGGCGCAAGCGCCGATGAGATCGCCGACCCCCGCCCCGTGGCCGAATTGATCCGCCAATGGTCAACCGACCATCCCGAATTCCAGTTCCTGCCGCGCAAGTTCAAAGTGGCCGTCACAGGCAGCCCCAATGACCGCGCAGTGACCGCCGCCCATGACATCGGGCTGCGCATCATCGAGCGCGATGGCGTGATCGGATATCAGGTGATTGTGGGCGGTGGTCTTGGCCGCACCCCGATGATCGGCAAGGTCTTGGCCGAGTTCCTGCCGCAAGAGGATTTGCTGCCCTATCTCGAGGCAATCGTGGCCGTCTACAACCTCTTGGGGCGTCGCGATAACAAATACAAAGCCCGTATCAAAATCACTGTGCATGAAACGGGTTTGGAGGAAATCAGACGGCTGGTCGAGGCGGAATTCGCCCCTCGCAAGGCGCAATTCAAAGGCGTTGATCAGCAGATACTTTCCAATATCGAACAATACTTCCAACCTCCAAGTTATCAATCGTTGGATTCATCCTCCTTTGATATCACTTATGATACAAACCCCGGATTTCGGGCCTTTGTGGATAACAATGTGGACAGGCACCGCCGCGCGGATTACGCGATTGTGTCGGTTTCAATGAAAAAACATGGTGCCACGCCGGGGGATGCGACCGCCGAGCAAATGCGCGTGATGGCCGATCTGGCCGAAGAATTCGGTCATGATGAATTGCGCATAAGCCATGAGCAAAACGTCATCCTGCCCCATATCCCCCGCGCCCATTTGCCTGCCCTTTATGACAGGCTGCGGGCGGCGGATTTGGCGACATCCAATATCGGGCTGATCTCGGATATCATCGCCTGCCCCGGAATGGATTATTGCGCCTTGGCCACGGCGCGCTCGATCCCTGTGGCCCAGAACATCGCCACCCATTTCGAGGCGCTCAAGCTCGAGCATGATATCGGGCCGCTCAAGATCAAGATATCGGGCTGCATCAATGCCTGCGGGCATCACCATGTCGGGCATATCGGCATTCTTGGTTTGGACCGTGCGGGCGTGGAGAATTACCAGATCACGCTTGGCGGCACAGGCACGCAAGACGCCGTGATCGGGGACCGAACGGGTCCGGGCTTTGCCTATGACCAGATCATCCCCGCCATTGAACGGATCGTGAAGGCCTATCTGTCTTTGCGCGAGGACCCCTCGGAAACCTTCCTCGAGACCTATCGCCGCCTTGGCATGAGCCCGTTCAAAGAGGCACTTTATGATGACGAGGCAAAGCGTGATGCCGCTTAACGCGCTCAAACCTGTTCCAGATCGGGTCACGCTGCTGAACGAGCGCTATCGCCATCACTCGGCGACGGCGGTACTGGAACATGCGCTCAAGGATGCCGATACGGGACGCGTGGCGCTTGTCTCGTCTTTCGGGGCGGAGTCGGTGGTGTTGTTGCATATGGTCTCGGTGATCGAGCGGCGCACGCCTGTCTTGTTCATCGACACCGAGATGCTCTTTGAAGAAACCCTGACCTATCAGCGCGAGATCTCGGAGCGCTTGGGGCTTGAAAACCTGCATGTGGTGCAGGCCAGCAAAACCAATCTGGCGCTGCAAGACCCTGATGGACGCTTGCACCAGCGCGATACTGATGCTTGCTGCGCGTTGCGCAAAACCGTGCCGCTGAGCCATGCCTTGGCACCATTTGATGCATGGATCACGGGGCGCAAACGCTTTCAGGGGCAGACGCGGGCCAGCCTTGAGTTCTTTGAAGATGAGGACCAACTGCGCATCAAGATCAACCCGCTGGCACATTGGACGCCGAACGATGTGCAGGACTATATGACCAACAACCGCCTTCCGCGACATCCCTTGGTGGCGCGCGGCTACCCCTCGATTGGCTGTGCGCCTTGCACCTCGGCTGTGGCCGAGGGCGAGGATGCGCGGTCGGGTCGCTGGCGTGGTTTGGAAAAAGAGGAATGCGGGATTCATTTTGTGGATGGAAAGCTAGTGCGGGGCCCTGTGTCCAAAGCCTCATGAGAGATGGGCCGCGGCGGGGTTTCGTATTTTTGGAAAGATGAAGGAGAGATCATGTCTGAGACGGTGATCATTCGCGATAAGGGCTTTGTGGCCGATGACTGGACGGGCGGGTTTGAGACCCAAGAGGCGGGCCGCCCTTTGGGCGGCGCGGGTCTGGATCTGGCCTCGGATGCGGATGTGACGGTTTTGGCCGAAGATTTGGCACAGATCGCCATGATGCGGATCGATTTTCCCAGCTTTGCCGATGGCCGCGGGTTCACTTTGGCCAAGCGGTTGCGGGATATGGGATATGAGGGACGATTGCGCGCGGCGGGTCATGTGATTGCCGATCAATATGCGATGGCGCGGCGGTCCGGTTTTGACGAGGTGGAAATCTCGGCAGAATTGGCTGTGCGTCAGCCTGAGGCCGATTGGTTGGCGCGCGCAGATTGGCAGTCCCATGATTACCAGTCGCGCCTGCGCGGCTAAGCCCGCCCTTTCCCTATCGACAATCCACGCGTATGCATAAAGCGGCCGAAAGGCTTGATTGACAGTTATGACCGAGCAGAAGATTTTGACACAAAAAGCCACCCCCACCCTGCCCGACGCGCAGAAAGTGACCTTTGTAAAACATTGGACAGACCGCTTGTTCAGTTTTCGCGTCACCCGACCGCCAAGCCTGCGGTTCCGTTCGGGCGAATTTGTAATGATCGGCTTGATGGGAGAGAACGGCAAACCGCTTTTGCGCGCCTATTCGATCGCCTCGCCCTCTTGGGACGAGGAATTGGAGTTTTACTCCATCAAGGTGCAAGACGGGCCGCTGACCTCGAAGCTGCAAAACATCCAGATCGGCGATGAGATCATTCTGCGCCCCAAACCTGTCGGCACGCTGGTTCATGATGCGCTTCTGCCTGGAAAACGGATATGGTTTTTTGCCACTGGCACGGGCTTTGCGCCCTTTGCGAGCCTGCTGCGTGAGCCTCAGACCTATGAGGATTACGACGAGATCATCATCACCCATACATGCCGCGAAGCGGGCGAGCTGGATTATGGCCGCGACCTGATCGAGAGCATCCGTTCCGACGAATTGCTGGCTGAATTGATGGGTGAGGGCTTTGCCGATAAAATCCGCTACTACCCCACGACAACCCGCGAGCAGAGCGCGAAAATGGGTCGGATCACGGATCTGATGCGCTCGGGCGAGGTGTTTGAGGATTTGGGCCTGCCGGTCCTGTCACCTGAAACCGACCGCGCGATGATTTGCGGCAATCTTGCCTTCAACCTTGAGATCAAGGAGTTGCTTGAGGGCTATGGTCTGGTTGAAGGGGCCAATTCGAACCCGCAACACTATGTGGTTGAAAAAGCATTCCTCGACTGAAACTCGGTCACGGATGAACACGAAAAAACCCGCGCAGGCCATGCTTGCGCGGGTTTTGATTTTTAGGGACTTGCGAAAGCCTTAGAGGCCGAAAGCGGAGCGCAATTGTGTCACAACACCTTCAACCAGATCGGGGTTGGAGCGTGCTTGCTCGATGGCGGTGTTCAGGGTGGTTTTCACCATCGCGCTGAGGCTGGAGGCCTCAACCGCGGCCAAAGCTGCATCTGCGTCGAACCCGTCAACTGTCAGGATATCGGCAAGACCTGCGGTATCTGCGGCGTCAGTTGCTGCTTGTGTTGCTGCTGTCGCTGCCTCTGTTGCAGTTTCAGTTACCGCTTCGGTAGCGGTCTCGGCGGCATCAGTGGCCGCTTCAGTCGCAGCTTCACCGGCAGTCTCAGCCGCGTCAGTTGCCGAAGTTACGGCCTCTTGAGCTGCTTCAACCGCCTCAGTCGCGGCCTCTTCAACCGCCTCAGCGGCATCGGCTGCCGCCTCAGTTGCTTCTTCAACCGCTTCTTCTACGGCTTCCTCAACGGCGTCACTTGCCTCTTCAACCGCCTCTTGCGCGGCGTCAGATGTTGTTTCTTCGGTCACAGCCGCCTCGGGCATTTCTTCAGGCGATTGCTGCAGATAGACAAAGCTCACGGCCAGAGCGACGAAAGCTGCAATGAAAACAATAATGCGTACCATTTTTCCCCCAACGGAAATGTTGATTATTGGCCAGCGGATTAACGGCCTTTGCGCAGGGTCACAACCACAAAGCAGCGCATAGCCGCTATATGGCATTTATCCGCTTCTTCTGCCTTGAAAGCAGGCGCTTGCACGAGTAAGTTGTGCACTCGTTACACAAAGCCATCAAAGGACAAAACTCATAGCCCGCAGACCTCATAACGCGCCGCCCCCTCGTGACACTGGCCCGCGCGTAAACGACAGAATCCGTTCCAATGAAATTCGCCTGATCGGCGCAGAGGGTGAAAACGTAGGCGTTGTGACGCCCGCCCGTGCGATGGAAATGGCTGAAGAGGCCGGTCTGGACCTGGTTGAGATTTCGCCCAATGCGGAACCTCCCGTGTGCAAGATCATGGATTTCGGCAAGTTCAAATATGAACAGCAAAAGCGCGAAGCCGAAGCGCGTAAAAAGCAAAAGATCATTGAAGTCAAAGAGGTCAAGATGCGGCCCGGCACCGATGATCATGACTTTGAACGCAAGGTCCGCGATGCGAAGAAATTCCTCGAGAATGGCGATAAGGTGAAGGTCACCTTGCGTTTCCGTGGCCGTGAGATGGCGCACCAAGAATTGGGCCGAAATCTGCTGGAACGGGTCGCAGATGAGATCGAAGGCATCGGCAAAATCGAGAATATGCCGAAGATGGAAGGTCGTCAGATGATCATGATGATCGGACCTGCCAAATAAGGCCTATCGGCTTTTTCACGTTTAAGGGGCGCGGGCTTTGGCCAAGCGCCCTTTTCTTTTGCCAAGGCCTTGGGGCAAGCTCTGATCGCGCCCTCAAACGGGCGGGATATTGCGCGGAGTTCTGATCTGGACTGCACTCATTCCCGGCAGGGCAACCTGATCGGGCAAGAGGCGATGATAGGCCAGCAGATGCAGGAACGCGCGCCGCATATCCTCGGTCAGGTCATGCTCCAGCACCAAGGTCAGCTTGCCCGCCTCCAAAAGCGCGCGATTATCCTCATCCAGATCATGGGCGATAAAGACCTCTGGGCGCAGCCCCGCGCCCTGCAACACCTGCAAGATCGCGCGATTGCCACCGCCCATGGAATAGATGCCCACCACATCGGGGCCGATCATCTGCTCAAACATGCGCGCAGTATCGGCGTTCAAGCCCTGCCCTCCCGAGACATCTCGAATGCCCAGATGCGGCGCGTCTTGTGCCAAGGTCTCGGAAAACCCGCGAAACCGCGCATCCTCGCCTTCAAACAGGGCATTGCTCTTGGTGGTCAGCACCACACCGAGGCTTTGGCCCAACATGCGCGCCATGAACCACGCCGCGATCCGCCCCGCTTCCAGATTATCCAACCCCGCATAGGCCACGCGGCGGCTCTCGGAGATATCGGTAAATATGGTGACGACGGGGATGCCACGCGCCTCCAGATCGGCAATCGCTGCGCGGATTTCAGGCAGGTCGCGCGATTTGAGGCAAACCCCATGCGAGCCACGTTTGGCGATACGCGCCAGATGCGCCAGCATCTGCGGAACGCTCATCACCTCGGCATCGGTGAAATGCAATCGGATCACGGCGGCATTGATCTGGGGCAAGGCCGCCAGACTGGCGCGGCGCACCTCGCGCGTGAATCTCTTCGGGGCCTCCATCACAACATCGACAAACAGGCGGCGTCCTTTGGCCGTCAACATCGCCTCTTGGGCCTTCAACTCCTCAATCGCGGCGGCCACACGCGCATGGGCGGCTTGGCTCACATTGGGGCGACCATGCAGAACACGGTCAATGGTGGCCGCCGCCAAGCCCGATTGCGCGGCGATCTCCTTGATGGGAAAGCGATGTGTCATTGAGGTGTTTTTGAGGTGTTTTGCCCCTGACGGCAAGCCCCGAAGGCCCTAGCATGATCCTCAAGAAACAAGAGGGCTTCCCCATGACCGAGACAACACACCCCGCAACGGGATATTATGCGCAGGACGACTGCAGCCTTGAGGAGTTCAAAGCCCTTTGCGCAAAAAGCTCCGATATCTGCGACACCCCTCATGCCAGCCGCATTGAGAAAAACGTGCCGATCTATGAGGCAGCCGAGATTGCCCCCGCCCTCGGGGATGCATCAACTCGGCGCGCATTGATGGCTGAATGGGCGCGGGTCTTGATGTCGGGCGCAGGGATTGTGGTGATCAAACAAGCCGCCACCGATCTGGCAGCGATTGATGCGGCCACAGCCGCCTACCTCCAGATCATCGAGGCCGAGAAGGCCGCCAATGGCACCAAGGCAGATCATTTCGCCGCGGCAGGTGCCAATGACCGCATCTGGAACGCGCTGCAAAAGCTCTGCCTCACGGCCCCCGAAACCTTCGCCCGCAGCTTTGCAAACCCCAGCGTGGATGCCATCTGCGAGGCATGGCTTGGCCCCAATTACCAGATGACCGCACAGGTCAATCTGGTCCATCCGGGCGGTCAGGCGCAACAGGCGCATCGCGACTATCATCTGGGTTTTCAGTCGGCGGAGGTGTCTGCGCTCTACCCCGCCCAGACCCATGAGCTCTCTCCCTTGATGACCCTACAAGGCGGGATCGCACATTGTGATATGTCCTTGGAAAGCGGCCCCACCAAACTGCTGCCCTTCAGCCAGGCCTATAAGCCAGGCTATGCCGCATGGCGCCGCCCCGATTTCCGCGCCTATTTCGAGCAGGCCCATATCCAACTGCCCTTGAACAAGGGGGACGCTCTGTTCTTCAGCCCCGCGCTCTTCCATGCAGCAGGTGAAAACCGAACCCAGACTGTGCAGCGCTTTGTCAATTTGTTGCAAATCTCCTCACCCTTTGGCCGCGCAATGGAAAGCATTGATCGCGCAGCCATGTGCAAGGCGCTCTACCCTGTTCTTGCGCAGGGCATTCTGGAAGGGGCCGCCTTGGATGCCGCAATCGCGGCCACTGCCGAGGGCTATTCCTTCCCCACCAACCTCGACACCGATCCCCCCATAGGGGGTCTGGCCCCTGAAACACAGGCCGCGCTGATGCGCCGTTGCCTTGCCGAGGGCCAAACAGCGCGTGACTTCGATGCCGCCCTCGATGCCCTAGAGGCCCGCAAACGCCCGTGAACAAAAAAGGCCGCCAGAACATCTCTGGCGGCCCTTCATTTGAGATTGGAAACCGCTTAGGCCGCAGCAGCCACAGCGCGCGCTGTCATCACCTTCACAAGATGCGCGCGATAGGCCCCCGAGCCATGCAGATCGGCAATCATGCCATCCGCAGAAGGCGCGTCCAAAGCCGCAACAGCCGCGTCCGAGAAGTCGGCAGACAATGCCGCCTCCGCCTCGCTCCAACGAAACACCCCGTCAGATGAGGCCCCCGTGACCGCGACCCGAACACCACCCGCATATTTCGCCACAAAGACACCGACCAGGGCAAAGCGCGAGGCAGGCTGTACGAATTTCTGATAGTTTGATTTCTCGGGGATCGGGAATTTCACCTCCGTGATGATCTCTCCCTCTTCCAAGGCAGTTGTGAACATGCCGTCAAAGAAATCATCGGCCGCAATCTCGCGGGAATTGGTTTTGATCACAGCCCCAGACCCGAGTGCTGCCGCAGGATAGCAGGCAGAGGGGTCATTATTGGCAAGACTGCCGCCAATGGTGCCACGATTGCGCACCGCAGGGTCACCGATATGCCCCGCAAGATCCGCCAAACCCGCATAATGGGCAGCACCCTCACTGGCCACGGCCCCATGTGTGGTCGCCCCACCAATGCACAGCTGGCCTGCGTCATTTAGGCAAATCCCTTGCATCTCGGCGATACCATTGAGGCTCACCAAACTGGCAGGCTGCGCCAAACGCTGCTTCATCGTGGGCAAAAGCGTCTGCCCGCCACCAAGCGCCTGTGCCTCATCCGCGCTCAAGGCGGCAACTGCATCGGCAATGCTTGAAGGTCTTACAAACTCGAAATCATACATCTCGTTTTCCTCCTGAAGGGGTCTTGCCCTTCATCTTTCCAAAAATACGAAAACCCGAGGCTGGCCACAAGGACCAGCACCCAGAGTTTACTTCTGCATCGCCTGCCACACGCGCGAGGGTGACAAAGGCATATCAACATGTGTCACATGGGTCATGCCCGCACGCTGCATGGCATCCACAACCGCATTGACCACCGCAGGAGGTGAGCCAATGGCGCCGGCCTCCCCGCAGCCCTTCACCCCAAGCGGGTTATGGGTGCAAGGCGTCTGGCAGGAATGATCCACATGATAGAACGGCAAATCATCGGCGCGCGGCATGGCGTAATCCATGAAACTCCCCGACATGATCTGGCCATTGTCATCATAGCTGACCCCCTCCAGAAGCGCCTGCCCGATGCCCTGACCGATACCACCATGCACCTGACCATCGACGATCATCGGGTTCACGATATTGCCGAAATCATCAGC
>ENA-OUOG01003271-OUOG01003271.1-marine-metagenome-genome-assembly--contig:-NODE-3271-length-15419-cov-2.518120_pt1 | contig 15419 bp, 10 predicted proteins | sample MGYA00248635_ERZ508505 | MGnify/ENA primary metagenome ERZ508505 (study PRJEB26176, sample SAMN06267871) | marine metagenome | isolation source: Saanich Inlet, British Columbia, Canada | place: Pacific...
TGTTTTAGAAACAGTTTTTGATCAACGTATACATTTAACTGAAAAAACTTTAAGACCTATAGCAGTCGGACACCCTTTTATAATAGCAAATGGCCCAGGAACCTTAAATTATTTGAGAAGTTACGGATTTAAAACATTTAGTCCTTGGATAAATGAAAGCTATGATCTGGAAACCGATAATAGTAAGAGACTAGGAATGATAGTAAAAGAAATAGAACGTCTCGAGAATCTTCCGCCAGAAGAACTAAAAAAAGTAATAAAATTTGTATTTCATCTTTTTTAATATCACGCGAAAGATGTTTACATATTATGTAACGATGGTTATCACTGGTAATCATAATATTTGGTCTACTAATGTATACTTTTCTGAAAATACTATTTAAAAAAAATAATAGATCACCTAATCTTTTATTTTATTATGGCGTGTTGTATTTTTCTAGCTTGTTGATTTTTCTAGCTTGTTGATTTTTCTAGCTTGTTGAATTTGTATCATTTTATTTCAAATTAGATTTACTTATTTTTTTTCAGTTTTCCATACCGTGTCACATTTTGCGCATAAATAGATATATAATGTGTTTAAATCATCGTAACGAATATAGATGACTTCTCTCTCTCCATTACCATCTTCCTTATTGCTACAACAATCACTATTTGGACATTTGATTGTATTGATTCTTGGTAATGTAGGGTCTAACTTGGTATATTCGTTAATAATATGATTGTATTTTTGTTCGCTTCTCTTTAATTGTGTCTTAGATACGCAAATATTATCTTTGGTTAGTTTCGTATCTTCGTGACCACAATTTCTACAGTAATATATCAAATTGTTTTCATCCTCCGACGAAATTCTAATATAATACATGTTGTCGCATTTGTCGCAAAAGTGCATCTTCTTAAATAGTATATATATATATATTATATTTAATTCCTTTCTTCAATTTTTATCTATAATGCCCAAGTTATTCCGATTTCACATCATTGAATATTATCTAATAATTTACACGGTTGGTAATTTACAAAACGCCTCGTATGTATTTTTCCAATTAATAGGAATAGTAAGATTATAAATCCCAGTTCGCACATTTTCAATAGGATCGTCTTTTTTTCCTTCTAAAATAGTCAAAATGTCTGCTCTGTTCTTTTTAAACTCGGCATTCATCTCCGTTTCAAATATTTCATGAAACGGGCTAATAGACCAACCAGAATCTTTCGACAATATACGATTTACAGAAAAATCGAAATTTTTAAACAAGATGATTTTGTTATATTTCGCAACATCGGAATGCTTTTCAGTGAATCCAGGTTCGTGTAAAAGCGGCATATTGTCCATAATACTCACAATAGTAAGTAAAATCGTTCTGATACTTTGACAACCTGTCCATTGATCCCCCTTCCACGTATTTAACATGGACAAGCACATTTTTCCTGAGCGATACATATTTGGATGAAATCTTGTCTGTCCATCGTTTGTTTTGAAATCCACTTTTGGTGGTTTATGGGGATAATCATATGGAAATGTAAATTCAAAAAAATAGCATCCTCCGAAATATTGACTATCCTTGGGACCACATATATAGACATATCCTTTCAATATGTTACTTTCATCATGCTTGTAATAAATACCATCACTTTCCAAAGGTTCTTTTATCAGCTCTTTCACGTCTTTTAATAACCGCTTTATCGTTTCCTTGGATATTGTTATGGTTTCATTTGTAGAAGACGCATCTTTTTTATTTCCTACTTCCTTTTTATTGGTTGTACCGACGTCAGACATATATTATAGTATTATACGACGATATTTTTAGGTAGGTTTTACTGGTAATGTTATATCGAATGAACGATTTCCTATATTCGATACATTGCTGTTATATGCTTCTGTTTTCAATCATATATTTTAGAAAACACCATCGTAAAATCATCATCTGTTTTTTTATTATCTATATAGGTTTAATTGATTTTCGAATTTAAAGGGATAAACTATAAAAAATTGACCTAAAAATAATATGTATATATATATCATATTATGTCAAAGATGAAACAATCATTCGATTCTTATTTAAATTCGTGTTATTCTCAAAAGGGTGAGGGTCATACCCACACCAGAATCGGTGATAATTCATTATCTATAAAAGGGGGTTCTTATACAATTTCGAATTTGACGGAATTTTATACAAAATATATAAAACATGTCTTTCAAGATGGCAAGTATGAATTTCTTACAGAAAAACAGCATCTAGAAGCAGGTCCATTGTTAATTGATTTTGACTTTCGTTATGATACGTCTATTGAGACGAGACAACATACGGAAACACATGTCAATGATATGGTGGATTTGTATTTTCAAGAAATCAAAGAGTTGATGGAAATTCCAGCCAATACCAATATTCCTGTCTTCATTTTTGAAAAGGAGAATGTAAATATGTTGGAGAAGATTACCAAGGATGGTATTCACATGATCATTGGTATTCATATGGACCGAACATTGCAAATTATTTTGAGAAATCGTGTTATGGACAAGTTGAAAGATATTTGGTCTGATTTGCCTTTGCAGAATTCATGGGATGAAGTATTGGATGAAGGTATTACCAAAGGTACTACTAATTGGCAGTTATATGGTTCTAGAAAGCCAGGAAATGAATGCTATTCAATCAAGTATTATTATATACTTGAATTAGATGAACATTCTGATTGGTGTCTCAACATTAATGATGTGAAAACATTTGACCTAAAGAAGAATTTCCCTTTGCTAACAGCTCAATATAAAGACCATTTGTCCTTTGAAATGTCGAAAAATATTCTATCTGAATATGATGCTATAAAAAATACTACAAGAAAAAAACCTAAAAACAAACTCAAAATTATCGATAAAAATAGAACCTTCGATATTAATGACATCATCTCGTCGGAAATACTAGAAGAAGCTGTCGAACACTTCTTGAGCGAAATCGAAACCAAGGATTATTTTATCAAAGAAACGCACCAATATGCACTTTGCTTAAGCGAAAATTTCTACAACCCGTATGATAAATGGATTCGTGTAGGATGGGCTCTCAAAAATACACACGAAAGCTTGTTTATCACTTGGATTGCATTCAGTGCGCAATCGGACAAATTCGATTATGACAAAATACCAGAATTTTACGAAATGTGGTGTCGTTTTGATAGATGTAATGATGATGGTCTAACCTTCCGCTCTATTATGTATTGGGCAAAGAATGATAATCTCGCAAAATATAGAGAAGTGAGAGAAGAAACAATTGACTACTTTGTAGATAAAACAATTGAGAATCAAACTGATTTTGATTTTGCTCTCGTATTGTATCACATGTATAAGGATGACTATGTATGTATATCAATAAAAAAGGATATTTGGTATATTTACATGAATCATCGTTGGGAAGAGAATGAAGGTGGAACCAATTTGCGCATGTCCATTTCAAAAGATCTGTTTAACATCTATTTTACCAAGATGAATGCAATTCAGCAAGAATTGCGAAGTACTACAATTGATCAATCTAGTGAGAAATATACCAGCTTACAAAACCAGGCTAAGAGCTTGAGTAAATTATCTAATAATTTAAAGCAGAGAGGATTCAAAGATAATATTATGCGTGAGGCGAAGGAAATCTTTTATGATAGTACCTTTGTTGATAAGGTTGATGCGAATCCCAAGCTATTATGCTTTAACAATGGCGTACTCGATTTCGAGAACAAGGTCTTTCGCAAAGGAAAGCCAGATGATTATTTGTCAAAATCGACCAATATCAGTTATGTGAAATTAGATATGGGCAAACATAAGAATACAATCGATGAAATTAACGATTTCATGTGCAAATTGTTTCCTGAAACTGATTTGCGCAATTACATGTGGCAACATTTGGCCTCTACGCTTATTGGAGAAAACAATGACCAGACGTTTAATATATATAACGGTAATGGAAGTAACGGTAAATCAAAACTAGTGGAGTTGATGGCTGCTTGTATGGGTGAGTACAAAGCAACCGTTCCTATTACACTCATTACCGCTAAGCGTAATACCATTGGAAGCACTTCATCTGAAGTGGTTCAATTAAAGGGAGTTCGCTATGCGGTCATGCAAGAGCCGTCCAAGGGGGACCGATTGAATGAAGGTATCATGAAGGAGATTACTGGCGGTGATCCATTACAAGGACGTGCATTGTTCAAGGATAGTATTACCTTTATTCCTCAATTCAAGCTAGTTGTATGTACTAATACATTGCTAGACGTAAATAGCAATGATGAGGGTACATGGCGTAGATTATGTGTTTGTGAATTTAAATCCAAATTTTGCGTCAAGGAAGAATTTGATGACGAGCGCGAATACCAATTTGAAATCGACAAGAAACTTGGAGAAAAATATATTCAATGGTGTCCAATATTCATGTCAATGTTGGTTGAGAAAGCATATGAGACTGGTGGTCTAGTCAAGATTTGTGCAGCAGTCAAGGCAAGCAGTTCTAACTATAGAAACACGCAGGATTTCTATAGTGAATTTGTATCAGACAAGGTCAAGAAGACAACTGGTGGTAAAATCAAGGAGACAAGTCTATATGAAGTTTTCAAGACATGGTTTCAACTACATCATGGTAAAAATGTACCCAAGGGACGCGATTTATTCGAATTCATGAACAAGAAATTCGGCCGCAAACAACGAGGTATTTGGAATAATGTATCTATTATTTACGATGATTATGATCCTTCTCTAGACGAAGATGATTATGACAATTAAATAGTATTACTAAAAAGAATAAAATACACTGAAATATAATAAAAATACAACTAATAAATATTGTATTTTTATTTCTATTGTTTTCTATTGTTGTGAAAAAACTACTTTAACCAATTACAAGTGTAAATAAACCCAATTTGTTTTACTTGCTATTGAATAGTAACTATATTTAATAAATTCAATGACATAATATGCTATAGTCGGATACAAAGCTAATCCAATTACAATACCCCATAATTTTGTTTCTCTGTATCTCTTTTTCATTATTATAATTATTATGAGAGCAACAATTATGTATTTATACAATGAATTAAAAAAACTACTCCACCATCCTGCGCTTTCATTTTGTTCATTTTCATAATATGTTTTCCTATCGGATATTTCAATGGTATGTATTTCACCTTCCACCGCTTTGCGTAGTTTATTATTTTGCTTTCCCAACATTTCATACAAGTCTTTTGTATGTTTCGCATTTTGTAACTGTGCTGCATATTGTCCATGTATTTTGTTCAATTCAACAATCATAGCATCATGTTTTTCTGTCATATCGCGTTTTAATGTTAATGCTGTTTGTTCGTATCTTGCCAAGTTTGGATCTACAGTAGGGGTAGTTGCTTGATTTTGAGACTGAACATACGAAGTTATAAATTCAGTTGCTACACTCGATGTATTTTCCATCATTTGATTAAACTGATCTATGTTTATCATACTTGCTAAATTATCGGCTGTTACACAATTACCTGCTGTTGTATTTGCCATTTACTAATATACTAAAATACTAAAATATTTCGACACTAAAATATTTCGACACTAAAATATTTCAATGTTTAAAACTTTGCATAATTATCAATATTGCTGTCACTACTATTATATCCAGATACTACACTGTTGTTTGTAAATACTCCTACGTTAAAGTCAGATTTGCGAAAAGAATTCTTTAAACATCTCTCGCCTACGAATGATTCTTTTACACATTGTTTATTCGAGGTATCCCATTTTGTACCATTTGGATTGCCTGTAGGACAACAGGCTTCACCGGCACAAGACAATGTTAAATCTGCCTTTACTGGTTGATCATTTGGATTACCCAAGTCATTAGAATCTACTGCTGTTGGGTCAAATGGAAAATTGTATTCAGAAAAATTCATATTGTCGCGACTAGCAATGTCAAACATCTGTAATGAAACAACTACAATAGCTAGACCCAGTATAATAGCGATCAAGATTAACGCAATATTGGATGGTATAATACCTCTTTTCATTAAAAGTCCTAAAATTAAAATAGGAATACAAAAATAAACAATAGATTTCATTACTTTTGCTTGGGTATCATATTTATCACTGTAATAATTGTTTATTTCAGCCATTCTTAGCTTACCATATCTAGCATCTTGTAAAGCGCCCAGATTTCCCTGTACGTTTTGTAATTCATGTTCAACGATACCACCTACAGCCATTTCATTTACTAAACTATTTCTAGATACAGCTACATTTGATTGGGTTGTTGCATAATTATTACTGACTGACGTATATAAACTAGTCTTTAAATGCTGCAATTCTTGGATTTTCTTTAAAATTTCATTCTGCTTATTGGCATTTGGGTTTTGTTTTACGCTCAATGCCTCTAAATCATCATACATATCTTGGATTTGAATATCTATTTGACTAATTGTTTTTAATGTTTGGTCTGTTGAATTTGTCATATTATATATATTATCACGAGAGATTATATATAATTCCTAAAAAATCTTTTTGATGTCCATTATTTCATCATCTTCATCGTACCGACAGTTGCTCCTAGTGCCAACATACTCCATAAAATATATTTTTGGTTATAGCTTAACATTTGAAGATTGGAATCTTCCTCTATAGCGTCATTATGTTTCATTAATTTTGCCCCCGTGCGTATTTCCTTATAAGTATGTTCATATGTATTCAATCTCTCTTTTAAAGTTTTGTATTCACTTAATAATCTTTTATTTAGTTTCACATCTTCTTTGCTGAGTTCTACAATTTTCTGATGAATTTGTTCTAAAATAGCCATTAATTTATTATACTGTTTTCTTATTTGCTTCTCGTCTCTATCGGAAATAGTACCTAGACCACACGTTGTACGCATGTTCATAAATCCGGCATTGGTATAACCATTCACTTCACTTTGATGAGTGAATTCTACATCCTTTCCACAACTATTATTATTATTTACCTTTTTGTTGCGAATATATAAATCACCCCCTACAAACTGACGATTTCCATTGGGCCACATATTCGCATTTTTTATCCAGTAATTGTTACCATTTACGTAAAACCCTGCAGCACCAGGTGTTTCAATACATTTTTGTTTTATCTGCTGAATAGTCAATCCGGAACCGGATGTAATATCATTACCATAAGAATTATATCCAGATAACAACTCAAACTCATTACCATATTCGGAAACCATGTTATTAGGATATTTCTTCTTTGTCAGATCGTCTGTAATATGATACGTTTCACCTAAATTTGAATTATTCGCACCACTAGTTTCATAAGTAGCAAATGTATTAAATCCGGGTATCCAAGTATATATCCATCTCCAACTCCACCACCCTCTGCGACGTCTAGTGTATCTTCCGTTTTTCACTTTACCCATACGCCCTACCCCGGGGACATTAGGACAATCGTTCGCGCTTCTAGCATACCCACCCCCTCCTATGTAACATGCGCCTCTACCTCCACCATTGTTTTTTCCCATTTGAAATACATTTGAACCCATATCTTCAGCACGTTTTGCGCAAGCATCAATCGTTGTTGAACCTAAATCCGATTGATATGCGCCAGGAGATTGCGAACACTGAACAAATCTTCTATTTCTAGTCTCACTTGGATTTGTTATATACATATTTTGTCCGGCTATTCTACATGATTGATTTGAAATGGTAGCCGTTCCTCTAATTAATGAAGCACCTCCTGTCTTTACCATTTCACCTTCTGGAGCATTTGCGATTGAATATGGCTCTCCAGCATCTGGTCCAATCGTAGGAGCATTTGCCCAGTCCATTGGACATCCGTTTTTGCCCTGCATAGAGTTTGCCATGGTAGGATTAGGTAAATGCTTCCATACACCTCTATCTGTGACATAACCTACAGCGCCATTTGGATCTCTCAAAAAAGTATTTGCAAAACGATTATTATTACGATTACTAGCGGAGATATATCCTTGTGAATTTTCAACGAGAGTTTTAACTGACTGATTATATTCTTGTAATTGTCTATTGTAAATTAATTGTAATTTTTCCAATTCTTCAAAATCATCCATATTTTTTTCTTCTACAGGTCCATCCTCCATTATCCCGTTCCTATTATTATTGAAACCTTCTATGCCGACAATAGCAGAAGATATGTTATCACGTGACAAAGTAAAACTATCTAAATGTTTTTGCTTTTGCTTTTGCTTTTGCTTTTTCTCCTCTTTATTTGTTATTTTTAAATTCTCTCTATTTTGTAGATATATTTCCCCATCACGGTTGTTGTATGTTGTCATTAATATATTATTATAATAAAATATTATAATCCTGGCGCCCTTTTGTTTTGTTTTGTTTTGGTTTGGGTTTTCGTATCTATTTCATTTTATTCATAATCATGATCATACATAAGACAGAAGCAGAGACAGAAGCATTAAAATATATGATTCGTTGGTAGCAGATTAGAAATAAATTTCCAAGAACTTTCTCCATAATCTACAACTGTTTTATAGTAATATTTTCCTATGATTATAATCCAAACCGCTATAAATACATAAACTGCCATAGAAATTTCATAACTTTCACGAGAATATACATAATACGCCATATATATGGAGACCAAGCCAAGTAATAACCACAAACTAAAAGTAGTATAACTAGATATTTGTCTTATATTACTGTCTTCTTCTCCTGCTGCTTGATCCGGTTGCATAAGTAATGTATTTATTTCGTGTCTGTCTTTTTCCATTTTTATCAATAGCTTTTCCAACTCTTCGCGCTTTGAAACAGTTTCACCACTTAGTAATGTTTTCGTTTTATCTAATCCTTCCCCCGACGTTTGGATTTTTTTGATTAATTTTTTTATTTCATTTTGAATAGCTTTCATTTGCTTTGCTATTTTTTCGCCTTTATTTCCACCTAAAGAGGTGGTTCCGTATGGGGCTAATGATGTGATTGTTTTAAGTTGATAACCAGAATTGATATTTTTACCCTTTATGCCTCCGAAACAAGATTTACTCCAGTCATTTCCAAAATCGGATGGATAATATACTATACTCGAAAAGGTTGCGGTATCGTCTTGTACTGCTTTTAATTTACAATTAGTTAGTGTATTTGATTTACCTAAAAACTTCCAATCATCAGTCGTTTGAGTAGGAGATGAAACCATACCCATTTGATAATTTTCATTGTTCATATCATTCCATACAGCATTTTGCTTCGTATTTTGACGGTATAATAAGGTGTCGTATTTATTTTGAAGCGCATTATAATGATTTAATTTCATGCGTAATTGCTTACCCAAAATCCTGGCTTCTAATAAACTTTCATATTTATCTGGATTATCCTGAATTATTTGTTTGGTAAATGACATTTAAACTATATATATAATTTGTTAGAAATTAAATATATAACAAACATTTTTCATTCTACTTTATACAAATTCTCTAATTCTCTAATTCTCTAATAATTTATACTGACATTACTCAGCTTGTTATACAAATATACTAAAAACATCAATACAAATATGGCTACAATTACATATGTAATACTTGTTACTTTTTCACCGTCATTTGTGGAGGCAGCAATGGTTAAACTCACTATAAAAAAAACGATAAAAATCCATATGATATAACTGTAATAGTTAGATGTCATTCTCATACTAGAATCGGATTCTTCTCCAACTATTTGCATCAACATAGTGTTACTGTTTGTAATATCATTTCTATCGCGCTCTGCTGTCTCAATGTAAGACAATAGTTGTTGGCGTTTATCCATCAGTTGTTGTTTCGTAGTACTATCTTCTAAAGATAGCTTATTTATTTCCTCGCTTAATTGTATCGCTTGTTTTTTTAATTTCCTGTTTAATTTTTGTAATCTTGCCCATAAATTTGGATTTACATCTAGCGACAAACACTCGTCTGTTTTAGACATGGCACCTCCTGTTGGAATCAAATTATAATCAGAAGCACTTAATACAATTGGTTTGGTAGAACAGCTTTCGTTTTTTTTCTTGTTACTATATGGATGTTTGATTCCTTTGATATCTACCCAAGCTTGTTCTTTTGTATCTTTGTTTTTAATATTTTGGCCAGCTATCTTACATGGCTGCCCTTGAACCATGGGTAATGCTGACTTGAAATTAGTCATTTTCTGATTATAGGGTGTAGATGTTGATGGACATGAATCGTTATTTTTCTCCCACGCATTATCACTATATTTATGAGTAAAACCAAAATTATTTACATAATAATTCTTTCCGTCCGTATCAGAAACAACTTTACCTAAATAATCCACTATTTTTTTATTCGACTGGCGTTTTGTGAGCAAATCTTCGTTAAATTGTTTGTATGTTTGAGCATATAATGCCAATGTTTGATTGAATTTGTTTTCAATATTTTGCAAACCTTCCAACGATTTTTTATCTACATGTGATAAATTTGAACCGGCTAATCCTTCTTTTAATGTACTACTCTGTATTAAATTTAAATGTGGAGAAACAATTTGGTCTATATCGTCGTTATATTGTAGAATATCTCTCCCTTGTTCTAAATTAAATGGTAACATATCATCTTGTTGAATATCAAACATTTTACTATAAATTACTGATAGAAAAATGTTTTAGTGTATTTGTATTCTTTCTTTTTACAATATTGATATTGTCAGTAATAATGATATTGTCAGTAATATTGATATTGATCTACAAAGACGGCGTCATATCACCGGTTGCGTCTTTTATTTTATCATAGAAATATCTGCTAATTTTCTCCATAATACTTAATAGTAAAATAACGCCCATTATTATGATTAATTCTCTCGATGTTGGATATAGTGACATTCCGACTTTGATACATATAACAAAACCAATTAACAAAATTAAAACAGTCTTTACTTGTAATCGATACCAGTCTATTTCTTCATCATATAAACCAACCGAGGTCAATGATGTTTTTTCCAGTTTTTTTACCTGCTCAGTTAATTTATCATTTTCCTTTTTCAAGGTCTCTATCTTCACGTTTAATGTTGCCATTTCTTGCTGCGATGTCTGTATGGCCGATTCCATACTATTTTTTAAAATAAACCCATCAGATTGAATTCTGTTATTTACTGTATCTACGTGCAACACTTCATCGGCTAATTGTGTGTTCGTTGGATCCTGTAAATATTTTATATAATTTGGTACGAAATTTTCTAAAATTAGAAAAAAACGATCATTTAATTCTGTTATGGTGTTTTTTGTTTTTATCAGTGTATCCATTATATACTACTAAGAATATTTTACTGGTCGTCCATTTTATTATTTCTTCTATTTTGTTTGACAACATACTCTGTAATATTCTGATGTAATGGCGGTTTTGCTAGGGCGAATTATTTTACATACTTGTCCAGGACGCATTCCAATTGCTTGGGCTACAGGATCGTATCTAGATATTTCAGGCAAATCTGATGTATTGGTAATATTATAACGTTTCTTTAATTCCGTCACTTCTGTATCAGTTAATATTGTGTGCTTAGGAACATACATATGATCTAAAATATTGTATTGGAGTCTTTCTAAATTATAGATCATGATAAATAACCCTTCTTGTTCCCATATTTGCTTCAATATATTTAAAAGAGGCTCGTGCGGTTCTTGTTTGATTACGATGATCAATGTATCGTCTTTTGACAATACTTGTTCTAAATTATACAAGTCGTCAATATAATCGTTGATATTCTCTCTTCTTAATGTTTTTGCTAAATGGTATTTTACATATACTTTTTTTGGCGATTCACTATTCTGAGAGGTGGTCAGCATCATATCCAATTGCTTATTGTTGTACATAACATGTGTTTCATTTACACTACATTCCTCATAATCTTTTACGTCATATCCTTGTTCCGACAATAATTTTAATAAATTTTGTCTCGACTTAAATACGGTTGAGATAGTTCCACTTGACTGTGACATTCTTATTTATAATACAAAATTATATTTTTATTTCAGTTCAATTTTATATTATAATCACCCTAGTTTAATCGTTTTTTTGCCTCCTTCTTCTTCTTCATTTTCATCTTCTTTTTCTTTTGATTTTTTTGAATCATCGTCTATTTTTGTGTTTATAATTAATTCAATACCATCATCACGTTTAGGTGCGGTTTTATTCAACATGTCTTCTATCTTATCTATTTCAGTTGTATCACTTGTATCAATATTGATAGCCTGATTTCCACCACTCATACTATCATTCGAGTCGGATGATGGTTGTGATGGTGGTGGGGGTGGTATAGTAGAAGTAGATGAGTTACTATCGAAATTAATTCCATTTGGATTATATTGTGGTGAGTCAGGTGGAAATTGGGGTGAGTTTGGATTATATACTGGAGACCCTGGTACATATTGGGGTGATCCTGGAGAATTTGGATTATATACAGGTGACCCTGGTACATATTGAGGTGATCCTGGAGAATTTGGATTATATACCGGTGATCCTGGAGCATATAGAGGTGATCCTGGAGCATATAGTGGTGATCCTACTTCCGCTACAGATACCGGTGAATATCCAGCAAGTGGTGGATAATTAGGCGATCCTGGTGGTGGATAATTAGGCGACCCTGGTGGTGGATAATCAGGTGACCCTGGTGGTGGATAATCAGGTGACCCAGGAGCATATGGGGGTGTTGTTGGAGAATAATGAGACGAAACCGAATTTCCTAGAGCAAATGATTTACCCTTCTCTTCACGACGTATAGCATCCAAAGCAATGTTCCAATTGTTCGGCTCTTGTGTGCTGTTCAATTCTTCAATCATTACGTTTGGACTAATGGGTGTTTTATCATTGTATAACAATGTAGTAACATTCCATCCAGCAGGGAATCTATTTGGTAATTGACCATCGTTTTCACCTACAAACCATATTTCAGTAGCATCTCCCTTATTATTCAAGATAACAGACTTGTAAGCTTCTCCACGCTCTTCATCATAACTATAGTATGACCATCCGTATTCTTCCGGTTGTAGCGGAGATTGTTCTTTTGGTTCTTCTATGGGTTCATTTAGCTTATCAGTAGGTTCGTCCATGGTTGCAATTCCCTCGTTCATTTTCGAATTTCTATTCTTGATTTCTCTCGTGATAGCCATTTTCAACTTGTCTGGAATATGATCACCTATCGTGTCGATACCATCATCTTGTTGTAGATTTAGTATATTCGTTGAATAAGCCATACTTGTTAATTGGTCTATATTGTCTTCCGTAATGAGTCGCAATTGAATATTCATCACCTGAAGTTCTTGTATTAATAATTTAAATGCATATGGAATTTTCAAAATACTAAAATTTCTTCCATATTTCGATATATTTTCAATATTTAAATTCTTATCTACGGTGGTGTTGAATTTAATAGGACCGTCAGCCATTGGACTTAAAAAAAGGTTCTGGCTATTGTTATATATAGCCACCGTTCCAGTATTGTTACAAACAGCCATATAATATTCATCACCTCTCGTAAGCATTGATTCTTGTAAAAAAGCAGCAGCTCCGTGACCGATAACACCATCACGTTCCATTTCACCGATTCTTAGACCACCATCGTTTGCTCTTCCTCCCACAGTCTGACGCGTCAGCTGTTCCATTTTTCCTTTAGCGCGAAAATTAATCTTATCTTTTACCATATGTTTCAATCTCATGTAATACGTTGGACCAATAAATATGTTTGCTTGAAGTTGCTCACCAGTCATACCATTATATAACAACTGATTACCTGACGAATTATATCCATTCTGAGTTAATATTTTTCCAAACATTTCGTGTTTGGAACCTTTATTAACAAACGCAGTACAATCACCATATCCACCAGTATTTACACATGCTTTTCCCATCAATGTTTCTACCAATTGTCCAATCGTCATTCTCGATGGCAATGCATGAGGATTTATAATAATATCAGGTCGAACACCATCGTCTGTAAATGGCATATCCTCCTCAGGAATCACTAGACCAACCGTTCCTTTCTGACCACATCGACTGCAGAATTTATCTCCAATAGCAGGAATTCTCTCTTCGCGAATTCGGACTTTTGCTAATCGGAATCCTTCCTCATCTTCAGTCATGAATGTTTTATCTACGAATCCGAGTTGTCCTTTCTTAGGATATACAGAGGCATCTATAGTTATATTCGGATTTTCTAGGTTTGATTTGACCTTTCCAATAACGACCTTTTTATCATCCATTTCTGTATTTTCTTTTGCTAGACCATATTTATCCAAATCACTATAATCATATCCATATTTTTTTCCTTCAACCGTTGAATCCTCTATGTTTTGAAAATGTGTATCGACTGTATTATCGCCTACTTTCGAACTTTCTTCACGCGTTTCATACATGTTGTAATAAGTGGTTCGAAACATGCCTCTTTTTAAGGATCCTTCGTTAAACAATATAGAATCCTCTACATTATAACCTCCATATACCATAATAGCCACGATTACATTCTCTCCATACGGATGTTCTTCGTTATTAATATATTGTAAATATCTGCTTTTGACCAACGGCATTTGGCCATAATTTAATACAACTCCCATTTTATCAATTCGCGAAAAGAAATTTGAATGATAAAGTGAAACCGCTTGCTTTGCTTGACCGCAAAAAAACAAATCTCTAGGAAGCTGATTATTCTCCGGAAAAACAACCTGATTTCCCATGACACCTAATATTAAAGATGGGTGAATTTCAATATGCGTATATGATTTATTCTGCTCCATATCATAATCCGTAGATATAAGTGCGGTTTCTTCTTCGGCAGTGTCCAAATAATCTATAATTCCTTCCGTGTTTTCTAACTTGCTAAAATCCTCTGTATCATACAATTCGTTAATTTTATATATCTTACATGTATTTACATCATAATTCTCATCTGTTTTCTTAGCAAACCCACTAATTAAATTGGACCAAGTAAATGTATTGCTGTTTAATTTTTCCCAAACTTCTTTTCGCTTGAAACTAGGAGTCTTCTTCTCATCCACGTAAAAAACTGGCCTACATAATCTACCTGAATCAGTAAAAATAATAAGTTCGTTCTTTTTGATATTCCAACTGATACTTGTATAAATCGGCATTAATCCATTGCGTTTGTATTTCTTTACAAGTCGAATTGTTTCTTGAGGAGTAGTGATGACACCAATCCAACTGCCATTGATAATTACTTTGGTAGCACTGAATAAATATTTATTACTACATTCCTCTAGCAATTTCATTTTACATATGCTCCTCATAAATTTCATCATAGGATAACCGGAACAACCACTGGTAATATGTGTAGAAATAGACATATGTTTATGAAAACCAACATTACCACCATCTGGTGTATCTACTGGATCGATAATTCCCCATTGTGAACCATGAAGCAATCTAGGTTTAACTACTTTGGCGGTGGAATCCATAGGGAGATTAATTTTTCTTAGATGAGAG
>ENA-OUOG01003272-OUOG01003272.1-marine-metagenome-genome-assembly--contig:-NODE-3272-length-15413-cov-4.101721_pt1 | contig 15413 bp, 13 predicted proteins | sample MGYA00248635_ERZ508505 | MGnify/ENA primary metagenome ERZ508505 (study PRJEB26176, sample SAMN06267871) | marine metagenome | isolation source: Saanich Inlet, British Columbia, Canada | place: Pacific...
AAGAGCAGATGGAGAGAACCTTTACGGAAACGTAACTGACGGTGCTAACAAAATGGGAGAAGATGTAGACGTATCTGGCGGTCTTTACGGAGCTGGTCAGTTCGGATATACTATCAACCAAGTAACAGGAGCTGAAGCTGCTGCAACAGTACAAGCTGCATTATTAAAAGATGTAGGATTTGACGCTGGATTAACATTAGGAGATTATGAAGCGGTATTAGTACCTCTTTCTTCTATCCCAGCTTACGATGCAGAAGGTATTAGAGCTTTTGAATTCAATAGCGCATCTGGTTCAGCTACAATCCACAAGCAGTTTACTAAAATTTCTGGGTCTAACTTAGTATTAGTACAGTCTGCTGCAAATGGTGTAGAGGACGGAGCTAACGTACAGTTAGTATACCACAAACAACCAACTGACAATACAAGAGGTGACTTCGAAGCAGATTCAACTGTAGCTGTAGATACTTCTATCAGTATTCCAGAAATCGATGTTCAATTGCAATCTGAGGCTATCGTTGCTAAGACAAGAAAGTTAAAAGCACAATGGACACCAGAATTCGCACAAGATCTTAACGCATATCACTCTATCGATGCAGAAGCTGAATTGACTTCATTATTAAGTGAATACATTTCAATGGAAATCGATTTAGAGATCTTAGATATGTTGATTAAAGGTGCTGTGACTACTGAAAGATGGTCATTAGAGAACAACAAGAACTTTATAAACGGTGGATGGTCAGCAGATACTTCTGATTTCTACAATACTCAAGGTCAGTGGTTCCAAACTTTAGGTACTAAAGTACAAAAAGTATCTAACAAGATTCACCAAAAAACATTAAGAGGTGGTGCAAACTTCATCGTATGTTCTCCTTCAGTTGCTACAATCCTAGAATCAATTCCTGGATATGCTGCACAAACTGACGGTAACCAAGAGAAATTTGCAATGGGAGTACAGAAAATCGGTTCTTTAGCGAACAGATTCCAAGTATATAAAAACCCTTATATGACTGAGAACATTATGTTATTAGGATATAGAGGTAGCCAGTTCTTAGAAGCTGGTGCAGTATATGCTCCATATGTACCATTAATGATGACTCCATTAGTATACGATCCAGAGACCTTTACACCAAGAAAAGGTTTAATGACTCGTTATGCTAAGAAGATGATCAGACCAGAATTCTACGGAAAAATCTATATTTCTGATATCGATCAGTTATAGGATTAAATTCTTAGAATAAACTTAAAGAGAGCTTGCTTACGCAGGCTCTTTTTTTTATATTACTATTTATAATAGAATATTAATAAAGTTCTTTAATACATAAAATTTATGGCTAGTAATGACTACCACGATGAAGTTTTCGTAGAAAAGCGAAGACCGAAAAACCCAATAAGATTTAAAGTTCAATTAAATGACGAACAAAAAGAAGCAAAAAAATTAATATTAGAAAATCCAGTTACAGTACTCAGAGGCATGGCAGGAAGCGGAAAGACGCTTATTGCTTCCCAGGTAGGATTAGACCTATTATTTACCAAGCGTATAGATAAGATTATTATAACTAGACCAACTGTGTCTAAAGAAGATATAGGTTTCTTACCAGGAGATATAAGGGAAAAGATGGATCCCTGGTTAGCACCCATATATCACAATCTATTCATGTTATATGATGAAGCTAAGGTACGTAAAGAAATGGATAATGGTAATATAGAAATTGTCCCTTTTGCATTCATGAGAGGTAGGACCTTTTTAAATTCATTTGTAATTGTAGATGAAGCTCAAAATGTTACTCATTCTCAAATGGAAACTGTAATAGGTAGACTTGGACAAGGTTCTAAAATGGCAATCTGTGGAGATATGGCTCAGATTGACCTTAAAGATAAGAGAGAAACAGGTTTTTCTTTTTTATCTAGATTAGAAGAACATGTTGAAGGATTTGTAACTCATTCATTAGAACGAAACCATAGACATACTATTGTATCTCCCCTTCTTGAAGTATATAGACAATTTAGAGATTAAATGACTACCAGCAACTTAAAAATAGGTATTTTCATAATGCAAAAAAATGAATTTGACCTATTCCCAATATTTATTAAATATTACGGTAACTTAGTCGGCTATAGTAATATACATGTAGTTGACAATGGTTCATCAAAGGATATGTTACCTCTTCTAAAAAATGCTAGTGATTTAGGAGTAAATGTAGATTTTTCTTATTCAAGAGAAACTGATTTTAAAAATAAAGGCAAGATAATTCAAGAAAAAATAAATAAAGGAATACTTAATTACGATACATGTATACCGCTTGATTGTGATGAATTTATTGGTGTAGAAATAGCTCCCAATACATATACATTCGATAAAGATATAATTATTAAATACTTTAGTAACCTACCTAATGGTTTATATGAACTTGAAGCAAAAAACCGATTTAGAAATAGTATAACAGATTACACTAAATTTTATAGAGCTACTAGACCTCTTACTAAAGTTTTTACTAAAAAGACAGAGTTTATACACTTAGATTTAGGATTCCATAGATGTGAAGGAGATAAATCTATTTCTTCAATATGTTATTTTGAATTACATAATAAACCGTATGATATTTTCTATAAACATGCAGTTGAAAAAATGAAAAATAGAGTTGACATAAAAAATATAGATAAGTATAAGAGATATGTAGGAGCAGGTTACCATTTATTAAGGTACCTAGGCAGAAAAGGTAAAGTTAACTTTTATAGAGACTTAAATAGCAAACCTTACCGTAATGTACCTGGGTTAATGAATACATTTGACAAGTTAAATATAAAAATACCGAAACATCTTAGACTAAATAAAGGTACTCATAACAAATATAAACCTAGAATACATTAAAAATAAGTTATAATAGTAAAAAAAATAAAAAATGGAAAATTCTAACAACACAGAAGTCTATAAATATAGTGCAATTATACCTACATTATATAAATCTAAAAGAATATTTAAACTTGTAGAAGATTTATTAAATTCTGAGCATGTAGGAGAGGTTATCCTAATTGATAATACTGAAAGTTTAGAACCAAGAATTGATTCACACCCTAAACTTAAATATATATGTGAAGGAAAAAACACAGGTGTAAATCCTGCGTGGAATAAAGGAGTTCGACTAGCTGAAAATGATTTATTAATAATTGCTAATGATGATGTAAACTTTGATACTGATATTTTACAAATGCTTACTCCTGATGTAGTCCAAGAGGCTGGTGTGATCGGTATGGATAGGTATAATTGGGATGGATATAAAGGTAGAAAGTTTAAGTATAAGGGTGAACCTTACTTAGAGGTATGGAAAAGTGGAGGTATAAAATCCGGTTGGGCTTGTTTAATGATGTTAAATAAATCAATGTGGATTGATATACCTGAAGATTTAATTATATACTTTGGAGATAACTGGATTAAAGATATAAACCCAGTTAAAAAATCAATACTATGTGGTTTTAGATGTGAAACCGAAATGAGTTCTACAAGTGATTTGAATGAATTTAACGCCATCAAAAGACAGGATGCAATTAATTGGGTACCTCATTACCTACGTAACAAAGAGGGTAAAACAAAGCTTATTTAAGTGTTAATTTATAGAAAACCCTTATTATGTATAAATTTAGAATATTTATATTAAAATAAAATAGTAATAATGAAAGGTACTCTTATATCATCTGATTTCATAAAAAATTCAAATGGAGATTATAAGTTTATAGAAATGAACACCGATGCTGGTATTTCTACAAAATTTATAAATAATTATTTAGATTTAGATCCATTTATTAATCTGCTTAGTGGTTCAACACCACAGATTAATACCGTAGAAGTAATATATAAACCCCATATTTCTGATAATTTTGTTAACCACTTATCACAATCTCTTCAGGAATCTGGTTCTTTTATCACATCGTTCGTAAAACATGAACAAGATGTAAATTCGATATACCCTCCTGATCTAGAGGACAGTGATAGTAAGTTTATATTAAGAATTGCATATGATGAAAGTGCAATTTTAGATTCAACTTATGCAAAACGTACATTAGAACCATTAAAGTTGTTCTATGATAATAACTCTACAAGTTCTGTTGGATTTTATTACGCCTCTGATGATTACAATGGTGAAAGTTTAGAAATTAATTGTTTAAATAAGTCAACAAATTCAAATAATATCCCAGATTTAGTTGAAAAGAGTAATTCATATACCGCTGAGAGTGTAGGATTCTTAAAACTTAACTCAGGGTCAACTGACGAGGAACGAGTAAACCTTTTCTTATCTGAGAGTAGTGATAGAGTTATAACTAATTTTATGCTTAATTCAGAAGTATCTGCATCCGGTGTTGTACAGTCGACAAAAGTATTCTCTATTATATACGGAGAATCATTATCTGCAATACATATTGGTACTGAATCAGTTCAAGCAAGGTTTGCATTACCTACCTCTTCAATAGAGTTATTAGATTCAGACAAGTACCAATACGCAGATGAGATATCAAATAAACATTTTTTCCAGTATTCAACATCTGTCCTAAAAGAACGTAATTTTCAACATGGATTATTTGAAACTGAGAATATTGTTTCAATGAGTGGTGAGTTAATTGATATATACAGTATTGAAACTGGTAGTATAATGAAATCCTACCATATCGATGGATTACCTGATTCAGATGAAATTGCAGTTTATAGAGCATGGTCTATGGAAGGATATACTTTTAACTCTGAGTCGTATGCTACATCTTCAATTTTAATGAGTACTAACATTTCAGAATTACAAAGATATGATTTAGTACAGTTAAAATTAGAAGGTGATGATGAGTATACATACATGTCACCGCATTTAGATATTCTTACGTATGATTCATCCTCAAACAAAACCTCATTTATTGAATCGTCTCGTATAAACGCAAATAAACACTACTTCATAAATGAAAGTGGGAGTCTAGTAGCCTTAGCTGAATCAAATCAGATAGTTTTAAATTCTCCAACGGGTAGTGTATATACCGTAGATGTTGAACCTGCTGATTTAGTTTATACTGCAGGAAATACACTAAGTAGTTTAAGCTCACTTGGTAGTTCATTTGTTTTTCATAACTATACTTGTTTTGCAGCAGGAACTCAAATTTCACTTGCAAATGATGATATTAAAAATATAGAGAATATAGTAGTAGGTGATTTAGTACTAGGATGGAACGGTAGTACATTTGAACCTGCTGAAGTAATTTCAATAAATCACGAAAATACAGTCGGTTCAAACGTAGAAGCTTGTAAAAAATTAGGTGATAAACCTTCGTTATATACTATCAATGAAACTGGTATTGCGTTTACTCCTGAACATCCTTTCTTAACTAGAGAAGGATGGAAATCATTAGTTCCGAATATTCACCATGAACCATTTAAAACTCAACAAGAACCAAAAGTTCTTAAAGTTGGAGATGAAATCAATATCAGAGGAAAATGGGAAGTAATTAATAATATACAAGTGCTTCGTTCTAATGCAGAAGAGAAAGTATACAATATCACGGTAAAAGATTTACACTCGTATGTAGCAGATGGTATAGTAGTTCATAACAAAAACGGTTAATCAATCTTAATTAGACTATGCCTTATATAAAAGAACATAACTTAATTTTTATACATATTCCTAAAACCGGTGGTACTTCTGTTGAGAAAAAATTCGGAATGTACCATCAGTGGGATTATAGTAAGCTTATACATAGAAGACAGGAAGTTATAAATGGCGTATTAACTGCACCTCAACATTGGACTCCTAATCTAATAATAGATAAACTAGGAAAGGCTGTATATGATAAATGTATTAAATTTACCATTGTTCGAAACCCTTACCGTAGAGTTTTATCTGAATATTTTTACAAAACTAGAAATTCAAACTTAAATAAGTTTAATGATTGGTTTTTTGATTATTATTCTAAAATTGATTACGACCATAAATTACCTCAGCATCTCTATATAGATGATTCAATAGATTTTATTGCTAGAACTGAAACATTACAGTCTGATTTCACTACATTCGTAAATAACTATAATTTAAATATAGATTCTCAACTTGAGTTTGTTAATAAATCTAGACATAACAACGAAAATATTATATACAATTTAGATAAAGAAGTAATTTCTAAAATAAATGATATATATGAGAAAGATTTTGAATTATTAAAGTACCCAATTTTAGATAATATTAATAAGAAACCTCATTTAATATAAGCATTAAGTTATGATACATACCTATATTCCGTATTGCCCTAAAGATCAAGGTGGATATAATTTAGGATGGACATATAATACCTTTATGAATTTAGTCGATGAAGATGATTGGGTTTGTTTTTTAGACCATGACGCTACATTTACTACCAGAAATTGGTACCATCAACTCGAAGATGTAATAAAATCACATACCGATGTTGGATTATTTACTGCAGTGACCAACAGAATTGGGCAACCTGCTCAAATTATTGATATAAGCGATAAAGATAATCACGATATTGCATACCATCGTAAAGTAGGTAAGAAATTACAGGAGAAGTACTCTTCTTCAATTTCATCATTTAATAACCCGGAAGTACTGCTAAGTGGCGTAGTTATTTTAATAAGTAAGAAAACTTGGAGACTAACAGGAGGATTCGCAGATGGATTTTTACGTGTAGATAGAAATATGCATGAAAGATGTTTAGATAGGAATATAAAAGTAGGATTAATGGACGGTGTATATGTTTACCATTGGTATAGAGGAGATGGTGATATAGCTCATGTTCATGGTTCCAGAGGTTTATTTGATACAAAAGTGCGTCTCACAAGTAGACGCCGTAAAAATTCTGTATTATAATAATTTTACATTAAAAATAGTATTAACTTATATAAAAGATTAAAATGGCAATTAATAAAACAGACATAGAAAATTCAATTTATTTGAAACGTAAAATTGGTCAACGAAGACATTTATTAAATGTACCTCAACCAACAGCTTCAGAAAAAAATACATTAAATAACATTGTTGAAGAGTTAATGGGGTATATAGCAACTAAACATTCTGGATAGTCTTGTTGTTTAACTACATAGTTTTATAGCAATATAAACAGAAGTAGTTAAAACCTTTAGAAATTTACTACTATTTATATAAAATAACAGGAGATGGCAAACGTTAACTTATGGAATGGATCAGCTACATTTAATGCTGGGGATACTCCTTTTGGATTCTACGACTCTGATAGTATCTTTCAAGCTGATGCTGTAAAAGTTGCTAAATTTGTAGGGACTCGTCTTGGATATCCTTTAATGGAGGTTGAATTACAACAGGAACAGATGTATGCTTGCTTCGAAGAAGCTATTACTACGTACGGTAATGAAGTATTTCAATATAAAATTAGAGAGAACTATTTAAATTTAGAAGGTGCTACCACAGGTAGTTCAATGAATAACCAATTAACTGACCCTACTCTTAATCGTATAGTACAAATAGCTAAACACTATGGTACTGAAGCAGGAGTTGGCGGGAACGTCACTAAATACTCAGGCTCTATTACTGTTAATAAGAATCAACAGACATATGACTTGAATGCTTGGGCAGAAGACCAAGGTATAACAGGCTCAATAGAAGTAAGAAAGGTGTTCTATCAAGCTCCACCTGCAATAATGAGGTATTTTGATCCTTATGCTGGTACAGGTACAGGTGTTCAATCACTTATGACTGCATTCGACTTTGGTTCATTTAGTCCCGGTGTTAATTTCCTGTTAATGCCTACTTCTTACGATATACTTAAAACTCAAGCAATAGAATTTAACGATCAAATTCGAAAATCTACATACTCTTTTGAAATAGTTAATAACCAGCTTAAATTATTTCCGATTCCTATGGCATCTGGTAGTATGTGGTTTGAATACTATAAAAATGAAGATAAAGGAAAGATCAATTTTGATAATGCTCCTAATAAAATCACTAATGTAGGTGAAGTACCGTACTCAAACCCTACATATAGTCATATAAACAGTGTAGGGCGACAGTGGATCTTTAACTATACATTAGCTTTAGCTAAAGAAGTACTGGGATATGTTAGAGGTAAGTACCAAGTAGTACCTGTACCCGGTTCTGAAGCAACTCTTAATCAAGCAGACCTATTAACTGATGCTAGAAGCGAAAAAACAGCTTTACTTACCAGCTTAAGAGAGATGTTAGATCAAACATCAAGAGGAAAACAGCTAGAAGCACAAGCAAAAGAGGCAGAAGACGTTCAAAATTCGTTAAAATCAGTGCCAATGACTATATACGTAGGATAATGAAGTTAATGCAATTACTTTTGGAGTTAGACTATAGGACTTTCGAAGCTATGGTTAAAGTTACCTTCGGTAAAGAGGGTTCCAATGGATATGACGATGCTTTACGTGCATTACCGGGTGTAACCACGGTTACAGTAGCATCACAAGACTCAACAAGTAGTCTTGCCACATATAAAGTTAAGGTAATCAGTCAAAAAGAGGCAATAGAAGCATTTAATGCATTTAAAGACAATGCTATAGCTAAATATACTAACATAATCTCCGTAGAAGTAGGAGAACAAACAATAGAAGAGAAGTAATGCTATTTGGATCTAACAGAGATTTCGATTTGTTGGTTAATATCAACAGAGAACTACTAAAAAACGTAGTAGAGCAGGAAGTCCTGTACCATAAACTCTCTTTAGAAGATCTTGACGTTAATCTATACGGAGAAGCATTAGAAAAGACATACTGGAATGCAATAAAGATGTACTGTCTTATTACTAGAGGTGATCAAGTAATAGATATACAGGAATTCGGACCTGATTTAGGTAGAGCAGCATCATTTGCTTTCTTAAGACAGGATTTAGTAGATTCTAACGTTGTTCCTGAAGTAGGAGATATAGTACAATGGCATAATGATTTCTACGAAGTTGATACCGTTAAAGAAAACCAGTTATTTTTAGGTAGAGATAATAATTATAACCTATCAGACTATGCTAGTGGCTTTGGATCATCAGTATCTATTACTGTAGACTGTCATTTAACAAGAGCAGATAGAGTAGGTTTAGCAGAAGTAAGGTAATATGGCAGGAAATAAACCAAGACCTAAAAGTCAAGAAGAATTAGGAAGGGAAACGATAAAACCTTACCGAAACCCAGAAACCGGTATTTCCATCAACCCTCTCCCAGGTCCTACTGACTTAAAAGATAGAGCAAAACAAGTATCCCGTAAAAATGATAAGGTAAAAAACCTCACTATAGGAATAAAAGATATAGATGAGGCTATTCACTATTACTTTAACGAAGTATTACAACCTACTGTAACTCAAAATGCTAAAGCTTTAAAGGTACCACTAGTATACGGCTCACCAGAACGTTGGTCAGCAATGCAGAAAGACGGATATTACCGCGATAAAAACGGTAAAATGCAAGCTCCTTTGATAGTATTTAAAAGAGACAGTATAGAAAAGAATAGGAACTTAGGAAATAAGTTAGACGGTAATAATCCTTCTAACTACGGTATATTTAAAAAGAAGTTTTCTAAGAAAAACATATACGATAGATTTGGAGTATTAAATAATAGAAAACCAGTAGAAGAGTATTATGCAGTAGCTATACCCGACTATGTTAATGTTACATATTCCTGTATTATTTTTACTGATTATGTTGAACAGAATAATAAAATAGTAGAAGGTATCAACTTTGCCTCTGATTCATATTGGGGAGATCCAAATAAATTTAGATTTAGAGCTCAAATAGATACCTATACTACATCAGCTGAGATTGTACAAGGTAATGACCGTATTATAAAAACGGAATTTCAAATAAACTTACTAGGACATATAATTACTGATGCTATAAATGCACATCCTTTTAACAATAAAAAGTTCTATACTAAAGCTGAATTAAAATTTGGTTCGGAAATAGAAGGTAATCTTTAACAGTTCCGACTATTTATATAAAATGGCAAACTAGCCAAGGTTTCTTAATAGCGATTAAAAATTATATTACTAAATGGCAAAGTTTACCAGCGAATTATCAGGCTCGTTAGCCTTCCTACAGAACGGTGTTGTGGAAACACAGCTGATACCTGGTTTAGAAGCATTAAATCTAACCGGATCTTTTAATATAACCGGATCTCAACTAACTTTCAACGGTAGAAATGTGATGGCAGAGATAGATGCTCTGTCTGCTGGTAGTGATCCTGAAGTTGGTACATTAAGACTACATTCTGCTTCTATGCTAGCCTATACTGCATCTAATGATGTAAGAGTAGAGGCTTTAGAAAGTAAAACAGGAAGCATAGATCAACTAAATGCAGTAAGTTCTTCGTATTTCACTAAAGAAGAAGCTGCAAATATAATATCCTCTTCAAATCAAATAGAATCATTAGGATTTAACAAAGACGGATTAATATCTGGCTCACAACAGTTACTTGATCTTGAATTTAAAAGAGACGTAATATCAGGTTCACAGCAAATAGCGGATCTAGGGTTTATAACCTCATCAAATATTGCTTCTTATGAGAACTTAACAGGTATACCGCAAGGTATATTATCGTCATCATTTCAATTATCTAGTTTAGGGTACCTAACAGCCTCTACTTATACAGAAATAGTAGATAAACCTTCCGGAATAGTTTCATCATCTATACAAATATCAGAATTAGGATTTGTTACTAGTTCTAATGCAGAAACCACCGCTTTAAATAATTTTACTAGTTCTATACAGAGTCAAGTAAACCATATTAATAGCACTACTGGATCATTTCTAACATCTGCTTCAGCAGCATCATTTGGATTTGGTTCCGGTGAAGGAGAAGCAATTCCAGCAGGTACTATTTCATCATCTTTACAGATATCAGAATTAGGATTTGTAACTTCCTCAGAATCATCAGCGGATATATCCGGTTTAGCTACTACTGGGTCAAATACCTTTATTGGTAACCAGATAGTAACAGGTAGTATAATTCCTGGTAATATAACAAACGATTTAGGTACACAATCAGCTCCTTGGCAACATCTATATATTTCTTCTGGCTCTATTAAATTCATTAGCCCAGAAGGTACAGAAATATCATCGTTTAATAATAAATTTGACGGTAATAGGTTAATATCTAATACTGACCACCCTCTATTTAATAGCTTCAACCCAGGGACTAGTAGCACAATAGTAGATTTTTTAGATGCAATTTTTTATCCAAATACTGCACCAACTATCTCTACTGGTAATCAAACTATAGCTGAATATACTACAAATGGTACATCTATAGTTACCTTATCAGGAACAGATGCAGAGTCACAAGCTATCACCTTTAGTATTGATGATTCTTATACTGATGGATACGTAATTGTAGATAATGGAGTACTAAAATTAAATCAATTACCTTCTGCAACAGCTTTTAATACAACTGACAGAGGAGATGGAGTTCTAGCTCACCCTGTTATTATTAAAGCAACAGATACAGTAGGAGCTTCTACTACTAAAACAATATATATTAGAGTAACACCTAATCAGTCACCGGTATTTAGGCATCCTAACGTAGGAAGTAACGCAGTATCTTCTTATTCTATATCTAGGAATGAAAATGCTAGTGCGGAAGAAGTAACTAAGATATACTTTACAGATACTGAAAGTGATTCCATTACTATTAACTCAGGATCTGATTTAAACGGACATTTTAATATTACTAAATCATCTAATTTTGTATCGATAACTCAGGTAACAGCATCTTTAGATTACGAAAGTATTTCTCAATATAATATGAGTATAACAGCATCTGACTCTCATTACGAAGATGGTGATGACATAGATTCTTTTACTGCTATACCAATTACTATAAATGTAACTGATAATACTCAACCAACAGTCAATAATCAAACATTAACTGGAGTAAATGAAAATAGTTCCGATGGAGCGACAGCTGGTTCAATAACAGCAACTGATCCAGAAGGAGATACAGTGACATTCAAAAATGCAAGATTCCACAGCCAACAACTAGATGGAGTAAATATAGCAACAGGGTCTTACGGAGGAACTTCTCAAAGTGACCCTACTGAAGATGCATTTAATATTTCCTCTAACGGTGTTGTAACTAGGAGAGCTGGAGTATACTTAAACTCTGATATAATTAATAAGGCTATATACGAAGTAACCGTTACTGACCCATATAATAACGGATCAGATAAAGGTTTAATCTCTATTCCGATAGCTGATGATACCGCTTCTACAATAAGTGGAGATACAACCTTATATGTAATTGAATCCGCTACCAGTGGGGATGCTATATACGATAACACAAACGGATACTCAGGAACTACTTCTAGATTTACAGCTAATCAAACTGTTAGTTGGACTATAAGTCCATCGAATGATTTTAATATAAACTCAAATGGATATTTAACCCTAGCAAGAAATATATCTGGTTCATCAGATGTAGGAGGAGATCAATTGAGTGGAACAGTAACTGCTACAAATAGTTTTGGAACTACAACAACTCAAGCATTTACTGTCAATATAACAGACAATCAAGCACCTAATATTACATTTACTAATACAAGTGCTAATTTAAATACGGTTAATGCTAGACCAGGTAATAATTTAGTTACCTTAACTTTTAGTGATCCTGAAGGAAATGGTTTAGATTTTAATTCATTCAATACAACTTTAGTAGGTGATTTATCAGTAGTTGAATCTGGAAACTCTAGAATTATAAGGGCTAATAGTAACTTGAATGCGGGTAATTATAGTGTAACAGCATCTATTTCTGATGATCAAGGATTTGCAACTAGAACATCAAATCATTCATTTACAATTGCTCAAGCAGACACAGGTACTCTTACAACAAATGGTACTTTATATATTATAGAATCTGCAGAAGACGGTGCATTAATTAGAACTAATTCAAACGGTAGAACTGGAACACAAGGAGATTTAGGAGTAAGTTACTCTCCAAATTACGGTAGTCAAGCAGTAAATTCGTTTACTTCATCAAATGCAGATATCATTATAAATAATAACGGTAACTTATCACTAGGAGTACACATAAGCGGCTCATCTATAGTTTCAGGAGATACAATTACATCAAATATTACTTTCCAAGATCAATATAATAATATAGGTTCAGGAAGTATTACAATAAACGTAGTTGCCAATAATGCTCCTTCAGTAACTGTTAGTGAACAATCAGGATTAGAGTCAGATACAGTTTCTGGTTCATTGGCATCTACAGTAAGTGTATCGGATGCAGAATTAGATTACCCAATTACACTAGCATTATCTGGGACAGATGCATCAAGTTTTACTGCAACTTCTAATAACGTAGACGGTACTAGCTGGAACATAGTAGCAAATACAGCTCTTTCAGCAGGAACTTACAATTTAACAGTTACTGCAACAGATGCTTTTAACAAAACAGGAACAGACACAGCCTCAATAACAGTAGCACAATCTGCCGATTATGGATTAGTATATGTGTATACATCGACTTATGGTTCAGATGCCGGCTTTGCTGCTAACTACTTAGGAGTAATGGGAGGAGCTACAGTTAACAGTGACACACCACCTGAAGTTACTTCCTATACAGCAAATACAGAATCACCGTTCTATAAATTTAAGAGTGGAGATGTAGGAAGTCCTTCAATAAGTTTAGCTGGAGGGGGAATAGCAACATTACAAGCTAGTGGTTCAGGTGCAGATTTAGATAGCGTACTTTCTGGATTAGGTACAATAAATGCTAGTACAACCGGACAAGTAATTATAGTATATCCTTCCGGATCAGACATGACAGTACCAGTAACAATCCAAGAATCGTTCAATAACCAAGACGGTGGAGCAGTTCCTGCGATGAATGTGGATGGAAATGGCTGGGGAATAGAATCAGGAGTGTTACATTCTTTAGAACTAGACTCAGCTCATTTAGGGTATAATGAATGGTTTGTATTTGGGCGTAAGTCACAAAATGCAATAGCTAGTTCATTTAATATAAGATTAATAAATGCAAACGGTAGTTTACCGTCATAAAATGATAATATAAATGCCATTATTTAGTTCAAAGTTAGAGTTAACATCAGCAGCTTCAGGATCAGGAGTAGCATTAGCAGACGTACAGTTTATACGCGGTGCATTTAGAACTGTTACCGATACCGGTGAATTAAATAATATACCTGTTACTCAAGTACAAAACGGACAAATTGTCTGGGTCGAAGAAGAAAACGCTACTTATCAAGCAACCGTTACTTTAGCGGATTACGTAAACACTTTCTCTGATACTGTCTCATGGTCTGTATTTACCGGCTTCGGAGGTTCTGGAGGAGGTAGTGGGGATATAACAGCAGTTTACGCCGGTTCTGGTTTAGATGGATCATCGGAATCTGGTGATGTAACCTTATCAGTAAATGCCGGTAACGGTATATCGGTAGCAAACGATAGAGTTAATCTCAACACAGGTTCGACTCACTTTACAGACGCAGTAAATGCTCTAGTAACAAGTGGTGTGGGTGACATTACTGCAGTATTTGCAGGAGCAGGTCTTGACGGTACTTCAGAATCTGGTGATGTAAACTTATCTGTCAATACAGGAAATGGAATTAATATAGTTAATGACTATGTAACTTTAGATACTGGTTCCTCTCACTTTTTAAATGCTCTTGCTGCTGTAAGTAACGCAGGTATATTTAAACAGACAGGTTCGTATTGGTCTACTGAAAATGATTTACAAATTACCGGTAGTTTAAGAATTGATTTTAACAATACCTCAAAAGGATTTAGTGTTGCAACAGGCTCATTAGAACTATTCTCTATACATGAGAACGGAGTACTACAGTTAGTTTCTCAATCAACAACTCCAACTCCTGTAGCAGGTGGAATTTATTTGGATAACAATTACAACTTATTTATTGGAGGATAAGAATTTACATGATATTTATTAATAACTAAAATTTAAACTAAAAACAAAAATTACAATTATGGCAGAATGGAAAAAGGTCGTCGTTTCCGGGAGTGGTGTTTCTCAACTATCAAATGATGCAAATTATTTGACTTCCACTGGAGATGGATCAGGATTAACTAATTTAACATTTGACAGTATTACAGGACGTGTAGAAGGCGTTGAAGATATTGTTAGTGGACTGATTGTTGGGGGAGACAACATAACAGCCACATACGATGATGAGGCAGGTACATTAACTATTGGTGCAGATTTAGCAGGTGATATCACTAGTATCGTAGCTGGAGCTGGTTTAACTACTCCTGATGGATCAACCGGAGACGTTACTGTTAACGTAGTAGGCGGAGACGGTATTACAGCCAATGCCGACGAAATTGAAGTAACAGTAGATGATTCAACTATTGAAGTTTTCTGTAAAGTAATGATAGAAGGAAAAACGGGTGTAGAAATGGAAGCCTTAAC
>ENA-OUOG01003273-OUOG01003273.1-marine-metagenome-genome-assembly--contig:-NODE-3273-length-15408-cov-3.557172_pt1 | contig 15408 bp, 17 predicted proteins | sample MGYA00248635_ERZ508505 | MGnify/ENA primary metagenome ERZ508505 (study PRJEB26176, sample SAMN06267871) | marine metagenome | isolation source: Saanich Inlet, British Columbia, Canada | place: Pacific...
AAGTTTCATGCTTCACCTCATCTGTAAAAGTAAGTTGTTGTGTGTTCATAAAAAAATAATTAATAGCAGAATAATTATAATTGGTACTGTATTATTGTCACGTTTATATCTATTAATGTTTAAAAATCATTACTTTGCGGCCATGCTGGAATTGGTAGACAGGTACGGTTGAGGGCCGTATGAGCTTTGCTTGTGAGAGTTCAAGTCTCTCTGGCCGCACCAAAGAAGGTTCTTAAATAGGTAGGCTAAAAAATCAGATTTTATTCAATCTATGAAAAAATAAGATAAAACTAATCCATGAATAACAAGCTTTATACAGATCCAACCTATCAACGCTTTAAAAAGTATAAAAAAAAATACTCTTTAGGAGATAATTTTGAGCTAAATCTAAGAGAAAGCAATTCGGAAGTATATTTAAAAGACAAAGTTAATTGGGAACGGGCTAGAACAGAATTTAAATTGTCTAAAAAACAAATGTTAGAGCTAATAGACAAGGGGGAGGTCTCTCATACTTGGCAAGATAGCATCAACAAAGACAGGTCATATAAGGGAACAGTTACTTTTAAAGACAGAGAGCCCAAACAAGAAAAATAATTTACTTTTTATTGTAAACTAATAATCATATATTCTAAATCATGCTATCTAAGTCTCACCTATCTAAGCTACAACCATCGTCAACTTTGCTTATTAATGAGCAATGCAAAGCAATAGAAAAATCTGGTGGAGAAGTTTTTAAATTTGGTTTTGGACAATCTCCATTTCCTATTCCTCAAAATATTGTTGATGAGTTAAAAGTACATGCTTTTGAAAAAGATTATTTAGAAACGCTTCGACTAAATCATGCAGAGGTACTAGCTCAGCTTAAAGCGGGCAAACTCAGTGATGAAGCGATTGCTGTGTTGACTGAAGTAGCTGAAGAAGTAACGAAACGACATAAAGCTTAAAGTTCTAATGGCTAATCTAAAAGAAATACGTAACAGAATTTCTTCGGTATCTTCTACGATGCAGATCACCAGCGCCATGAAAATGGTGTCTGCTGCAAAGTTGAAAAAGGCCCAAGACGCTATTGTGGCCATGCGCCCTTATGCGGAAAAACTTTCATTTCTTTTGACAGGTATTGGTCAAAATTTAGACGAAGGAACTCAGAATGCCTATGCGGAAAAACGTGCGATAAAACGTGTGTTAATTGTAGCGATTAGTTCAAATCGTGGATTATGCGGTGCTTTTAATACCAATATAATTAAGACGGTTAAGTCTATTGCGACCTCTTACCAAGACGGCGTTGAAGTGGAAGTTATTGGTTTAGGTAAAAAGGCAAAAGACGGTCTGAAATCGAGCCTTACCATTTCTGCTGATTACAGCAGCATTTTTGAGCAGTTGTCTTTTGAGTCTTCTTCAGAAATTGCTGATAAATTAATTGCAGGATTTCTCTCTGAGCAGTATGATGAGATACGACTGGTGTATAATTCGTTTAAAAACGCAGCAACCCAGATTGTAAAGAACGAATCGTTTTTGCCTATGATTCCGGAAGCAAATTCCGAAGGTTCTGATAATGAAGAATATATTTTTGAGCCATCAGCAGAAGAGATAGTTAGCGAGCTAATTCCTAAATCGCTTAAAATTCAACTGTATAAAGCGATTAGAGACTCCTTTGCAAGTGAACATGGTGCCCGTATGACGGCGATGCACAAGGCTACTGACAACGCTAAGGAGCTTAGAAATCAGCTGAAATTGACCTACAACAAGGCAAGACAAGCTGCAATTACTAACGAGATTCTTGAAATCGTTGGTGGTGCCGAAGCATTAAACGGATAGTTCTTATTTGTCTAGGCCTCTCTTTGGTTATCTTTAAGGCATAACTCCAGTGACCTTGAAAAGAACTGTATCTGCTTTATTTATAATCGTTTTTATCGGCTTAAGCGCTTGTGCACAAAAGGTCCTCTCTTATAATGAAAAGGCCATAAGCTCAATTGCATTATATCAGGTTGTTCCCGGAAGACCTGAGTCTCCAATGTATTATGAATTATCTGTCGAACTAAGTTCGAACAATAAACTTTCTGGGTGTGATGAGCTTACCCTAGAGTTGCCTTCAAAAAAGCATGTTCCTTTTGTTAAGACCGATGATTCTTTTACACTTAGACTGCTCAAGTTACCCTCAACATCTGAACTTACCATCTATTGTGCAACTGTGCCTTTTGAGGGTATAAAAATTGTTATTCCTAAACCAATCTTGCGTATTCAACAATAAATGATGGCAGAATGGAAGGGATAAAGCGATTAGGCAAGCAAATCTTTATTTACGGAATTGCAACGGTACTTCCAAGAGCGCTTTCATTTGCGTTACTGCCATTATACACTGCCACATTTGATCAGGCTTCTGGTTACGGTCAGTATGTTTTTATCTATTCTTGGATTGCGCTGTTCAACGTTCTGTTCTCTTATGGGATGGAAACCGCTTTTTTTAGATTTTATCACAAAAGCGAATATCCAGAACGCGTGCTTACCACTTCGATTTGGGCAGTTGCAGCATCTTCATTTTTGCTGTTGTTTTTCGGCACAATATTTTATTCAGAAATAGCCCAGTTTACTGGTATCGATCCGGATTATATCCGAAAAACACTATATATCTTAATCCTGGACGCGCTAGTCGTTATTCCATTCGCTTATGTAAGAGCTCAGCAGCAAGCTACTCGATACGCTCTTATTCGTACCATCGGCGTGCTTATAAATGTTGGTTTGAATGTCTATTACTTCAAGTTTTCTGGCACTCGATTTTTAGGACGCGAGATCGATGCTATTTTTGAAGCGAATACTATTGCCAGCGCAATTACCTTATTTTGGTTGCTGCCTGTGTACGTGAAGAACCGCTTTTACTTTAGTTTTTCTCTTTATAAAAAAATGTTGAGGTATGCACTCCCAGTTATGTTTGCTGGGGTTGCCTTTACTATTAACGAAGTGTTTGACAAAATCATTCTCAGCAGGATGGCTGGGGACAGTGCTGCCGGAATTTATGGGGCTTGCTATAAGCTTGGGGTTTTCATGACCTTATTTGCTACAGCCTATCGAATGGGAGTAGAGCCATTCTTTTTTAGAGAGGCTTATTCTAGAAATAAAGAAAAGCAATACGCAGACGTTGCTTACTATTTTGTTGTATTCGCTAGTATTATTTACCTGTCAGTAATGGTGTTTTTACGGCCAATCGCCACAATCTTTTTAAAAAATCCTGAGTATCTCGAGGGGCTTTCTATTGTGCCTTTTGTGTTGCTAGGCGCATTGTTTCTGGGGGTGTATCACAATTTTTCTGTTTGGTATAAGATTCAAGATAAAACCTATATAGGAGCCGTTATCTCATTTGTTGGGGCTGCAATTACCTTGGTGCTAAACATTCTTTTGATACCTAGGATTGGTTATATGGCTTCGGCGATAGCTACCCTTACTGCCTATGGTGTCATGATGAGCGTTTCGTGGTATTGGGGTCGTAAAATTTATCCGATACCCTACAGAATTGGCGCCATGTCTAGCTATTTAGTTGTATCGGCTGGCTTAGCAGCCATTCATTTTTTATGGTTCTCAGATCAATTTTGGGTTGGAATCATCCTCGTACTGTTATTTACTAGTTTTGTTATAGCAAAAGAACAACCGCTATTGAAGCAATTATATTTGTCTTATGTCCGTAAACATTAAAATTATCAATCGATCTTCGCATCCGCTCCCGAGTTATCAAACCCCATTTTCTGCCGGAATGGATTTGAGGGCTAACAACATCGAATCCATTACCTTAGCCCCTCTGGAACGCGCTATTATACCAACAGGTATTTATATGGAGTTACCAGCTGGTTATGAGGCGCAGATTCGTCCCCGAAGTGGCTTAGCGGCAAAAAAGGGTATAGGTCTTGTAAACAGTCCAGGTACAATCGATGCCGATTATCGAGGCGAAATTGGCGTGATTTTGGTGAATCTTTCTAATGAACCTTTTACTATTGAAAACGGAGAGCGTATTGCTCAAATGGTGATTGCAAAGCACGAGACTGCCTCGTGGATAGAAGTTGAAACACTTACGGACACCGATAGGGGTGCGGGAGGTTTTGGAAGTACAGGAGTAAAATAAACCCAATTATATGAGAATTATTGTTCCAATGGCCGGAAGAGGATCGCGTCTTCGTCCACACACCCTTACAGTTCCAAAGCCCTTAGTTCCAGTTGCAGGTAGCCCTATTGTTCATCAATTAGTTCGTGACATAGCAAAAATTTTAGATCAGCCTATCGAAGAGGTCGCCTTTGTTATTGGAGAGCCTGCTTTTTTTGGTGAAGAAGTAGTTGAATCATTAACCGAACTTGCAGAGAGTCTTGGGGCTAAAGCATCGATTTACCGTCAAGATCAACCACTTGGAACAGGACATGCCATTATGTGCGCGGCCCCATCGCTTGCAGGGCCAACAGTTATTGCGTATGCCGACACACTGATTCGTGCTAATTTTGACCTAGACCCCTCGGCTGACAGTGTTATTTGGGTCAAGCAGGTCGAAAACCCAGAAGCGTATGGTGTGGTAGAGCTCGATGAGCAAGGGAAAATAAAGGGCCTTGTAGAAAAGCCATCACAATGGGTATCTGATTTGGCCGTAATAGGTATTTACTATTTTAAAGAAGCCTTACAGCTTAAAGAGGCGTTGCAGTATGTACTCGATCACCAAATTGTGAATGGCGGAGAGTATCAGATCAATGATGGAATTAAGCGAATGATGTCGGCAGGCAAGACATTTTTAACCGCAGAAGTAGCGGAGTGGATGGATTGCGGAAACAAAGACATCACCATTGAAACCAATAGACGCATGCTAGGATTTCTTCATCAGGAAAACGCAGCATTAATTTCTCAGCACGCGGTAATTGAAAATTCTACAGTGATCGAACCTTGCAGTATAGCAAAAGGAGCGCATATTATCAACAGCACTGTTGGGCCTTATGTTTCTATTGGTGAAAACACCCAGTTAGAAGATTGCCAGGTTAAAGACAGTATTATTCAATCAAATTCTAAATTGATAAATGCAAAATTGGAACGTGCTATGATTGGCAACCATGTGTATTATGATGGTGCGTTTAGCGCGGTAAGTTTGGGCGATTATAGTCGATTAGAGAAATAAACAATGAGTAAAAGGGTTGCTTCGATAGTTCTACTTCTTGGGTTGTCATTAGGTTCTTGTACGCTAATGAAGCCTGGAGTACGCGGTCTATCGGATCGATCCGAAATGCACCCTTTAGAGGTAAATCAACGCCAGTTTGAGGTGTCAGAAGGCCTCAGAGGCAGGGTTAAAGCTGAGCTTATTAGTCCAACAGACAGAAAGTCTGTGGTCCTTTCTGTTCGAATTAAGCCAGGCGGAGGAGGGCTTCTACTTAGTGCGCCGTTAGGAGTTGCGAAAGCTCTTGTACTCCCAGAGGAACTTTCTTTTTACAACCGATTAGATAAAACCTACTATAGAGGATCGCTTGAGTTGCTTGACAAGGTGCTTCCGGCTCGTTTAACTTATGAGCACTTAGAACGTTTGTTTCTGGGCCAGTTATTATTTGAAGAAGCAAAGCTGAATCTTAGTGAAAATCAGCGGATGTACATCGATCTATCAACCAACAAGGCTAGCGAGGTGAGGCTCTTCAGCGGAAGGGTTTCTACCCCTATAAAGGGCGAGTATCGAGTTGAACTGGCTAAAGACCGTCCTCAAATTTTGAAGCAGTTTTTTGAGACAGAAAACAATGAGCGATTCGAGCTTGTTTATGAGTATAATTCTAAGGCATCGTATACGCCTGATCGCATCGTTCTTAGCTCGGGAGAACGGCGTCTCGTCCTTGAAATGGAGGGGATACAGTTAGACACAAAATTGAGCTTGCCTTTTCAAATTCCTGCGGGGTATACACTAGTAAAATGAATCGACTAGGGTTAATTCTGTTCGTGTTGTTATTCTCTGTGACAACTGTTTGGTCACAAGAGAAGACGCAGCAGCAACGCAACCTGGAGAGCCAAAAACAAGAAATTATTTCGCGAATTGCTCAGATGGAAAAACTGCTCAAAGAGCAAGTCCGATTGCGCGGCTCAGCTGTAGATCAAATTCAAATGCTCGACAATAAGCGCTTCGCGGTGGAGAGTCTTATTGAGCTGACCGCCAATGAGATTCAGCTGTTACAAAGGCAAATACGCGCTAATCAAAATCGAAAGGAGGAACTTTCCGCTGAAATTGAAACAATTAAAAAGGATTACGAGCGGATACTTGTTAACTCATATAAGCGCAAAGTCGAAAAAAATAAGTGGCTGTTTTTATTAGCGGCTGACAGTTTTAAAGAAGCGAGGAGACGATGGAGTTATATGCTTCAGTATGCTTCGTATCGAACAGCCCAAGCTGAGCGTCTTAAAGTAAAACAAGAAGAGTTAGCCCTGCTTACTGCTGAACTTGCTACGCAGTTAGCAGAACAGGAAAAAAAGGTAGCCGAAAACCGTCAGCAGCAATTACAACTAATAAGTGACCGAAAGTCTCAAGAGCGATTAATTGATAATGCACGGCTAAAAGAACGCGAATACCGCAAGGAACTTGCGGATCGTGAGAAGGAGCGCAAACGCATTGACAATGAAATTGATCGACTCATAAAAGAGGCGATTGAAAAAGCAAATAAGGCAAGACTCGCTAAAGCAAATGCCAAGAAGGCAAGCGTTTCTGGTAGTTTTGTTTTAACTCCTGAGGCCGAGGCCCTAGCCAAAAGTTTTGAAGGTAATAAGGGTAGGCATATTTGGCCGGTTGAAAAGGGTGTAAAGAGCATAGGATATGGAACCTACGCCGATAAATTATATCCAGCACTGAAGCATTTTAACAACGGGGTGACTATCGCAACAGAAGCCGGAAGCTCAGCTCGTTCTATTTACGCAGGCGAAGTCATGAGTGTAATGGTTAATCGCCAAGGCATTAAGGGTGTTTATGTAAGACACGGCGACTATATTACCATGTATTACAACTTAGAGCAGGTAGCCGTCAAAGAGGGTCAGAAAATCGAAGCTAAACAGGCTTTGGGAACACTTCATACCGACCGCGTTAGTGGCCAAACTCAATTGAAGTTTTATCTCTACAAAAACACCACGCGATTGAATCCTGAAGAGTGGGTATTTCGATTGTAGGGGTATTTAGCTGTTTTTCGATTCGAAGAGGGCTTTAAGCTCTGTTGCATCTTGTGGATCAAGTTTTCCGGCAAGTACTAGGCTTAATTGTTTTCTTCTCAGAGCCGCATCGTATCTAGATTTTTCAAGATCAGATTCGGGTATGATCTGCGGAACCTGAACCGGGGTCATCGTATCATCGACCGCAACGAAAGTGTAAATTGCTTCATTTGCCTTAGTTCTGTCTCCACTAATTCGGTCCTCGATATACACATCGATGAATACCTCCATTGAGGTAGAAAAAGCTCTAGAAACGCTCGCCTCAATAGTCACCACACTACCAAGAGGAATAGCCGTATTAAAGGCTACGTGATTAACCGATGCGGTAACCGCGATTCGCCGACTATGTCTTCTAGCGGTGATATATGCTGCACGGTCCATACGGGCTAGTAAGGCTCCTCCAAAAAGGTGGCTCAAATGGTTCGTTTCACTCGGAAGGACAAGATCTGTCGTTATCGTTCTAGATTCAGATGGCGTTTTTGGGGTCATAATTGAAAGAGCTGACTTAAATCAACTCTGCTGAGATGTTTGTAGAAAAACAAAATAAATGATACAAAAGCTAATGCAGCTAACAGAAGCGCAAGGCGATTAGCCACGGATAGAGGAGCAGAGAGCTCTTCTAAATTTTCGCTTTCGATTGGTGTTGCGGAGGTGTTTACCTCGACGATTTCGGTTACTTCCGTGAGAACTTCATCGATTTCAACCTCCTGTGGGGCTACTGCTTCCATTATTTTTGTCGGCGGAGCGATAGCCGGAAGGCCGAAATTACCCAAACTCATTTCTGAGGATGAATCTAGAAGTGTAATTACTCCCGACACCTTTTCAAAGGTTCCGATCCCTGCGACTTGTAAAGCAAGTCCTTTGTTTAGAGTTGACTTCCATTCAAACACCAATTTATTTAAACGGGTTTCAGCATCTTCGAGTGTAATCAACTCTTTTTTAGCAATAGTTTCTGCTAATAAAGATTCAGGGCTAGATAAGTAAGGATTGAAGGTAATGCTTCGCTTGGGAGGCAGAAGCTCACCCTGATCATTTAAGCTAACTCCTAGATATACTCCGGGTTCAAAAGCCCCAAACCCAGGCAGGATTACAAAATTTCTTTCGTAAAGGAGCGTCTCTATATACGGAGCTAAATGCATAGAGGCAAATATCTTAAAAATTACCCAATTAATTGGTGATAGTGCAAGTTGAAGACTTTTTGCAGTTTAAGAAAATACCTTTGAGCATGATTTTGACACTCACACCTTTGCAGGCCCTTGTAGTTCTCACTCAGATAAAGGGGCTGAGCCCACGAAACCTCTGGAGGTTACTCGACCATGAACCCTGTCCAAAACGGCTGTTAGATTTTTTGTATAAGCAACCTTTGAACTCGATAAAAGACCAATCGGTATTTATTAAAAATCTACCCTCCAAAAAAGTAATAATACAGCAACTAGAACTTTTGGATCGTCAAATCGCGTTGAACATAGAGCCGATTGACTACACTAGTGAGTGGTATCCGTTTAATCTTGAAAAAATGGCTGATCCACCTCCTGTTATTTATGCACAAGGAACCAAGATTAAGCGATCTACTCCGCTACTCGGCATTGTTGGAACGAGAAAGTTAAGTAGCTATGGGAGACGACAAATCGATCAATTTTTCGAGTATGTCAAGGGTGCTGATTTTGAAGTGGTAAGCGGGCTTGCACACGGCACGGATAGTTACGCACAAGCAGCGGCTATTGATGCCGGGGTTCGGGTGCATTCTGTGCTTGCTCACGGTTTAGATAAAACCTATCCAAAAGAGCAATTAACACTTCGGCACCAAATCGAATCAAATGGTCTTAGCTATAGTGAATACACGCTTGGTACACCGGCCTATCGCGGTCAGTTTTTAGCTCGAAATCGTTTAATCGCCGGCATGTGTGATGTGTTGTGGATTGTTGAATCGGCCCAAACAGGCGGAAGTTTGGTTACTGCAGAATTTGCAAAGGGTTATGGGACTCCAATTTTTGCATCCCCTGGACCTATAGACGCCGACACATCGCAAGGCTGTAATCGTTTAATTGCCGACCAAGGCGCTGCGGTATATCAACACCCGGAGTCGCTTGCAACTTGTCTCGGAATTCAAATTCATTCGAAAATCCCTAGAGAGAGGGGAGCTCAGCTAACTAATCCGACTGAGATTAAGATTTATGAGCTACTTCGTCATTACGAAAGGCTTTTTCCCAGCCAAATCATCCGATTGTCAGGTCTAGAAAAATCAGAAGTGCTTACTGCCCTTATCAAATTGCAACTCGATAAGGTCATTGTGCAATTCTATGATAACGCTTATGGACTTAACTAGAAACCAACCTTAGTCCGCACGCGGTCAAGCACCTCACGCGCTGTTTCACGAGCGCGTCTTGCTCCTTCCTGTAACGCGTCTTCGACCATTTCAGGGTGATTTTGAAAATACTCGTATTTCGCCCTTGGCTCTTGAAAGGTTTGCATAATCAGATCAAGCAGGGCTTTTTTGGCATGCCCGTATCCATAGTTTCCTGCGAGGTAGTTTGCGCTCATGTTCTCAACCTCGTCTTGAGGGGCAAGGCATTTGAATAAGGCAAAGGTGGTATCGGTAGCCGGGTCTTTGGGTTCTTCGAGGCTTTTTGAATCGCTAAGAATACCCATAACCTGTTTTTTAAGTTCTTTCTCAGAGGCAAAAACGTCGATGAGGTTACCTTTGCTTTTACTCATTTTTTGACCATCAGTTCCAGGAACATACATGGTATCTTCATTTACGGTAGCTTCCGGCAACACAAAGGTTTCACCATATTTATTGTGAAATCGCTGTGCTACATCTCTAGTCATTTCTATATGTTGTAATTGGTCTTTTCCTACGGGGACTTTCTCGGCGTCATACAGTAAAATATCGGCTGCCATGAGCATTGGATAGGTGAATAGACCGGCATTCACATCCTCGAGACGATCTGCTTTGTCTTTAAAGGAATGTGCAAGGGTCAGACGCTGGTAGGGAAATAGACAACTAAGGTACCAGGATAGCTCGGTTACCTCAGGAACATCGCTTTGACGGTAAAACACGGTTTTTTCTGTGTCTAATCCGAACGAGAGCCAAGTTGCGGCAGTTGAAAACGTATTCGCTCTGAGGGTAGCCCCATCCTTTATTTGGGTAAGAGAATGGAGGTCTGCTATAAATAGATAGGAATCGTTTTCAGAACTATTGGCTAGAGAAATTGCGGGTAGGATGGCACCAAGAATGTTACCAAGATGTGGAGTTCCTGTACTTTGTACTCCGGTGAGTATACGAGCCATTTGCGAATTTTAGGATACATAGTTACGAAAATTTAAAAAGTTATACTTTCGAATCCGTGTTGAGGTTATTGAAAAATACAGCTTATATACTCTACAAGGTTTGGTTTTATGTGATTACCGCTATTCCTGTATTTGTATGTTCCCCACTACTGCTAATTGGAGTGCTTTCTGAACGCACCTATCCGCTATTGTACTGGTGTGCACGATCGATTTGGGCACCGTTTATTCTGTTTATGATGGGAACACCAATTTATAGAGTGGCCGGATCATCAGAACTTCCAACAGGCCCCGCGGTGATTATCGCCAATCACACCAGCATGCTCGACATTATGTTGATGCTAAGAATTTGCAAGCATCCGATTGTTTTTGTGGGTAAAGAAGAACTCAAGAATATTTGGTTCTTTGGGTATTTCTATAAGAGGGCTGCGATTCTGGTAAATCGATCAAACAAAGAAAGCAGAAAGCGCGTTTATGAATGTGTCCAAGAGAAACTGAAGTACGGACGATCGATAGCGATCTATCCTGAAGGCGGAGTTCCAGATTCTTCGGTGATTATTGATCGTTTTAAAGACGGGGCCTTTTCTATGGCGCTTACACACCATTTACCTCTAGTACCTATTGTAAATTACGACTGCAAAAAACGATTAAACTGGGACCTTTTTCATGGAGGCCCAGGCATACTCCGTTATAAAATACTGCCCACCATTGAGGCGGGCAGTTATACTCAAGACGAACTTGATGCGTTTCGCGAAACTGTTCGAGCGCAATTTATTGCCGAACTTTCTTGCGAACCTACTATGCGTTGAGTGCTCGAAGCGCTTCGTAGATTTTAGCTTCTATCTGTTCTGCTAGGTCTGGATTGTCTAACAACAGCGCTTTTACAGCATCTCTACCCTGACCAAGTTTGGTGTCCTCATAGCTAAACCAAGAACCACTTTTCTTAATGATTTCATAGGCAACACCAAGGTCAATTACCTCCCCGATTCGCGAAACTCCTTCGCCGTACATAATATCGAACTCGGCTGTTTTGAAAGGTGGTGCCACCTTGTTTTTAACCACCTTTACTTTAGTTTTATTACCGGTGACATTCGAGTCGTTATCTTTAATCTGACTTGAACGACGGATGTCTAATCGTACAGAGGCATAAAATTTAAGCGCGTTACCTCCCGTTGTGGTTTCTGGATTTCCGAACATTACACCAATCTTTTCGCGAAGCTGGTTAATGAAAATAACCGTACAATTGGTTTTTGAAATCGTTGAAGTTAGTTTTCTGAGCGCTTGAGACATAAGACGAGCGTGAAGTCCCATTTTAGAATCACCCATTTCACCCTCTATTTCGCTCTTAGGGGTAAGCGCTGCTACCGAGTCAATAATCACGATATCTATCGCGCCAGAGCGGATAAGATTGTCGGCAATTTCAAGAGCCTGTTCACCGTGGTCGGGTTGCGAAATAATCAGGTTGTCAATATCTACGCCTAATTTCGCCGCATAAAAACGGTCAAATGCGTGTTCAGCGTCAATAAATGCAGCAATTCCACCTGCTTTTTGAGCCTCTGCTATCGCATGTAAGGTTAGGGTGGTTTTACCAGATGATTCTGGTCCGTAAATTTCTATAACACGTCCTTTTGGATAACCTCCAACGCCGAGGGCAACGTTTAGGCCAATTGAGCCGGAAGAAATGACTTCAACTTCTTGAACTACAGAGTCGCCCATTTTCATGACCGCTCCCTTTCCGTAGGTTTTATCGAGTTTATCTAAGGTTAACTGAAGTGCTTTTAGTTTTGCTTCTTGTTCTTTGCTCATATCGAATTATTTTGACTGATTTCAAAAGTAACCCATATCCCTGCATTAGTGTTGCAGCGAATTTAAATTGTTGAAAAAATGTACTTTTGTTGAACTTTTATCGATTCTTTCTAACTTAAAACAAGGTATAGCATGCAACTGTACAATACGTTAAGTGCGAAAGAGCGAGCGGCTCTTATCGAAGAGGCTGGCGTTGACCGGCTTACCATCTCGTTCTATAAATACGCACATTTAAAAAACCCACAACTCGTTCGCAATCATTTATTTATCGCTTGGAATGAGCTCGACGTCTTAGGCCGTATCTATATAGCTAAAGAAGGTATAAATGCCCAACTATCTGTTCCTGCACCCAACTTTGAAGCCTTTAAGGCACACTTAGACAGCATCAGTTTTTTAGAGAATGTCCGCTTAAACATTGCTATTGAGCAAGACAACCTATCTTTTCTAAAACTAAAAGTAAAAGTCAGACATAAAATTGTAGCAGATGGTCTTGATGACGGGGCGTTTGATGTCACCAACAAAGGAATCCACGTAGATGCGCAGCGCTTCAATGAGCTTATTGAAGACCCAGATACTGTCCTAGTGGATATGAGAAACCACTACGAGAGTGAAATCGGACACTTTAAGAACGCGGTATGTCCGGATGTGGACACCTTTAGAGATTCATTGGACCTTATCGAGGAGCAACTTAAAGATCACAAGGAAAATAAAAAGCTCGTAATGTATTGCACGGGCGGAATTCGTTGTGAAAAGGCTAGTGCGTATTATAAACACAAGGGTTTTAAGCAGGTGTTTCAGCTCGAAGGAGGAATTATCGAGTATACCCGTCAGGTTCGGGCCCAAGGCCTTGAAAATAAGTTTTTAGGAAAGAATTTTGTGTTCGATGAGCGACGAGCCGAAAAGATTTCAGACGATGTGATTGCGGTATGCCACCAGTGTGGCTCACCTTGTGACACGCATATCAACTGCGCAAATTCTGGATGCCACTTACTTTTTATACAGTGCGAGAGTTGTGCTTCTAAAATGAATAACTGTTGTAGCGATGAATGTAAAGACATCGTTGCACTTCCCCAGGAGCAGCAAAAAGAACTGCGGAAAGGAAAAACGGTGAGTAACAAGATTTTTAAAAAGGGACGATCGCCGAAGCTTAAATTTAAGGCCTAGTTGTAGCCGCTTTGGCTTTGTTGTACCTTTGAGATTCATTTTCGAATTATGTCGTGTGCATCTTGTTCAACAGGTAAGGATGGAAAAGTTAAGGGCTGCAAGAATAATGGAACTTGCGGTACAGACGGTTGCAACAAACTCACTGTTTTTGATTGGTTAGAAAATATGGCGTTGCCTGCGGGTCAGCAGCGCTTCGATATTGTTGAAGTTCGATTTAAAAATAGCCGCAAGGAGTTTTTCCGCAATCCAGACAACCTACCCATTCTCATAGGAGATGTAGTGGCAACAGAAGCTGCATCCGGACACGACGTGGGTATTGTTACCCTTACCGGCGAACTCGTAAAAGTTCAAATGAAGCGCAAAGAGGTCGCAGTTGACGACCCAAGCCTACTTAAGATTTATCGAAAGGCAACCCAGAAAGACATCGAGGTTTGGCATCATGCTCGCGAACGAGAAGATGAAATTCAAAAGCGCGCCCGTGAAATCGCTATTGCGCTTAATCTTGAAATGAAAATTTCAGATGTAGAACTTCAAGGAGACGGCTCTAAAGCTACCTTTTACTACACAGCCGAGACCCGTGTAGATTTTCGTCAATTAATCAAAGATCTAGCTCGTGCATTTAGTCTGCGCATTGAAATGCGTCAGGTAGGGTACAGGCAAGAGGCTCAACGTCTAGGCGGAATCGGATCATGCGGCCGTGAACTGTGTTGTTCTACATGGCTTTCAGATTTTAGAACCGTAAGTACAGCAGCGGCTCGTTATCAGCAACTGGCCTTAAATCCGCAAAAGCTCGCCGGCCAATGCGGAAAGCTTAAGTGCTGCTTGAACTTCGAATTAGACACCTACTTAGATGCATTAAAAGGTTTTCCACCAACCGATTGTAAACTACAGACTGAGAAGGGAGTAGCATTCTGCCAAAAGGTAGATATTTTCAAGGGGCTTCTTTGGTTTACCTATAAAAATGACCCAGCCAATTGGCACACCCTTCACAAAGACAAGGTGAACGAGATACTTGAGCTAAATAAAGAGGGCAAAAAGGTTGAGTCCTTAGAAGGGTATCAGATTGAGGCAAAGCTGATCGAAGAGCTTGGACCGGATCCGGAAAAAATTTCGGTAGAAGACAGTTTAACGCGATTCGACCAGCCGAAAAAACGAAACAAAAGGCGCAATAACAACAGACGAAATAATGGACAGCGTCCACAATCGAAAAGCACACCGAATACCTAGGGCTTAATTTCGAATAGTTATGTATCGCAGAATTTCGATCGTATTATGGATTTTGTTGCTTTCCGCGATAGCAGGGGTTTATTACGTATTTCAAAGTGCGGCTACCGGAAAATTTGGCGAGATGCCTACTTTCGAGCAGCTTGAGAATCCTCAAACCAATCTAGCAACTCATGTTTACTCTTCTGACAGTGTTTTGCTTGGAAAATATTATTTGGCTGACAACCGAAGCCCTGTAGATTATACACAGCTTCCGCATTCACTAATCGATGCCCTAGTTGCCACCGAAGACGCTCGATTTTTCGAACACTCGGGTATTGATTTTAGAGGATTCGCTCGTGCGGTAGTGTTTTTGGGGCAGCGTGGTGGTGCGTCGACCATATCACAACAGCTTGCGCGTCAGTTGTTTGTTGGCGTTCGTTCTCGAAACTTAAAAGAGGCCCTTCAGCAGAAAATAAAGGAATGGGTTATTGCTGTCCGTCTTGAGCGAAGTTATACCAAAGAAGAGATTATCGAGATGTATCTGAACAATTACGACTTCGGATATCTGGCTGATGGTATTGAAAACGCAGCTCGAATTTACTTTGACAAACTACCCGGTGAACTTGAGGTTAATGAGAGCGCTATGCTCGTTGGGATGCTACAAAATTCCTCACTTTTTAATCCGGTACGCCGACCAGAGCGGGTTTTGAACCGTAGAAATATTGTTTTAGATCAAATGGAAAAATACGGATACC
>ENA-OUOG01003276-OUOG01003276.1-marine-metagenome-genome-assembly--contig:-NODE-3276-length-15398-cov-5.042360_pt1 | contig 15398 bp, 15 predicted proteins | sample MGYA00248635_ERZ508505 | MGnify/ENA primary metagenome ERZ508505 (study PRJEB26176, sample SAMN06267871) | marine metagenome | isolation source: Saanich Inlet, British Columbia, Canada | place: Pacific...
TGGCGCTGTTGGCGCTAACGCTTCGGGATTGACGGCGGGTGCCGGTGGCGATGGTGTCGCTTCTGCAATAACGGGTTCCTCAGTCACTCGCGCTGGCGGTGGCGGTGGCTCCACTTATCAGGGCATTCTTGGCGCTGGTGGTGCTGGTGGTGGTGGTGCTGGCGCTAACGCCGGTGTTGGTGTGAATCCGCTTAGCCAAGCAGTATCGGGAACAGTAAACACTGGTGGTGGTGGTGGTGCTGCTTCCCACACCTCAACGAACACAAGTGGTGCTGGCGGTTCTGGCGTAGTTATTTTCTCTGTGCCTACTGGTACTGGGGTTTCTTTTTCCGCTGGCGTGACACAGACGAGCGCAACTGTCGGCACTAAGGATGTTTACACGGTGACTGCCGCTGGCCCTACTGACACGGTAACGATTGGATAAGACGATGGCTCATTACGCACAACTAGATTCTCATAATCGCGTCGTCCAGGTTTTTGTGGGGCGCGATGATGTCGTGGAAAGTATTGACGATTGGGAAGCGTATTACGCGCCGGAAGGTTTCACGGTACGACAGACTTCCTACAACACTTACGGCGGGGTTCACCTTTTGGGCGGTACGCCTCTACGCAAGAACTATGCCGGTATCGGTTTTACTTACGACGCTGACCGTGACGCTTTTATCCCACCGACCCCGTACCCTAGCTGGGTGCTGGATGAGGAAACGTGTCTGTGGGTGGCCCCTGTGCCTATGCCCGAGGACGGGGATTACAATTGGAACGAAAGCACTCAAAGCTGGGACGCAGTTATTGAAGGCTCATAACAAGCAATCCTTACGTAGCTAATAGGAATACGCTATAATAGTTATATGTTTCAGCCATTATTTTTTAGATTTAGGGGTACCGCTGGATCTAGTGGATTCCTAGATGGTGTTGGTGGAGATGAAACATTTGAGTTTGAAGATAATGGCCAGTGGTATAGGACTCATGTTTTTACAGATTCTGCATCTTCTCAAACCCTCAACTTTGACAGCCTAAGCTCTTCCTCTGAATTAAGAACACTAGAGGTTTTGCTAGTAGGAGGAGGTGGTGGCGGTGGTCAATCAGAAGATGACTACATTAACCCTTCTGGTGGAGGTGCTGGTGGAGCAGGTGGCTTAATCTATACCGACTACGAGTTGCAAACAACAGACTTAAGAATTTATGTTGGAGCAGGCGGTGCTGCTGGCAATGGCCACGGATCAGACGGAGTGGCTTCTAGAATATCCTCACTTGATAGCTCAACTAATTTTTTAGTAGCTAATGGCGGCGGTGGAGGTGGAGCGGGTAATGGTGTTAATGCTACTTACCTAGGCGGAACAAACGACTGGTACAACACATATAATGCTGGAAATAGTGGTGGCTCCGGCGGTGGAGGTGGTCGCTCTGGTGCGGCTGGAACTGAAACGCAAACATCTTCCTCTTCTGGTGGTTTTGGAAACGATGGTTACAACGGTCAGGGTAAGAGCCACTCAGGCCAGCCAGCAATCGAAGAGGGAAAGAACGGTGGTGGGGGTGGAGGGGCTGGATCAGCAGCTTCTGGAAGAACAGGTGGTTCTGGTCGTTCCTACAATATTCATAGCTCATCACAGACCTCAGCTACATTTGCTACTGGGGGCACTGGTGGAAGAATGGGTCAAAACGCAGCAGCAACTGGAGCTACTGGTACATCACAAAGAGGTAACGGAGGCGGGGGAGGTTCTGGTGGAGGATCTAGTGATAGAGATGGAAAATCAAGAAACGGTGGACCCGGCGGTAGCGGAATAGTTGTTATTAGATATAAGATAATTACTCCAGAAGGATCATAGCTCCTATGTTAAAATATATTAGGAGATATATCAATGACTACCGCTCTTAATTCTTATGCAACAAAGGTTTTTGCTGAGCACCCAATTGCTTTGTGGGCTCTCGATGAAACGATAGACTACATTAGATATATTGATGATACTAATCAAAATCTTAATAACTGGACTGCGGTAGGTGCAACAGTAGTTGATGGAACAGACGAAGGCTCCTTTTCCGAAGTACCCGCCACAGAGCCTTTTCCAGATTTATTCGTAAATGGTGTAATTACAAACGCTTCAAGTGTTTCTTTTACAAGCAACCTATCTCTTGGCGAGTCTAGCTTTGACCTTGACTTAAAGTCAGTAGCAATCGGGGCATTTTTTGTAACCTACGACAACGCTATTGATATAGAGATTGGCTACAGGTACCAGCATCCAGATGACACTCTAGGAGTTTATAGAACAGAGTCTAGGACAAAGACTGTGCCAGCATCCCGAGAATGGGCTTTTGTTTCTGACACTTTTAACCTGCCAGCAGAATTTTCTGATCTAGACTTTGTTATTGAGATTACCCAGCCAGTAGCTGATTATGAATTTGCTGTTAATGGAATTAATATTGGTCAGTGGGCAGAAGAGTTCCACGTTGTTTCTAAAGGTGTTACCCCTTCCTCATTGCCCTCAGATATTGACCTAAATTCTCTGTCAGTAGAGGCGAGCCCCTACGGATTAAACGGAGAAAGCGCCTACTATCTTGCAAGCTCTGTAGATGTCTATGCAAAAAACTCTAGCCTGCCGCTTGTCTTTGGTGCTTTTAACAGTACCGCCTTATATCCAAATCCAAGCAGCGAGCCTTCCTTAATTGTTCCAGGCTTCGGCTTTATGAATGACTCTGGACAATATCAAAACTTTACTTGTGAATTTTGGATAAAAGCCAGGGTCCACTCCTTTTCTCATAAAAGAATTTTTGGCCCCATAGCTTCTACAGATGGTTTATACATAGAAGGACCATTCTTAAAGCTAATGATTGGTGATAGTGTTGCCACTCACTTTGTTGGAGAGTGGGAACGGCCAATGCTTATTAACATTAGAGTTTCTCCTAACAATGCTAGTCTGGTTGTTAATGGAGAAGATGTTGCTTCTCTAGAGCTTATTCCAGCAAACATTACTTACGCAGCAAAGTATGACGAAAACGAAAACGATCAAGACTGGCTAGGATTTTATGCGTATGAAGAAGTACCACTAATCTATATAGATGCAGTTGGGATATATCCCTATGAGGTACCTACCATTGCATCTAAAAGAAGGTGGGTTTATGGCCAGGGTGTAGATGTCAAGAATAACCTTGAAGGTGCTAGCTCTTCTACAACTCTTACTTTTGACAATTCTTTTGCAAAATACTCTAATACTTATTCATATCCAAAACTTGGAAGATGGTCTAACGGCTTTATAGATAACCTTGTGCCAGACTCAGAGCAGCTATCGCTACCTGGTTACAGCTTACCAGAAATAGTTTTCGACAATAAAACAGAAGATCAGTGGTACTCAGATTTAGAAACATCTCAAAATGTAAGCGTTTTTGGTGATCAGCACATCTCTTTAAGACCAGATAGCGGTTGGTCTGGTACAAATGGATATATAAAATTTCCTTCTTTAAATCTTTTGACAGAAGAGACCAGGGCATTGTATGGTGCTTTCATGGTTAGGTCTTTGCCAACGACACAAGAAGTTTTAATAGATCTTGTTAACGAGACCTCTGGTAATAGATTTACTGTTTATATGGAAAATGATGTTGTCAGCTATGTAATGAGAACAAAGCAGACGGACGGATCATTTTTAGATGCCACCGTGTTCTCTGCAGGAGATCACATACCAGACGTTATCTTTAATGTGGGGTTTCATATTCAAAGGGTAATAGATTATAACGGAGGTGCTCTAGCATCCTTCTTCGGGTCCAAACAAAAGATTAAAGTTTTTGTAGCTGGCAACTCTGACCTTAATAAAACCTTTAGTGGAATTATTTTTAATCTTTCTTTTTCTACTAGTAAAAATCTTACAAAGATTGAAGACGAGTTTCTTATCAAAGGGTTCCCAACTAACTTTGCAGAAGAGTACGAAGAGGTCATTATCTATGACGGGGACACCCCATCAGAAGTGACTTGGGATCAAGACATTGACGCACAGGGTCCAGATCCAGAGCTAGAGGACATTGTTGACGCCCTAGGCCCAAATCCGTTGGTGGCAACAGATGTCTTTACTCATACAGGAAGCTACAGCTTGGTTGCTAGGAAAGAGCTTGACAACTTCGTTCTAGATATTGGAGTTGATGCTTATTGGGAAGACTACTTGCCTCTTAGTTATTTTGCAAAATACGTAAAAGCTTTAGACGGCACCAGCTACCTGGACCTTGACTTTTTACAATTTAACATAGATTACCCGCACTTAGACATATTCAGCAATGGAGACTATGACTATTCCACTTCTGCGTTTAGAACATACGTTACCTTTCAGTACATTCAAGATGGAGCTAATTCCTCTGTAAGTAATTTCACAGAAGTTCCTCTACCTATAAATGGAATCATTAGACCTACATCTAACTGGAAAACAGAAAAATATGAAATTATTGAAGACAGTGTTATATATCCACCAAGTGGAGTAGACTTCTCTTTGCTTTCTGTAAACATACATATGGAGTTTTCTGTTCCTGGAATCTTAAACAATCCATTTAAGATTAGATCCTTAAGGCTTGCATCTAGATCGCTTTCACACAGTAAAAATAATATTGGTAATAAGTTTGGTGTCGATATTTACCCTTACAAGAAAAACAAGAACTACACAGACTACAAATTTGTAGAGCCTTTTACCCTTTACAAAAACTCTGTCCCTTACTTCTATGCCGCAGGCAGCGACGGACTAAGGTTTAGGAGAAACTTCGTTGTAGATGACAATGCAGGCTTTGAGATTCCGATTAACAAGAGCAGCTCGTCGTTCTTTAAAATCGGGGCGTTGCAAATGGTTCTGCATTATCATAACGAAGAGTTCTCTGATGCCCCTATTCAGATATTTGAGGTAGAAGAAAAATCAAGAACAATTAAGTTCTATGCAAGAAGCTATCCAGACAACAACAAAAGGGCATACATTTATGCTATAGACAGCACAACTAATTCTTTAGTTTCTGGAATAACATATTCTATTAACGGTAAAATTGTAAACAGGCCTACTTTTAATCCAGAAAGATGGTTCGTTCTAGGCATCTCTTTTGATACAGCCCTAAGCTTTAACGATTACATCGGTGCTATGAGAATTACTAGTCCAATGTTTTTCAACAATATCTCTGCCCATCAAATTAGCGAGCAAGATGAGCTTGCAAGATCTGCATTTAGAAAGTGGTTCTCTGTAAACATTGTAGACGAAGTTCAGCAAGACTGGGACAACTGGGACGAGTACACTTGGCTAAACGTTCTTTATATTTCTCAAGTTAATCCTACTGCACCAGATATAGAAAAAATTTATAGACAGTTTGTAGGAACGGACAAGACCGTCATAGAGACTGGAGGTACGCTAACGTTTAATAACTACAGATATGCAGCTCTACAAAACATTAGATGGTCCAAGCAAACCCTGACTTCTGCATAATATGGTATACTTGTTACCATGAATAACAACAAACCACGCTTTCCTGGTCAAGTTGGTGACACAAAAGTGCAGGTAATTGAAGAAAACTTCTCCAACTTCGGCACATATGTATGGCATAAAGCTAACGGAAAAGCTTTTACAGACGGAGAGGGCAATGCTCTCTGTATTGAATCTATGAAGGGCGATCTTAGCAAGGTAAAAGAGCTAGAGGACGCAGCAAAATACTGGGGATGTCCAGAAGGAGCAGCTAAGTTTTATCCAAACATGCGTAAGATTTCTGAAGAAGAGCACAGTGAGCAGGTAGACAGAATGGCTCAGGGTCTTCTTCCTAACATGAATGATCTGGGTGCAGTTATTGCAGCAAAGAAAACTCTAGCAGAGCACGGAGAAGTATAATAATGTCAGAACAAGAGTGGACCCTGGGTGCCCGTATAGATGAATTGCAAAAACAAGATGACCAGTTTGCAAAGCAAGATCCCTTTAACAAAAGCTGGGAAGACCTGAAAGCTTATTCTGGACTAGAGACTAACTTTAAGCGTAAGTCAACAAGGATGGCAAAAGCTTTAAGCATGCCTCCAAACGATGCATACTTTGACAGTGCAAAAGCAAAACGAGGTGGCTCTAATGGTGCTGGATCAAAAGAGATCAATCCAGGAGAGGTCTATCGTAATGGGTACGGAATGTTTGACGTTATTACTCCGCCCTGGAATCTTTATGAGCTTGCAAACTATTACGACACGTCCTTTTCAAATCACGCAGCTATTGATGCAAAGGTTGAAAACATTGTAGGCCTAGGCTATGACTTTATGGTCTCAGAAAGCACTATGTTAAGGCTTGAAAGCAATGAAGACACAGAAGCCGTTAAGCGTGCTCGTAATAGAATCGAGCGCACAAGGATTGAACTTCGTAGCTGGCTAGAAAACTTAAACGATACAGATTCTTTTACTCATACACTTATGAAGTTTTACACTGACGTACAGGCAACAGGAAACGGATACCTAGAAATTGGCAGAACTATTAATGGAGAAATCGGATATGTCGGGCACATCCCATCAACTACAATGCGCGTGCGTAGACTGCGTGACGGGTACGTGCAAATAATTGGAAATAAGGTTGTATACTTCCGAAACTTTGGCGGTACTAATCCAAACCCAATTACCCAAGACCCAAGACCAAATGAGATCCTACACTACAAAGAGTACTCACCACTAAATACATTCTATGGAATTCCAGACATTATGTCTGCTATCTCTTCTCTGCACGGAGATCAGCTAGCATCTCAATACAACATCGACTACTTTAGCAACAAGGCAGTGCCCCGTTACGTTGTTACCCTTAAGGGTGCAAAGCTGTCTCCTGATGCAGAAGACAAGATGTTCCGTTTCCTTCAGACCAGTCTTCGTGGTCAGTCACACAGAACCTTGTACATTCCTTTACCTGGCGATACAGAAAACAACAAGGTAGAGTTCAACATGCAGCCAATTGAGAATGGCGTCCAAGAAGCATCTTTTAACGAATACCGAGTTCGTAATAGGGATGACATTCTTGTAGCTCACCAAGTGCCTCTTTCTAAAATTGGCGGTTCGGACTCTTCCTCTATTGCATCAGCACTAGCACAAGACCGTACATTTAAAGAGCAGGTAGCAAGACCAGCACAGGCTAATCTTGCTAAAATGATTAACAAGATCGTTAAAGAAAAGACAGACATTCTTGAGTACAAGTTTAATGAGCTAACTCTTACAGATGAGATAGCACAGTCTCAGATTCTAGAGCGTTATGTAAAAACACAGGTTATGACGCCAAATGAGGCAAGGCAAGATCTCGGTCTACCACAAAGACCAGATGGAGATTCTCCATTCGTAATGTCTTCTAGGCAGATGTCTGATGCTAGGGCAAACCTAGCAGGGAACAGGCAGCGAGACTCTGAGAGGGCAAACGAACAGTCTGATGGGCCTGCAACACTAGATGGAAGAAACGCACAGGGCGAAGGCCGATCTTCTCAATAAATTACATTTTTTTAACATTTTATAAAAAAGCCTATATAATAGAGAAAGTATGACTATGTTTAAAGCCCATTGGGATACAGAAGGCGACAGCGTTCGCCTTTCAATGCCGTTCGCAAAAGTTGACGAACAGAAGCGAATTGTATCTGGTTTTGCTACCCTAGACAATGTTGACAAACAAAATGACATAGTTACTACCGATGCTTCCTTAGAAGCTTTCTCTAGTTTTCGCGGCAACATTCGTGAAATGCACCAGCCCTCAGCAGTAGGGAAAATGGTCTCCTTCAAAGAGGATAAGTATTTCGATCCCGAGACCAAAAAATTCTATAGTGGTGTTTATGTTTCCGCGTACATTTCCAAGGGATCTCAGAATACTTGGGAAAAAGTTCTAGATGGAACATACACAGGTTTTTCTATTGGTGGCAAGATGCTTAAGTGGGACGACGCTTATGACGAAAAGAACGATATGCAGGTTCGTGTTATTAAGCAGTACGACCTTGTAGAGCTTTCTCTTGTTGACTCCCCCGCAAATCAGTTTGCTAATATTCTGTCTATTCAGAAGTCTGAAGATGGAGACACCATTACTGGTGATGGCATTGTAGAATTAGAAAATGTTTTCTGGGACTCAGACTCTGGACTTGTCATACTGTCCGAGAACGAGTCTGAGAATCACCCTGTATCTGGGGGGTCAATGCAAAATATTGGTTTTGTAGAGAAATCAGATAGTGAAAAAACAGAAATGATGAAATTCTTAGTTGATAGTGCTAAAGGCATTAACACTTCTAAGATAGCAAAGGAGGTAAGTCCTATGACTGACGCAACAGAAGAACTCGTAGAGAAGTCTGACGAGGTCGTTGAAGAAGTAGAGGTCGCTCCAGAGGCAGAAGCCGAAGCTGAAGAGGTAGCTGTTGTCGAAGAGGAAGCAGAGAAATCTGATTCCGCTGAAGACATTGAAAAGGCTGCTGATGAGGATGAGGCTGCAGTTGAAGAAGATGCAACTTCGGAGGAGGCTTCAGAAGAAGCTTCTGAGGAAGATGTTGAAAAGTCTGATGTTGCTGAAACAGTAACAGAGATGAAGAACACTATTGCATCCGCCTTTAGCGATCTAGCAGAAACCGTAAAAGCTCTACACGAGCAGGTTAATGCACTCAACAAGTCAATTACTGGTGTTTCCGATGAGCTTGCAGCAACCAAAGAAGAGGTAGCAAAAGCTAAGGGCCAGTTTGATGAGTTTGGAAAGCGTGTTGACGCTGTAGAAAGTGACACAGCTTTTCGCAAGTCTGGCGATCTAGGCGAGATCGTGCAGGATGAGCCTGAAATGGTTCAAAAATCCCTATGGGGCGGTCGTTTCCTCAAAACAGCCGACTTATTTAACTAACATAAAAATCACTTTAGGAGGTGACAAAATGTCGGAAGAGATCATTAAGAACTATCCAGCAAGCGGTGACTCAGAAAACCCAGTTAACTCTGAAGGAGCCTTCGCTTCTGGCGGTATTGGTGGTGTTTCCAGCCCAGGTGCTGACACACTAGGCAACACTGCAACAGCCGAATTTGGCGTAACAACTGGTCCCAACGCAGTAAACCCCTCGGGTGATGCTGCTAGCGGAATCCTTCGTCCAGAACAGGCACAGCGTTTTATCGACTATGTCTGGGATGGAACTGTTCTCGCCAAAGACGGTCGTCGCGTTACCATGCGTGCAAACACCATGGAACTCGAAAAAGTCAACGTTGGAGAGCGCGTTATTCGTGCTGCTAACCAAGGTGATGCAACATTCACCAACGCAGGGGCAACCTTCAGTAAGGTAGAACTTACTACAAAGAAGATTCGCCTCGACTGGGAGGTCTCAGCTGAAGCACTTGAAGACAATGTCGAAGGTGCCGGGCTTGAGGACCACCTAGTACGTCTCATGACCAATGCATTTGCTAATGACATTGAGGACCTAGCCATTAATGGTGACGGTTCTACTGGTAACTTCCTTTCCATTATGGAAGGGTTCCACCACCACGAGACAACAAACGGCGACGCACACGAGTACGCTGCTACAGTGACAGACAACGCATTCACACCTGAAATTCTTCAGGGTGTAATCAACGCTCTGCCACGTAAGTACCGCGCTCTAAAGAGTGGCCTGAAGTTCTACGCTGGTACAGATGCATTCCAGGGTATTGTCAAGGAGAACGGCACCAACGGTTCCAACATTTGGACCGAGCAGTACCGTAACGCCTACCTTGCTGGAACAGACCAGATCATTGGTGAAGCTCGCTCCACCCGTGTTCTCGGTATTCCAGTCATGGAGGTTCCTTACTACCCAGATGGTTTTGTAGACCTTACATTCCCATCTAACCGTATCTGGGGCTTCCAGCGCGACATCACAGTAAACCGTGAGTATGTTGCAAAGAAGGACACTGTTGAGTACACCGTATTCGTACGATTTGGTATTCAGTGGGAAGAAGAAGACGCTATTGCATTCGTAGATGCAGCAGCGGACGGAAGCTAGTCCTTTCTAAAAACCCAAAAGAGGGTAGAGGCTGAAAAGTCTCTACCCTCTTTTTATTCTGTTATAATATTAAGTAGGAGGCAAACGAAATGTCAGATATGAAAGAAAAGATGAAGGGCGCACCAGAGACGGCAGACAACAATGTCATTTCTTCTAGCGGTGCAAATCGTAAAGGCGGCAAGAAAAAATCTGCACTTATTACAAACGAAGGCGGAGCCTTGGTTTCAGGTAAGGCAGAGCTAAACAAGAAAGCAACTGTTACAGAAAAGAAGCCAGAAGGCGTTGCGCTATACTCTACAAAGAATGTTTCTTGGCAGGGTGTAGGTAGTCTTAAAAAGGGGTACAACATTGTTTCTGAACAAGAAGCGTCAAAATGGAAAACCCGCAATCACGTAAGACCAGCAACACCTGAAGAGGTAGCAGCCGCTTACGGAAAGTAGAATACGATGGAATTGCTAAGGGTACCATCCCTAGAAACAGAAGCAGAGCTTGATGTAACTGATGCATCTACTTCTTATGATTACACGATCACAGATTTGCAAGATAGATCAACAACAACTGGCTCTGTAGACTCAGATAGCGATTCCAAGGTAACAATTACATTACCCTCTACTTACGATGGGTCATATGTTGTAAGGGTAGACGGCACAGATCACTATGTTGATGTTGTTAGGCCATATGTAGATCCAACTACTCAGGGAGTAACTCAAACAGAAATTGATGCATATGCTGCTAACGAAGAGTTAGCTAGAGCAATCATAGATTCTGTCATTCCAGAAGGCTTTTACTACAAGAAAAAGTTTATTGAAACAACTGGAATGGGCGCAGACTACATTCCGCTTTGGACGAATGCTACACAGGTTCTTAAGCTGTACGAGAACAATGTTTTGATGTACGACTGTGATAATCCAGACGACTACTCAACAAGCTATAGCATTACAAATGACCTTACTGCAATTATTGAAGACTACTCTAAAGGTATTAATAGGCTGGAAGCAGCAGCTCTTATTATGCCAACGGGGGCAACAGATCTTCTAAACACACAGCTTGTATATAGAGGATTTCCCAATACATTTGACTACAAGATTCTTCTATCAACGGGGTATAACAAGATTCCCGCAGACATTGTTAGGGCAGCCAAACTGCTGGTAGACGACATTGACTGTGGAAAACTAGACTATGCTGAAAGGTACATGAAGTCTTACTCCACAGATCAGTTTAAGATCGGATTTGATGATAGGGTCTTTGAGGGAACAGGAAATCTAATAGTTGACAAGATTTTGTCTAAGTATGCAAAATCTATTAGAACACTCGGAGTGTTGTAGTGAGTTGCAATACACCAGGGGCAATGTACCCACTTAAGGCAGACATATACTACCCAGCAGTTTCGCAAAGTCCTTTTGGCGAGGTAACTAAAGTCTGGACAAAAGATAGAACCTTAGTTTGCAACCTATCTTCTGCAGGCTCAAGGTTTAGCGAGCAGCTTGACCCCAATGTAGACATATCTATTGAGGACATGCTAATTGGTAGGTTTAAGGAAGACATCAGAATTTCCAGTGATGACGAGGGGCTGTCCCTGACCAATATTGCTGTAACAGATATTAAAGACAGAAACAGCAACAATATCTATATTGAAACTTCTGGAGAAAGAGAAGATCTTTCTACAATCTTTGAGGTTGCCACAGTAACCCCTCAGCTAGGACCATTTGGAACTGTAGATTATTACAGGGTAATCCTTAGACGATCAGAGAATCAGGGGTTCGACGTATGATTAATGCTAACTTTGAGACCACAAGATTTATGAAAGATATGGGCTCCATCGTAAACTATGCAGTCGGATTCCTTGACGGAGCAAAAGCTGGCAGGAAAGAGCTTTTAGAAACTATTGGTAAGAACACGGTAGAAGTTCTTAATGAATTTATTGACTCAAATGCAAGAGCAAACCCAGACACGTTGCATCACATTTACGAGTGGTATCAGTCTGGTAGCCCAGCAGCTAGATTGTTTGATTTAGACTATACAACTTACGGGGGTGGACTAACCTTCAATTCTACTTTTAGACAGTCCACAAGCCTTTCTCGTGGCTCTAGGACACCTTTCTATGACAAGGCAAGGATTATGGAAGAGGGAATTCCTGTAAGGATTAAACCAGTTTCTGCTAAGGTTTTGAGGTTCGAAGACGACGGGCAAGAAATTTTTACAAAAGGTCCTGTCATTGTAAAAAATCCTGGTGGTCAAGAAACTGAGGGTGGACTAAAAAGAATTATTGATACATTCTTCAGAAGTTATTTTTCTCAAGCTTTTTTACAGTCTAGTGGATTAGCTAGACACTTAGGAAGTCCTGTAGACTTTAAGAAAAGGCTACCAAGAGCTAAGCGTGGGGGAAGGTCTCAAGGCTTTGATGTTGGATACAGATGGATTGCAGCTAGAGGGGTGGCATAATGGCGACAGATTATCCTCCAGTATTTGTTAATGGCTATTTAGCAGAAAAGGTTCCTGAAGAACTTTCTGACTATTTTAGCGGTAGCCTTAAATTCTTTCCCACGCAACCAACAAGCATAGAAGATCTGACAGAGCAGTTTCCAGATGTAGCAGATGAGGTTTTTGCGGTATATGACAGAATGTTTAGACTCCGTCGCCAACCATTCCCACACATTCGTACAGAACAGATCCTTTACTATTTTTACAAGACTGCTGGAGGAATAGATGCTCTAGTTGAAACAATACAGAAAGTTCAAGACTTTTTAGATAATGGAAATGAGTCAGCTGAGGATATTAATGAGTGGATCAGACTAAAACAACTAAGCAGTCCAGGAGATGCAGTAAATGGACACGACACTGTTCGGTTTGGCTCAGGGGCAGCAGCCAGAGATTTCTATATGCCTTACTTCCACGAGTTTAAAATTTATCAACTAGAAGAAGCAAGGGACATTATTGATTTCGGAACAGCTAGAACATATGCTGGCAATAAAGTAATCATTGAGTACACTTGGCACAAAAGCGGTCCAGCTTAATATTTTAATAAACGTCTGTTATACTTTATATTGAGGAAACGCGCCTACTAATTTCTTTAGAAAGAAGAGGTGAAAAAAAATGGCATATACACGTGGTTCGAACGCCAACATTATTGTTGGTGCAGCGGCACTATTTGTTTATGATGCAGGTGAGCTAGACGAAACCGGAGTTGCTCCAGCTTTTGTCGATGAAGAATCGTACAAGGACACCCTTACCGATGACGCAGGATTCGACAACGTTGGATACACCATGAACGGTCTGGAACTCGTTTTCCAGCCTGACTTTGGTGAAGTCCAGGTTGACCAGCTTTTGGATGTTGCTAAGCTTTACAAGCAGGGAATGCAGGTAAACCTTAACACAGCATTTGCAGAGGCAACGCTTGAGAATCTTCTCACAAGCATTGCTGGTCAAAGCTCAGACTTGGTTACTGCTGGAGCCGAGGGTACACTAACCCTTGCCTCTGGTGACATCGGGGACGTCCCCGTTGAGCGTGGCCTTATTGCAGTTGGACCTGGTTCAGGTGCAGTAGGAAACGACACCGAGCGCATCTACACAGCTTACCGTGCTCTCTCAATTGAGAACGTAACTGTAAGTGCAAAGCGTGATGAGGCAACAATGTTTGAGGTCTCATTCCGTCTGCTACCCAATGACAATGCTAACTACGGTACAATCGTTGACCGTACAATCGCAGCAGGCTCATAGCTAGCTTATAACTTAATAAACAACACCCAGGGGCTAATCCCCCTGGGTGTTGTTATTTTTGGTACAATTATTATATGGCAAGCAAAGTGTATGAAGCTGGTAGCATTTTCTTAATAGACGGCACAGAGATCTACCTTAAGCCACTAAAGATAAAGTACCTCCGTGAATTCATGGACATCTTTGATCTAATTCATTTGTGTCAAAATGACGAACAGTCTATGACAATCCTGGCTGAATGTGCTGCAGTTTCTATGAAGCAATACTATCCAATCATAGAGAATAGGGAGCAGCTGGAAGATCTTATGGATATGCCAAACATTTATAAGCTCTTAGATATTGCTGCTGGAATTAAGGTGGACGAAAAGTCTGAAGACCCTGTACAGAAACAGGCATCAGAAAGCGGGTCTAGCTGGGAAGACTTAGATTTAGCTCAACTAGAGTCAGAGGCTTTTCTTTTGGGAATTTGGAAAGACTACGAAGAGCTGGAAACTTCTTTGTCTATGCCCGAGCTTATCGTAACCCTAAGCTCCAAAAGAGATCTTGAGTATCAAGAAAAAAAGTTTTTAGCAGCTATCCAGGGGGTAGACCTAGACAAACAAAATGGATCTAGCAGTCAGAATGCATGGGAAGAAATGAAGGCTAGAGTCTTTAGCAAGGGTGCAACAGGAGATCCAAACGACATCTTATCTTTTCAAGGAAACAAGGCACAACAGAGTGGTTTTGGAATTGGTATGGGCTTAACGTATCAGGATTTAACCTAAAAATACTACCTCTCTATGTTATAATTAATATACCCCTAAACCAACAAATAAGGAGCAAACACAGTGGCTACTACAGTCAACGAAACAACAAAAATCACACTAATCGATGGGACTACCCTTGAGGTGCGTCCACTTAAGATCTCTCTTCTTCGTGACTTTATGAAGAAGTTCGAGGGCATTGCAAAGGTTGCAGAAGACAACGACAAGTCTATGAGCTTGCTTGTAGAATGTGTACAGATCGCTATGAAGCAGTACAAGCCTGAGCTTTCTGATGACCTGGCAGCCCTCGAAGAGAACCTTGACCTACCAACCGTCTATAAAATTATTGAAGAGGCGTCTGGAGTTAAGATCTCTGAGTCTGATGTAATTAACATGTAATGCTAAAAGGGGTGCTGATGCATGGCTGATATTCAGGCCAACATTGGAGTTAACATTGAGACTGGTGCAGCTCTTGCCCAGCTCAAACAGCTCCAACGACAAATATCTCAGTTTCACACCCAGATGGCAAAGGGCGGGGCTGCCACACAGGCGGCTACCGCCAACATGCAACAAAACCTTGTCAACAGTATTAATGCTACTGGCAAGTTTAATGCTCAACTAACAAATATAAAAACAACTACCGAGAGTTTTACGAATTCTTTAGAAAAGAATAAGTTCTCTCTAGGTCAATACTTTAGGTACGGGGCGGCATCTACTAAAACATTTAGTAGATTTTTTCGTGGCGAATTCGAGACTATCAACAAGGTCGCCCGTGAACGGGTAAAGGATCTTCAGACTCAATACGTCAAGATGGGTCGTGACGCCAATGGTGCAATGAAAGCCATTGCCGTTAGGCCGCTGGCTCTTGACATGGAAAATGTTGCAACAAGAACAGCAATTGCAGCACAGAAGCAGCAGCTATTTAATCAGTTGTTGCGACAGGGTTCTACAAACCTTCTAAACTTCGGTAAGAACACTCAGTGGGCTGGTCGACAGCTTATGGTT
>ENA-OUOG01003278-OUOG01003278.1-marine-metagenome-genome-assembly--contig:-NODE-3278-length-15387-cov-6.628086_pt1 | contig 15387 bp, 11 predicted proteins | sample MGYA00248635_ERZ508505 | MGnify/ENA primary metagenome ERZ508505 (study PRJEB26176, sample SAMN06267871) | marine metagenome | isolation source: Saanich Inlet, British Columbia, Canada | place: Pacific...
TCGCGGACCGGCGCGCGGAGGCGATTTCACGACGTAGCGCGCGTCGCGATGATTGATTTGATTCGAGTGTACAGAAAAACGACTCATGACGTAACGGCGGCGGTTCTTTTATTACCTCTCAGTCTAAAAACGCGTACGAGCTATAGGAGCCTAGGAACCGCGCGCGTCGCGCCGTCCGCGTCTACTCACCGTTTCGCGCGCTTGCTCTTGTCCTCGTCTCCCCCGCGCCGCTCGTCCTCCCGGTTCCAGTCCCCGGTCGTTTCGGTTCCACCCAATCCGACTCGTCCCGCGGACTCGTGCGGGCTACTGAACGTCGGCATGTCCCGCATAGGGCGGGGCGGCGGGTCCGAGTCTGGCGCCAAAAAGCGGTGCGCTCTCGCGCTCGCCGCGTCCACGCGTTTCGCGGGATCGTAGGTGAGGAGCTGCGTGAGGAGATCGACGGCGTCCGCGCCGAACGCCGCGAACGTGATGCTGAGGTGGTTGTACGGCTGGTGAGGGACCGCGAACGTTGTCGCGAGAGGCAGAGAGGACCACCCGGGCCAGATCCCGTCGTGCGGCGCGCCGAGCTCGGCGAAGATGCGCGCGACGGTGTCTGTCTCCGTCTTACCCGGAAAAATTGGTTGGTTCCGCAGAAACTCGGCGAGGATGCACCCCGTCGCCCACATGTCCACGGCCGGGCCGTACCGTCTTAAACCCAACAGCAGCTCCGGCGCGCGGTACCACAGCGTGACCACCTTCGCGGTGTACGTGCCGTCCTCCGCGCTCCCAAACGGCGCGAACTGGCGCGCGAGGCCGAGGTCGCACAGTTTCAGCTCGCCGCGGTTGTTGAGTAAAAGATTGCTCATCTTCAAATCGCGGTGAAACACGTGCATTTCGTGCAGGAAGTCCACCGCGCTTATTAGCTGGATCGTCAGCGTCTTCACCTCAGGAACTTTAAAGGGGAAGCGCATGGTCTGCATCAGCTTGCCGATGTCGTGCTCGCAGTACTCGAACACGAGGAAGATGGCGTTGTGCCTCCCCTGCACAACCTTAAGCAAGTTGACGATGTTGGGATGAGAGCGGCACCGCATCAGGATGCCCATCTCGCGCACGGCGGTCACCGGCACGCCGTCCTTCTCCTTGTCCATCCGCACTTTCTTCAGCGCCACGATGCGGCCCGTCCTCTTCTCCCGGCCGCGGTACACCACGCCGTAGGTGCCTTCGCCGACGCGCCCGAGCTTCTCGTAATCGTGGATCGTGGATCTCGCCTCCCCGCGAGCCGTGCGATCCAGCGACGCGGCCCCGGGCGCGCCTCGCCCGCTCTCCGAGGTGGACGCGCCGCGCGACCGCGCGATGCTCACCTCCATCGCGGCACGCCGAGACGCGTCGGCGTCTCGAGCGTGCGCGCGAGACTGACGCGACTCGTCGCGTTCGAGAGAGGAAACGAAAAGACGTCGCGCGCGAGAGTTTTTTTTCGCCTTTTCGGTGCAATGAATGAACGTGCGCTCGCGCGTTCGATGACAACATTCACTCCGCCGGTGCCTCCTCTCCCTCCGCGCCTTCCTCCGGTTCGGGCTCGGGGATGGGCGGCAGGTCCACGCTCATGACCATCTGCGCGGGCGCGGTCTCCCCCGACTCCTCGTCGAGCACCTGCCCGCCCAGGTCGAACTCGGGCTCGACCGCGGGCGGCGGCGCCGGCGTGAACTTTTTGTTTTGGAACCCGTAGCCGACGTAGCAGTTGGAAAACTTGCCGCCGGCGTACGCGACGAACGCGCCCGGCCAGACCAGCGACTTCATCCCCACCACCTGGTACTTCACGCCCGGCACGTTCGAGGACGCGCACGGCGCCCACGCGGGTTTGGGCTCAACAGTGGGCTCGCCCGGGGGCTCGTCGCCCTCGGGCGCCGGCGCCGGCGTCGTCACCGCCGCGCCCCAGTCCACCGCCGTCGACTCGGCGTCGAGGTCCAGCGTCTGAAGCAGCTCGGGCCCCGTTTCGGGCTCGGGCGCCTCGGGCGGCTCCTCTCCTTCCTCCGGCTCCGGTACCGGAAATTGATAAAACTCGCAGCGTCCCTGCTCCTTGATGTGCGGGTACCTGTGCGCCCACGCGGTGAGGTCCGCCATTTCGGCGGGCTCCTTCGGGACAAACTCCTCGTCTTTGCTCAGCGACCCATCCTCCTCGCTCACCGCGAAATACCCCACCGGGCACACCACCGTGGCGGACGCGATCCGCCCCACCAGCGCGCGCAGGTAGTGCGCTTCCGTGCCCGGAAACGGGGGATACGCGGAGACGGGCGCGTTGAGGGTGCCGGTCAGGTAGCGCTTCACCAGTCGCGACGCCGCGACGGTGTCCGGCGTGCAATCCGGCAACTTGGTCAGCGCGCCGCCGAGGTACGAACACGTCCAGTACGTGTACGTGTTCGCGCCGGTTCCCGACACCTCGACCGGCACTTTACCCTCAGCCACTTCGATCTCCTCACCCGGCTCCGTAAGCGTGGTCTCGAACACGTAGTAATCGCCGCCGGTGCCGAGCATCTTGCCGAAGAAGCGCGCGGTGGCGACTTTAAAATCGGGATTCTCGCCCAGCTTCTTCATGCAGAGCATCACGCCGTACATCTCCTTCTTGCTCAAGCCGAGGCCGACCGCCTCGTACATCGCCGCGTCCGCCAGCACGTTCTCCGTCTCGTAGTCGTTCGGGGGCGTGGGCTCCTCGGGCTCGCCCGTCTCCAGGTTCACCGTCGGGCGCGGCGTCGAGAAGAGCTCCTTGGCGGAGACCGCCACCGCGAGGTTCTTGGGCGCCACCTCCACGGCGGGGGGCTCGGGCGGGACGTACTGCGTCTTCTTCGCCATGATGGCCGTCTCGAGCAGGTCCACCGCGTCGTCGGGCTTCTCCGCGAGGATTTTACCTGCGTGTTCGCGAGGGCGACGGCGACGGGAGGGTCAGTCGTTCGGCGAGGGAGGCGCGTCGCGAGACGGAGGACAGATGCGAGACGTCGCGGATGGTCTTAAAATGGGTTCGAGCGCAATTCGGGCAACGCACCGACGACTTTCGCGAGTTGCTCGTACACCGACTCCCCATCGATGTTGGTCTTCTGCAGGAAGGCCACGGCCTCCTGGTACGCTTCGTCCGTGGCGGCCATCGCGCGCGATCGGGCGCGTCGTCCGCGGGCGCTTCGCGAAGTGCGCGCCACGATCCGAGGCGTCATTCTTTGACTCGCGCGTGTTTTGGAAACATTCCGAATTTGCGTATATTTGAGACTGAAATTCAGATAGGCGCCGCTCGATCGATCCGAGACTAAAAACACACTGGTTCGCGCGAGACCGGCCTCGTGACCCGACGAGACGTTGAGTTCGGAAGCCACGAGGCGTCGCGACATTCTCACCGCCGCGCCGGGGGTGTGAAGGTGAAGGTTCCGGCGCATCTCGAGTGGAAGACGAGATGGCGCACGTGTTCGTCATCGGTGCCGCGGCTGGTGCGGTGGGCTCCATCGTCGGTGCGTCCTCGAATCGCGATGCGCGCGCGCGCCACATCCGCTCGCCTTTCCGTTACGTCCCGTGCTCGTCCCCCTCTCGGAAACGCCAAGACGGAGAGGTCTCCCGCGGCTGCCTCCGCGACCACACGCGTCGCGAGCCGTCGTGTGGTCTCCGGAATGACTCCAGAGCGCTTCTCGAACACCCTCGACGCCGCGTCGCGTCGCTGACCGCGTCCGCGCCCCCGCCGCGTCCCGTCCCCGCCGTTTCCTCCCTCCCGTCCCGAAAACTCCCCCATCGTCCGGAAACAAACAACGACAGTCAAAATCAAGAAGAAGGCTGGCGCGAACAAGCCCGACGCGGACGGCTTTTACGACGCGGAGACCCCCGAGGAGTTCGCCAAGCGCAAAGCCGAGACGGAGGCTCGCGTCGCCGGCATCGAGGCGCTGCTCAAGGAGCAGTCCGCGAAGCTCGAGGCGACGCAGCAAAAAGCCGAGGAGAGCGTGAAACAGCTCGCGCAGGTCATGTCCGAGAAGAACACCGTCGAGCGCATGCTCGAGGAGATGGAGCGGAAGAAGGAGCAGATCGAGGCGGAGAAGGAGGCGATGCGCGACGCGAACAACGAGCTGCTGGACACGGTGACCGTGCTGAAGGACGCGCGCGCCGCAGACCACGTCAAGCACGCGATCACCGTGCGCAAGTGGCGAAACGAGCTCGTCGCGTACCAAGAGAAGACCCCGACGGAGTTCCTCGCCGAGATTTTGCACCTTGTGAGCGACATGGACAACGAGGTGGAGATCGAGATCGCGGACGCCGAGCTCGCCGCGTCCCGCCGCGGGGGCGGCGTGCGCGTCGCCAAGGCGGAGGAGCTCGCCATCGACGACGAGTGGAGCCACAACCCGCGTCTGGCGATGGCGGAGCCCGATCGCCTGTGCCGCCTCGCCTCGCGGACGCGCGCGCCTCTGGCGCTCGGGGACGGCCCCGCGCAGGTCCTCGCGGCGAACGAGTCCGTGGACCGCGGCGCGAGCGGCGTGGAGATTAAGATGACCACGCCCACGCAGGCGGCGAAGAGGCGAGCCGCGCTCGGCAACATCAGCGTCAACGCGGCGAAGTCGCCCGCCGTCAAAGCCTCCGCGGCGCTCAAGTCTCCCGCGGCGCGCGCCGCCGCGCCCGTCCCCGCCGTGGACGCGCGCAAGCAGGCGCTCCTCGCGGAGATGGCCGCCGCGCGCGTCGAGATGGAGGCGCTCAAGCACGAGACGGCCGCTGTCGGGCTGCTGGACGTGCCCGCGTCGCCCTCGGACGCGAAGCGCTTCGGGACGGGATCGCGCGCCAAGCAAGTGCGCGGATTTGGCGCCGAAAAGGCGTCCCTGAACCTCTCCTTCTTCGGCGGGAGGGTTTCCAAGAAGTCGCCCACGGCGGTGCGGCAGAGCCGCGCCGCCGCCGCGGTCGCGGGCGTCGCGAGGCGCCAGCAGATGGCCGCCGCCGTCTTCGACGACTTCGGCTCGGAAAACGTCGCGCCCGCCGGACGCGCCGGAGCGCTGTCCCCGCGCTGAATCGCCGGAATCGGAACCGCCGCCGCGCCGCCGAGAGACGACGACGGGCTCTTCGTCGCTCGCGCGCATTCGCGGACGGCGCGTGTTGTTATCATGAATCGTCTGAACGGAAAAGAAAGCCGCGCGTCTCGCATCACAACGGGGGTATGTTCCCACGGAAGCTTCGTCTCTCGCGCGTCTCACGCCTTGGCCTTTTTGGCGTCGGACCCGCCACCCCCCGCGGCCGGGCGCTTCGTGCCCTTGTCCTGCTCCTCGAACTCCTTCTCCACGAGGTTGATCAGCGTCTCGATCCTGCGGCTCAGCTCCTTGGGCGTGCGGCTCTTGATGAACCAGTCGAAGCGGAACAGCCAGTGCTGCCGCACCTGCGCCTTGAGCTCCTCCCACGCGCCGAAGCCAACCTCCGGAAGCGAGCACAGCAGGAACCGGTCCTCCTCCTCCGTGTACGACTTCACTTTGTTGGCGCCGTACACAATCTTCAGGTCCCTCCACGGGTTCTTGTACAGGTCGATCTTGCGACGCACAGCCTTGAGCATGTCGTTTTGCCTCGCGATCTTCGCCTCGCCGCGCTCGATGTTCCCCAAGATGCGCTTGTACTCGCTCACCTCCTTGTACCGCGTCCAAAACACGTCGTTGTACGCGCGAACCTCCTCGGCGGTTTTGCCCTCAATCTCCTCGGCCATGCCCTCCGGGTCCTGGCGCCCGAACTTCTCGCACGCGCGGCAGTACGCCTGGAAGTCGCGCCGGTTCCAGTTGGAGAACCCGCCCGCGAGCTTCTCCTCGTACTCGGCGCGCTCCGCGTCCGACAGAGGCTGCGGGTCCGTGGGCTTCTCCGCCGGGAGCTCCTGCGGGATGGCGTTGTTGGCGAGCTCCTCCGCCTGCCGCGCGCGCTGCCAGTCGTACTGCTTGCGCGCGACGTCCTTGTTGTACAGCGCCGTGATGCGCGGCACGTCGTAGAACTGGAAGTCAGACATGTTCTGCAGCTTCAGAATGCGCGGGCCCGTCGCCTTGGGCTTCGCCGCGCCCGCCGCCATGACGTCGCGGTAGTAGTCGGACTCGTTGTAGTTCTTCTTCCGCTCGCGCTTGGGCGGGTCGATCCAGTTGGCGGAGATGACGCTCTTCATGTCGATGCCCTCGAAGGCTTTCTGCTCCTCCTCGTCCTTCTCAGCAAAGTCGTACAGCGACGCATCCGCGTCCATCGCGAAGTTCAAAGCCTTGTCCGTGAACCCGGCCATCTTCTCGTTGAGCTGCTTCGTCGCGTCCTCGCCCTTGGCGATGATGGTCTCGATGTCCTCGTCCGTGATCGAGCTGCCCTGCGCGCCGTCGAAAATCTTATCCGCGCCGTAACGAACCATGGACAACAGCTCGTCTTTGTTCAGGTTCTTCTGGTTCTCCTGCAGCCGGCCCTGCTGGATCACCAACGCGTCTAGCGCGAGCTTCTTGTACGCTTTCTCGATCACCTTCTCCTCCACGGAGTTGTCCGTGCAGAAGCGGAACACGGAAACCTCCTTCTTCTGGCCGATGCGGTGCGCGCGGTCCATCGCCTGCAGGTCCATCTGCGGGTTCCAGTCGCTGTCGTAGATGATCACCGTGTCCGCGGTCACCAGGTTGATCCCTAAACCGCCGGCGCGGGTGGACAACAGGAACGCGAACTTCTCGCTCCCGGGCGCGTTGTACGAGTCGATCATGTCCTCGCGGTCGTCGCCGCTCGTGTTGCCGTCGATGCGGCAGTACTTGTGTCTGCGGTAAATCATGTAGTCCTCGAGGATGTCCAGTAGGCGCGTCATCTGCGAGAAGATCAAAACGCGCGAACCCTTCTCCTTTAAGCGGTTTAACAGCTTATCAAGCAAAACGAGCTTGCCGCTGTTCTCGATGAGGTGCTCGCCGGCGAAGTACGGCGGCCCTGGTTCGGCGCCCTGGAACAAATAAGGGTGGTTGCAGCACTTGCGTAACTGCATCACCATGTTCAGCAGCCTCGAACGGTCGCCGCCGCTGTTCACAACCTCGATGTCCTTCTGCAACGCCTTCTTGTAGTACTCCTTCTGCATCTCGGACATGCCCACCTTCAGGATCATCTCCTTCTTCGGGGGGAGCGACTTCTCCACCTCCGCCTTGAGCCGGCGCAGCAGGAACGGACGCAGCACCTTGTGCAGCTGCTGCACGACCTCGACGTTGTCTTCGCCCTCCGCGCCGGTTCCGAACCACTCCTCAAACTGCCCGGCGCTGCCAAACACCTCCGGGAGCAGGAAGTTGAGCAAAGCCCAGAGCTCGTGCAGATTGTTCTGTAACGGCGTGCCGGTGATGAGCAAACGGTTGTTGCACGCGAACATGCGCATCGTCTTGGACAGACGCGAGTTTTCGTTTTTGATGCGGTGCGCCTCGTCGATGATGATGTACCGCCAGTGGAACTTCTTCAGCGCGTTCTTCTCCTTGATGACCATCTCGTACGACGTGACGCAGACGTCGAACTTCCCGGGCTGCAGGTGCTCGGCGATCTGCGCGTTGCGCATCTCCGCGTTGCCGTGGAACTTGAACGCGCGGATCATCGGGCACCACCGCTTGAACTCGTTCATCCAGTTCCCGAGCGTCGACTTCGGGACCACCACCATGTGCGGCCCGGTGATCCCGCGGTACTCGGAGAGGTACCCGAGCATGGAGATGGTCTGTAGCGTCTTGCCGAGGCCCATCTCGTCCGCCAAGATGCCGTTGATGCCGTGGTCGAACAGACGAATCATCCAGTTTAAGCCCGCGAGCTGGTACTCGCGCATCTTCCCGAACTTGATGCACTCGGGCTGCACGGTGAGCCGAACCGCCTGGTACTCCTCCGCGTGCTCGACCATCTCCGCGTCCTCGTCCTCCTCAGCCTGCTTCCCGCGGCGACCGGGCTTCTTCGCCTTCTCCGCCTTCGTGCCGGCGAGGAAGTGAGAGAAAACCTCCGTCTGCGCCATGAGGTACTTCCATTTGCCGCCGGCGGTGTCCTGCGCGCGACGGACGATAGATGTTTTTTTCGGGAAGAATCGCGGTCAGCGATCGCGGGAAGCACCTGTTGAAAAACGAAGCTGCGAGGCGCGAAAACCGGACGGACGGCGTGCTGGCGCGCGCGCGCGATCGGGGCGGTCGACCGGTTCGAAGCGACACGCGAGCGACCGAGAGGTCATGTGCGCGATGCGATCGCGACGCGCGCGCGTCGTGCCGCGCCGTGCGCGCGTCTCGACGGGGGAGACGCGCGAGATCTGCGCGCGCCTGCGCTCGTGCCCTAGCCCTCCGCGCGGTTTTTTCCGGCGCGAAGAGTCTCCGCAGATCGAGGCGACGGGAAGCCGCGGCGGGAGAGGGCGTGTGCTCGGGTCGTATCGAAGAAAGCACACGCGCGTCGTACCTTGGCGATCGCGGCGTTCTGCTGCTCGCGCATCTTCTCCAGCTCCGCCCGCTGCGCCTTCTTCTGCTCGCGGAGGCGCTTCTTCTCCTCCTTGGCGAGCTTGATCTTGCTCGGGCTCATCACGTTCGCATCGTCCTCCTCGTCGTCGCTCTCCTCCTCGATGGCGTTCGCGTCGTACTCCTCGTCATCGGACTGGTGCGCGTCCTCGAAGGCGTCGTCCACGCCTTCAACCTCGACTTCGTCATCTTCGTCTCCTCGGCCCTTGCCCATCGTGCACGATCACACGCAGCGGCGGCGCGATCACACGTCTGGCGCGAGCGCGCGCGCTTTCCTTTTCAAGAGGACTCCGACTGCACAGACACGAGCGCGGAGCGCCGTCGGACGGAAATCCGCCGAGTGCCAGTCAGCCAGTTCGTGTGAGCTGACGACCTCGCCTACAATTTGTCACAGAGACGTGCAACGCCGCGCTTCCGCCGTTGCGCCCGGCGGCGCGAGCGATGCCGACGCAGTATGTGCGCTTCTCGGGCGCAGCGGACCTCCGCATGCGCCTCGTGTGCGCCACCCTGTCCGGCCGCGCGCTCAGGTGCGTCCGCGCGCCTGCTCCCGACGCAACAGCCGCCGCCGCCGCCGCCCAGTCTCGCATCTCCGGACGTCGACCGCGCGGGACCCGCCATCGGGCCGTCGCGCGCGCCGTCTCCGCGCGCGTTCGACGACCACCTCGCGCGTACGTGCTGACCGTGCCCCTCCCTCGTCGCCCTCCGCGCCCGTCCCGTCCTCGGCGTCTCGTCCTTCGCGCGTCGTCCTTCTCGTTTTCACTAAAAAAAAAAACGCAGAGTGGATGACATCCGCGCGAAGGACCAGAACCCCGGCTTGCGGGATTACGAAGCCTCGCTGTTGCGGTTGTTAGATAAGCTCACGAACGGCATGGCCGTGGAGATCAACGAGTCGGGAACCGCGCTGAAGTACAAGCCGGGGGTGGTGGTGGGCGGAAGAAGAGTGTCGCACGACTGCGGCGGCGGGCGCGCGGTCGGGTACTTTCTCGAACCCGTCTTGCTTGTGTCGCTCTTCGCGAAGAAACCGCTGGATCTGACGTTGACCGGGATCACCAACGACGAGGCCGATGTGTCGGTGGACACGTTCCGCACCGTCACGCTTCCGATGCTGAAGCGGCAGTTCGGTCTGGAGGAGGGTCTGTCGCTGCAAATCGCGCGGCGCGGCGCGCCGCCCAACGCCGGCGGCGAGATTGCGCTCAAGCTTCCCATCCTGAAGGAGCTCAAGACGATCGACTGGACGGACGAGGGTTTGGTCAAGCGCGTGCGCGGCGTGGCGTTCACGCTGCGGCTGAGTCCGCAGACGGGGAACAGGCTGGTGGACGCCGCGCGGGGGGTGCTGAACAAGTTCCTGCCCGACGTGTACATCTTCACCGACCACCACGCCGGCGACGGGCGCGAGGGGGGGAAGGGCGCGGCGCGGGGGAAGAAGAGCTCGCCCGGGTTCGGCCTGTCGCTCGTGGCGGAGACCACCACGGGCTGCTTGCTCGGCGCGGACGCGGCGTCGGGCGCGGGGAGGGCGGCGTGGGAAGAGGGGCTGTCCGCCTTCGGGGACGCCGCGGGGGGAGAGGAGGATGAAAACGAAAACGGAACCGAAGCCAGGTTTGCGCTCGGGGGCGAAGGCGCGGGCGGAGGAAAACGTCGCCGCGGCGAGCCCGCGACCCCCGAGGATCTGGGTGCGTCCACGACGGAGGCTCTGATGGCTGAGGTTCAGCGCGGGGGCGTGTGCGACAGTGCGCACCAGCCGCTGGTGCTCCTGCTGATGGCCATCGGCCCCGAGCAGCTCTCGAAAGTGCGGCTGGGCCGACTCACGCCGCGCGCGGTGAAGACCCTGCGCGTCATCAAGGCGTTCTTCGGGGTCACGTTCAACATCCAGCCCGAGCCGGACAGCGGCACGGTGTTCCTGAGCACCGTGGGCGCCGGCATCAGGAACATCTCCAGGCGCGCGACGTGAGTCGTGCGACGATGCCGCGTAGTCTGTAGTCTTTGGCGAGAGTCGTCCGTGATAACGAGCGCGCGCTACGAATACGTCATACAAAGCTCTTTCACTAAAAAAAATCGGCGCTTCGTAGTCACTGCGCGGGACTCGCCTGCGCGGCGATTCCGACGCCTCCCAGCCTCTGCAGCACCTGCAACAAGTCCCCGCCGGACATGCTCCCGCCTGCGAACCCGCCTCCTCCCGGGCTTCCCATCATGCCGCTCGCGAAGTCCTCGATGGACGCGCCCCGCGACGGTCTCGGGCCGCACAAACCGCCGCGCACGTCGCGTTCGAACCGCCGGAACGCGCCGTCGTCGTCGTCGCACGCGCCGCGCCACCGCTTGTCAACGGTCAACGCCGAGCGCAGCTTGGCTTTGGACCAAGCGTCGTTTTGGGTCACGTCTTTTTGGGTCACGTCGTTTCTCACTTCACTTTCGTCGTCAACCTCAGACGTCGCCGAGCTCAACGCGGCGTCCGACGACGTCGCGTCTGATGACCCCGAGAGGTCGGGGCGGTTCGGTCTCGAGGCTCGGTCGGCGCCGGCGATCATGGCCGCGTCGGGGCCCTCGAACGCGTCCGCCTCGGCGTGCGCGTCCCGGAGCGTCTCGGCGACGATCATGGCCATGCCGACGCCGCACCGCCGCTCGCCCGGCCGAACGAGCACCGCCGCCTCCGCGACCGCCGCCAGACGCGCGTGCAGCGACAAACCCAAAAGCTCAGCCTCCTCGGCGCTCGCCGGCGGCGGCGCGACGCGCTCCGCCGCCGCCGCCGTCCCCCACCCCCCGACGAGCAGAGGCGCCCACGCCGGCTCCTCCGCCGCCGTCAGCGCCGCGCACAGCACACGCGCCGCCGCGCACTGTAAAGGCGTGCTCTGCTCGTACGCGAACAGCATCGCCGCGGCGGCCGTGACGGGGGTCAAGACCACAGACGAATCACGAGGTGAGTCGTCTCGGCCAGACGTCGTCGGCGTCGGACCCGCCGTCGCGTTTTGGGCTTGGTCCCGGCCGCGCGCGCGCACCGGGCAGCGCGCCACCGCCTCCCTTGCTTCCGTGATTCCGCACCCCACGAGCGCGGCGACGATCTCTAGCGTGACGATTCTGAAGGAGCCGGCGACGGGCTGAGTGAGGAGCGCGCCCCCTGGCGCGCGGCGCACCGAGTCGGGAGGGGCCAGCGTGAGCGCCAGCGCCAGGTCCGAGACCCGACGCACGGCGACTTGCACGGCGCGCGGCGCGTCGGCGAGAAGCGTCAGGTCGTCGTCCTCCAACACGACCCCCACCTCCCTGGCCAGCGCGCGCGCCATCGAGCCCAGCGCGGGCGCATCCAGGGGGATCTCTCCGTCCGCCACGGCGACGATCGTGTCCAGGAACAGCGTCGCCGCGTCATCCGTCTCGCGCTCGTCGTCGTACTCGTCGTCGCTCTCGTCGTCGTCGTCGTCTCGCGCATCGCAAGTCTCGGACGCGTCGGCCCCGTCGTTCGCGTCCCCGCTCTCGGACGCGCTGTCGCCGTACCCGAGCCGGTCGAACACGTCAGGGGCGGGGGGCACCACCGGCGAGTCTCCGCTTTCGTCCCCCGCGTCGTCCGCGACGCGCAGCGCGGCCAACGCCTCGAGCGTCTCGGACCCATCCGAAGGCGCGGCGGCCGTCTTTTCGCAGGCGGCGGCGGACGCCGCGTCCGCGGAGTCGGTCGACGTCGTAGCCCGCGCGTGGTCTTCCGAGCCCGAGATGGGCGCCGCGTCACCCTCGGACATACTTTCTAAGGCCTCCGCGCCCCCGGAATCGCCCGCGCGCGTCTCCTCGGGTGTCGCCATGCGCCTCCTCCGCAATGGACACGCGTCGGTTCACGCCGACTTTTTGTCTTCAACGCCGCCGTTCGGGAACTTCATCCCGTCCGGAGTTCCGACAGGCTATCTGAAATGCCTGTGCGCGAGAAGGCCCACGTCTCGGCTTTTCCCGGCTGTCGGTGAACCGTCACTCAAACTGGATTGCTCGATCATCCGCAAGGATCGCAGCGTCAGTTCGCACGTCGCGATGTCAACCTGCTGTGCCCTCCCCGCGGTCGCGGCGCCGCGCGCGCGTCGCGCCGGCGCGCCCACGCGCCACCGCGTGGTCGCTCGGTCGTTCTTTGGGTTCGGGAGCAAGCGCGAGGTGGACACGAAGGACGCCGGCGCCGGTCGGCCCGCGCCGAGCGGGCGCGCCCCCGGGCTCCCCAAGCCCGACCAAGCCCGAGACATGCCCGTGGATGGGGTGGACGTCCCCGCGGACATCCCCACGCTCCTGAACAACACCCCCCACGAGCGGTCCACGCGCCGGTGGTTCTACCGCGACTGCTCCGACGCCGTGGTCGCCGCGGTGACCGGCCCGGACCCGATGACGCGGTGCACTGCGAAGATCGAGTTCCCCGAGCTCAACGTGGACGGGGACGTGTACCGCATCGGCACGCTGCTGGAGCTCGTGCGCGAGATCGCGACGCGGCTCGCCGCCGACGGCAAAAAGGTCCGCGTCTGCGTGCAGGGGAGCATGGGCCAGGGAGTGTTCCAGGCGTTGCCGCTGGCTCTCTCCGGAGTGGCGCGCATCCTCGACCTGATGGACTGGGGGGACGCGGAGGAGTTCATCCGGCGCGGATCCATCGGCGGCGACGTGCCTGAAGAGGACGACGACTACTTCATCCTCATCGCGCCGCAGAACATCGTCGGCTACGCGGTGCTGCCGTACATCAAAGAGATGGAGAAAGCCGCCGGAACCCGACCGATGATCATGATCAACCCAAAGCTGGAGGACATCCAGAGCGCCGGGAACGTGATGAGCATCAGAGGCCGAGGCGAGCGTCGCGAATACGTCGACGCTTGGAAAACGGCCTACCACTTCCGGCTTTTATACAAGAAGCCGTACTTCTTCCCCATCTTCGGCGCGCTGCGGTACGGCGGCCCCGGGACGAAGTGGGAGCTGTACAAGAGATTCGGGAAGATGGACACGGAGGAGTACAGGCTGATGCGCGTCTACGAGGACGGCGAGCCGGGCAGCGCGGAGATCACGGACGTCATCCTCAACAGGAAAAAGGTGTGAATAATTACGACGAGTGTCACGTGACTACAATTGTACTGCCCGCGCATGTCCCGCGTACGACATAGAGCACGCTTCACACGCTTCCCTTGGCGGCGAGGATCTTCTTCCTCGGCCCCAGCGGCACGCCCATCGTCTGCAGGTCCTTGTCCGTGACGCGCCGCAGCGCGACGGCGTCAATCTCCTCCTTTTGGAACTTAGCGACGTACTTCCCCAAGCCGAGCGACCGGAGGAACTCGCCGACGCGCTGCGTGCCGCCGTCGGCGCCCCGCGCCGCTCCAGAGCCGCCGAACATGACCGTCCGCGCGCCGCCCCTGCCCCGGTCCTGCGCACCCCCTAGCGACGCGCGCAAATCGCTCTTGACGCCTTTCGGCCCCTTCCCGGGAGGCGATCGAATCGCGCTCACGACTCGGATCGCGCGCGCACCGGCGTGCCTGGTGACGGTCGGGCCGTTGGCCAGACGCGCGCGGAGGTCGTTCTTTTTCCCCGCGCCGGAGCCCACCGCGAGGGGGCCGAGACGACTCACCACAGAAACGGACTTCGGCTTGGCCTTGCCCACGCCTCCGCCGGTGATGCGAGACAGCACCGATTTCGCGGCGACTTTCTTTTTCCCGCCCTGGATCTTGCCCACCGCGGGCGTGCCCTTGGGGAACATACCGCCGGCCTTGGCCTGCGCGGGCTTCTTCTTGGCGCCGCCCACCTTCACCTTGAACTTGGCCATCGCGGGAGGGGTGCGCGTCGGAGTGCGCGCGCCACGACAGAATGAGGTGCTCAGGTGAACGCCCGAACTGACTTGAAGTGCCGCGGGAAAATCTTCGAAAGTGCCTTCCGGAGTGCTTGCCAGATTGCCAATACTTCCGAGACGCGGATGAGCCTTCTACCGCCACTTCACGCCGCGGGAACCGCATGCGCGTCCTGCTGTCGCGCGCTCTCGCCCCGGTCGCGCGCGTGTCTCGTCCGGCTCCTTCCTCGCTCGCCGCGCGCAGCCCTCACCCCGCGCCGCGCGCGGACCCCGCGCGTCGTTCGGGTCGGCCTTTCCGAGCCTCCCCCGGCCCCGCCGCTTCGTCGACGGGCGCGATGCAGGTGCACCAGTTCCCGTGTCTGTCGGACAACTACGCGTTCCTGCTGCACGACCCGGCGACGGGCGCGACCGCGGTGGTGGACACCCCCGAGGTTGCTCCGATCGAGGCTGCGCTGCGCGAGACCGGGTGGAAGCTGACGCACATCCTCAACACGCACTGGCACGCCGATCACACCGGCGGCAACGCCGAGCTGAAAGCGCGGCACGGGTGCGTCGTGGTGGGTCCGCGCGGCGAGCGGAAAGGCGCGGACGCGATCCCCGGCGTGGACGTGAGCGTGGGTCAGGACGACATCGTGAGCATCGGCTCGATCGAGGCGAAAGTTCTGGACGTGCCCGGGCACACCGCCGGACACGTCGCGTACCATTTCGCCGAGCACTCCAAGGTTTTCGTCGGGGACACTCTGTTCGCGATGGGGTGCGGGCGCCTGTTCGAGGGCGACGCGGCGACCATGTGGCGTTCGATCCAGAAGATCATGGCTCTGCCACGGGACACCGCGGTGTACTGCGCGCACGAGTACACGCTGGCGAACGCGCGGTTCGCCGTCACCGTGGACCCGGAAAACGAGGCGCTTCGGAAAAGGCTGCTGGAGACCGAACGCGCGCGCGACGCGGGGACGCCCACCGTCCCCACGACCGTGGGTTTGGAGCTGGAGACGAACCCGTTCTGCAGGCCCGCGAGCCTTGGGATACGTGCATTGTTGGGAATGGCGGGCGCGACGGACGCGGAGGTGTTCGCGGAGACGAGACGGCGCAAGGACGCGTTCTGATGAGCGCGGAAGCGCTTCCGAGGCGAGAAAAAATATAGGAACGTCGCCCGTCGTCGTTCGACGCGGCGCGGCGAAAGAC
>ENA-OUOG01003280-OUOG01003280.1-marine-metagenome-genome-assembly--contig:-NODE-3280-length-15385-cov-5.178730_pt1 | contig 15385 bp, 6 predicted proteins | sample MGYA00248635_ERZ508505 | MGnify/ENA primary metagenome ERZ508505 (study PRJEB26176, sample SAMN06267871) | marine metagenome | isolation source: Saanich Inlet, British Columbia, Canada | place: Pacific...
GGGGGGGGGGGGGGGGGGGGAGGGGGGGGGGGGGGGAAGGCGACGTCGGCGCGTCCGGCGGGGGGGGCGGCGCGCGCGCCGACTTGGGGGGCATGTCGACGCGCGCGCCGGCGCGAGCGCGTGCGGCGGCGTCGACTCAGCGCGGCCGCGAGTGCTGCGGGAGCGGCGCGGACGCCGCGTGCTCTCGAGTCGAGGAAGGTTTGAAAAAGGCTCCAAGAAGCGCTTCTTCGTCGTCGAGGGTCGAGCGCCCGCGGCCGATGAGGGGTTTCTCGCCGATCCACTGAAAACGACGAAAAGAGCACCGGTGTTCGGGTCCGCCGGCACACCGCGTCGCCCGCGCGCGCGTATCGCGCGCTTCCGAGCGAGGCCCTCGCGACGCTCGAGCGGTCGCGGCCGGTCGCTTAGGGTCGACAGTCGAGGCGACTCGCGCGCGGCAGTCGCGCGAGTCGCCCGCGGTTGGGTTCGGTCCGCGCGTTCGTCGACTCGCCGCGACGATTCATCATGAGCACCCTCAGCCGAAACCCGCACGTCGCCGTGGAGCCCTCGGCTGAGGCGCTCGCCGCGGCCGAGCGCGCGGCCGCACGCGCCGCGGCAGCCGCCGAGGCGGCGGCGCGCGCCTCCGCGGCCTTCGACGCCGCCGTCCGCGCGGACGCCGTGGCGTCGAACGCGCGTCTCGAAACGGCGAACGCCGAGAAGCCCGCGTCGACCCTCGAGGGCGCGCCTTCGAAGCCTTCGAAGGGTGCCGCCGCCGAGCCCGGGGCGCCCGCCGCGGCCGCGGCGTCCGTCGGCGACGCGCCCGCGGACGACGCGGACCACCCGCGCCGCCCCGATACGCGCGGGGACGACGGTACTCGGCTTTCTCCGCGCGATGGGGCGGACGACAAGGATTCTCTCGAGACGGATTCTGCCGAGAAGGAGAGAGATCACGCGACACCGGGTCACCGAAGCTCCGCCTACGCGTTCTTTCGCGAAGGTGACGTCGTCTCCGCGATGGCGTCGTTCGACGGGAAGTACCGCCTGGCGAAGATCGTGCGCGTGGCTTCCGACGCGTCAACCGTAAAGACGAAAACACCGCGGCGGTACTACGTGCACTTCCTCGGGTATAACAAGCGGTGCGACGCGTGGGTGAACGCCTCTGAGGCGAGACCCGCTACGGTCGCGACGAATGCGTCGCGCGACGGGAAGGGAGACGGCACGAATCCCGACTCGACAAAGCCCTCGTCGCGAGAAGGCTCCGAGTCGCGCGATTTAAACGAGCGACGCGACGAGGACGAGACGCACACGCGCGATCCCGTCGCGGCGCAAGAAGCCGCCGCCGCCGAGGACGACGCCGACGCGGAGACCGACACGAAGGAGGATGATGACGAAATGCCCGGCGCGACTGTGGTGAACACGATGACTCGGCGTCAGAAGCGCCGGCTGTATGAGCGCATGGGCGGCGCTCCGTTGCCTTCAGACGTATCCGCGAAGGAGATGGCGAAAAGAGCGGGCGTCGCCGTGGCGGACCCCGAGGCGCTTCGGGTCGTGTTCGCGGATCCGGACGGCGGAAAGACGGCGGCGGAGCGCGCGTTGGAGAAGGAGCACGAATCGCACGCGCCGGCGGTGAAGAACTTCGAGACGCTCGAGCTCGGGAGGTTCGAGATGGACTGCTGGTACTACTCGCCGTTCCCGGAGAGTTTCTGGAACGCGGAAACGAAGAGTCTCGGTGACAAGGAAGGGTCTCCTTCCTCGGCGCCGCCTCGCGACGAAGACTCCGCGGAAAAAGAAAAAGCATCTTCGGACAAAAACGCCGAAGGACACAAACGCAAACGACGCGACCGTCGATACTCGTCGGATACGCCCGCTAAGCTGTACGCGTGCGAGTTTTGCCTCAAGTACATGCGCAAGAAGAAGAACCTGACGAAACACAAAGCGTCGTGTCCGCTTAAACACCCGCCCGGAGACGAGATTTACCGCCAGCCTTTCGTCGTGGACGGCGAGACGGGGGAAAAAAAGCCCGAGCTCTCCGTGTTCGAAGTGGACGGCGCCAAAGCGCCCGTGTACTGCCAGAACCTTTGTTTGTTGTCCAAGTTGTTTTTGGACCACAAGACGCTGTACTACGACGTCGAGCCGTTTTTGTTCTACGTCCTCACCGAGCGCGACGTCCCGTCCGCGGAGGACGGCGAGCGGCTCAAACGCGACGCCCCGCGTCGCATCGTGGGGTACTTCAGCAAGGAGAAGCACACGCGCGAGGGGTACAATCTGGCGTGCATTTTGACTTTGCCCCCGTACCAACGCAGAGGGTACGGCACGTTCCTGATCGCGTTTTCGTACGAGCTGAGCCGCCGCGAAGGCCGAGCCGGTACGCCGGAGCGTCCCCTGAGCGATTTAGGCAGAGTGTCGTACCGTCAGTACTGGACGCGCGCCGTGTTGACAGCTTTACACGAGCGAAAAGGCAGCGCGTCTGTGGGGGATTTGAGCAGAGACACCGCGGTCGCGACGGAGGATGTCACCGCGACGCTCGACGCGCTTGGTTTTTTGACGTACTACCGCGGCGCGCACGCGGCGAGCGCGACTCCGGAGCAGTTACAAAAAACGGCGAAAGAGCGGTGTCCCGAGATTTTGAAGCGGTGGGCTCAGGAGGAACAGAAGCGTAAAGAGATTGCGTACACCGGGACGTACGCGCCGAACGATCCGCACGAGGCGCCGTTCAACAAAGACGGCACGGTGAACCGCGCGCGTCGTTTCGAAAACGGCCGCGTGTACCCCGAGTTTCTCAACTGGCGGCCCAGCCTGGACCGGCTGCCCGTGGCGGCGACGCGCAAGCGAGCGGGGAACGTGCGCGGGGGGGTCGCGATACTCTGACCAGAGCGGAGCGGAGCGTCGCTTTTAAAACGGCGTAGGCGTATATACCACGCTAAAAGCGTCGACGAATAATCACCTTCGTAATTAACTTAAGTACTAGGTACCTCTCTTAACAGTCTCCGTCCCAGGGCGCGTTTCCGCACGTACGAAACTTGTTCTTGTCGTACGCGTCGCACCCCGCGATTTCGTCCGCGTCTGGTAGTTTCGCCAGCGACGGGTCGCGCGCCAACGCTTCGACGCGCCTCAAGAACGCCAGCTTCCCGGAAACGGAACCGCAGTACGCGGCGTGCACGGTGACGCCGCCGCTCACGACGTCGTTCGAGTCTTGGCTCGTCGTCGTCCCTAAAACGTGTCGTTTCTCGTCAAACGTCACGTACGACGGAAATTTGTCGTGCGGCAGCGCGACGATGACGTCGCCGCGCGCGCGCGCGGCGGGCGCCAGCTCCCACGTCAGATACGCCTGCTCGGTGTCCTTCGCGTCGCTCTCGTACGCCATCCACTCCTCCAACAGACGAGTCGTCCGGCGCTCGCGCAGAGAGGGCAAACCGCCGGTTTTGACACCGTCTCTGGCGTCTCGGCTACTAGCGCTCTCGACTAGCACCGGAAACGAATCGGGCGCGGCGGCGAGTAACCCGGTGTTGATCGCCTGTTGCTCCTTCGCGCCTCCGAAGTCGCTCAGCGTCACGAGTTCGGCGCGCGCCAATCGTCTCGCGACGACCGAACGCGGGTCGGACAACGCCACAGTCGACGCGTCCAAAAACAGAGTCGGGTAGCCGCCACTCACGAGCGTGTACACCGCGTGCACCTTGCGCCAGCACCACGCGACCCTAAGCGCTTTTCCCACAGCCGTCTCCTCGTCGGTTTCGCCGACGCCAGCCGCTTGGCTCCCCTCCTCCTCGGCGTGCGGGCCGAGCACGTTCGTCATGTCTCGGTCCAAGAAGCACGAGTGCCCCAGTCTCTGCGCGAACGTAACGCACTCGGCGTGGTCCTTTTTATCGGTGAGCATGACCGTTAACGACTTTAAAGCGTCGGGCGCCGCTCGCGAAAGCGACTGCAGGAAAACCTTCGCGATTGGCCAGTACTTGGAGTTGGCGTACGTCACTAAGCGCAGCGAAGACGCGACGACGTCGCGAGACGCGCCCGATCGTTTCAAAGGCGGGCCCGCGACGGATTTGACGTGCTCGAGCAAACCGGGAATGGACCCGAAGGCGTTGTGGAACGTCACGGCGCCCTTCGACGGTTTCGTTTCGTGTTCGTGCGCGGAGCCTGGCGCGTCCGACGTTTCCACGACGGTCGCGGAAGAGTCTTTGATCGAAGGGGAACCCGAACGCGGCCTCGCGACGTCGACGGGCCGCGCCGCGTCCGCGTCCAGTCGCGCGCCGAGGATGTCCTCGAGCGAACGCTTCGTCGTCGACTCCGTCAAAGAGAGCGAAGCAACCTCCTCCGCGCGCGCCAACGCGGCGGCGGAGTCGGCGGAGTCACCGGAAGAGACTCTTCCGGCGCCTTCGCCGAGTCGACCGACGTCCGCGGCGACGGAATCGTCCAACACCCAGCCGTTCAGGTCGAACCCGCGCGCGTCGGCTTTTTCACCGTTCGCCGAATCGGATCGCGCCGACTCGACTTCCGCGTCGCGTCGCCTCTTCGATCGCCTCTGCTCCGCGCGCCGTTCGGCGCGGCGCGCCCTTTCGCGCGAAACGACGTTCGGTCTTCCGACGTCGTCGGAAAACTCTCTCGCGCTCCCGACGCGCGCCGTCGCCGCCGCGGCGCCGGACCAAGCGACGTGGAAATCCGAGTCATCCAAACCCTCGTCGTACGCGCCGTCGTACGGCTCAGACTCGTAGGCGTGCGCGCGCGCGCGCGCGAGCTCGTCGTCCATGGCGTCCGCCTCCGCCACCGCCGCGTCGTACTGCGTCTCCGCGTACGCGTAGTCGGCGTCCGTGGTGATCTCCGCGGCGTACGCGTCCTGCACGCGCTGCGCGCGCAAAAAGTCGGCGCGCGTGAACGGCGGCGGGAACGGCGGCGGCGACGGCGGCGCCGGGAGCGGCGGCGGCGGCGGCGAAGGGTTCGGCGGCGGCGACAGAGGGTTCGGCGGCGTCGGCGGGTACGGCGCCGGAGGCGACGACGCGTCGTCTCCGTCGTCCGGCGCGGCGGACGCCTCCGGCGAGAGAAGATCGTCGGAGATGGACTCTTCGGCGTCTTCGTCCGGATACGGCGCGGGCGCCTCTTTGTCTTTTTCTTCGCGCTTTTGCCTCGCCTCGACGCGCGCCTCGACGCGCGCCTCCCTCCTCTCCGCCTTCTCCTCCTCCTCTCGCACCTGCTCGAGCTGCGCCTGCAGCACGGCGAGCTCCTGCGCGGCGGCGGCGTCCTCGGCGACGCGCCGCGCCTCGAGCGCGGCGGCGTTCGCCTCCGCCGCCGCCTCTTCTTTCCGCAGCGAGACTCTGAGCGCCTGGCGCGAATCCACCAGGCTCTCGCGGAACTCCTCCTGAGCCACGGCGTTTGTTCCGTGCTCCGCGCGTTGGCGTTCCTCGGCTCGAACGACGGCGGCGGCGCGTTCGGCGGCGTGCTCCGCCTCGGCGGCCGTGGCGTTCGCGCGCACAGCGTCGGCCACCAAACGCAGAGCCAAACGCTCCTCCTCCGTCGGGGGCTTACCGTCCACCATGTTGTCGCTCTCGAACTCGTCGTTCAAAAACGTCACCGTCGCGTTCACCGCCGACGCCTGCGCCGCCGCGACAACTTCGTCCGGCTCTTCCAAATCCTCCTTCTCGAGCGCCTTCAGCTCCTCCGCCAAAGACTCGAGCTCGTGTTGCAGCGCCTCGGGGCTCTCCACCACCTCGTCTTCCCTCACCAGCAGGCTTGGGTCCACCGGAAACGACGCCACCGCCTCGTCCATAGAATCGGCGGATGTGCGGTTGCCGCGCTCGTCGAAACCGTTCGTCTCGATGACGTCCTCCACGATGCCATCCAGCACGTTCGCGAGCGCCTCCTCCGTCGCCTCCTGGCGAAACTCGCGCGTCGCCGACGTCTCATGAATTTCGTCGCGCAACTCGTCTTCGCGGTCGTCCAACCGTAAAGATTCGTCAGACACAGCCTCGGTCGCGTCGCTCAGCTCGTCGCGCAACCTCTCCGCCTCCTCGATCGCCTCAGCCTCCAAACGCTCGCGCGCGCGCTTCTCCTTGCGCGCCGCCGCAGCCTCCGGGTCCAGGTTCGGAACCGCGGCGTCCGAGTCGTACGAACCCTCGAGCAACTCGGAGACGACATCTTCGGTGCTTTGGTCGACGGTTTCTGAAGCGTCGGAGAGGTCAATCGCGTCATTCGCGTCGACGTCGTCCTTCTCATCGGCGTCGCCGGCGGGTTCGTACGCCGCGTCGTCGTACGCGGAATCGTACGACGCGGAAGCATCTTCCGTCGCGTAAGAGTCTTCCGCCGCGGAAGAATCAAGCGCCTCGACAGCGTCGAAAGCCTCGGATTGTCCCATCCGGGCGCGCCGCGAAAAGCCGAGGCCCGCGCGCGCCTCGGCGCGCTCGCGGCGGCGGTCATCGCGCGAGAGCTCGGCTCTTTTCGCGCGTCGCTCCGCGCTCCTCTCCGCGACGTGTTTCGCGTGCTCCGCCTCGCGCGCCTCGCGTCTGAGCTCCGCGCGCGCCTCCTGACGCTGCGCCTGCGGCATGCGCGCCAGCGCAGCCTCGGTGACGTCGTCGAAGGCGGGGGTGGCTTTTTCCGACGCGACGGCGACGCTTCCGAGGTTGGACGACGGCTCGGACCGATCGCTCGTGGCCACCCCGGCGGCGCCTCGCACCTTGGTCTCCGTCAGGCCCCGGTCGATCATGTCCCACAGGTCCTCACCGGGCCTGTGGCCGATGAGCGCCTCCGCGCCGCGCGGGCGCGCGACGGCGCCGAGGCGCGCGGAGAGGTGCGGCGAACCCGCGATGCCGCCGAGGCTCACCGCGGCGACCGCCGTGACCGCGGCGACGACCGCGACGGTCCTGCCGCCGCGGCGGGAGGTGGCGCCGACGGTCGAGGCGCGCGGGAGCAGCGACGCCGTCTCGCCGTCGGCATCGGCGGCGGCGGTCGCGACGTTGCCGGCCATCGCGGGACGCGTCTCGCGCGCCCCGTGATGGCGTCCTCCGCTCCCGAACATCTTCGGAAACCACCGCGAGGGTCGCTCTGGACGCGATCGACCAGCCCCCGGGTCGAGTCTCCGACGGACCTCGGACGGGCCGACCGGCTCACGCGCGGACGTCCAGCGGTCGAAACGCGCTCGCGCCGTGGAGACGGGAGAGCGGTGCCGGCGCCGGGCGTTCTGACGACGCGGAGGAGGTGTTCACACTTTCTTGGATGATTCAAGGTGTTACACGTGCTGCGTAGCATTTTTCTGGGCATGCATATTCTACATCGTGTCGTATGGACGTCAGTGTTGGAAAAACATATTGCAATTTGTCGTGACTACCAGCGCCGTGAGATTCCTTGACAAACGACGAAAAGTCGATTTTAGAAAAGTCAAGAAAAGTCGGCGCCTCGCCGCTTCGATCTCGGCGCGCGAATTGACGAGACGTCGCGCATCAGAACGCGACGCGCGGCGTGCGCGTCGAGGACGACCGCGCCTCGTTCGGGTCGTGGGTGAGGCATGACGACGCAGACGCCGACCGCGCGCGCGGCCGCCGCCCCGGGGACTCGCGACGACACCGGCGCCGCGCGACCGCGAGCCTCCGCCGACGCGCGCTCGGCGGATGTCGCTCCGTCCTCCTCGCGCGAGCGGCGGACGCCTCGGACGGCTCGCCGCCGCCGGGGCGACTCCTCCGACGACCCCGACGCGTCGGACGCCGACGCGTCGGACGACTCGTCCGTGGACGACGACGACGCGAGGCGCGACCGTTGGGAGGCGAAGCGTCGACGACTGGAAGTCGAGCGAACGAATCGAGATCCCGACGACGACGACGACGACGACGACGCGCGATTCGATCCGGCGACCGAACGCACCGCCGGTCCTCCCTGCGTGTTACAACTGGAGTACTGGATGCGGAGCGAGGAGTGCACCGAGCGCAAACGCGCGCACGTCGCGGCGATCGACGCGAAGGGCGGGTACTGGGGCATGGAGGACCACATCGAACAGACGGTGTTTCGCGCGATTGATAAATTAACCGGAAAAGAGATTTCCACAGACGTCGCGCTCGAGGCGAACATGTTTCCGTACGAGTGTCCTCCGGGCGTCACGCACTGGACCCTGTGGAGTCGTCACGAGATGTCCCCGCGGCAGATCTGCGCGTGGACCAAGACGTGGCTGCGTGTTAACAAGCCGGGTGTCACGAAGTGGAACTTCGACATGAACGACAACAACTCGGTGGACGTGCCGCACTACCACGTGTTCCTGTACGAGCCGCCGGCGAGCGTCGCCGCGGGAAGAAAACAAACGCAGCCTCCGGAGGCTGTCATCGTTCCGAGCGCGAAAGAAGCGAACGACGAAAAGAAGACGTGCGCTCGCGACTTGGACGCCGCGTGCCGAGGCAGGCTCCGCGAAAAGACGCGAAGTCCCCGGACGCCGCCCCCGTTCGGGGACGAGGCGCAGGAAAAGGAGAAGTAATAATAAGCTCGTAGTCCTACGCATATCATAGCTACTACGAAAGGAGCGTAGTCTAGTATTTTCACAGCGGCTCGTCCGGGTCGAATTCGTCGTCCCCGACCTCGTACCGCGCCGCTTGCCTTTCGCCCTCCGCCTCGTCCGCGTCCGAGACGACATAAGCCGCCGATCCGTCCAGCGCCGCGTCGCAGAGGATCTCGGCGAACGCCAAAAGCTCTCCCGGAAGCGCGGCGACGCCGACGCTCTTTCGGTCTATTTTGGTCTTCACGCCGCCGCGCGAGGATCCGCGCGCGGCGCTTCTTCGCCGCGACGACGTCGTTTTCTTTCCGTCGTCGCCGCCGGCCAAGAGACGCAAGGCGCGCGCCAAACCCTCGTCCGCGTGCGACGACGCGTCGGAGTCGTGGACGTCTCGCTCGCCTTTTTGTCGCGACGAAAAATTCAGGGTCGTCCGCGACGAATTGGACGGGACGGAAAAAGAAAACGTCGCCGACTTGGCCGACGTCGAAAAGTCCGTCTCGTCTCCGTCGCGTCGCCGGCGTCGCGCCGCCCACTCGGCGCGGCGGCGCAACACGTTTGTCGCCGGCGCCGCGTTTAGAAAAGGCGCGTGCATCGTGACCAGCGCGGAAGCCATCACGTGCTTCGCGCTCATGTGGTAGTCACCCTGCATGACGCGCGCGGCGTGGCCCGCCTCCTCGGTCCAAGCCGCGAACGCCAAACGCCACAGCGTCTCGGCGCGTTTTTCAGTTTGATCACGCAAACGCTCGCGTTTTGTGTTTTTCTTCTTCTTTTCTTTCTCGCCAGAGACGGACGCGGAGACTTCGGGGAAACGTTTTTCGCGTCTCTCGGCGGCGGCGCGCCACGCGAGCCGCTCTTCGTTCGTCCTCGAGGCGGCGAGATGAGACAGGCTCGTGTTAAACCGCGCGCTCGCGAACCGGCGCACGGCGGACGGCTCGATCGACGGCTCCGCCTCCGGCTCGAGGAAGGGCCACCCGAGTTTCTTCACCGCGAACGGCGCCGCCAGGCACGCCATCGCCAGCGTCTCCGAACACGGCGTGTCGCCCAAACGCGCAACGCGTCGGTCCAACGCGCGGAGCACGCGGAACAGCGGGTCGTCGCGCACCACACGGCGTAACGTCGATGCCGAAACGCGCTTCCCGCCTCTTCTGTGTCGCGTCAACGCGCTCCCCGTTTTTTTTTTAGTGAAATCGTCCGAAACCGCCCAGGGCAGGTCCGCGGGAAGCAGGGGATGCGTCGTGTCTTCGCCGTCAGAAAAGATTCCTCCCTCCTCGTCGCGATCGGCGACGTCCTCGTCGAGGACGTCGTGCGACGAGGGGGTATCCTCCGGGACGTGAAACGCGCCGGGCGGCGCGGCGACGAAGTTCGTCCCGGGGTCGACGGCGCGCGCGACGTGCGTCGCGTGTAAATGCGCGACGTGCTCTAACACGCCGGTGGTCCACAGCAACACCACGGCTTTCTCGCTGAACCCGCGCGTGAACAACGCTTTAAGCTCGCCCGCCAAACGCGCGGTGTGTTCCCGGCGCAGCAAGTGCGCGCTCGCCTTGAGCGCGCTTACCACGTTGCCCGCTAAAAAAAAGTCGTGGCGCGCGGCGACGCGCGCCGCGCGGAGCATACGCGCCGGGTCTTGTTTGAAACTCGTCACCGCGCTCGGGTGGACGGTGCGCACGGTTCCGCTTTTGATGTCCTCGATGGCGCCCACGAAGTCGTACAGAAAACCAGACTCGACGTCGTACGCCAACGCGTTCACGGTGAAGTCGCGCCGCGACGCGTCCAAACGAAGACGACGAGACACTTCTTTCGGAAGACGGAAGTCTCCGGTTTCTGTTTTAGCAGCGTCTTCGTTTTCTTCGTCGTCGTCGTCCGCCTCCGCGCGGTCCTCGCCGCGCATCGAGACGAGCTCGAAGAACGCCCCGGTTCGTTTCCCGGGCGCGTCGGGTCTCTCCTCGAAGCAGTGCGCCACCTTGAACCGGCGGCCGACCACCACGCACGGCTGAGCTCTTTTTTTTATCACCGCCCACGACGCGTCCGTCAACAAATCGAAGTCCCGCGGGGTCTTGCCCAGGAACAAGTCGCGCGCGGCGCCGCCGACGACGAACAGTCGGTGTTTTTCGCCGTCGTCGTTCGAAGCGTCGCGGCCCTTAAGTCTCCGCTGCAACACGCGGACGTACCGCGGGATCGAACGCGGGTCTATGCCGTGCTCGTTCGGGGACAGCGCGCGTTCGTTTCGAGTCCGACGAGACGACGACGACGCATCCGTCGGCGACGAGACGTCCGCGCGTTCGTGAAAGGACGTACGGGCAAACAGTCTCGACGTGGCGTTCGCGTCGCTCTCTTCTCTCGTCGCGCTCCAGTCCTCCTGTTCGATGCGTTCGTGTTCGTGTCCGTTCGCGTCCGTCGACGCGCGTTCACCCCCGACGGCGCCCTCCGGTTGCTCCTCCAGACGCGCCACGAGCTCGTTTTTTCTCCCTCGATCGTCCAGGCCGCGCGCCGCGCACGCCGCTCTGAGCTCGGCGACGCGCATCTGACGAAGCCGGCCGCGGGTCGGGGGAGGCGCCGCGGTCGGGCTCGGGTCCGGAACCGCCGCGGCGGACGCGAGGCTCGACCATCGCCGCGTCGAGGCGCCCGGAAACCACCCCTCTCGCGCCGCGGCGTCCGCCCACGCCGCGAGGGGCGAACGGGGGGGCGCGCGCGGAAACGCCGAGCCGCGCGCCTCGGGAGACCGCACGAGCCCGGCCGCGACCCCGCGCGCGCGGAGGACGGAACCCGCGAGCGCGCGCGCGCGCTGCGCCGCGTGGTGACGCATCGCCGCGACGCCCACACTGCGGCGACCGCGCTCAGCTCATGACGAATTCAAAGCGGAATCAGCACGTGTCAGAGCGTACCAACATTGGGACTTCCGAAAGAAGCGGTATTTTTCAATCGTCGCGACGTGTCTATCGGTGTCTATCTCTCTTCTTCGCGCGCCGATGACGAGCAAAAACATCTCGTCACATCTCGTCGTCGAATCGCCCCGCGAACCCCACCTGCGCGTCGCCCTCGCCCGTCTCGCGGCGCGCGTCGTCCAAGAGCTCGAGCGTTCCCAAACATCTGCCGACGGCGTCGGTCATTCTGACGCCGTCGGCGAAGGCTTTTTCTTTTTTTTTGGCATCTTCCTCCCTGTACCGCCACCCGAGCGCGGATCGGCCGGGCGCGCATATGGCTCGCAGCACGTCCGCGGGCGTGACCACGCGCACGGCGTTTCCGTGGAACGAGTCCACCACGAAGACGTGGTGCGTCCGATTCGACACAAGAGCGTCGACGGCTTCAAAAAAAGTCGCGTCGCGACGCATCGAGTGAAGGTACGTCGTCGCCGGAGTCGCCGAAGGCGAGAAACGTTCGTCGTTTTCCGTGGTCGAACCTCGCGTCGCTCGGCGTTCCCAGAACAGACGAACCGTCCGTATGCGGTACAAAAACTCGTCCACCGAACCGAGCAACTCGCCCGCGACCCAGTCCGGGAGGCGTCGCGTCTCCCCCGGCCCGCAAAAGGCGACGCGGAAATCCGTCGCCGTGACGACGCCGACGAGCGGGCCTCGGTCCTCGACGCCCGACCACGCGTCGGTCGTCACGCCAACGCACGAGACCCCCGCGGCGCGCATCTTGGAGAAGGCCTCGAGCACGCTCGCTCGAAGCGTCACGGTGACCACGCTCTGGTCCGAGTCAGAAAACCTATGGTGTTTCTCATCGTCGTCGCCGTCGCTCACCATGCCCAGCTCGCGCAACGACGCGTGAAACGCGTCGGTTTTCGTCGTCTCGCGTTTTTCGTCGCGCACTACCGGGTGGCTCTTCTTTTTCTTCTCCGCGTAGCGGTCGCGAAGGAAACGGCAAAGATCCCACTGCGAGACGACGGCGTCGACGACCATCGCGTCGTCGCGCCACTCCGCGTCCTGTCTCAGTCGGTACGTCGCGACGCGGTGGCAGGTGGTCGCGCGCGCGGGGACGTCCGCGACGGTCGAAGGCGCCGCAAACGAACGAGTCGAGACCTCCGGCGAGACCTCCGTCGTCGGCGCCGAGGGGACCGCGGGTTTCGCGACGGCGCGCAAAAATCCGGACCGCGCGAGTTCCAGCAGACTGGCGTCCCGCGCGCCCCGGTACACCATCCGACCGTCTTCGTTCCCAGCGCGCAAGCGCCGCAGATCCGCGAGCGTGCTGGTCGTGAACGCCTCCACCGCCGAAGCGAGCGAGGTCTTGTCGACGCCCGCGATCCATCGACGGCGACCCTCGTCGCGCGCAAACGACTCGGCGAATTCGCTGGAGGGCATCGAGGGAGGCGGGACGGCGCGCTCGACGTGCGCGAAGAACCCGGAGAGCAGATCGTCGACGTCCATGAACCCGAGGAACGCGCGGCGGTCTCGGTCGACCAGCGGCGCACCGTGTGCGCCCGTTTTCGCTAAGACTCGCAGAGCTTCGTCAGCTGTCGTCGTTACGTCCAGCGTGGTTACGCGTTCGGGGTCGGACCGCCTCGCCTCCCTCCCCTCGAGGTACTCGCCGAGCGTGACGGACTCCAGGAGCGCGCGCGCGGACGCGAAGAGTTCGTCGCTTCCGGAGACGCCGCGGGGCGCGCGGGAAAAGTTTTTCCCTGACTCAGCCTCAAAAGGGTCGGAGTAAAGGCGGTGGCCTTCCGACGGAGGAAGCAAGGCTTCGGGCTCCTGGGGGACGGACGGACGCGACGCGTCGGCGGGGGGGGCGTCGGACATCTTCGCGAAGGCGGCCCCAACTCGGTCGCGCGAGGCGAGTTCGAACGCGGTCGCGCGGGGGTCTAGTGACGTGGTCGAGGCGGCTGAAAGGCTCGAGAGCGGCCCGTCGTGGCTTTCGGCGAGCGTTTCTCGGAACGCTCGACGCCGCGTCGTAGTGCGAGATTCGACGTTCACACGATTGCGAATCTCCCGCGTCTCATTTCCGGTGGCGGCGGCGCGCTCGGGTGGTCTAGACGACCCACCGACGTCGTCGACGTCGCGCGCCCCCACGAGCGCGCTGCGCGCGAGAGCGACATGACCGCCGCGGCGTTTTCCGCGGCGCACGCGGCCGGCGACGCCGCCCCCATGGACTTGGTGCCCCACGCGAAATCGGCGGGGGTGCCGGAAAAAAAGTCGGCGGCCGATTCCGCCGCGGACGCCGCGACCGCGGCGCGCGACAAGTCCAAGAACGACGCCAAGCACGGTAAGAAGAGCAAGACGACGAAGGATGATTCAAAAGGCGAACGCGACGACGACGATACGAGAGACGCGAAGCTCTCCCCCGTGGAGCGGTGCGAGAAGCGCATTCGCGCCGCCAAGCGCGCTACGCGAAGCGAGCTGAGCGTCTCGGGGGGCGAGTGGTGCAAGAACGGATACGCGTTTAATCCCGACGTGTTATCCACCGCGAACTTAGGGGACGACGTCCCGCGAATCTCCGCGAAGGAGGTTTCCGTTCGCGAGTTCCGCGAGCGGTTCGAGAACCCCCGTCTGCCGTGCATCATCACCGACGCGATGGATCATTGGCCGGCGATGAAAACGTGGACCTACGACGGCTTCCTTTCGCGATTCGGTAACCAAAAGTTCAAAGTCGGCGCGGATGACGACGGGTACGCCGTGCGGTTAAAGTTCCAACACATTTACCACTACGTCACGTGTACGAATGAAAACTCACCGGGGAAAGTAACCGCGGAGAGCGATGACTCGCCTCTGTACATCTTCGACGGATCGTTCGGAGATAAAGACGGCTCGAAACCGCTGTTGGACGATTACGACGTCCCCGCGTACTTCAAGGAAGACTTGTTCGGCGTCGCGGGCGAGAAGCGACGGCCTCCGTACCGATGGGTCGTCATCGGGCCTCCACGAAGCGGCAGCAGCGTCCATGTTGATCCACTCGCGACGTCAGCCTGGAACGCGCTCATCTCGGGAAAGAAACGGTGGTGTTTGTTTCCGCCGACGCGCGGGCTAACGAAACCTGATTTGAAACCCAAAGGAATAGGTCTGGACGGCGAGAGCGTGACGTGGTTTCGCAAGATGTACCCCAAAACGCGGAGCCACGAGTGGCGGTTTGAAAAAAACTTCCCGACGCCTTTAGACGTGGTTCAGAACCCGGGCGAGATCATGTACGTGCCGGACGGGTGGTGGCACGCCGTGTTGAACCTCGAACACACCGTCGCCGTGACCCAGAACGTGGTCGGGAGCGGTCGGTTCGATAAGGTGTGGCGCATGACCAAGCGCGGCCGACCGAAGATGAGCGCCCAGTGGCTGGAGAAGCTCAAGGAGAAAAGAACCGATTTGGCTGCGATCGCGTTGAAACAACCGCGCCGAGGTTTCGAGAGCGCGGACGAGAAGACCTCGTCGTCGTCGTCGTCGTCGTCCTCCGAGGAGTCCTCCGACTCGGAGGATTTGTACGAGTACAAACCCGACGCCGTTCGCGACGAGCGACCGGCGGTGTGCGACGCCGTGCTTTTGGAGATGGCCGCCGCGCGCGAGAAGCGCCGAGCCGCGGAGGCTCGCGCCGCCGCCAGGGCGCGCGCCAGGCGCGAGGCCGAGAAGGGGTCCACGAAGACGAGCGGAGAAAAAAACCGAGCCGTTTCCGGGACCAAGAGCGGGAGCGAGTCGCGCGACAGCGTCCCCGGCGAAACTAAACCGGACGGGGCCAAATCGCCCAAGTCGCCCAAGTCCCCGAAGTCGCCAAAGACCAAGAAGCGCACGCGCGACGTCGAGATGGCGGACGCGTGAGTCCGTCGTGTCTCGTGCCCTTTTCTTTTTTTGGTCGTTCGTGTATAATAGTCTCGTGACAGTGCACATAACAGTCTACTACGGGTATCATCGTTTATTTCATCTTCACGGCATGGTCACGGTGAGCTCGATCTCGACGGCGACGTCGGTGGCTTTCGACGCGTAAAAACTCCCAACCCCCGACGCGCGGCAATACGCGGTGATGGCGAACCCGAGGTAC
>ENA-OUOG01003281-OUOG01003281.1-marine-metagenome-genome-assembly--contig:-NODE-3281-length-15381-cov-6.015748_pt1 | contig 15381 bp, 5 predicted proteins | sample MGYA00248635_ERZ508505 | MGnify/ENA primary metagenome ERZ508505 (study PRJEB26176, sample SAMN06267871) | marine metagenome | isolation source: Saanich Inlet, British Columbia, Canada | place: Pacific...
GCGTCGACGTCTTCGCGTCTCGTCGCGGAGACGTACGCGGAGGCGAGTGAGTCGTATCGGCCTCTCGAGGAGGTGCTCTTCGCTTCCGATCCATTGGTCGAGAGAAAAAGAAACGGAAACGCCGTTTCGACGTTTGGAATTCCCGCGGGGAGAATCGCGGCGTACGTCGCGTGCGTCGCGTTCGCGCCGGCGCTCGCCGCCGCGTCGCGCGCGATGCAAAAGCACTTCTAGCGAGCGTCGAAAGAGGCGCGGTCGTTTACCTTTCTAATAGACCGCACGAGCGATAGACCACGTAGAACGTAGAACGAGACGGTAGTGTTCATGACTCCTTTCGCGTGTCGTGTCGCCCCCCTTGCCGCTACTTCTTCTGCGTGCCCGCGAAGGCGAAGTCCGCGAACAAGTCCGCGGACGAAGTCCGCGGGTGTTCGGCGCGCGAAGCGAGCGCGACTCCGTCGCGCGAGACGGCGGTCTCCGCCTTTTGTTTTTCAGCCTTCTCCTGTTTTTTGAGTTTCGGCGGCGTCGTCGTGCGCTTGTGCCGGCGGTCGAGCCGCTTCGGGATGTACGCGGACAGGACGGCGTCTTTAGAGGGACCGGGAACCGTCTCTCGAGGGGTCATCCGGAGGGGTACCGCGTCGGCGGCGGCGGCGGCGGCGGCGTCCTCCTCCTCCTCCTCCTCGTCAAACGCCGCGGACGTCGACGAGTCGTTGTCGTTTCCCCGCGCGACATCCGCGTTCTCTTCGCTTTTCCTCGCGTCGCCGTACACGAGCTCACGCTCCAGCTCCGCCACCGCCCGCTCGCACACGTCTATGCCCCGTGTCGCTGCGTCCGCGATCGCCGCGGCGGCGGCGGCGACGCTCCGCGCGTCGCGCGCGACGTCGCCTTTTTTTCGCGATTCTTTCGCTAACGCCTCCGCGAAACTCGCGGCGGAAAACTCGCGCGTCTCCTCCTCTTCGTCCGAGAGCTCGAGGTCGGAGAAGCGCGGGGAAGAGGAAGAAGCGTCTGAGTAGGAATCACACAAAGGATCGCGTTCGTGTTCTTCTTTGTCGGACGGCGAGTCGTGCGTCATCGGCGGCGCGCGTTCGTCGCCGCTTTTTTCTCGTGTCTCGGACGCCTCCGCCGCCTCCGCCTCCTCCAGCGCGGCTTCGCACGCGTCCAGCGCCCTTAGAACCTCCGCCTTGGTCTCGCGCACCCCCCGCGCGCGCTGGGGGGAGCTCAGCATCCAGAGCTCGCGCGCGCGCGCCCTTTCCGCCGCCTCGGCCGCCTCCGCGCGGCCGCGGAGCGCGTCCACGCGGTCCAGCATGGAGGTGGCGAAGCCGAGGAAGCCTCCCGCGACGCGCGCCACCTCGTCGCCGAGGCGCTCGCCGGGGGACGGCGCCGGAGGCTCGCCCTTGAGGAACGTGCCTCGCGAGGCGGCCGCGGCGGCAGCCTTCGCGGCCGCCTTCAGCGCGGTCGCGGTCGTGGTGGGCGACCGCGCGTCGTCGGGCGCATCGAGCGGGGCGTTCGGGAGGCGCGGCGAGTCGAGTCGCGAGGCGCCGAACAGGGGGGGCAGCGAAGTCTTCTTCGCGAGGTCTTCTTCGCTGCCGTCCTTCCGCGCTTCCGTGAGGCGGCGGCTGTGTGCCGCGGCGCCTGCGGCGGCGGTCACGAGCGACGCGGGGCTCCACTCCGGGGTAGTAGGCATCTCCCGAGACGCGACTGGTCGCGTCTCGCGCGGTGACGCGCGTCGCTTTCTGCCGGGACCCGAGCGCGCCACGAAACTCGACGCACAGCTGTAGACTGCACGGCAAGGCGTTTCACGGCAGCAGTTTGAAAAAAAGCCGCGCGAGGGTTTTTTCAGTGATGATGACATCCGCGCCTCGATCGGCACACCGCGTGGCGCCGGAGCACGCCACGCGAGCACCGGGCTCCTCGCGACGCCTCGGCTGGGCTCGTCGCGACGCGGACTCGGGTCGCGAGGACTCCGACGAGAGGTTTCCCTCGTTTGGGAAGGCGGGCGCGTTCGCCTGAGATCTCGAGAACCGCGCGAGCGGCGGTAGAGAGAGCGCCATGGGAGGCTTCGCCGAGGTCCCGCTCGAGTACCACGGCGAGCCGCGCGTGGTCCTCGTGGACGGCGCGTCCGAGCGCAAACGCGCGACTGAGATACGCGATGCCGCGGGCGGTGCTTCCCTGCGCACGGGCATCCCGGGCGACCCGCGACGCGGGATCCTGACGTGGTCGATCACCGGCGACGACGGCGCGGCGATCCGCGTCGCCGAGACGTGGATCGCGTCGGCGGGGACCGGACCCGCGGACGCGAACCCTCCAGCCGAAGGTCACGAAACGGCGGAGGTTCCTTTGCCTCGATCGCACGTCGTGCGCGTCGTGTTCCCGAACGCGTTGCGGTCCATGGCGTGCGTCCTAGAGCGAACCGGAGACCCCGACGTCGCCGCCGTCGTCGTCGTCGTCGACGTCGCCGGCGTCGCGCGCCGCGTCGCCGTGCCTTCTTTCGCCGCCGCCGCGCGGCGGCGCGCGGAGACGCGCGCGGGCGCCTCCGCGCGCGACGCCGCGCTCGCGGCGTTGACGTCGGCGGACGTATCGTCGCACGACGTGGCGAACGCGCTGGCGCCGCTGGAGGGCCCCACCGCGATGTGCGCGGTGGGCACCAAGCTCGTCGCCGTGGGCGGCGCCAGCGGTCGCGTGGCGCTCTTCGAGTCCGCCGCGGCTTCGTTCGAGTCCGCCGCCGAGCTCAAGCCGGCGACTCTGGCGCGCCTGTGGAACGCGATGGCCGGGCCGGCCGGGCCGGGCGGCGCGTCGCGCCTCGCCATACGCGGCTTGCGCATGATCCCCCGGGAAACCAGGGACGCGCCCGTGCTTCTGGCGACGGTGCGCGAGGACTGCCACTTGCAGGTGTGGGACGTGACCGCGCCGACGCGGCCGGCGTCGGTGATGGGCGCCGCGCTCCCCGCGAGCGCGGCGGCGGTCTTCGGGGGCGTCGCCGCCGACGGCGGCGACGCGCGCGGCTCCGGCGCGCGCGCCGTCTCCGCCGTGCACGTCGCGGAGGGCTTCCTGGCTGTCGCGACGCGGGCGGCGGACCCGGCGGAGCGCGACGACGACGAGACACCGCGCGTCGGCGGCTCGTCGTCGTCGACGATTTCCGCGTACCGCCTGGACGTCGGCGGTCTGACCGGCGGACCCGCGGGCCCGGCGGTGACGTTCCGCGCGTCCGTGGACGTTCCCGGCGACGTCGCCGCCGTCTCGCTGTGCGACGGCGCGCTGTGGTCGCTCTCCACCGAGGGTGTCGTGCGCGGCTGGTCGCTCGACGACCTCGCCGCCGGCGCGGCGGCTCCGGGCGCCGGACCGGCGGCGTTTGGCCTGGACGACGCCGCGGACGCGCTCGCCGCGTGGGACGCGCGCGACCCCGCGCGGGGCTCGGGCGCGGCGTTCGCCATGCTCGGGTGCCACGCGGAAGGGGACGCGACGATTGTTGACACGAGTGGCGCGCGCGCAGTCGACGTCGCCGCGGACCTGACCAACGAAATCGCCGCGCGCGGCGCGGCGGACGCCGCGGCGCTGCGCGACGCGCTCTCCGCGCTGGGCTGGCCGCGCGCGGCCCCCGCCTCCGCCTCGGCTTCGAGCGGCGGCGTGCTCGCCGCGGCCACCTCGGCTGTGCTCCGCGCTGCTGGCGGGCCCGACGCGCCCGCGGCCGCCGCGGTTACGGCATGGGCGACGCTCGCGCCCGCGTACGCCGCGGCGTGGCGCGCGCGGAACAAACCGCTGGGCCTCGCCTCGGCGGACGCCGGCGGCGGCGACGTGGCGGCGGTGGTGCGTCTCGGGAGCGTGGGCGTCGCGCGGCCGCTGGACGACCTCGAGGCGTTCATCGCGCGCGCGTGCGCGCTTTCGCCCCGGGACGATCGCGATCGCGCGGAACACGAACGCAAAGAAAACGAAAACGCGTCAACAAAGTCTCCCGCCTCTCAGGCGCTCGCGCTCGGCGCCGCGCTGGAATCCACCTTGGGCGCGCCGGCGAGCCGCGCGCTGGACCTCGCCGCGTTCGGTTTCGGCTCGGCGCACGACGACGCCGAGGAGCGCGCCGCGCTCGCCGACGCCGCCGCCGAGACGTTCGCGAACGGAGGACCGGCGGAGGACTGGCTGGACGCCGCCGCCGCGCACGCGTTCGGACGCGTCGCGCCCGCGCCCGCCGGTGGCGTCGACGACGTCGCGCGCGCGGCGCTCGCGGCTGCCCGCGCGCGGCAGAGGCGCGCGGCGGCGGCGACGCGCGCGGCGTTTGCGCGTATGCGCGGCGCGGGCGCGACGCCGGCGTCCGCCGCCGACGCCGCGCTGGACGAGATCGAGTGGCGGCGTTCGTCTTCCGAAGACGAAGCGTCGTTCGAAAACGCGTTTTCGAACGATCCCGGCGCGAAAGACGACGACGAGAAGACGAGCGCGACAAAAAAAGAAACGCGCTGGACCGCGAGCGCGGAGGCGCAGAGCGCGAGGATGCACGCGGACGCGCGCGCGCGCGCGACAAGAGCCGTGCTCATGGTGCTCGGCGCGGCGCGGCGGATGGGCGCGCGCGTCGGGGTTTCACCGGAGGACGCCGCCGCCGCCGCCGCGCGTATCCCGCGCGCCGTCGCCGCGCACCGCGCCGCGCTCCTCGCGCGGTGGCTGGTCTCGACGCCGTGCGCGGGCGCCGTCGCGGCGGCCGCCGCGCCCGACGCGCCGCCCCCCCTGGCGGCGGCGGTGGCGAGCTGGACCGCCGCCGCCGCCGCCGCCGGCGCGCCCGCCGGCGGGCCCGCCGCCGCGCTGGGCCGCGTCGGGCGCGCGCGCGCGGCGGCGCTGGCTCTGGGCGGGAGCCTCGCGCGTCGCGCTCTGGCGTACGAGGGCGCGTACGTTCGCGCGGTGGAGATCGGCGCCGAGCTGTACGCCGTGGGCGAGCTCGACGCGCTGGGCACGCTCGTCGCGGCGACGCGCGCGGCGTCGCCGGGGGACCCGCTGGACCCGGCGCCCGAGGCGCCGGCGCTCGCGTTTCTGCGCGCGCTGCGCGCGAGCGCCGCCGGCGCCGGCGCCGGCGCCGGCGACGCGGCGCGCTCCGCCGCGCACGCGCGCGCGCTCGGTTTCTTCTTCCGCGCCGCCTCCGGCGTCCCCGAGGTTCCCGGCGACGCGAGCGCGCGCGGCCGCGCGACGACGACGCCTTCCGACGCGGAGAGGGACCCCCTCCTCGGCCACCTGGTCGAGCTCCTGCGCTCGATCATGTCCGGCTTCCCGGCGGCTCGGAAGCGCGGCGACGCGATGGACGCCGACGCCGACGACGACGACGCCTCCTCTTTGACCAGGCTGGAGTACTACGAGACGCTCATGCTGTTCTTCGAGCGGCTGGGCGGGCACGCCGCCGCCGCGGAGTGCGCGCACGCCGCGCTCCGCGAGGTGAGCGCGGCGTTCGGGAGCTCCGACGCGCTCGACGACGACGACGCCGAGCCGGACCCTCCGAACGCCCGAGACGCCGAGACGCTCGTCGAAAAAGAAAGCGCTTCCGTGATCCGCCGCCGCCGCGCGTCGCGTCTGTGGGCCAACCTGCTTCAGTACGCTTTGGATCTCGGGAAGTGGCGCGACGCGTACGCGGCGACGCTCTCTGTGCCCGGCGCCGAGTCGCGGCGCAACGCGCTCAGGCGGCTGGTCGCCGCGGCGTGCGATCCTAACGACGCGAGACTTGGCGGAGGCGCCGCGCTCGCGTCGGCGCCGCTGAGCGGCGACCGGCTGGACGCCGTCGCCGACGCGCTGGAGACGCGCGCCGCCGCCTCCGCCTCGAGCTTCGGTTTCTCCCCGGCTCTCGGGAGAGGCGGTAGTAGCTCGGCGGGGTTTTCAAGAACGCTTCGAGAAGTGCTGGCGGACGTCGACGACGTGACCCGCGCGAACAGCCCCGGGCGCGTCCTGTACGCGCTGCGCGTCGCGCGGGGCGAGATGCGCGAGGCGGCGCGCGCGGCGCGCGCCGAGGCGAGCCGCCTCAGTCGCGTCGCCGACTCCGCCGGCGCGGCGGCGCGACGCGCGTGCGCGGCGTTTTCCGACGTTACCGTTTCGACGGAGGGCGACATGATTTCCTCCGCTCGGCTCGAGAACGACGCCGTCGCCGCGACCACCGCGCTGGCGCGCGTGTTAGAGGCGCATGTGGGCGCGCTGCTCGCGGCGGCGAACGCGCTGCGGCTGTGCGCGCCGGGAGAGCGCGGCGTGTGGCGCGAGGCGGAGACGGATGGCGTAGCGCGGATGGACGAGTCACAACTCGATTTCGCGGCGACGAGGGAGCCGGAGACGGAGATTTCGGACCCGACGGCCGTGAAGCGCCGGCGCAGGGGTGAAGGCTCGCCGGTTCCGTCGGACGAGGACGACGAGACCGTCGGCGCGGTCGCGCGCGCGGCGGCGCTGGCGGCGGCGCGGCTGGAGCTTCTCGTCGCCGGCGCCGAGCCCGCGGAGACGCTCCTCGGTTTCGACCCTTCGACCGAGACGGAGACCGAGACGGAAAAACGAACGTCCTTGGATGAAAACGCGATCCCTCCTCTGGTCGCGTCGCTGGTGTCGCACGCTCGGTTCGCGTCCGCCGAGGCGCTGGCGTGCGCGTGGACCGAGGGCGAGGCGCTCACCGAGCACGTCTGCCTCATCGCGGCGACGCTCGCCGCGCGCGCCGCGCTGGCGCAGCAGAGGCGCGGACGCGGCGGGTACTCGTTAAACTCGGACGCGTCGGACGACGCGTACGCTCGCGACGACGTCGGTTCCGGTGACGAATTCGGTTTCGTGGCCGTCGAGTCTCTGGGCGCGCTCGGGCGCTCGTGCGCGGCGGGCTCCCCTTTCGCGGTTAACGCCGACCGAGCGTGCGGCGGCGGTATCCTGGGCGCGTCCCTGGGCGGCGAGAGGCGCGAGGAGGAGGCGGACGCCGCGCAGGCGTGGACGGCGCTTCGTGTGTTCCTCGAGAGGCACGACGTCGCGGCGCGCAACTTTCGCCCGGCGGAGGCGGCGGCGCGCGCCGTGCTCGCGACGGGGACGCAGATTCGGCTCCCGCAGTGGCTCGCGGCGCGGTTCGTGCGCGGGCGGAACGCGCCTTCTTCTTTTTCGGGCGAAAGGTGGTCCGCGAAAGGCATGGCCGCGCGCGACGCCAACCCCGCGGCGCTCCTGCGCGTCTACCTCGCGCACAACCGATTAGAGGAGGCGGCGAGGCTGGCCATCGCCGAGGTGGCGGCGTCGCGTCTGGCGCCCGCGACGGAGCGCGCGCGGAGCTGCGCGTCCTGGTTCCCGGAGCCGCTGCTGCGGCACACGCGCGAGCGCGTGCGCGAGGTGGGCGCGCTGGAGAGCCTGGGGGAGGAGCTGGAGCGGCTGCTGGAGCAGAGGAACAGGACGGCGGAGGCGGACTCCGCCAAGCTCGCGGCGATGGCGTAGGCGTAGTTTCTTTGTCGAGATCATTTCCGATTTCCCAGTTCGATTTTCGAACGCGGCTGTCACGCCTCAAAAAAAAAGTCCACAACGGCTCTTCCGAGACGCGCGCCGCTTCCACTGACGCGGCGCGGCGGAGACGCGTGTCGCGGTGGCGTATCGGCGGAGCGCGGCGCGAGGTGTTGCGCGGTGCGCACCGACGTAGGCGTCTCCGAGCGAACTTGGCGCGGGCGAGCATGGTGCGGTGACTCGGGACGTCACCCGGTGCTCGATCCCTCCGACGAAAGACGGTGCAAGATCCTCTCGCCGCGAGCGAAATGGCGAGCGTGGGTCCGTCCCCGTCCGACCCCGTCGGGGGTGAATCAGAGCCCCCCACGGGGGTGCGCATGATCATCGGCGGCTACGACGTGCACTTCCCGTTCAAGCCGTACGCCTCGCAGATCGGCATCGCCAGCCGCGTCTTGAAGGCGCTCGACACGGGAACGAACGCGTTGTTGGAGTCGCCCACCGGGTCGGGGAAATCGCTCGCGCTGCTGTGCGCGGCGATGGCGTGGCAGGAGCGCTGGAAGGCTTCGCGAGAAGCCGCGGACTCTCGCGGTGACGCGCATGACGCGCAGAGGCACGACCGGCGCGCGGAGGCTGAGCCCGCCGACCGAGCGTCCAAGCCCTCCGGCGGCGGGAAGAAGGAAAAGGTGCCTCGCGTCTACTACGCGACGCGCACGCACTCGCAGATTGCGCAGGTCGTGCGCGAGCTGAAACGCACGTCGTATCGGCCGGCGATGACCGTTTTGGGCTCGAGGGAGCACTACTGCGTGAACCAGAAAGCCCGGACCGCGGCGAAGAAGGGCGGAAACCTGGGAGAGGAGTGCAAGTCTCTGCTCGAATCCGCCGGACGCCGCGGGCGCGAGCGAGCGGAGGAGCGAGCGGAGGACGACGCGACCGACGTCGAAAACGGCGCTCCGAATCGCTCCGGCGGGTGCGGGTACAGCCACGGCGCTTTGAAACTCGCGGGTAAGGCGTCAAAGCCGGGCGCTGAGCCCGTTGACATCGAGGACCTGGTGACACTCGGACAAAAAACGCGCGGGTGTCCTTACTTCGCGGCGAAGCACGCGCACGAAACCGCCGAGCTCGTCTTTTGCCCGTACAACTACCTGCTGGACCCGTCGGTGCGCGCGGCGATGGACGTGGACATCGCCGGCGCGCTTGTTATCCTGGACGAGGCGCACAACGTCGAGGACACGTGCCGCGAAGCCGCGAGCTGCGACGTGCACTTGCACGACCTGCGAGCGGCCGCGGAGGAGTTCGAGCGCGTCGCGGCGGCGGAGGAGGCCGAGCACGCGAGCGCGGCTGGCGACGGCGACGGCGAGAGTCTCGGCGCTCCGGAGGGCCACGCGCTTTTGGCGCGCGTCACGGGATCCGTCGCGCGGTGGCTCCACGGCGCGTCCGACCAGGAGAACCCGCGGTGTCCCCTGCGTCCGCACGGCTTCGAGCGGTGGATGGCTGTGTGGTCGGGAGGCGCCAACGTTCAGAGGCAGCTCCGCGACGCCGGCCTCGCCGCCGAGACGCTGCCGTCCATCGAGCGCGCGCGGAACGCCGCCGTGAAAGCCGCGAACGACTCCAGCACGCCCGGCGCTCTGCGCGTGAGCGGCCACGCGCTGAAGACGGCGGAGGTGCTTCTGAGCTCCGCGCGGTACGCGCTGGCCGAAAAGAAAGAGCGCGGCGGGTCCGGGTCCCTCGGAAGTACTCGCGCGGACGACTTCCGACTCGCCGTGCAGAAACGGTTCGACGAGCCGGTTCAAGGCTCGTCGGCTCGTTTCGCATCCGACGAGACGCGCGACGAGACCTCCGCGCAAAACGCCGCGAAGGTGACCCTGTCTCTGTGGTGCTTAAACCCTGCTTTGGCGTTCGCGGACATCGCCGGCGGATTCGGTGTGGGACCCACCGGCGGAACTTTGAACGACGCGGCGCGCTCGGTGGTGCTCGTCTCCGGGACGCTCGCGCCGCTGGACTCGTTCGCCTCCGAGTTGGGCGCGCCGTTCCCGATCCGCATGGAGGCGCCGCACTGCGTGGACGTCGAATCGCAGGTGTGGTGCGGCGCCGTCGGTGTTGGCTTCAGCGGCACGCGCCTCAGCGGCACGTTCAAGACATCGGTGGAGTTTTCGTACCAGGACGACCTCGGGGAGTCGCTGCAGAAGTGGTGCCTCGAGATCCCGCACGGCGTGCTGGTGTTTTTCCCCAGCTACTCGCTGCTGGACCGCGTCGCGCAGCGGTGGAAGAGCACGGGCGCTTGGCGCCGCCTCGAGCAGGCCACGGGGAAGAAGCTGTTCCAGGAGCCGAGGGGGAGCGGCGGAGGGGGGGGCGGCGGGCGAGGCAAAGGCAGGGGCGGGCGAGGCGGGCGAGGCGGCGGCGACAAAAACGCCGACTCCCTGGACGCGCTTTTGTCCAAGTACTACCGCGCGGTGCGCTTGAGCGTGGCGGCGGCGCCGCACGCGCACGCGGCTGCGCCCGTGGGCTCGGCGTGCCGCGGCGGCGTGCTCCTGGCGGTGTGCCGCGGGAAGGTGTCCGAGGGCATCGACTTCGCGGACGCGAACGCGCGCGGCGTGGTGGTGGTGGGCATCCCCTACCCCAACCTCAAGGACAAGCAGGTTGAGCTCAAGCGCAAGTACAACGACGAAAAACACGCGCGCGCTCACCGCCTCGCCGTATCCGGTGTCTTATCCGGCGACCAGTGGTACTCGCAGCAGGCGTTTCGCGCGCTCAACCAGGCGGTGGGACGGTGCTTGAGGCACAGGAACGACCACGGCGCCGTGCTGTTGGTGGACGAGAGGTACGCGCACGGCGCGAACGGCGCGCTCGTGCGGAACCTCCCCAAGTGGCTCAGGCCGGCGACGCGGAAGTGCGCCGACTTCGACGACTCAGTCACGGGGTTGCGCGCGTTTTTCAGCCTCAGGGCGAAACACGCGCCGCCGGAAGCCGCGCACGCGCGGTCGCGGAAGCCGAAGCTGCTCCCCTCGGTGGGCGCGGACAAGGACGCGAAGGAGCGGGACGGGGGGGGCGGGAAACCGGGCGGCAAGCCCAAGGAGAGCAAGGACGCCGCGGCGGACGCGAAACAGCGCGACATAAAGCGGTTCTTCCAGCCGGCGGCGGCGACGGCGGCGGACGCCGCCGCCGCCCCCGCCGCGCTCGAGACGCGCGCGGTGCGGTTCGAGGTGGAGGAAGAGCGCGAGACGCGCGCGGAAGTCACTGCGCCTTCTCAGCCCGCCGCGCCGCCGGTGGCGAAGCCGGCTTGGAAATCGGCGCCGACGCCCGCGCCGCACGCGCCTCCGGTGGCGGCGGCGTCTCAGCCGCCGGCGCCGGCTCCGCGGTGGCGCTCCGCGCCTGTGCCCCGCGTGTTCGAGCCGGCGCGCGCCGCGCCCGACCCCCTGGTGACGAGCCAGCTCACGGACCCCCCGTCCGCGACGCACACGCAGGAGGTGCCGGAGACGGCGCCGGAGGTCCCGAGCGGCGCCGCGCCACTTTGTTCGTTCCCGCCCGCCCCGGGCCCCGGCTCGGCGCGCGCGGCGCTCCCCGATGTGGCCGCCATGGAGCTCACCGAGGACATCTTCGCCTGGGGCGACGACGCGTCTTCGCCCGGGCGGTCGCGAAGAAAAAGCCAAGGCGCGCGAGACGCCGGAACGCTCGGAGAGAATCTCTCGGAGGATGCCGACCCCGACGAGCTTTCCGTGTGGGGCGAAACCCCGGGCACGCAGGGGTTCGGCGCGCGGGGGTGGGGCGCGACGCAGCAGTTCCGGAACTTCGCGCCGGCGCCGGAGGCGAACGCGCCGTTCCCGGATAAAGACGAAAAGGGTCCGGTCGAAGACCCCGAAGCGGACCCCGAAGCGGACCCGACGCCCGCGCCGGCGTTCACGCCGATCCCGCCGCCGCCGCGCGCGGCGGTTCCAGAGAAACGAAGACGCGCGGCGGAGCCGTCGGCGACGACAGACGCGTCCGCGGGCGCTCCCGCGTCTCGTCGCCTCCCCGCGCGGCGGCCGCGCGGCTTGGGTTTCGGGCGCGTCGCGGTGTGCCGCGCGTGCGGCGCCAAGTCTGTGTCGACGGCGACGGCGCTGGCGCTCCCCGACGCCGCCGAGGCGTCCGCGACGCCCGCGCGGCGCGTCGCGTTTTCATTACGAAACGGCGACGGGACCGAAGGGACCCGCGCGGGACACTTGGACGGACCCGCGTACCTGGCGGCGCTCGCGCGCGCCAACGCTATGCGCGACGGAACCGACGAAAATCGTTCGTCGTCTGTCGTCTGTCGCCGCGCGCGTCTGTTTCAGCCGGGCGAGCCGTTCCCGCTGCGGTGCGCGTCGGAGGCGCCGGTTCGCCCCGACGCCGATGACACAAACTTTCCCTCTCGGGGAAAGACGTCGTTCCCCTCGCGCGCCGCCTCTACCTCCGTCCCTCTACCTCCGCCCGTCACGGCGGATGACGTGATATACGGCGCGTGGTCGCGCGCGGACGGGTGCTACTTCGTGCCTCTGCGCTGCGGCGTGCGGTGGGTGGGCGCGCGCGTGGAGGCGACGGACGGCGCGGCGTCGGCGCTCGTCGAGTCCGCCGCCGTCGAGTCTGACTTTCGCGTCTCTCCGCCTCAGACGACAAAGAGGCGCGCGGCGCTCAAGCCCGGCGCCGTGTTTCTCCTGGAGGATGCCATCCTGGAGAACGCGAGCCAAGATTCTCGCGCGGATGGCGTGTTGAGTCCGCGCGCGGAGGGAGTGTTGCGTCAGGACGCGAGTCCGAGAGGTGACGAGCGCGGCGTCGCGAACCGAACACGCGGACCCGAGTCGGAGGATGAGCGCGACTTCGGATCGGATCGCGAGAACGCGCCGGGGCCGGGACCGGGGCCGGGTCCGTCCGCCAAGCGCCGGCGCGTGCGCCGGAAGGCGAGCGCCGAGGCGGCGCGCGCCGCGTTGTTGCGCGAGCGCAACGAACGACAGGACGACGTCTTCGAAGACAGGTTGTAGGTGGGTAGCGGATCGTAGTCTAACTTACGGCGCGAGGTATTTCGCGCGCTTTCGCGTTTTTGACATGAAATAGTTTTTGTCTACGCGTTCTTCGCGGCGAGCATCTCCACGGCTCTGTGTATCCATCGGTCGGTCATGCCCGTGACGGCGAAGACCCCGCCCACCACCGCGCAGACCCGCGCCAGGAAGTGTCCGAAGGACGCCGGCGCGTCGCTCACCTCCATCACCACCGGCGAGAGGTCGTACAGGAAAAACACCGCGGGCAGACCCGTCTCCGACCACCCGCGCGACGGCGTGAAGTACTCCGTCACGGAGTACAGGTTCGTCTTGATGACGCCTCTTTCGTTTGTACGACTTTTCGTTTGTCGGTTTCGTGCGTCTCCTTTGTTGCCGCGCGAAGTTCCGTCTCGTCGTCTCCGCTCGTTTAAATCCGCCTCCGGTCGTCCAACTCCGCCGACGCTTTTCGCGTCGCCAATCAGCTCGTCGAGTTCGGCTCGTAGCCCGCCCACGCGCTTTCCCCTCGTGTACGTGGTGGGCACAACCTTGAGGAAGTACTTGAACGTGCCGCTCTTCTCGCCCTTTTCATGGTCGATCAGTCGCACGTACCCGTTCAGAGGGTCCACCTTCCCGGGGTAGTCGCGCCCGAAGGAAAGGCGCGTGATGGTGTGGCTCACGTCGATGTGCTCCACCTTGTCGTACACCATCTGCAGCGTCTGCCAATCCTGCGAGTGCACGGAGACGTGGAAGTTCCCGGCGACCCGTTGCACCTTCATGCTCCCGAAGATGCGGCACCCCTCCTTCTCCTTGCGCGCCTTCGCCACCTCCTCGAAGTGCTTGACGCGAGGCATGGGCTCGCCCGGGTTGCGCGGCCTCAGGAACTGGATCACGCCCAGCTCGAAATCCTCGTAGTGCGACTCGTACATCCCGAGCACGCGGCCGTCGCGTCCGATCCGCTGCTTGTGCAGCTCACCCCCGATGTCCGCCTCGTGCTTGCCGCTCGCGTCCAGCGCATCCAGCGAGATAATCTGGCACGGGAGACCGGGGAACGTCATGTCCAGGTTGATGTTTAGAAGCTCGTCCCGCGTGACGTCCACGCCCATGGTCGTCACGCGCCGGGGGGTGAGGTACGTCGCGAGCTCGAACAGGAACAAGATCGCCATCAGCGCGTACCCCACCAGGCTCACGATCGCGCCGCTCGTGGTCTTGCGCGTCAGGTGCGCCTCGGGCTTGACGTACGCGTCGAACGCCTTCAGCTTCGCCAGGAAACCCATCGCGATCGGCGGGGGAGAGGACGCCAGCCGCGCCGACCGGACTGATGAGCGTGGCTCCGGAAACTTCGCGAAACGTCGGCCGATTCGAGTCACCGTCGTCGACCGATTCGAGCGCTTTCCAGCGGATAGCGTCCCTCTCGACACTTCACGACACGCCGGCGATGGCTCTCGCGGCCCGCTCATCGACGTTCCTGCACAGCGCTCTCGCTCGTCGCGTCGCCGCCCCGCGCTCCGCCTCCGTCCGCACCGTCACGCGCGCCATGGGCGCGACCATCCCCGAGGGGGACCACTTCACCACGGCCGATCAGCCGGCGCGTTTCGCGAAAGGCAAGGCGGAGAACAACGCGCGCATGTTGACCACGGACTTCTACGACGGCTCGTTCCTCAAGGACCAGCGCGTTTTGGTGACCGGGGGCAACCGCGGCATCGGCCTCGCGCTCGTCAAGGAGCTGGTGGCGTGCGGCGCGAACGTCATCGTCACCTGCCGCTCGTCCAACGACGAGCTCGCGGCGATGACGAACGTGCAGGTGATCGAGAACTGCGACGTCACCGACACCGCGTCGGTTGCGAAAATGACGGACCAAGTCGCCGATCCGGTGGACATCCTCATCAACAACGCCGGGTATTTCTACGAGCCGTTGGAGACGATCGAGACGATGAACTTCGAGGAGGAGCTCAAGATGATCGACATCTGCGCCGTCGGTCCTCTGCGCGTCTCCTCCGCGCTGTGGAACGCGGGGAAGATTTCGCCGAACGGCGGGAAGATCGCCATGATCACCAGCCAGGGCGGTTCCGTGGCGTGGCGCGTGGTGCAGAACCCCACCGGCCACGACTACGGCCACCACATGTCCAAGTCCGCCGCGAACATGGGCGGCGTGCTGCTCGCGCAGGAGCTCGCGCCGAAGGGCGTCATGGTGCAGATGCTGCACCCCGGCTTCAACAAGACGGGCATGACCAAGAAGTACGAGCACATCTGGGAGGTGGAGGGCGCCGTCGACGCGGCGATGGGCGCGAAGCGCGTTCTGCACGAAGTAAAGCTGATGACCCCCGAGCACAACGGCCTGTTCATCAACTGCGAGGACGGGCTGCAGATCCCCTGGTGAGACGCGTAAGGGCGTGAAGATCTTCGTCGTCGGTGTAGCCGGGGCGGCGGCTCGTTCGACGAGAGACAAAAAGACGGGACGCGAGGGAGGCGCGCCTTCCGCGCGAGACTTACGCGAAAAAGAAGAAGGCGCGTTTGAATGCGTACTGTATTACAGCAGAAATATCCTCCTGTTCGTGTCCTCTATGTCGTCCGCCTGCTTCTGCTTCCTCGCTGCCTCGGCGCGTTTTTCCGCCTCCTTCGCCTCCGCTTCGGCGAAGAACTTCGCGGCGTCGAGTTCCACGTCGCGCGTCTCCCACTCGGGCCTAAAACAGAGCGGCTCGTACCACTCTTTCCCGAATCCGGCTCGCGCGCGCGCCGCGTCGTTGAACGGCGGCTTCAGCACACCCCGGAAGTGCCGCCACACGATGCGGTGGAACCGCTCGATCACCGACGCGTCTTCCGCCAAAGGCGGTTCCGGGTTGCGACGTCGCTTCGACGCGAAAACCTCGCGCGCCAGCGCTTCGCGCGCCGACGAGAGATTACCATTTTTTTCGGCGGAGGCCTCCGCGACGTTCGGTTCCGAAAACAGACGCTCCTGTTTCGAGCGCGCCGCCGCCGCCGCCGCTCCGTCGGC
>ENA-OUOG01003282-OUOG01003282.1-marine-metagenome-genome-assembly--contig:-NODE-3282-length-15369-cov-5.120194_pt1 | contig 15369 bp, 10 predicted proteins | sample MGYA00248635_ERZ508505 | MGnify/ENA primary metagenome ERZ508505 (study PRJEB26176, sample SAMN06267871) | marine metagenome | isolation source: Saanich Inlet, British Columbia, Canada | place: Pacific...
ATTTCCTCGTCCTCGACAGGCAGCACACGGTCCATAACCTCAACCACGGTCGTATCGGCGCCGAGCGTGTTGTAGAAACTGGCGAACTCGATCCCGATGGCGCCCGAGCCGATGACCAGCAATTTCTTGGGCATATGGGGCGGCGTCAGGGCGGATTTATAGGCCCAAACCCGTTTGCCATCCGCCTCCAGACCCGGCAATTCGCGGGCCCGCGCGCCAGTGGCGAGGATGATATTCTTGGCCGTCAGCTCCTCGGTGCCTTTATCCGAGGTGACCGAGACCTTGCCCTTGGCAGGCAGGCTGGCCGAGCCCATGAAGACCGTGACCTTGTTCTTTTTCATCAAATGCGCCACGCCCGAGCTGAGCTGCTTGGCCACATTGCGCGAGCGCTTGACCACCGCATCCAGATCATAGCTGATGCCCTCGGCCTTGAGGCCGAATTCCTTGGCGCGGTGCATCAGGTGGAACACCTCGGAGGATCGCAACATCGCCTTGGTCGGGATACAGCCCCAATTGAGGCAAATGCCACCCATATGCTCGCGCTCGATGATGGCAGTCTTCAGGCCCAATTGGCTGGCACGGATCGCAGCAACATACCCACCTGGGCCTGCGCCGATAACGATCAGGTCAAAGTTTTTGTCGGACACGGTCGTTCCTCCCGAGAAGTCGGTTTTGAATTTAGTTCAGCGTTAAACTATCTTGGTCAACACTGCAATTCCCCAAACAAAAACGCGCCGCAATCCTGTGGGCAAGACCCGCTATTTCTGGGCGCTTTTTTCGTCTGCTTCGAATTTTCTGACGATCTCACCATAGCCACCGCCCTCCAGAAATGCCTTCTCTGCGGCTGATGTCTCCCGACCAAGTGCTTCATTTCTATATGGAAAGCGCCCAAACTGTCGGATCACTTCGCGATGAACCCGCGCATGCAGCACATTGGGCGCGCCCGTTTCCGGCATTCGTTCAATCATTAAACGAATACAGTGATCCTGATCGCTGAGCATTTCGGAATGCATCAAAGGAAGGTAGAAAAACTGGCGTTCAGGCTCGTCTATGCGCATGTCCCAGCCCTGTTTGATCGAATAACAGGCTGCCGCTTTGGCTTTGTCATCGGTGGAAAAGGCCCGCCCGCTTTGGCGAAACATATTGCGCGGGAATTGATCTAGCAAAATGATCAAGGCCAAGGATTTACGCGGATGGCTGGTCCAGCTCTCCAGCTCGCCCTTGGCCCCGCTCTCCCAAAGCGCGCCAAATTTCTGGGTGATCTGTGCATCAAAATCATCATCGGCCACATACCATTTTGGCGGCCCCGCATCGAGCCAGAACTGCAATAGCGCCTCGCTTGGGTGTGTCTGGGACATAACTGCTCCTGTCTGGCCCGCCCTGTCCGCGCCCAATCCTCAGGTCGCGGGTGGAGGGTTCATTTCGTCCAACTCATCTTGCGTGGCTTCCGCGAAGACCTCTTGGGCAACCTCAACGGCGACAGCACTGGCCGATGCCAAAACAGGGGCGTAGCTGATCGTATCTTCTGTCGCAGTCGAGGGCCGCCTCGTCATCCGGAAAGCCGCATATGTCCCCAACCCTGCCATAAGCACCGCCAGATACAAGAAATATCCCGAAGGCCCGAAGCCTTCCATAATGGCCCCCACGATCAAAGGCCCAGAAACCGCGCCTACCCCGTTGATAAACAACATTCTTCCACCAGCAGCCGCCATTTGGCTGGGATCAAGAAAATCATTCATATGGGCCAGCAAAAGCGCATAGAGCGGGTTTGCCATAGCCCCGACCGCAAAGGCGGCAATCAAAAGCAGGGTGAAGCCACCGCTAAACATCGCGCTGAAGGCAGCAATAGCGCCAATAATCGCCACAACCGCAATCAGGACACGGCGGTCCATTCTGTCCGATATCCAGCCAATCGGGAATTGCAGCAAAAGACCGCCCACATAGAAGGCCGCCGCAAAGAGCGAGATTTGCCCGAGGCTGAGATTGACCTGCGTGCCGTAAACCGCGCTCATCCCGAACATGGCCGAATAGACCGCGCCCATCAGGAAAATCCCGATGCAGCCAAGCGGTGAGACGCGGTAGACCTCTATCAAACTCATGGGCGATGTGGTTTCAAACGCAGGGGTCGGCGTCACCGATAGCAAAATCGGCGCGAAGCTCAGGCTCACCAAAACCGACAGAACCACGAATAGGATATAACCCGAGGGGTCCCCCAACACGAGCAAACCCTGTGCGGCAACCAGCCCCGACATCTGAACAATCATATAGAGCGACAGGGCCTGTCCGCGCGTCTCGTTATTGGCGGAATTATTGAGCCAGCTTTCCGCGGTCACATAAACGGCCGAAAAACAAAACCCGATGATAACGCGCAAGATGGTCCAGACAACGGGATCGGCGATGGCGGGATACAAGATCAAGACCGCCGAAATGACCGAGCCCAAGGCCGCAAAGGTCCGAATATGGCCCACGCGGCGGATCAGGTCAGGGGCCAGCTGCGAACCGCCCAGAAAGCCCAAGAAATAGGCCGACATAATCACCGACATCGAAAAGGTCGAAAACCCTTCAATATCGCCGCGCACGCCCAAAAGCGTGCCTTGCAGACCATTGCCCACCATCAACAACAACATGCCAAGCAAAAGTGGCCAAGATGAACGAATGACATATAGCATGACGCAGCCCCGATGGTTCAGCTGCCCCTATGTCAGCTGGAAAAACCGCCCTGTCTGTCATTTCTGCGACGGAAACAAGATCGAAGCGTCACCATAGGAAAAAAATCTGTATTCAGAGGCGATGGCATGGGCATAAATCTCGCGCACACGCTCCTGCCCCATCAAGGCCGAGACCAGCATCATCAGGGTTGATTTCGGCAGATGAAAATTGGTCATCAAGGCATCGGCGATTTTGAACTGATAGCCGGGATAGATGAAGATATCGGTCTCGCCCTGCCAAACAGGCATATGACCGTCCGCGCTGGCGGCGGTTTCAATCAGGCGCAATGCCGTGGTGCCAACGGGAATAATCCGCCCGCCTGCCGCGCGTGTGGCATTGATCTGATCGGCGGCAGCCGCGCTGACCTCGCCCCATTCGGCATGCATTTTATGGGTGGCCACATCCTCGACGGTGACGGGCAGAAAGGTGCCTGCGCCCACATGCAGGGTGACAAAGCTCATCTGCACACCGCGCGCCTTGAGAGCTGTCAAAAGCGCCTCGTCGAAATGCAGGCTCGCCGTTGGCGCGGCCACAGCCCCCTGATTGCGCGCCCAAACGGTCTGGTAGTCCTCATGATCGCGTGCATCTGCGGGGCGTTTTCCCTCGATATAGGGGGGCAAGGGCATCGCGCCCGAGGCATTCAGCGCCGCGTCAAAATCTTCCCCCGTAAGGTTGAAACGCAGACGCAAGCCGCCCTCAAGATTGGCAACCTCCGCGCTGAGGTCTTCCGAGAAATCAACCACTTCCCCAAGGGCCAGCTTGCGCATCGGTTTGCCCAAAGCGGTCCAAGTGCCATCGGCCTGCGGCTCCAGCAAGGTGACCTCGATCTTGGCCGAGACCCGCCCTTGGGCACTGTCACGCCAGCGCTGGCCGCGCAATCTTGCGGGAATGACCTTGGTGTCATTGAGGATCAAACGATCCCCCTCGCGCAGCAAATCGGGCAGATCATACACATTGAGATCGCGCATCTGTGCCCCCTCGGCCACCAGAAGGCGGGCCGAGCTGCGTGGTTTTGCAGGCCGCGTGGCAATCAATGCCTCAGGCAGATCGAAATCAAAATCGGAAAGCTTCATTCAGGTATCTCTGGTGGGGGGCGCCGGAAAATTTCGCGGAAAATGCCAGGGGTAAGGATGGAAAACGGATTGACGCTGACACTGGTCGCATCTGTCGGACCCGTAAGGCGGTAGGAAAAGCCGAACAACCCCTCGCGGCGCGGCGCAAGCAAGGCCCCGAACAACCCGTTGATCGCATAGAAGGGCGAGACCACGCCCTGCATATCAATCTGGCGCGCCTCAATGTCATAGACCCCGTCCATGCTGATCCCCATGGAAGGGCCAATCGCCGAGCCCTCAAGTATTTGGATCGCGCTCGGCGTCAAGCGAAAGCGCCCCTGTACCTGCCCCAGATTGATCCCCTGACCGCCAAGCTGTTCCAACAGCCCCACGACCGAGATCAGGTTCAAAAGTTCCGCCATCACAGGCGCATCGCGCAACCTCGGGCTATCGATGCTCAATTCTCCGTCAAAACTGCCTGCCTGTCCCGTGGGCAGGAGTGTCAGCTCCATCGCCCCGCCATAGGCGGTTTGAATGATCCCCGCGGCGCGCAATACGGCACCGCCGTTGTCGGCATTGATCGTGATCGCGCTGCCATTTGGGGTTTGGCTCAAACTGCCCGAGATCGGTACCGCCCCGTTGACATTGGCTTGGAATTCACCAGAAAGGCCGCCACTTTGGGACAATTGCGCGCGCAATTCCGTAAGCGCGATCCCGCGTGAGACCTCCAATCGATCAAGGGCCAGAGTGATCGGCCCGCTTTCCCCGCCCGAGCCCCTGCGCGCCCCTTGCAAGCCGCGCAAATCCATTCGACCCGAGGAGACATTGATCGCGGGCGCAACCCCATCCCCGCGCGAGACAAGCGCGCCTTGCACATCGATCCAGTTCCCGATGGAAAAGCGCTCCGCATCAAGACGCTCGAACACGCCCCCCTGCCCCAGATCAACCGAGGCATCCAATCGCAACCCGCTGATATCCAGCGTCAATTCACGAACCTCTGGCTCAGGCCCTAAAACCATTTCAAGGGCCAATTCACCCGTGCTGCCGCGCGCCGAGGACCACCCCAAACCCGGAATAGACAGGCCGACCCCGTCGAGATCGGACGACAGGGCAAGCCGTGGGGCCAACCCGCCCGCGGGGATATCCATTTCGAATTGCGCGACCCCTTCGCCCGAAACCAGATCGGGCGGAAGATCGACGCCAAGTGCGGATAAATCCGCGCCAGACAGGCGCGCGCGCCCCTCGACGCGGCTGGCGGCGGTCTGCCCCGCCTCCACCATGGGCACCGACCAAGCGCCCGTAATCGGCACCCCGTCCAAAGCGGCATCTCCACTGACCTCGACCCGCTCGGAGGTGACCGAAATTGCCAATTCCCGCGCCGTTAATACGCGGCCCTGCACCAATTGCGTTGAGCGTAGATCAAAGCCTCTGCCTTGGATATCGAGGTCCATATCGGCAAGCGTCTGATCAGGCATCAAGCGCAGCCCCAAACTGCCAGACGCCACAACCTGACCGTCAATCAGGGTGGCAGGGTCAAACTGCGGTGCATTGCGCAGCAGATTGGTCGGCGGCAGGGAAAGCAGGCTCAACAGATCGGGCAGCGGTGAGGCAATCTCAAGCTGCACAACCCCGTCAGGGCCCGGCCTGCGGGAATTTTCCACGACGATGTGAGACCCCGCCAGCGAAACCGCACCGCCATTTGGCGAAGGCATGGCCCCCTCATCAATTTGGATCACGAGGCGCGGGCCAACCATCGACAGATAGCCCGCCCCGCCTTCCATGGGCGGAAAGCCTCGTGCCAGCCCCGATGTGGCTTGCGCAAAATCAAACCGCAAAACCTCGATCGGGTCCGCATCAGGGGCGTGACGCAGGGCAAATTCCACATTCGAAATCACGCCGTCCAAGACATTTTCTTCAACCCAGATCCGTGACCTCTCCAAGGCAACCCTCGGCCAGAAGGCCAGAACTTCTTGCGGGTTGGTTTCAGGCAGGCTGGCATCCAGAGTGATCGCAAACCCGTCTTGCAATGCCTCAATCACGCCCGAGGCCTGCACCCTCAAATCATCCTTGAACAAAACCGCCTGCCCGATCTCAAGGCGCATATTCGGCGAAAGGCTAAGGCGGATATCGGCAGCGCCACCGTCAAGCTGCAAGGGGCTGTCATACAGATCCAAGGGGTTGGTGGTGATCTCGGCCAATTGGAACTGGCCGATAAAACTGTTCTCCGCCTCGACAAGATCGGCATGGCCCGTGGCGGTCACGCTCAAGGCAGGCGAGGCCAGCGCAAACTCGGTAAAGGACAGCCGCCCCGCATCGGCATCAAAGTCGAAATAAACATCCAGCGCATCAAATGGCAGCGGCGCGATTGTGTCATTGGGTGTCAACTCACCCTCGCCGACACGCAAGCTGCCCGAAAGATCGCCAACCGTGCCATCATCGGACAACCGCGTGATTATCGCGCCCGATATTGGCGCGCGCAGCAGGTCAAGCCACGTCAAAGCGGGCGTAGTGGTGGCCAGATCACGCGACGACATTTCATCAAATTGTAGCCGCATATCAGTGGCTTGGGTCACGGGATTGCGGGTGACAGCAAAGGCGAGGCTGGCATCCCGCGTACCTGCGATATCGCCACGAACGCGCAGGGTCAGAACGGGGCCTTTGCGGTCCAGACCAAGGCTGCCGTTGGAGGCGCGGATCACTTGACCCGTGATGTCATCTTGCAGCGCGATGCTCAGATCGCGCCCTTCGACATTTTCCAACCGCTCGAAAATGGTGCTGGCAAACATCGCATCAATCCGCGCAAGGCTTTCTTCCAGATCAAGGCTGGTGGCGTCATCGGAATTGGCCAAAGCCAGATCGAACTGACCCTGTGTGTCGCGCGAAACCGTCAGCGCAGCCCCATCAATCACCACTTGGATCGGGCGCAATTGGCGGCGCAACAAGGCCGCCCCATCAAACGTGACCGATAATTCTGGAAAAACCGCTCGGACGCCCGCCTCATCGCGCAATTCAACATCACTCAATCGAAAACGCGGGCGGCGGGAGCCATCGACCATGGCAAGGCTGATATCGCTCAAAGTGACCGAACTTGCGCTCATCGAGCCGTCAATTTGCGCCTCGATCCGATCTTGCAGGGCCTGTGGCAGGCTTAGCGGCCCTTCTCCAAGCCGCCAGAACAAGACCGCAAGGCCGACGGCAACCAAGGCCAGCAAGGCCAAAACGCCGGCAACAACAAAACGCGCCACACGCCATTTGCGGCGCGGCTTGTCTGTTTGCTCACTGGGCGGATCGGTGATCGGCGCTGGATCCTCGCGCGGTTCAGCCATGATGGTCGCGCCTCCAAGGGCATATCTGGAACACGGGGTGTGTCATTTGGCCGTGGATCATCCTAAAGCTGCTCTTTATTTTTCCGTCAAAACACCTAGCTTGCAATTCAAGCGCGCAACAGGCCCGTTTGACATATAGAATGAGGAAAAGATGATCGACATTGGTGATATGGCCCCCGACTTCACTTTGCCGCGCGATGGCGGCTCCGAGGTAACGCTCTCGGCGCTCAAACCTCAAAAGGTTGTTTTATTCTTCTACCCCAAAGACGACACGCCTGGCTGCACCAAGGAGGCCATCGGCTTCACACAAGCCCGCGACGCCTTTGAACAGGCAGGTGCTGTGATCATCGGCGTGTCCAAGGATACCGTCACAAAGCATGAGAAATTTGTTTCAAAACATGACCTTGGCGTCGCACTCGTCTCGGATGAAAACAGCGATCTTTGTGAACGCTATGGCACTTGGGTCGAAAAAAACATGTATGGCAAAACATATATGGGCATCGAGCGGGCGACCTTTTTGATCGATAGCGATGGCAAAATCGCCCAGATCTGGCGCAAGGTCAAAGTTCCAGGCCATGTCGAGGCTGTTTTGGATGCGGTAAAGGCCCTGTGACCACAACCTTAGTGACCACACCCAAGACAGACAGCGAGACGCAGGCCCTCACCCTCACCCAAATGGCCTGCGCAGTGCTGGAAACTGGTGATGCACGGGCCAAAACGGCACTCTCGCGCAGCTATGCCGCTGCTTGGCGCGCCTCCCGCGAGGGTCGCGCGCCTGCCATTGCCATCGGCACGGCCAATCCGCCCCTCAGCCCCGCGCGCCCCTCGCAGCCTCCCTTGCTGGAGCCGCGCGATGTGCCACGCCGCAAGCCCGGAACCCCTGAGGGACGCAAAGCCATTTTACACGCAGTGGCCCATATCGAATTGAACGCGGTCGATCTTCATTGGGACATCATCGCGCGGTTTGGCCATATCCCGATGCCAATTGGCTATTATGATGATTGGGTCAAATCCGCAGATGAAGAATCAAAACATTTCAACTTGATAGCAGATTGTCTTGAAGAAATGGGCAGCCATTACGGGGCGATGGCCGCACATGCCGGCATGTGGCGCGCCGCTCAAGACACCCGCGAGGATCACCTTGGTCGTCTGGCCGTGGTCCCGATGGTTCTTGAGGCCCGCGGGCTCGATGTCACGCCCGGAATGATCGAGATTTTCGAACGCGTCAAAGGCGACCCCGCTGCCGCATCAGCCGTCGAGGCGATGCATGTCATTTATGCAGAAGAAGTGCATCATGTGGCCTATGGTTCGAAATGGTTCCACTTCCTTTGTGGCCGCCAAGACATTGACCCAAAAGACGCTTTTCATGACTTGGTTCAGAAATATTTCCACGGCGGCCTCAAACCTCCCTTCAACGAGGAAAAGCGCGCCGAGGCGGGCATTCCCCCTGATTTCTACTGGCCCTTGGCGGAAACAAAATAATTCCGAACCCGAATATCCGTTCGGAGTAGGCGAATTTCTGCCAATAAACCTCTGAAATGGCAAGTTTTGGCATGCTGTCGAGATTAATTATTGAGCCACGAATCCTCATCGGGTATCCATTTCGAAAATAAGGCATGGACGGCTGGGGGATGGGCCAGTTCACGTCAAAAATCGATAGGGACCAAGACAAAGTGAAAACACGTGTCATGAACCGCCTTAACATGGCGTTGCAAAAGCATTTTCCCGAGCAACGGCTGTTTTTGAAATCCAATGACGGAATGCGTTTTGTGCGGCTCAGCCCGTTTACCCAAGCCTCGATGCTAACAGGAACGGTCCTGTTTGTCGGCTGGTGCACAATCGTCACCTCGATCTTCTTTATCGACACAATCAGCGCAGGCGGGGCCCGCGAACAGGCCGCACGCGAACAGGCAACCTACCAAGAGCGCCTGAACGCCATGTCGGTCGAGCGCGACGCCCGCGCTACAGAGGCACAACAGGCCCAAGACCGTTTCGCCGTCGCCATGGATCAGGTCTCGCGCATGCAATCGCGCCTTCTCGCCTCGGAAGAACGCCGCCGCGAATTGGAAACCGCCGTTGACGTGATCCAGACCACCCTGCGCACAACCATGTCCGAGCGCGATGCTGCGCGGGATCGTGCTGATCAGCTTTTGGCCGAATTGGAGGCTGATACAGGGTCCATCCAAACCGTTGCCGGCCGCCAGCGCGACATGGAAAACACGCTCGGTTTCCTGACAACAGCCCTGCAAGACACCGCTATCGCACGCGATGGTGCCTTTGTCGCGGCAGATGAGGTCGAGACCCGTTTGGCACAAATGGAATTCGACAGCCTTCTGACCAGCGAACGCAATGAACGTATCTTTTCCCAGATCGAGGATGCCGTAGCGCTCTCTCTGGAACCCCTTGATGCGATGTTCCGCTCGGCGGGTCTGCCAACCGATAGCATTATCGAGCAGGTGCGCCGTGGATACTCGGGCCAAGGTGGCCCTCTGACCCCCATCAGCGTATCGACCAGCGGCGACGATCCCGATCCTATCTCGGTGCGGGCCAATGAAGTTCTCGCGGGTCTTGATCATGTGAACCTCTACCGGATGGCCGCCGAGGATATTCCCTTCTCAATGCCCGTTGACCCCAATGTGCGGTTCACCTCTTCTTTCGGCTACCGACGCGACCCGATCAACGGCGGACGACGCATGCATTCCGGTGTGGATTTCGCAGGCCCTGTTGGCACTCCCCTTTATGCAGGAGGTGACGGAACCGTAATTTTCGCGGGCCGTCAGAGCGGATACGGCATGATGGTGGAAATTCGCCATGCCTTTGGCTACACAACCCGCTACGCGCATATGTCCCGAATCCGCGCCACCGTAGGCCAAAGGGTCTCGCGCGGTGACCGGATTGGTGATATGGGGCGCACTGGACGTGTAACCGGACCTCATTTGCACTATGAAGTGCGCCAGAACGGTAACCCAGTAAACCCGATGACCTTCATTACGGCAGGACGCAATGTTTTCTAAATCAAAGATCAACGAACCAGGCCCTAAACAGGCCACAGGCTCTTCCGAGAGCGCCCCAAAAACTGCTGCGGCACCTGCTCCTTCGAGCACGGCATCCGATCGCCCGGCGGTGCCCGCACCAAGCATGACACCAAAGCCCAAGCCACCCGCTTCGGTTCTGGCCCCTGATCTGACTGTGACAGGCAATCTGCGCACAACAGGCGACATCCAGATCGAAGGCACGGTCAAGGGCGATATCCGCGCCCATCTGCTCACGGTCGGCGAGAGCGCCACGATTGAGGGCGAAGTGATTGCTGACGATGTTGTGGTAAATGGCCGCGTTGTTGGCCGTGTTCGCGGCCTCAAGGTCCGCCTGACCTCCTCTGCACGTGTTGAGGGTGATATCATCCATAAGACGATTGCTATCGAATCCGGCGCCCATTTTGAGGGCTCGGTTCAGCGTCAGGATGACCCGCTGGCGGGTGGCAAATCGGGCGCTCCCGCAGCCAAGAAAGCCGACAGCAAGCCAGCAGATGCTGCACCCAAAAGCTGAACGAAGCTTAATTATGATCTTGGGCCGGAGCATGTCTCCGGCCTTTTTTTATGCGTTCAATTCGGGTGGCCGGTGTCGCGGCCAATTTCTCGCCTCATGATAGGCCCGCCCCATCGCCAAAAGCCGCGCATCCGCGCCATGGTCCCCGATCAATTGCACCCCAGACGGCAGCCCTATAACGCCAAAGCCTGCAGGAAGATTCAGCACAGGCGCGCCGATCAGGCTTGCAGGCACCACAACTTCCATCCAGCGATGATAGCTGTCCATCTCGCGCCCGCCAATCCGCTCGGGCCAAGCCCAGTCCACTGGGAAAGGCCAAACTTGGGTGGAGGGCAGAACCACGGCATCAAATCGCGTCATCAAACTGCGAAACGCCTGCAACCATTGCCCCCTTATCTCGGCGGCCATTTCCACTTGCGCCACGCTCAACTCAAAGCCTCGGCTGATTTCCCATTGCGCTTGGGGGTTCAACTGGGCGCGCTCGGCCTCATCGCGCCAATGTGGCCCAAGGTTCATGGCCACTGCGAACGAGCGTAAATTCGTCCAGCTCTCCCAAATCGCTTCGGCCGAAAACGGTGGGGGAACAGCCTCAATCTGCCAACCAAGCGCCTCCATCTGCGCCAAAGCCTGCTGCGATTGCTCCAATATGCCCTGCTCCATCGCATAGGCCCCGCCCCAATCGCCCAACCAAGCAATGCGCAAAGGCTCTGTGCGGCGTGGCAAATCCGCAGGCTTGTAGCGCCCCTCGGACAGGGTTCCCAGCAAGGCTTCCAAATCAGCCACGCTGCGCGCCATAGGCCCCAAAGTGGACAATCTATGCTGAAGCGCCGCCTCGCCCGCCTCGGATGCGATCAAACCGATACTGGGCCTGAAGCCATAAACATTGTTCCAAGCGGCAGGGTTGCGCAGGCTGCCCATCATATCCGAGCCATCGGCCACAGCCACCATCCGCGCAGCAAGGGCCGCCCCTGCCCCACCGGACGAGCCGCCCGCTGTGCGCTCAAGCCCATAGGGCGTGCGCGTCGCCCCGAAAATCTTATTGGTGGAATGCGAGCCCAAGCCATAGGCAGGCACATTGGTTTTGCCGATCACAATCGCGCCCGCAGCCCGCATGGCCCGCACAATGCCATCATCCTGCGTGGGAATGAAATCTTTCAACAAGGGCGAGCCCGAGGTGGAGCGCACTCCCTTCACATTGACCAAATCCTTGACCGCCACAGGGATGCCATGCAGCCAGCCACCCGCCGGCATCGCCTCGGCCAAACGCGCCTCACCCATCAGGGCTTCTCGGTCACGAAGAGATACAATCGCATTCACCGCAGGGTTAACCGCATCAATCCGCGCCAAAGTCTCGCGCATGACCTCAACAGGCGAGACCTGCCGCGCGGCAATCGCCTTGGACAAATCCAGCGCATCCAAATCCAACAGATCACTCATGCGCGCGCCCTTTCGGCCTTCATCTTTCAAAAAATACGATCGCCGAAGGCGGGGGCTTAATCCTCGGCCTGCGCCTCCGCACGGGTTTTGCCCGAAACATCCATCGCCAAGGTTGCCGCCATCAAACCATCCAGATCACCATCCAAAACCCCTTGGGTATCCGAGGTTTCAAAACTGGTGCGCAGGTCTTTGACCATTTGATAGGGCTGCAAAACATAGGATCGGATCTGGCTGCCCCAGCCTGCATCACCCTTGGCTTCATGGGCGGCATTGATCGCTTCATTGCGGCGATCCAATTCCATCTGATACAGGCGGGATTTCAAGGCTTTCATCGCGATATCGCGGTTCTGGTGCTGGGATTTCTCGGAACTGGTCACAACGATGCCTGTGGGCATATGCGTGATCCGCACAGCCGAATCCGTGGTGTTCACATGCTGCCCGCCCGCGCCCGAGGAGCGGTAGGTATCAATGCGGATTTCACTGGGGTTCACTTCGATCTCGATATTGTCATCCACCACTGGATAGACCCAGACCGAGGAAAAAGACGTATGCCGCCGCGCCGATCCGTCATAGGGGCTGATCCGCACCAGACGATGCACACCCGATTCCGATTTCATCCAGCCATAGGCATTATGGCCCGAGATTTTATAGACGGCTGATTTAATGCCCGCCTCTTCGCCATAGCTGACCGATTGCAGCTCGACCTCATAGCCCTTTTTCTCGGCCCATCTGACATACATCCGCGCCAGCATGGAGGCCCAGTCACAGCTTTCTGTTCCGCCTGCGCCCGAATTCACCTCAAGGAAGGTGTCATTGGCATCGGCCTCACCATCCAAGAGCGCTTCCAATTCCTTGGCGGCGGCCGAGACGACCAGCTTGGCAATCGTGGCCTCGGCCTCGGCCACGATATCCGCGTCGCCTTCTTCCTCGCCCATCTCCATCAAGCCAATGCTGTCTTCCAACTCGGACTCAATGCCTTCATAGGTGCCGATCTTATCGAGCAAGACCTGACGATCCCGCATCAGCTTCTGGGCTTTTTCCTGATCATTCCAGAGATTTGGGTCCTCGACACGCGCGTTGAATTCCTCAAGCCTGTGGCGCGCGGTGCCAAGATCCATCCGTTGGCCAAGCAGAACCAGCGACTTCCGAATTTTTTCGATCTGAGCTTGAGTTTCGGCCCGCATACCCGTCCACACCTATGTTCTGGTGAAAATTATCTGACGATGATCTAGACCAGCCCCCGCCTGCCCGCAAGTCGGAGCGCTAGTAGAGACCGCCCGCAGATAGGGTTCCGAAACCAGATTCCGTGGGAACACGCGCCGCCTCACCCGTCGAGGTGGTCACTGTTGACCCCTGATCGACCTGCAGCGCGTCATCATCGGCCTCCCCGCGTCCAAAGATCGGCAGGTTTGATCCCATGGCAAATCCACCATCCACAACGGCCAACATGCCAAAGATCGGCTCCTCTCCGTCACGGAAGTATTCCGCCACGACATGGTCGCCACGCGCATCATCAGGCAAACGCTGGCCCGAGAAACGGTCGATATTGTAGAAGCGTCCACCAGGCGGCACACGGAAATCGCCCGCGCCATATTCGGCAATCGCTTCTTCCATGAACTCGTTGAAGACAGGACCACACATTCCGCCACCAGATGCACCCCGCCCCAAGGGACGCGGTTGATCATGGCCGATATAGCAGCCCGCCACGATGGTTGAGGAGAAACCCACGAACCAGACATCACGCGCATCATTGGTGGTGCCTGTCTTGCCTGCGATCGGCACAGGCAGGTTCACCGTGCGCGCGGCCGTGCCGCGATCAACCACACCGCGCATCATCGAGGTAAGCTGATAGGCGGTAATGGCATCCATCACCCGCTCACGGTTCGAGATAATCCGAGGTGCCATTCCAGGCTCGAGCGAGGCCAATTCACAATCAGGGCAGATGCGCTGGTCATGGCGATAGACGGTGCGACCAAAGCGGTCTTGCACGCGGTCAATGAAGCGCGGTTCAATGCGTTTGCCACCATTGACCAACATCGCATAGGCCGAGGTAAGACGCATTAGGGTGGTCTCCCCCGCTCCCAAAGACATCGCCAGAACATTTGGCATGGTGGTGTTAATGTTAAACCGCGCGGCATAATCGGTAATTTTGGCCATGCCAACTTCTTGCGCCATGCGAATGGTCATCAAGTTCCGACTTTTTTCCATGCCCAAGCGCAGGGTCGAGAGGCCGTAAAAACGCCGCGCATAGTTTTCTGGTTTCCACAGGCCCTGGTCTTTGCCTTGGTCCATAACAAAGGGTGCGTCCAGCACTAGGCTGGCTGGCGTGAAACCGCTATCTAAGGCCGCCGCATAGACAAAAGGCTTAAACGCCGAGCCCGGTTGTCGGCTGGCTTGGGTTGCGCGGTTAAATTCACTGGCCGCGAAACTATATCCCCCCACCATGGCTTGCACGCGGCCCGTATGCGGGTTTAACGCAACCATGGCGCCGTTAACTTCAGGGACTTGCTTCAGTTCATAGTGCCCCTCAGAGGCCATCGCATTGACCCAAACAACATCGCCAACTTTTAAGACATCGGAGACTTTGCTAATTTTCGGGCCTTTAACTTTATAGCCATTCTCTGGAGATGGGGCTTCGCGCGCCCATTTTACGCCTTGCAAGGGCAGCACGCCCAGCTCCACCGATTCTTCAAACCGGCGGGCCCGGGTCATCCGCGGACGCAAGCCAATAGACGCCTCTTTTTGTTCATCATCCACCGACAGCACAACCGACAAACGCCAAGGTGCCAAATCGGTTGGAATGGAAATTTTGGTGAGTTGCTCCCACCAAGCTTCCAAAGTTTCCATCTCGCTGACGGGGCCGCGATAGCCACGACGGCGGTCGTAGTTTTGCAAGCCCTCTCGCAAAGACTTGAGCGCCAATTGTTGAAAATCTGTATTCAGCGTGGTGCGGATGGAAAGCCCGCCGCCATAAAGCTGCTTTTCGCCATACAGCCCATAGACTTCACGGCGCACTTCCTCGACAAAATATTCGGCCGCATAGCGGCGCAAGCTAGCAGGACGGTCGGCCACCACCAGCTCTTGTGCGGCCGAGCTGCGGGCTTGGCGATCGGTGATATAGCCGTTGTCGCGCATCCGCCCGATAACCCAATTGCGTCTGGCAAGCGCGCGCGCGCGCTTGCGGAATGGATGATAATTATTCGGCGCTTTTGGCAAAGCCGCCAGATAAGCCGCTTCGGCGATGGTTAAATCGCTCAACGGCTTGTCAAAATAATTCAACGCCGCCGCCGCGACCCCAT